>Ga0209039_10003104_pt1 | contig 13286 bp, 14 predicted proteins | sample BogFormECP12_OM1_FD_188238 | JGI IMG/M metagenome (GOLD analysis project Ga0209039, IMG submission 188238) | Bog forest soil microbial communities from Calvert Island, British Columbia, Canada - ECP12_OM1 (SPAdes) (version 2) | ecosystem: Environmental > Aquatic > Freshwater > Wetlands > Bog ...
CCTCTCGGGGGTATTAGAAGCGAAGCAATCGGTGAAACCGCCGCCATAAGCCGTCTCAGATTTGCAATGAGTTGAGCGGCCGGGTCTGGAGGGGATGCGATCGAGTCCAAGGAGAGCGCTTTTGTGTTCTGTTCTGACTCTAGCCCTGGCAGACTTGGAATCAAGCCATCCAAAGAAACGGATAGGTTTTGGCCTTCTCCCGAAGCTGAAAGTTCTCCGCACTCCGGAATGGCTGCAACCGAACTGTGCCTTGCCGTGAGCGAAAACTCTTCGAAAGCACATGGTGACAGGGCGGTAGGCCGTGTCGCATTAGATGGTTCATGCAAACTTGATTCTTCTGTCCTGAGTGGGCGCACCGACTCCTTTGCGGAAATCGACTTGATGACGGTTAGATCGCGGGTTGTGTTATTACCGAAACTAGAGCGGGTTGGGACCGGACGGAATTCCTCCCACAAAATGTCCCGTGCGGCTTCTTCGACCATCTGCGCCGGCACCGGATTCAATTGCTCTACATATGCGTTAATGAGCGCATGCTCGCAGAGAAGATTTATTACGCGAGGGATCCCGCGAGAATAAAAATGTACCGCTTCCATCGCCTCGGGCGCGAAGATTGGGTCTCCCTTTGCGCCTCCGATGCGCAGCCGCTCCGCGATATAGCCATGGGACTCCTCAAGGGTGAGTGGCGCCGTGATACACCGGAGAGCAATGCGTTGCCGGAATTGCCGCAGCTCAGGGCGTTTGAGCTTATCTTCGAGCTCCGGTTGGCCCACAAGCACGATTTGCAGTAGTTTTTCGGAGGCTGTCTCCAAATTGAGCAGGAGTCGAACCTCTTCCAACAGCTCAAGCGACAAGCCTTGCGCTTCGTCCAGGATCAATACTGGGGTCTCACCTGCGCGGAAGCGTTCCAGCAACCACTTGGTCAGTTGCAGGAGCATGTTGCTCTTTAGTCTGAAATCAACTGGAATCCCGAATTCCGTGAGTATGAAATCGAAGAGATGGGTGACGCTCAAGTGTGAATTGAAGATGAACGCTGTTGGCATCTTCTTATGGCGTAGCCAATCGAGGAGGTAGTTGACCAGGGTCGTCTTACCCGTGCCAACCTCACCCGTGAGCAGAATACAACCCTTGCGGTTCTGGATTCCGTAGGTCAGCTGGCCCAGCGCCTCTTGAGTCTGCGGAGTTAAATACAGAAATCGAGGGTCCGGATTAATATTGAAAGGATTCTCGCGCAGCCCAAAGAAGGTCTTATACATGGCGACTCAGTCATGGCTCCTGGCGCGGAATTGGCGTTGCTTTTCCTTTGCAAGATCTGCCGTGAATCAGTTCTTGGAGGGGGCCATATTGCGAGGGCTTCTCCCCATCTCGCCCTTCCGATGGAAGGGCAAACTCCCGGAGTCCTGTTGGTTATGCTGGCGTTGAATTGCGAGGGCAGCGAGATGCGCCGCTCGCTCGATCAGCTTACACTCACTGGGGGTTGGACCCCGCGGAAGGCAGCTATAGGCCTCGAAGGTGCCAAGCAGCTCTTCGTCAGGTGATACAATGGCTGCACAACAAAAGACAAACAGTCCAAAATCAACTGCACTCCGCGCGATTGTGTGCACGGCATGCTCCTCGTCATCCGGGAGCAACACCAACGACACGACATTGCCTATTTGGAGGTCGAGCGCAGTGCAAAGTTTATTCAGCACTTGGGCGAGCGGCGCGCCGGCGGAAACCAATTCAAGCAGGCGATCCTCGTCCGGCAACCGGGTTTGTATGGTGTTTGAGTCTTGTCGATACAAATTGAACTCCTTCGACAGGCAAGGCTCAATCGAACCCCTAAACTGCGTTCTTCAAAGGGTTACGCCGATATACAATCATCCCCAACCCTGCCAAACCAAATAGCAAGAGCGTGAGGGACCCAGGTTCTGGAGTAACAGCCGAGGACGGGGCGCCATCATTGCCATCTCGCCCCCGCCGGCGGTGATTGTCCCACTCTCTTCCGCCATCCCTTCCCCAAAATTCATCATGATTGAAGCTTAGATTAAAGGGACTCACCCGATGGTTGGTCGAACCAAATTCAGAGTTCAATAGCGCACCAAGATCTGAAGTCTTGGCATCTTTGCTAAAGTCGCTCATCGGGATAGCAGAAGTGAATCCAATCCGAACCTCGCCCTCTTTGAATGTGCCTAAACTAAAATTGCGCACACCGGAGGCACCCCGCAAAGCCCTATCATTACGCAACAATTGCGCGGAGGCGGAACCCCGATCTCCACCCCTTAAATCGGCAGGAATTTGGTCCGCAAACGCCGACACGGCGCTAGAAAGGATTACTGCTATGAAGAACAATTCGCGTCTATGTTTCAAGTCATCTCTCCGCTCTGTGGTTTTAAGCGATTGCCTCGATTCCAATATTTCCGACGAATACTACGCCCTTAGAAAAAAGGATTCTGTTCACTTTTGTACAACCTTGCGGATATCCTCTTCGTCGGCGGGGGTTGGAAGTGCGCCAGTCGTTGCGGAAGCTCTGTTTGAAGGCTAGGAGTTACCCGTATTACCATGACTCTCAGGACTTGTTGGAGTTGAGCTTCTGGCTATCGACCTAATGCCCTTGCGCACGGGGCGTTCGATAGTAAACAGTTAGCAGAATCCATGGCATAATATCAGTAATGTCTTCCGTAGCTGTATCCGCGAAGGCCTCTCGCGCCCTCAAAAAAGCGAATCCCAGGATCCTTGTCTTCGATGTGAAATTGTTTCTCGACTCGGCCGGCCTGGGAAGAAAGGTTACCAAGTTTCGAGGAAAAGAAACCGTCTTCGCGCAAGGCGATCCCGCGAAGAATGCCATGTACATTCAGGAAGGCGGTGCGAAGCTTACGGTGGTCAACGAGTCCGGCAAAGAAGCCGTGGTGGGGATTCTGGGACCGGGCGATTTTCTAGGGGAAGGGTGCCTTGCAGGTCAGTCCAATTACCTGGTGACCGCGACGACAATTTCACCTACCAGCGTGCTGGTCATTGAGAGAGACGAGATGATTCGCGCGCTCCATGAGGAACACGAGTTCTCCGACCGCTTCATCGCTTATATGCTGGCGCGAAACATCCGCGTCGAAGAGGACCTAATCGATCAGCTTTTCAACTCCAGCGAGAAACGCCTGGCGCGCACACTGCTGTTGCTCGCGCGCTATGGTAGGCCGGGCCATCCGCACAAAGTGCTTCCCAAAGTGTCGCAAGAGATGCTGGCGGAGATGATTGGCACAACGCGGTCACGGGTTAATTTCTTCATGAACAAATTCAGGAAACTGGGCTTCATTCAGTACGACGGCGAGATCCGCGTCAACGATTCCCTCCTTAGCGTTGTCCTGCACGATTAAGTTAACTTTCACGATTAGTTCCTTCAGGGCTCCCAATCACGCTGCAGGCTGCGAACTGTGCAATCCAGTACAAGGCGCATCGTTCCGTAGCGGGTAGGCAAGTCGTCCAGTCTATGATCGACTTGAGGACTCAATCTAGGACGCTGGCAATGGAGGTTGGCGTGTTTGAGCACGTTCGGAGTATCCTTGCTGCCGGGGCTGAGGGCATCACCGTCAGGGCATCTATGAACGACACTCTTCTTCGCCGAATTGACCTTAAGGCGGCAGCTCAACAAATAATGACTGAGAACGGCTTCGACCCTGAGTTCTCTCCGCAAGTTGAGCAGGAGCTGGAGGAACTGAAAGCGCATCCGCCGAAAGTTGAGCCTAGCCCTAACATTCGCGATTCGCGCAATCTGCTATGGTCTTCCATCGATAATGACACCTCGCGTGATCTTGACCAGGCCGAAGTAGCTGAGCCGTTAGCAAATGGAGAAACGAAGGTATTGGTGGCAATTGCAGACGTGGATATCTTTGTCCCCAAGGGCTCTGCTATTGATGCGTATGCTGCGAAGGAATCAACTACTGTGTATGCGGGCGTCCGGAATTTTCCCATGCTGCCGGAGCAGCTCTCGACAGACGCCAGCTCGTTGCTCGAAACAGAAGATAAGCTCAGCGTTGTGATCGAGTTTGTGGTTGGCAGTGACGGCTCCGTCCATTCAAGCAGTGTGTACCGAGCCATCGTCCGCAATAAGGCACAGCTTACTTACAACGCCGTAGGGGCGTGGCTTGAGAATAAGAATGCGGCCCCGGATAAAGTAGCTGCCTCAACTGAACTGCAATCGCAGCTAAGGCTACAGGACGGGATTGCGCAAGCACTCAAGAATCAACGGTACCGGCATGGCGCCCTGAACATCGAAACCATTGAAACGAGCCCTGTGATTCTCAACGATAAAGTTGTCGGCGTTGAGAAGCAGGAAGAAAACCGCGCGACTGAACTCATCGAAGACTTCATGATCGCCGCTAACGAAGTGGTCGCGCGCATGTTGGAGGCCAACAATGTCTCGTCGATCCGACGCGTGGTTAAGACCCCGGAGCGCTGGGGGCGGATTGTGGAGCTTGCGGCGAAGCAAGGAGAACAACTCCCCACCAATCCGGATTCCAAAGCGCTCAATGAGTTTTTGGTCAAGCGTAAGGCGGCCGATCCCGATCATTTCGCCGACCTTTCGTTGGCAATCATCAAACTGATGGGGCCTGGCGAGTACGTGCTCGAACGCCCCGGAGACCCGGAACAAGGACACTTCGGCCTCGCTGTGCAGGATTACACCCACTCCACAGCCCCAAATCGGCGGTTCGCAGATCTTGTCACACAGAGACTGGTCAAAGCAGTGCTCGCGGGTCAACCCGCTCCCTATTCAGACGGCGAGCTCGCCGCAATCGCGCTCAACTGTACGCTGAAAGAAGATGCAGCCCGAAAGGTTGAGCGAGAGATGTCGAAGCGGATCGCTGCCGTCGCGATGAGCAATCGCATCGGTGAGACGTTCGATGCCATCGTTACGGGAGTGACTTCGCACGGAACGTTTGTTCGTGTATTGAAGCCCGCTGTAGAAGGATTATTGTCACAAGGACAGCAGGGAGCAGACGTTGGAGACAAGTTGCGCGTTAAACTGATCAGGACCGATACCCAACGCGGATACATTGATTTTGTGCGCGACTGAGCGGAAGTCGATCTTAGGACCGCAGCGCTGTGGGTGTCGATAAATTCCTAGTGCTCAGTGTAGACTCCATTCTGGAGTTGCAGAAGGACTTCGATCAGATAGTTGTCGTCCTCATGAGCATTTATCCAGGCTGGCAGCGGCAGGCTACAGACTGCTAACTGTGCAATCCTGTACAGACGAGCCGGTCTATAGGAGGTATGGTCGATTGCAACTAAATATTCTTCAGCGAAACACACCTGACCACCCCCCACCCTGAGCCCCCAATGCCCAGGGTGTGCAGGTCGGAATAGACGGTCTGCCAGCGCACCGCGCATGGAACATCGAGTCGCTAAGCCGTTGGCTTGTCCTTGGGCAGAGTGAGCTTTAGCGATAAACTTGGCATTCCTGAGCTGCACGACAACATAACGCTTTTCGGGAGCTCCTCGATGTTGGATCAGGGTGTGTGGGCCGAAGTCAAAGTGGGTGGCGAACACCTGCGATTATTCTCAGAGCAGAGCGCGCTTGGAGTGCAGGCATCCGTATACAACGTAAATGCAAAGAACTGGATTGCACCCTCGGAATCTGTGGATGATATCGAACAGGGAAAAGACAGGGCGGCAGAACACGCTAAGGTGTATCTTCGCAACGTCGCCAATTTAGAACTGCCTCCGTTGCAATGGAAGAAATCCCGCTCAGTGTAGTTTACGCAACGTTGATCCTCGCCCTCGGCAATCTGGCCAATTCAGCTCCATTTAGGTCTATCCCGTCCTTCCTGGGGACCGTAACAGCTCCGGCCAGAATTGACACGGGATTTGACCGGCACCAGCCTCCCAGATTTTTTGGCGGTAGTACCTGGGAGCTAGCCAAGAGTACGGGAGTTCCATTTACGCTTCCAGAGGGCAATGGCAATCTTAAGGTTATCGAACCCAACCCTGGCAAGATGCAAATCTGAGGCGGTCTTTAGAGAGAATGGGAAAAATCCTCGCCAACCTTCGGCTAAGGACCAAGTTTCTGTTGTCTATGGTATTGGTGATTGCCGGTCTTACCTGGGTTGTACTGCTTGTTGTGCGCCAAACGGTTCAGGAACGCGCGCGGCAGGAGTTGGCGACCAGTGCTCACAACTCCCTGGCGATCTTCGAGATACTGCAACATCAGCGCCAGGTGGTGATGAGCCGCAAAGCGGATCTTCTGGCCACTTCCGCATTTCTGTCGAATAGCGACGCCAGTGAATTCACGGACTCCACCAACAATCCGTTAGATACGTCGAGCAGTGACTTAATGGCGCTTGCCGACCCTAGCGGCAAGGTTGTTGCACTGCACACGACGCATTCCGGCTTTTCGGCGCAAAGAGTTGAAGATCTCTTGCGTTCTTCTTTGGCCAGGAACCACAGTTCCGATTGGTGGTACAACGCTGGCCACCTGTATCAAGTGGAACTCCAACGGATTGGACCCGCCGCCACGGCAAAAGGTGCACCATCAGCTACGGTTGTTGTGGGACAGGAACTCGATGAGCGTGGGGTGCGCGATTTGGGCCGCCTGCTGTCGGGCGAGGTAGCACTACGCTTTAAAGGACGCACGGTAGCGAGCACCCTCGATCCATATCGGGAAGGGGAACTTTCGTCTCAATTGCAGGGCGGCATCACGCCCGATCAGATGTACCTCGGAAGCGAGCGCTTTTTTGCGAGTTCGGTGGAATTAACACCCGATTTGCCCGGTGGGGCAACCCTGATGGTTCTTAGGTCGGACGCCGAGACGATGGCATTTTTGCAACGGCTCAATCGCCTTCTGCTGCGAGTTGGCTTTCTTGCTGTGCTGGCCGGCGGTTTCCTGGCTTTCCTGATCTCCAACACGTTCACCAAGCCACTTGGCAGACTCGTGCAGGGTGTACATGCGCTGGAGCAAGGCGATTTCGAGTTTCAATTAGAAGTGCAAGGAGGCGGTGAGGTCGCCGAGGTAACGCAGTCTTTTGATCGGATGCGCCGGACGCTGCAAAGGAACGATTCCGAAAGACAACAACTTGAGGAACAGCTTCGGCAATCGCAAAAGATGGAGGCCCTGGGCCGGCTGGCGGGGGGAGTCGCTCATGATTTCAATAATCTGCTAACCATCATCAAAGGTCACAGCGACTTATTGCTGGACTGGCTGAAGACCTCCGAACCGTCCTACAAAAGCTGCGAACAGATCCACAAGGCCGCTGACCGGGCAGCGTCACTGACGCGGCAGTTGCTAGCTTTCAGCAGGAGGCAAGTACTGCAGCCGAAAGTGCTGGACTTGAATGTTCTCGTGACAGAGATGGACAAACTGCTGACACGCCTGATTCGCGAGGATGTTGAGTTCGTTTTTGTGCCGGGTGCGGCACTGGGAAGCGTGAAGGCCGACCCAGGACAAATCGAGCAGGTACTCTTGAATTTGACCGTCAACGCTTGCGATGCCATGCCGAAGGGTGGAAAACTGACGATCGAGACCTGCAATCTAAACGTGGATGGAGAGTACGTGCAAACGCATCCCGGTCTGCAGCAGGGATCCTTTGTTTTGCTTTCCGCAACGGATACGGGCCATGGCATGGACGCAAAGACGAAAGCGCGGATCTTTGAACCTTTCTTCACAACAAAAGAGGTAGGCAAAGGCACGGGGTTGGGGCTTGCGACGGTGTACGGAATTGTTAAACAAAGTGGCGGTTTCATTTGGGTGGAATCCGCGCCGGGGAATGGATGCCGCTTTGAAGTGTATCTTCCGAAGGTTTCTGAAAAGGGTGTTCTGATCGCGCCTGAAAGAGTCCCGCTCTCCCCAGTGCCGGGGGCACCCACAATCATGGTGGTGGAAGATGATGCGGCAGTTCGCGAACTTGCCAGTAACTTCCTGAAAGCGGCTGGATACCAGGTACTCGCCGCGAGGGATGGAGTTGAAGCGCTGCAGATCGCTAGAGGTTGCGGCCAATGCATCAGCGCATTGCTGACGGATGTGGTGATGCCAAACATGCGAGGAACGCAACTAGCTACGCGACTCGGCAATCTTCTCCCTGAAATGAAGGTAATCTTTATGTCCGGCTACCTGGAACACAACGAGGAGAGCCGCGAACTTATTGAGGATGGCGTCTTTCTTGAAAAACCATTCACGCGGGAGAGTCTTCTCGGCAAAGTAAATGAAGCGTTTCGATCTTCGAGCTTGGCGAATCTCAAAAGATAAGATCGTCTTGGTGTATCTCTGAAGCCCCCTAGGTTCTTCTATCTGGAATATTCGTGCGCATCATTGATGTGGATCCGAAACGAGGCAACACAGGATCCTTGCATAGCTTAGGTATCACGGTGCACTAGCCCGGCCAGCCGGTTACACGCTCCCTCCGGATCTCATCCCCGCCGACCGCCCAAGTAAGGAATCGCCCGCCCCACAATCGTTTCGCCATAACGCACCCAGCGTGGAGTCGGGCGCGGGGTCAGCGCCAACATGTTGGATAAATGACATAAGGACGGATGCAAATCCGCGACCATCTTGACGAGCGCTGTAAGCGGCACAGCCAGCAGCAAGCCCATCACACCCCACAACCAGCCCCAAAAAAGAATCCCAACCGTCGCGGCCACCGGCCCGATACTCACGCGAGTAGCAATGAATTTCGGGATCAGAAGATTCGCGGATACGACATGCAGGAGGAGAATCGTCAGAGTGATGACGATAAATGGTCCTGGTGTGTTGAACTGAAGAAGGGCCGCTGCAAGAGGAAGCGCAAGCGAAAAGATCAGCCCCAGGAACGGCACAAGATTTAAGAGCCCGCTAGCGATTCCGAGAGGTATGGCGCCTTTCATGCCAAGACCCCACAACATCAACGTGGTCGCCACGGCCATCACGAATCCGACGATAAGATTGCCCACAACAAAGCCGCGAACCATGTGGTTCAGCGTCGTGATGAATCGAGCTGAGTCGATCCGCGAACCGAAGAGAGCATTCATTCGGGTGGCCATTTGTTCCTTGCTGCAGAGCATGAAAAACGCTAGAAATGGAACCACGCCGGCAATAATCAGCACTCCCCACACGGATCCCGCTCCGCGTACCAGATAAGCAGGCCACGTTGGTGACTCCTGCAAGCGAACCTCAGGAACTTTCTTGAGGGGCTGCACGTCGTTCGTAAGGCTTCCGGCACTTTGCTGGACTTTTTGAATTCTCCGGCTAATTGGCTCCATGGCTTGCTGAATCTTTGATGTATACACAGGAAGTTCTTCTGCAAAGGTGACCGCTCTTCCGTAGAGCGCGTGACCCAGCAGTCCGATTAGACCCATGCCAGCGAGCACAACAGCCGCTGCGGCGACACCGCGCGGGAAATGCAGTTTCTCCAGTATGATCACCACAGGGTCAAACAGGATTGCGAGGAATGCCGCCAGGATGACCGTGATACAAATCGAACTGGCGTAGTAGCCGAACACCGTCAGCAAGCCCGCCACCAATATGAAGAGCAGAATTGCGATTCTGCGAAGCAGCACATCGGATGGCGAGGTCGAAGACGGCAGCGTCATTTTGACCAAGCCCACCTGACCAGGATCGGTAGCCGCGCTCTCATTTGTGACTTGATCAGACATATGTTTGCCCCACGTAGATGCGTCGTTGGCTGGAGATCGGAAATACGAACCAGTCATTTTTGACTCCCCAGCCGATGGATGAACGCAGGCCTGACAGCCTCAATATGCAGTGCTCCCGCCACACTCTTAAACGCGCAGTTCTTCAGGGCAGCGAGACTCGCATCTTTTACTGTGATGAAGTCGCTTTTTGATTTTTGACCTGCAGATCATTCACGACCTGTTTCACGTTTGGCACTCCAGTTGCCACTTTCTCCGCACGGTCGCGCTTGGACTGCGAGTTCACTTCTCCCGTCAGCGTGACCACGCCGTTTTTCACGTCGTATTTCACGCTTTCGTGCATCTTGTTCTGGATCAGCGCGGCATCCAGATTCTTCTCGATGCCGGCGTCCAGATCAGAGTTCACGGCCTTGGCTTCTTTTTCTGCGCCCACAGGAATCACGGCAATCTGATCTGCGACTACCTGCGCGCCCGCGAGGGACCTTGCCAAGGACTCGGCTTGGGCCTTCTCGTTCTCACTGCCCACTTGTCCACCCAGGGTCACGATGCCCTTGTCGCGGTCCTGACTGACGGAAACGTCTTTAAAGCCCGCCTGATCGAGCGATTTGCGAATACTGTCGGAAACATCAGGTGATTTCTTAGGCGTCCCGGAGCATCCGACCAGGGTCCCGACAGCGAGCAGCGTGAGCATGGTTAATGACAATCTGAACATTCTCATGTGTCTTTCTCCTTTACTGAATTCGAGATGGAATCTCTAACGGTGATGCAGCGATGGATTGCCTGTTGCCTTTGCATCTGGTGTGTCCGCACGAACAATCGATGCTCCGCGTCCTTCCTATTGCCGCGCACTCGATACTGCAGAATGCGCCCGACGATGTCACCCACGAACAGACTGGGCAGGCACACTTCTCGCCTCTTGCGGTCGTCATTGCTTTTCTGCCCACTTCGGATCGGGAGCGGATGATCCCAGCGGAGATGTTAGTCACGAGAAAAAAGTGTTTCTGTACAGAAAGGAACACATTGTGATATTGGTCCCGTGGTTGCAGTCGTAGATGGCAATCCGTTGGCTTCCCCCTGTTGGGGTGGCATCTCAGAGTTGGGGCTAGTGCCATTGGTTTCGGGGGCTGCGGTTGGCCAGGTTTGGCAGTTTTCGAACTAAAGTTGCAGCCTTGCCGCGAAACTGCGAAAAAGCGGAACTCTTACTCGATTTCTAGGGTTTTTTGGGACGAGCCGAGGTATGTCTCAAATTGAACACACTGTATAAACCACTGGCGTTATCGTAAGTCAAAACAATGAGAGCACATCCCCAGGCCGTCTGTTCGATACTGCTGAGCCTGATATGTACCGGCATTTGGCAGCCGCTAATTGGCCAACAACCAGCCTCGTCCGCAGTTGAGCTTCCTGCTGTACTCAGTGGAGAAGAGGTCGTAAGCAGGGTGGTCCGGAGAAACCTTGAACGCGCCAAGGCATTGGGCACGGTTCAAGGGACCAGGGTGTATCGCTTGGAATACCACGGTTTCCCAGTTTCCAGAGGCGCGGAAATGGTTGTGGATGTGAAATACCACTCGCCGGCAATGGAGGAATTTACCATCCGATCTGCTACTGGTTCCAATTTGCTCATCGAGAAGGTATTCAAGAAACTGTTGCAGAAAGAGAAAGAAGCGCTCATACCGGAGAACCAGAGCCGCATAGCTCTTAACAATGAGAACTACATCTTTACGCTAGCCGGGCAAGAAAATACACCAGGGGGTTCGTACTATATTCTCTCCGTTGAACCGCGCACCAAGAGCAAACTGCTCTACCGCGGCCGAATCTGGATAGATGCAGAAGACTTCGCTGTGGCGCGTCTTGAAGCAACCCCTGCGGTAAATCCTTCGTTTTGGATTAAGGGCAGCAAAGTCGAGCAGGTATATCTAAAGGTCGCCGATTTCTGGCTTCCGGCATCGAATCGCAGCACGAGCAACACCCGCCTGGGGGGTAGTGCCGTGCTCACCATTGAATACAAGGATTACCAGGTTACAGCGATTCCCATATCGGGTGATTCCGCTCGAGCGGTTGTGCCTACCAAGAACTCTGTTCTCACTGAATTCGTGGATTTAAGCAGTTGTCGCTGTAGCTTTTCAGCAATATGATCACCATCATCCTCTTGCCTGGAGGCAACGCCAACCCGATTTCCGCGATGATCGGGGCGGAAGCGATGAAGAGAGGACCGGATGAACAAAGCCCTTCCTGATCCAATCGTGGAATTCTCCACCCTCGTCGAAATCCTTCGCTGGCGAGCCCTTCAGCAGCCTGAACAACGGACCTATATCTATCTGGTCGACGGAGAAACAGAAGGGGAAGATCTGACCTATGCGGCGTTGGACTGCCAAGCCCGGAGCATCGGGGCGCTGCTCCAGAGCTACCGAGCAAGTGGGGAGCGTGCGCTGTTGCTTTATCCAGCAGGTCTGGAGTTCATCGCCGCGTTTTTTGGTTGTCTATATGCCGGGGTGATTGCCGTCCCTCTGCCTCCGCCCAATCCGGCTCAGCCACAACGGAGCCTCCCGAGGCTTCGGGCCATCATCCACGATGCGCAACCTTCGGTGGTGCTCACCACGTCAGCGATTCTCTCCAACGCTAAGGGTCTGTTCACACAAGCTCCCGAGTTGCAGAAGATGAGCTGGTTGGCCACCGACAAGGTTACCGGCAGCCTGGCGCAGGAATGGCGAGACCCGGCCGTGACCAGCAACACCCTGGCGTTGCTCCAATACACTTCCGGCTCCACCGCGGAACCGAAGGGCGTCATGATCAGTCACGGGAACCTCCTCCACAATTCGGCTTATATTGGCCACATCTTCAGGCTCATCCCAGAAACTGTCACCGTCACCTGGCTACCGGCTTTCCACGACATGGGATTGACCAACGGGATTATCCAACCGGTGTACAAGGGACGTCCGTGTTACCTGATGCCACCGGCATCCTTTCTCATGCGGCCGATACGGTGGCTCCAGGCCATTTCGCGCTACAAAGCCACGATTAGCGGCGGCCCCAATTTCGCTTATGAATTGTGTACACGCAGGATTACTCCCGAACAACGTACAACTCTCGACCTAAGCAGTTGGGATGTAGCTTACAACGGTGCAGAGCCAGTCCGCGCCGACACCATGAAACGGTTTGTGGCCACCTTTGCTCCGTGTGGTTTCCGGTCCAGCGCCTTCCATCCATGTTATGGACACGCGGGACTTACCAAAACTTTTTCCTGTCCCACGCGCAGATGTTCTTGAATGGCCTTCTTGGACAAGAAGAGAGACAAGGCCGTGTAGGCAACTCGGACTTACGGGGCTTTGCCGGCGGGAGAGAGCAACAAAACAGCTCTGAACGAGAGCCGCCGGGACAAGACCTAAAGGCGTCCGAGAAGCACAAGAACGACAACAATGAGCAGCGCGAGGCCAACGCCGCCCGTGGGGACGTAACCCCAGTTCCGGCTGTGAGACCAGCGTGGCAAAGCTCCCAAGAGCACCAAGATCAAAAGGACGATCAGGAGAGTTCCAAGCATCGTTTGCTCCTTCCCAGGCGAATCCAGCCAACGAACTTCAAGTTCCCTGCCCCGGCGGCATTCGTACTGCGTTGCAGAATGGCACGCCGGGCTGGGGAGTTATCCGACCAACGAGCCGGATCAAAATTCCTAGATCACGACGGTGATGGCAAAGCGTGCGCCG
>Ga0209039_10003105_pt1 | contig 13281 bp, 10 predicted proteins | sample BogFormECP12_OM1_FD_188238 | JGI IMG/M metagenome (GOLD analysis project Ga0209039, IMG submission 188238) | Bog forest soil microbial communities from Calvert Island, British Columbia, Canada - ECP12_OM1 (SPAdes) (version 2) | ecosystem: Environmental > Aquatic > Freshwater > Wetlands > Bog ...
AGCCTCCCATGCTCGCGCTGGGCGCGTTCGAGGGCGCGATGACGCCGCACACGCGCATTCCGCTGAACCAGGGAATTTGCGGGGCAGCGGCTTCGAGCGGGCAGACCGTCGTGGTGGACGACGTCAGTAAAGATCCGCGCTATCTGGCCTGTTCGCTTGAGACCAAGTCCGAGATCGTCGTGCCCGTCTTCGTTCATGGCACCGTGGTCGGCGAGTTGGACATTGACAGCCATTTCGCCGCCGCCTTCACCGCAGAGCACCAGGAACTGGTGCAATACTGCGCCATGCTAGTAGGGAAGAAACTGGAAACCTCCGCAAAATGAAGCGCGTGGTCGCAGCCCTCATCCAGAAGGACGGCAAGCTACTGGTGTGCCAGCGGACGCGCCATCAAACGATGCCTCTGAAATGGGAGTTTCCCGGGGGCAAGATTGAGGACGGAGAGCAGCCGCGCGACGCCCTGCGCCGGGAGTTGGACGAAGAACTCGGAGTCCTGGCGACGATTGGAGACGAAGTAGCGCGCATTCGCCACGAATATCCCAATCACGCCATGGTGGAGCTACGCTTCTTCGTGGTGCGCGAGTACCAGGGAGAGCTCGAGAACCGCATCTTCCGCGACATCCAGTGGGCTGCGCCCAAGGATCTTCCCAAGTACGATTTTCTGGAAGCCGACCTGACGCTGGTGCGCGATCTGGCGGCGGGAAAGCTGCTCTAGAGAATCCCCAGAGTTATTGTTGGTCCCAGGGTTCCTGCCCTCAGCGGCTAAAGCCGAGGGCCTTTCAACAACTTGATCGCAGGCCTGAAGGCCTGCGCCACCCAAAATCCGGCGACAGTAACCGGCGACAGTAGAGGGGTTCTAACCCGACCGCAGCGTCCAGAACCACGCGACCGTCAGAGCAATCATCACCGCCGTCGTCAGCCACGCGATTACGTTAAAAAAACGTGTGTTCACGTACTCGCCCATCAGTTCCTTCTTGTTGATCAGCAGCAGCATAAAGATCAGCACAAAGGGCAGCACGATTCCGTTCACCACCTGCGAGAGCACTGCGATTTTCAGTAGCGGCAGGCCGGGGATAAGCACGACCGCACCGCCGGCAGCAATCAGCAAAGTGTAGAGCCAGTAGAACAGGGGCGCCTCGCCGAACTTCATGCCCACGCCCGACTCAAAGCCCAAGCCTTCGCATACCGTGTAGGCGGTCGAAAGCGGCAGAATCGACGCGGCGAAGAGCGATGCGTTAAACAGCCCGACGGCAAAAAGAATGTAGGCATACTGCCCGGCTAACGGTTTCAGCGCGCCCGCCGCGTCCGCGGCAGTCTTGATATCGCGGTAGCCATGAACATAAAGGGTTGCGGCGCAGGCCACGATAATGAACCAGGCGACGATGTCGGTGAAGATACAGCCGGTCACGACATCGAGGCGCGAGGCTTTATAGCCACGCTTGGTCACGCCCTTCTCTACGATGGAGGACTGCAGGTAAAACTGCATCCAGGGCGCGATCGTGGTCCCGACCACGCCGATCACCATGTAGAGATAGGCCTGGTCGCGAAAGGCAGCCAGTTTGGGCGGGACGAAGGTGGCTTTGGTGGCATCCATCCACGCCGGGTGGGCTGGAATCGCCGCGAAGATGTAGGTCACATAGAAGAACGAGGCCGCCAGGAAGACTTTCTCCACACTCTTGTATTGCCCGTACACCACAATCAGCCAGACGATCACACAGCACACGGGCACGGTGGCATAGCGGGAAAGGCCGAACAGTTCGAGGCTGGTGGCGATGCCGATGAACTCGGTCACCACGTTGCCGAAATTGGTGATCAGAATTCCGATCATCATAAGAAAAGTGATGCGCAGGCCGAATTCTTCGCGGATGAGGTCGCTCAATCCCTTACCGGTGACCACGCCCATGCGGGCGCACATCTCCTGCACCACGATCAGGGCCAGGGTGACCGGAATCATGGTCCAAAGCAGAAGATGTCCGAATTGCGCCCCGGCGAGCGAGTAGGTATAGATGCCGCCGGCATCATTGTCGACGTTCGCGGTAATGAATCCCGGTCCCACGACCGCAAAGAACAGCAGGATCCGGATCTTCCAATGCTTCAGGAACCTCATGCGCACGCTTCGCAGACATACGGGTGAAGCAGATAGCAGCGGGTGACGACGCAACAGGATAAACGCTCTTCGCGTATCCCATCAAAGGAAAAGTGCTTCGTAGCTGAAATTAGGGATGTCGGAGTTGGTGCCGGGACGTGGCCCTTAGGCTAGGGTCCAGGTGTCAGCGGTCTTACATAGGCGTCAGCAGTCTTGATTTGTTCGAGAACAGATTGTTCCAAAACACTTGGCATCCCGAGCGAAGCGAGGGACCTTGGTTTTTGCGTGCCCATACGATGTCGCCAGCGCGGGAAAACACCCAGATCCCTCGCTTTGCTCGGGATGACAGCTCATACCTAACGTCGTCATCCCCAAGATCGACTACAGTCCTTTCCTACAGCTTCGCCCTTAGCATGCTGATCACGTCGTCTGAGGTGATGACGCCGGTCAGCTTGTTGCGTTCGTCTACGACGGGAAGGGTCAGCAGGTTGTACTTATCGAACAGCTCCGCGACCTCGTTTTCCGCGACGCCTTCATGGGCGAGGACCAGCGGTTCCTGGGTCAGCGAAAGCATGGGAGTCGAGGGCTGGGCCAGCACCAGCCTGGCCAGAGGCACCGCGCCAACCAGGGTGCCGTGAGAGTCCACCAGGTAGATGGTGCTTACCGCCTCGATGCCGCCTTCAAATTCGCGCATGGAATCCACGGCATTCTGCACGGTCGCGGATACGGGGAGGGCCAGGAACTCGGTGGTCATGCGGCCGGCGGCGGTCTCTTCCGAGTGTTCGAGCAGCTCGACCACATCCTGCTGAACCTCGGGCTCCATCTGGACCAGAATTTGTTCGGTGCGATCTTCCGTCAATTCGCCCAGCAGGTCAGCGGCGGCGTCCGGATCCATCTCTTCGACGATGTCCGCCGCCCGCCCGGAATCGAGCGACTCAACAATGGCCTTCTGAACCTTGGGCTCAACCTCCTCCAGAGCTTCGGCGGCCACGCCTTCGTCCAGGGTCTGAAACACCGCCTGGCGCTCGTCGGGGGCAAGATCTTCGACGATGTCGGCGATGTCGGCCGGGTGCAGCTTGGCTAGGCCATCGTACGAAATCTTCAGCTTTACACGGCGGGCCGGATCAGTCTCGATCACGTCCACAAAATTCCAGGGAATACTGCGCGGGGGAATGCGGCCGAGCAGAACGTGCAGGGCCGCCTTGGGCGCCACTCCGCGCAGCAGGCGCCGGATGGCGCCGCGCGCTCCCACGTCCACGGAGTGCACGCGCAGGATGGGACGCGTCTGCCCTGCTTCTTTCGGCGCGTCCACCTGGAGGTCTACGTCATTGACGCGCACCACCTTGCGGCCGTTAATGTCGATCACCTGCTGATCGAGCAGGTCGCGCTCCAGCAGAAAGAGCCCTTCCGTGCCGTTGGCGGCCTGCCATTCCGCTGCCGCCGTTGCTGCGCGAACACCACCATTGATCGCAGACACGGCGGCAAAGGGGAGCACGCGGTTGCCCGATTTCGTCTTCACGATCAGGGATGAGATGCGGGCGCGGTCCTCCTGCGGGGCCAGCGTCACTTCACGCACACGCCCGCTGGCGGCGCCGGAAGGGTCGTAGACCGTGGCGCCCAGCAGTTCGCTCAGGGCCAGCATCGTCATCCCGCCTAGAGAATAACCAACTCACGCGCGATTCGGAACGAAAATCTGACGTCGGACCTCGGACTTCGGGCGTCGGACCTCAGGCCTCAGGCCGAAGCTGAGAACTATCCGTGAGTCGCCGACCGGTTCGCAGGTCTTAGGTCTTAGGTCCTAGGTCTTAGGTCTTAGGTCCTAGGTCTTAGGTCCTAGGTCTTAGGTTTTCGGTCTTGGATCTGACCCTGATTCCGAATTCCGAGGTCTGACGCCTGAAGTCCGAGGGCCGAGGTCCGAAGTCTGAGGTCTGAGGTCGGCCCTTCCGTATAATTCAGGCAGTGCGCCACATCTTCGACATTTTCGGGCAGACCCTGCGCACGCTCTGGGCGCACAAGCTGCGCTCGTTTCTGACCATGTTCGGGATTGCCTGGGGCGTGGGATCGCTGCTGGTGCTGGTCGGCGTAGGCGAAGGATTCCGCTCCGGCAACCGCAAGCAGTTCGACTCCATCGGCGAAAACGTCATGTTCATCTGGTCGGGCCGCGCCCCGGCGGTGCAGGGCAGCTTTACGGCTCTTCGCCAGTATTACCTGACCTACCGCGATTATGAAGATATTGTGCGCGAGTGCCCCAGCGTCGGGGCAGCCGCGCCCGTCATCCGGCGGAGTGACCTACGCGCCGTGAGCGACTTCTACCAAGCCAGCGGCCAGGTGATGGGCGTTCCCGCTATATTCAGTCAGATCCGCTACTTGCCCATCAACGAGGGCCGCTGGCTGAACGAGATGGACGATCTGCAAAAACGTCCTGTGATCGTTCTCGGCGATGAAGCCCGCCGCACGCTGTTCCTGGGCCGGCCCTCGATCGGCGCCAGCATTCTCCTCAATGGCATCCGCTTTGAAGTGATTGGCACCCTGAAGCGTATCGGGCATGGGGACAACATGAACCAGAATCTCCAGAGCTACGTACCCTTCAACGCCATGCACGAGTATTTCCGGCCGCTGAATGCCGGGATCGGCACCGGTGTGATTTCGTATATCAACTATCAGCCCAGATCGCGCGCCTTGCACGAAACCGCGCAGCAGGAAGTTCACAAAGTTATCGCCCGCAATCACGGTTTCGACCCGAATGATCCTGATTCCTTCGACGAGTGGGACACGATCAGGACAGTCGATCAGGTCGGCAAGATTTTCGACGCCATGAACCTGTTCCTGGGCAGCGTGGGGCTGGTCACGCTGACGCTGGGAGCAATCGGCATCGTCAACATCATGCTGGTTGCGGTCGCGGACCGGACGCGCGAGATCGGGCTGCGCAAAGCGGTGGGCGCGACCAAGGGCAGCATCATGTTTCAGTTCTTCGTGGAGGGAGCGTTTCTCACGCTACTGAGCGGTGGAATTGGGATCGCCGGCGCGGCCGCCATAATGGCGCCGTTTTCCGGGGTCGAACTCGGGCCCGGATTTGACGCGCCTACGCTGGTGCCCTCGACTGCCATACTGGCGGTCGTTTCGTTGGCGGTTGCGGGGATCGCTGCCGGCCTTTATCCGGCGAGCCGCGCCGCGGCGCTCGAACCGGTGGAGGCCCTGCGCAAGGAATAACCATGCACCGCGATATGCTCCAACAGGCGGTTTCGGCCATGCGCCACGACCTGCGCCGCACTCTGCTCACCATGGCGGGAATGGCGTGGGGCATCGCCACCGTGGTTCTGCTGCTCTCCTACGGCAACGGTTTTGGGCAAGCCATTCAGAATATCTTCGAGAGTTTCGGCGCGACATCGGTCGGCGTCTTTCCGGGCCGCACCTCGCAGCAGGCCGGCGGCAACAAGGCGGGAGTGATTGTCCGTTTCACCAACGACGATATCGAACTTCTGCGTAACAATGTGCCCCTCTGCCGCCACATTGCGCGCCAAGCCGACAAGGACTCGACGGTGCAGAACAACAACCGCTCGTTCACCTTACCGGTGATGGGGCTCGACCCTTCTGTCCAAGACATCTGGAATCTGGACATCGCGGAAGGACGCTTTCTGAACGATGCCGACAACCTGCAGCACGGACTCTATGCGGTGCTGGCGTCGGAGGCGCGGGACAAACTGTTCTCGGGCATGCCCGCGCTGGGCGAAACGATCCGCATTGATGGCGTCACCTTTGAAGTGATCGGCGTGGGAAAAGCCCGCATGCAGGAGGGTGACAACGACATCAATCGCGTGGTTTACGTCCCCTACAACTCGATGGACGTCATCAAGGACAACCACTACCTCGACGGAATCTGGCTCGACTCGGCGGGCCTGGACCACGACAAGATGGCCAAAACCATTCGCGAGACTCTGGGTACGGCGCACAGTTTCAAGCCTGACGATCAGCGCGCCGTTTTTGTGATGGATGCCCAGAAGCAGCTCGCCCAGTTCGGCATCATTGCCATGGCGCTGAAAGTTCTGCTGGCTTTCATCGGCACCATAACCCTGGGGATCGGCGGAGTTGGCCTGATGAACATCATGCTGGTCTCGGTGACCCAGCGCACGCGCGAGATCGGCGTGGAAAAAGCGCTGGGGGCGCGCCGCCACGACATTCTTTTCCAGTTTCTGGCGGAGGCCATGGTCATCACGGCGGTGGGTGGAGTACTCGGAATTCTGCTTTCCTACCTGGTGTCGGTCTCCGTGGGACGTCTCACGCTTTATAGCGCGGTCGCCCAGCACGCCGAAGCCGGGGACATTCGCCTGGTGGTTTCACCCGGGGTTCTGCTGGTGGCAACTTCGATCCTGGTAGTCGTAGGTCTGATCAGCGGCATGGTGCCCGCCATGCGCGCGGCCAATCTTGATCCCATCGAAGCGCTGCGGTACGAGTAGCATCCGTCAGCCCGGATTATTCACGAGGACTGCTACGGTTTTGAAAGGGCGCGGCTTCCAGCCGCGCCGACTCGGGCAAAGGCAAATCCGGCTTTAGCCGGTGGGGTGAACCGTTTGAAAGCATTCTGGTGTTGCGAAAGAGAATGGCAACGCGTTTATCCCCAGGGGCTGAAGCCCCAATCTTCAGGCGCCACGACGGCGCGGCTGGAAGCCGCGCCCTTTCAAAGCCTCATGAATAATGGAGGTCAGCGAATCTTCCTTGCCTTCTATTGCCCGCTGGTGAGGCGCTTGATCAAATCCACTTCGGCCTGCCGGTAGGGGGTTCCATCGGAATGCAGCACTTCGTGGAACCACACCGGCGGCTGGCTGAGAATATACGGATGCTGCCATGACTCCCAGGGGAAGTAGGTCTGAGTTTTACCGGCGACGAATCCCCAGTTAATCGCGCCCACCCGCTCCTGCCGGGCGATGGGCAAGATGGTGTCGAACGTGCTGCCGACCGGGCGCGCCATGAACTCGGTGCAGATCACGGGCCGGTGGAATCTGCGCAGCCAAGCGATCTCTGCCTTGAAGTCCTCCGGCCAACTGTAATTGTGGAACGTGATGATGTCGGATTCGCGAACCTGAATGCGCCCGATCTCTTCCAAGGCGGATTCGTCGGCAGAGGTATCCACTTCATAGACCCCGCTGGTGAGGGGCTGCGTGGGATTCATCTCGCGGGCCCATGCGAATGCCTGCGGCAACAGCGCCGCAACCCGGGCAATCTTGTCGGCTATCTTCATTTCGGTTTTGGGATAGCTTCCGGTCGTGTCCGATCCGGGCTCATTCCAGACGTCCCAGCCCAGAATTCGGTCGTCTTTGGCGAACGCTCCCACCACTCCCTGCACATAGGCCTTCAGCCGGGGATACTGGCCGGGATCGGCCAGCGCTTTTGCCCCCGGACTCTGCACCCAGCCTGAGTTGTGAACGCCGGGAATCGGAGGATGCTGCGGACCCAGTTGCGGCAGCGGATCCCAGCAGGAATCGAAAAGAACGAACAGGAGCCGGATGTGATGCTGGGAAGCAATGGTCAGAAACTGGTCGAGGCGGCGGCGAAATCCCGCCGCGTCCTGCTGCCAGAGCAGGTCGTGAAGAAACACCCGCATGGTGTTCATGCCCATGGCTTCGGCCCAGCCCAGTTCCTTGTCTATCTCGGCGGGATCGAACGTGGCTTCCTGCCACATCTCCAATTCGTTGATGGCGGACTTCGGGATGTAATTGCTGCCGACCAGCCAGGGTTGCTGCGCATACCATTGGTTGGCTTTCTCTTCCGACCAACGCGCGGTTTGCGGGAACGCCACGTAAGGGTACAGAACTAGAAAAGCCAGTATCGCTGTTAAGGAAACAGATCTGAGTTTGTTCACAGGTGTTTCTCCCGGCAGCATTTTATATGCTGACGCGACGGATGGATCAACACGGGATCGATCAACAATGGATCAACAGCCGACACGGCACCAAGGCGGTCAGTCCACGCCCAGGCTGGACAGCGCTTCTTCGAGCAAGGCGGCGTCGATCGGCAGGCGTCGGCCCGAGGCCTTCACATCTTCCAGTTCGTCGAAGGCGCGAAACAGGCGCAGCTTGGCGGCGGCGTATTGTTCAGCGTCGTTCAGGGGACGGCCGTGAGCCTTACTCCAGGCAGCGATCGGACCGTCAGGAAGAAACACGCTGACGGCGTAGGTCAGCTTCCGGTCGGAAGTCACATCGAAAATGAATTCCGTGGCGGGAGCCTCGGGGTCGTCCGCCAGCGCCGGGCGCTTGCCCACGAAGTAGTACTGGTAGACGTATCCCTGGGCTCCGGCGTAGGTTTTGAGGCGGCGGAGGGGCGCTTTCGGGGACATGGGAACATTATGGACGGTCGTTGGCCGTTTGTCGCTGGTCGTGCGCCAGCATGTCGACGGGCGACGGAAGACATTGTTGATTGTTGATTTCGTGATTGTTGAATAAAGACATTTGGAACGCGTTTGTGGCTCACGGGACTTTCCTAATCAACAATCAAGAATCAACAATCAACAATTCCCCTCACCTCCGGCCGACTAAACCTTTGCAGTCATCCTGCCGATATGTCCACACAGAAGAGCACTGCCCGCATGATTCTCGAATCGTACTGGATTTGTCTCGGAGCGCTGGGCCTGCTGGCCCTGTACCAGCAATTGCGGATTTACCACATCCGCAGAAGCTCGCGGAATCGCGATGAACTGTTCCAAATCGTCACCGAGAATGCCGCGGACATGATTGCCCTGGTGGACGTGAAAGGAAAGCGGCTGTACAACAGTCCGGCATACAAAAGGATTCTGGGATACTCGCCGGCGGAGCTGAGCGAGACGTCGTCGTTTGAGCAGATTCATCCTGACGACCGCTTCAAGGTTCTGGAAGCGGCGCGGGAGGCGCGCACCACCGGGGTCGGAAAGCGGCTGGAGTACCGCATCCGGCACAAGGACGGAAGCTGGCGGGTGCTGGAGTCGGTGGCCAGCGCCGTCCGTGACGCCAAGGGCGAAGTGGCGAAGCTGGTCATCGTCAATCGCGACATCACCGAGCGCAAGCGGGCGGAAGAGCAACTGGAGCACAACCGGTTTCACGATCCGCTGACCGGCTTGCCCAACCGAGGGCTGTTCCTCGACCGGTTACACCAGTTGTTCCTGCGCGCGCAGCGGGACGCGGCGCTCCCCTACGCTCTGCTGCTGGCAAATCTGGACCACTTCAAGGTGTTTAACGAAAGCATGGGCACGGCGGCCGGCGACCAGATATTGCTGGAGATTGCAAACCGGATGGGAGGCTCGCTGAGAAGCGCGGACACGATCGCGCGCCACGGAAGCGGCAGCCCAACGCTGGAGCCGCTGCTGTCGAGGCTGGGCGGAGATGAGTTCACCATCCTGCTCGATGGCGTGGGCGATCCCAGCGACGCGATGCGCATCGCGAAGAAAGTCCTGGCCGCAGTGGCCGAGCCGGTCTTCGTCGTATCGCGGGAAGTTCGGGTCTCGGCCAGCATCGGCATTGCCTTGAGCATGCCCGGACACAGCCAGCCCGAAGAACTGCTGAAAGACGCGGACGCGGCTATGCGCCGCGCCAAGGGGTTGGGAGGATCCCGGTGCGAGGTTTTTGATGAAGCCATGCACAAGCGCGCCGAAGGCCGGTTGCGGCTGGAAGCAGACCTCCGTACCGCCATCGCAGCGCGCCAGTTTCGCATCTACTACCAGCCGGTGGTGCAGCTCGACACGCGGCGCGTGGTGAGTTTCGAGGCTCTGCTGCGCTGGGACCATCCCACCCAGGGTCTGATTTCCCCTTACCGCTTCCTGGAAGCGGCCGAAGATAGCGGGCTGCTGGTCTCGATCGGGCACTGGCTGATCCTGCAGGTTTGCCGTCAACTGCAGGAGTGGGAAGTGAACAACTCTTCCGGGCAGCCGGTGAATGTCACCGTGAATGTATCAGCGCGGCAGTTTGCCGATGCGCGGCTGGCCAACGACTTGCAGGACGCGCTGCGGGATACGGGGGTCAACCCTTCCCGGCTGCAACTCGAGATGACGGAGAGCGTGGCTTCCGCAGATGCAAAACTTACCATCACCGTGCTCTCGCACCTCAAGCACATGGGAATTGGAGTGGTCCTGGACGATTTCGGCGTGGGATCGGCCTCTCTGCGCGGCCTGTGGCAGTTCCCGGTGGATGCGCTCAAGATCGACCGATCGCTGATCCGGGAGATGCAGAGCGACCGCGCCGCTGCCGATATGGTCGAAGTGTTCATTACGCTGGCCCACAAGATGCACCTGAAAGTGATTGCCGAGGGCATTGAGACCGCCCGGCAAGCCGAGCGCCTGAGCGAACTGGGATGCGAGTTCGGGCAGGGCTATTATTTCTCGCAGCCGCTCGAGGCAAAAGCCGCGTTGCAGTTCATGCGCCAGCAAGTCGCTCCGGCGCGGGGAGTTGGAGTGGGCGGAAGCTAGGGATTTCGGCACAGGGAGTGCCCCGTCGGAGACAGGAAAAAGCAGGTTCTTCGCCTTCGCGTTGCTCAGGGTCGGAATGACAAAGGTTGAAGGTTGTCGGAGCCTCGGGCGGCGGGCGAGAGCGCCCGCGCCACGCCGATCGCGCTAGCGGGTGCCGTTTTCCGGGGAGACGACTCTGCCGTACTCGGTGGCGCGGCTGAGGCGGTCGAACATGCGCCATGTCTCGAGCGACAGCTTGCTGATCGCCTCTTCCCCGTCGCGCTCGTTGCCCAAGAACGCCGTCATCACACAGATCACGTAGGGGCGGCCTTCAACGAAGACGACGCCGGAATCATTGCGCACTCCTTCCAGCGCACCCGGTTTGTTGGCAATCTTCAGGTCGGCGGGCAGGTCGCGGGGAATCCAGGAATCTTTGTTTGTGCTCAGGACTTTGAAGAAATCCGCTGCCGAGTCTTGGTTGAGCACCTTGCCGCGATAGATGGCGGCGAGCAGCGCCATCATTTCGCGTGGAGTCGAAATATTCTCGCGGCCCTCTTTCGCGGCCTGAAGGTCCATCATTTTCCGGCGCAGGCGCGTGTGCGTGAGGCCGAGCGAACCGAGCATGGCATTGACGTTCGGCATGCCGAGGCGGTCAATCAGGACATTGGTGGCGGAGTTGTCGCTGACCGCGACCATCATGGTGGCGAGATCGCGCAGGGTGAGGCGAGTAACGCCCGGCGTGAGCCCGTTCATGATGTCGCTGTCGGGGACGAGGTCGGACGACTGGACCGTGTAGAGATCGGTGAGCTTCAGCTTGCCTTGCTCGGCTTGCAGGTAAAAGTTGGCGAGGACGGCGATTTTGATCGAACTGGCCTGAGCGAAGACTTCGTCTTCGTGGAGGAAAAAGTGATCGCCGGTGGCCAGGTCTTCGATGGCGACACCCATAACGCCGTCGAGGTGCTGGTCCACGTCCTGAATGCTGGACTCGAGTTTCTGCCAGAGGACTTTCTGTTTGCCCGCGGATGGGCTCGGGGCTGCGGTCTGCGCAAAGCAAGTGGCAAAAAGAAGAGTGCAACAGAGCAATCGTTTCACGGGAAGGGCCTCCTGACGGGAGGAATTGTGGTAGCGCCGCCGTCCCGGCGGCTGTCCGGCGGGCGTCCCCGCCCACCGCGCCGAGGGCGAGACGCCCCTTCGGCAAGCTCAGGGCAGGCTCTCGGGACATCCGGCAAGATGCCGGCGCCACGTCTGTCTTCAGCCATCGATCTTCGCCTCGCGCAACTGCTTCACCGCGCTTTCGGAACTGACGGGCGAATAGTACACCTCTTTGAACGTGTAGGAGCGCGCCTTGGATTCCACGACGGGGAGAATTTCGATGTGCCAGTGGTAGTCGTCGTCAATGGTCTTCCAGTAGCCGAGATTCTTCGAGGGGTGCAGGCTGCTGGGCGAGGTGTGCAGCACGAGATGAAAATCCTCGGTAATCGCGCGGACGCGCTGCAGGGTGCGGCGCAACAGAGCGGCCAAGTTAATGCGCAATCCTGGCCGGTTTAGTCCCGCCCGCTCGAAGGCGGAGTCGTGATAGCGGGGCAGAATCCAGACCTCGTAAGGGACTCTCGGGGCGAACGGGCAGAGCGCCACATAATCGCCACGCGCTTCCACTACGCGCAGCGCCTGGCGCTCTTCCTGCTGAATGATGTCGCAAAAGACGCAGCGCTCCTTGCTGATGAAGTAGTCGCGGCCGGCACGTAACTCGTAGAGGACGCGCCGCGGGACGAACATGGTCGCGGTGATCTGAGATGTAGGATGGCTGAATTCCTGCCCGGCGTTCTTGCCGTAGTCTTTGAACAGGCTGACGTACTTGATGCGCGGATCGCGCTTCAGGTCGAGAATGCGTTCGGCAGCGAGGCGGAGGAAATGCCCGATCTCTTCGTCGCTTGCATTCCACAGATGCCGGTCGTGGCGCGGGTTCTCGACCAGCACTTCATGCGCGCCCACGGAGTGCATGCAGTCATAGAGGCCATCGCCACGGCGGCCAGGTTCACCTTCGATGCGATAGAGCGGCGCGGGATGCACCACGGCGCGCGCGGCCCACGCCGCACCCGGGTTGCTGGGAGTAACGGCAATCACGTGGGTGGACTGGGCACTGCTCCCGCAGAAGCGGCAGGCCGCTTCCGGACGCGGTCTGGTTTCGGCCGCTTCATCTCCGGTTATGACCCAGGAGCGAGTAATGGGATCCTTGCGGAGTTCCATAAGACAAGAGAACACTACGAGAGAACCGGAGTCAACTTCGATTTCTAGAACCATGCCATGGGAAATGCCGCAGAAGCCGAGCGAGGCCCTTTGTTATAATTCGCGCGCAAACGAGGCGAGCTCCCACGAAGGGCGCGAAGGCACACGAAGGGGGCGGGGATTTTTCTGCTTCGTGCTTCTTTGTGCCATTCGTGGTTGAATGAAACGGTAGGCACTTGCCTTCCACCCCGCACAGATGACCGAGCCGTCCACTCCGCTGATGCGGCAATACGCCGCGGTCAAGAAGGAACATCCTACTGCGCTGTTGTTCTTTCGCCTGGGCGACTTTTACGAGCTTTTCTTTGACGATGCGATCGTCGCTGCGAAAGAACTGCAAATCACCCTCACGTCACGCAATAAAGAAAAGGGCATCGCCGTGCCCATGTGCGGCGTGCCCTATCACGCGGCCGAAGGATATATCGGAAAGCTGATCCGCAAGGGCTTCAAGGTAGCAATTTGCGAGCAGATGGAGGATCCGCGCCTGGCCAAGAAACTGGTGCGGCGG
>Ga0209039_10003107_pt1 | contig 13275 bp, 9 predicted proteins | sample BogFormECP12_OM1_FD_188238 | JGI IMG/M metagenome (GOLD analysis project Ga0209039, IMG submission 188238) | Bog forest soil microbial communities from Calvert Island, British Columbia, Canada - ECP12_OM1 (SPAdes) (version 2) | ecosystem: Environmental > Aquatic > Freshwater > Wetlands > Bog ...
GGCGTTCCGGCGTCCGGATGTGGCAGCCGTGCTGACGCCCAATTACGAAGTGGTACATGTGGACGTGGGTGAGGGCAACAAGAACCAGGACATCATGCAGCAATATCAAGTTCCCATGGCCCGCGGAATTCCGGCAATCGCCGTGCTCGATGGCAACGGCAAGTTGCTCTATAGCCAAAAAGGAGGCGAGTTCGAGAAGGCGAGGGCGCTGGGCCCCGATGACCTGGTTGCGTTTCTCAATAAGTGGAAGCCGGGGGCGATGTGAGTCGGACGAGTCGGGATTCACGGCAGCCAAGACAGTCTGATGAATGATTAGGCTGCGAAGAACCAGGAAGCGGATTCCCCGCGGGCTGAAGCCCTCTGGGAATGACAAAAATAAAGGGCCGATGCGGCGCACTTGAAGGTGCGCCCCTTCAAAACAACTTGAGGCGAGCCCTTTCAAAGCAAATTCTTGAGACTCGTTTCAAACTCTTGTCAAATTGAATACACACCAATCAGAAGTAGGAGCCATCCATTTGAAGCAAAAGATTCTTTTGGCCATTGTGTTGGCCACGTCTGTCCTTTGCGCGGCACAACAAAACAATGAACCTGCCAAGACGCAGGAAACCCAGCAAGCTGCAACTCAGCGGCCCGTGGCGAAGACGGCGCCTGCGATCACCTACATTCGCGCCGGTAAGCTGTTTGATTCCACCAGCGACACTCTACGCGAAAACGTGGTGATTGTGGTGGAGGGCGAGCGCATCAAGTCGGTGGAACCGGCCGCGAACGTGCAGATTCCCTCTGGCGCGAAGGTCATCGACTTGTCGAAGGCCACGGTGCTGCCCGGTCTGATCGATTGCCACACCCACTTGGGGGCGCGCGCGGACCATTACAATCCCATCAACGCCTTCAAGGAGACGCCCTACACGGAAGGATTCGCCGCGGAGAAAAATGCTCGAACCACGCTGATGGCGGGCTTCACGTCGGTGCGCGACGTCGGCTCCGGGCCGTTCATGGCGGTGGACCTGCGCAACAGCATCAACGAAGGATTCATCATTGGTCCGAGGGTGGTGGCGAGCGGCCCGGGAATTTCGATCACTGGCGGACATGGCGATTTGAACAACTATTCGCCTGAGACCAGCGTGAGCCTGTTTCCGGCGGAGCGCGATTATCAGCTCGCTGACGGCGCAGACCAGGTGCGGCATGTGGTGCGCGCGCAGGTGAAGTATGGCGTCGATGTCATCAAGATCCTGGCCACCGGTGGAGTGCTGTCGAAGGGCGACAGCCCAGGGGCGCCGCAGTTTACGTACGAGGAATTAAAGGTTGCCGCGGATGAGGCGCACATGGCGGGACGCAAGATCGCGGCCCACGCGCATGGCGCGCAAGGCATCAAGAACGCGATTCTCGCGGGCATCGATTCCATCGAGCACGCCAGCCTGGCGGACGACGAGGATATTCAACTGGCCAAGCAACATGGCACGTATTTCGACATGGACATCTACAATGATGATTACCTGTTGGGCAAAGCCATTGAGTTCGGGTTGCCACAGGAAAACGTCGACAAGGAGAAAATGGTCGGACGCATTCAGCGCGAGACTTTTCAAAAAGCGGTGAAGGCGGGCGTGAAGATGGCGTTTGGCACCGACGCGGGGGTGTATCCGCACGGCGAAAACGCCAAGCAATTCGTGACCATGGTGCGATTCGGGATGACTCCGGCGCAGGCAATTCGCACGGCCACCCAGAATTCTGCGGACCTGATCGGACGCTCGAAGGATGTCGGCACCATAGAAGTCGGCAAGTATGCCGACATCATCGCAGTGACGGGCGATCCGTTGCAGGACGTAACCATTCTGCAGAATGTGGGATTCGTGATGAAGGGCGGAGTGGTTTACAAAGACAAGCTCGCGAATACGGCGGAGGCGGAGTAGGGCAGGTTCTGAGTTGGTGTGTCCGGGTGGAGCACCGCTTCACAGCTCGCGGAAAAAGTCGGGAAAGCAGATCCCCAGGGATGAAGCCCCTAAGGGATGACAAAAGTGGAGAGCGTGTGCGGCGCAGTTAAAGCTAAGCCATTTCAAAACGCCGCAGTTGCGCGCATGAGAAAACCGAGGGCCGAATTCCTGGGTTGTTTTTTTCGCGGCAAAGCGGCAACTGCAACGGAGTCAGTGAGGCGCTTTGAAGCCTTTGCGACGTTGCTGACTGTAGCGGGCAAGCGCGTCTTCGATGATGGGATAGGTGTGCTCTGCCGGCGAAATTTCGTCGACTTCCACAGCCTTGCCCTCGAGCTGTTTGTAGTCGAGAAAGAAACGCCGCAACATGCTTAGACGGTGCTCGGGCATCTCTGCCGCTTCGCGGTACGAGTTGAATTCCGGGTCCTGGGTGGCGACGGCAATGATTTTGTGGTCCTTCTTGCCACCATCGATCATGGTCATCAAGCCGATGGCGCGAGCATGGATGAGGGTCAGCGGAACCACCTCCTCCTGGCAAAGCACGAGCACGTCGAGCGGGTCGTCATCTTCGGCGAGGGTTTGGGGGATGAATCCATAGTTAGCCGGATAATAGACGGCGGAGTAGAGCACACGATCCAGCTTGATCAAGCCGCTCTGCTTGTCGAGTTCGTACTTTACGCTCGATCCAAAAGGAATTTCGATTACCGCTAAGAACTCCTGCGGCAGAGCGTCGCCGGGAGAGATGTCGTGCCAGGCATGGGTCATGAGCAGCCAACCCTTTCTCGGTCACATTGTATCGAATGGCTGGGGATGTTCGAGGTGCGGATTGAGAGCAGCCCCGCAGTCCATCGCAGCAGAGAGCAGGGTGGTCAGGGATGACGGTTTGGTTGGCGCGTTCTAGGAATTACTGCGGTCGCTAAGAACGGCAGTGTCGCCGGCTGAAGCCGGCTCATCTCTCAAAAGTCCGCTACAACGCGGCGCTGAAGCGCCGCACTACCCGTACAACCCGCGGGACCACACCAATTCGAAAAAGGATCTCGCGATTGGGCAATACCGCGAGCTGCTGCAATCGTAGACGTGGCGAACTCCGGCGCTGCTTACCGATACCGATGGGGCAATTCAATCTCGGTTTCAACAGAGCTGGTCAGCGAACCGACAGTATAGGCGACCGCTATTACAAGCAATACCGCTACCGTGACGAAATCCATGGCGCACCTCACCCCAGACCAGCACCTCGCCCGACTTCATACTTTGACTTGGCGGCCGATCCGTTCTTCGATACTTTCTACCCACTCGGGCACAAAACGCTATGCATTGTTTGTAACACAGTTTGGGAAGCGGTGGTGCAGCAATCTTTAGCCCGAGAGCAGATCTTGAGTTGGTTTCGCGGGGTCGATCCGTGATGTCGCGGGCCGAATGAGGTTGCCGAAAAAGCCGGAAAAGCAAATTCCCCATGGGCTGAAGCCCACGGGGAATGATAAAAATAGGGGATCTGTACGGCGCGCTCTCAGTAAGCTCATTACAAGCTCTGGAGGTGCGCCCCTTCAAAGCAACTTGAAACGACCCTTTTTCAGCAACCTACGATGCTGGCTCCACCTGAATTTCTTCCAGTACGCGAACCAGAGCGTCAGGCCCGTCGGCGCCTACGACGTAGCGGTCGGCCTCGACTTCCGGCCACTCGCCATAGACATGGACGATGTAGATGATGCGGGTGGCGGGGTGGTTGTGACGGAGCAAGCGAACCGTCTGACGCGCCGTGGCCGCGGGGAAGCGATGGCACAAGAGGACGACGTCGTGCTCTTCTGGCGAGGACGCCGACTTCACCGCCTCTTTCTCAGAGGTCAAGGCAACGACTTCGTGTCCTGCGGCCTCAAGGATGGTTTTGCGGAGCTGTGAAAGCTCCTGATCGGTGGTAAGCGAGAGGATTCTCATGGTTGGAGTCCGGTTTAGTCCCACAGAGCGGCGCAGCCGCAGAATAACAGAATCGCTGCCTGCTTCGGAGAAGCGAATCATGTCTGGTAGATCTCGCCACAGGTACCTAAAAGGGCACCTTGACAAGCGAGAATTTTCGCTTTTGATTCGCTTTCCAGAATTGATTAAAATTCGATAACATATTGGAATAACTGCACTTGTACCATAAATAGATTCGATTCCAGATATCCAAAGAATCTATCTGAATTCATCATCTTTCAACCCCCAAAACCATCCAATGAATACATAATCGTTTCACGTCTTCATAACCGAAACCAAAATAATACGGAGGTCTTTTTATGCCTCAGAAAGAAAAATGGGACCCAGAAATGGCAGAATTTCAGCCACAAAAAAAGCGATTTATCCTCGCCAGCGACTTTGATCAGACGCTGAGTTTTAACGACTCCGGATTTGTTCTCGGCGAATTGCTGGGAATTCCGTCAAGCGAGTACGAGCGCAAGATTACGGGGATGGCCAAAATAAACCTTGTGCAACAGGGAGGAGAACTTGCCTACCTGCTGCTGCACGATCCGGAATTCCGCAAGGTGCGCCGCGAGCACCTGTACGAAGCCGGCAAGCGGGTACGGCTCAAGCCGAATATCGATGCGTTGTACGGATTCCTGTCGAACGAAGTCGAAGGCTTTCATTTCGATTTCTATGTGATCTCAGCCGGGCCGGTGGAAATCATCCGCTCAGCACTCGAGGGCATTATTCCTCCCAACCATATTTACGGCACGGAGTTTGAGTTTAATGCCAAGGGCGAGATCGAACGCATCCTGCAAGTGACAGCGGGATATGGAAAGGTGGCCGCCGTCGATAACCTCCTGGAAGAATTGAAGGTGGGGCCGGACCGCCTGGTGTACGTCGGCGACGGCAGCTCTGACATTCACGTCATGCTGCACGTCAACCGGCGCGACGGTTACACCATCGCGGTGTCGGAGAACAAGTACCTGGCCCCGATCGCGAAGAGGTCAATCCTCAGCGACAATGCGCTGGCGATCCTGATCCCGATACTCGAAGACGTGGCGGGATGGAACACTTCTTCGATTCGCAGCGTGTTTGAAGCGAAGGGATTCCTGATCCAGCAATGGGACAAGGTCCAAACCGACCTGTTGACCATCATTCCCAATCACGAAATTCCGCCGGTCGAGCACGAGGGAGTTGTCGCCACCGAGTAGACGAAGCGATTATTAAGAAGTGTGCCCGCTACCCTTTGGGGTGGCGGGCTTTTTCATTGCTTACTTGATCGACTCGAAGTGCTCCAGCTTCATCCTGAGCCCAAACACTCCCAAGTCCCCCTCGAAGCCTACCTGCATGGGACCGACCGGCAGAGGCATAATCTCGTTAATGCTGTAGAGCAATTTGCTGTTGGCTTCACGCAAATACTTGCGGCGGTAACAGGTCCTGCCCGATGGCCGAGAAAAGGTTCGTGTCGGCGAAGCGGACGGGGCGCTTGGCCATCGTCTGCTCGAACCCAGGCTTCTGTTGGGCGAGCGTATCTGTGCCCCGCTCGTGGTATTCCAGCAGCTCAGCCGACTCACGGTTGCGCTGCACGCCGACCAGAGACCGGCCTGCGGCTTCGTCGACAACCACCAACTGGTTGGTGAACACGACCTGGGCGTGGAAGGTCGAATCCGGCGACTTGCCTTCCCGGTCGAAGACTTCGCGGTACACCAGGCGGTCGCCAGCGCCCAGCTTGTATCGCATCTCGACGGGCGTGTTTTGCGAGAAACCATATCCCGCAGCGAACAGCATGACCAGCACAACGCTTTGCAGCCAAAACAACCGCGAACTGGCAGGCAAACTCATCGAAGCAGAATAGGGCGGCAAATCGCCAATCGTTGGACAGCTGGAGCCAGACAAAGAGTAGCAGGTCGACGTGTGTGCCCTGAGGTTCGCTGTACCTGATTGCACACGGACGGACGTGGGGGGTCCTTAAACTTCCGTGTAGAATCGCAGTTTCATGCCGTCTTCCACCACATCCAGCACAGGCAAAACAGAGCTTGGCCTGACGGCGAAACTGCTGCGAAACCTGCGTCCATCGCACCAGCACAGCGCGTTTTCAGCGACCTTGCTTCTGATGACCTCGGTAATGCTGGCGCGGGTGATCGGCTACTTGCGCGAGATGTACGTGGCATGGGCCTTCGGCGCCGGTCCCAAAACCGACGCCTACGTGGCGGCGTTTACCATTCCGGACTTCCTGTTCTACCTCCTTGCCGGCGGGACTGCCTCGATCACCTTCATCTCGATTTATGCGCGGCACACGGCGAAGGGCGAGGAGCTGCAGGCGCAGCAGGCGTTCAACTCGACAGTCACGATCATGACGGTGGTGACGCTGTTGGGGACGATTCTGGTTGAGATCTTCACGCCGCCGCTGGAGCGGCTGATCTTCCCAAGGTTCAACGCCGAGCAATTGGAGCTGTGCGTCTACCTGACACGGATCCTGCTCCCCGGTCAGATCTTCTTCTACGCCGGGGGTATCGTCTCTGCGGTGTTGTACTCGCGAAGGATGTTTCTTTACCCGGCACTGAGCCCGGTCTTCTACGGCTCGTCCATTATTCTGGGCGGACTCCTCGGTGCCCACAAATACGGAATCGCAGCGCTGGCTTACGGAGCACTGGTGGGCTCATTCGTCGGGCCCTTCCTGATCAATGCCTTCGGAGCTGCCAAAGCGGGCCTGCGCTATGAATGGAGCCTCGATTGGAAAAATCCGCAGTTCCGCGAATGGGTGCGGCTTTCAATTCCCCTGATGCTGGGAGTGTCGCTGGTTTCAGCGGACGACTGGATCTTGCGCTTCTTCGCATCAGGCGGTTCAGGCGAGATCACCCGCTTGAACTATGCCAAGAGGCTGTTTACTCTCCCGATTTCGATCCTGGGACAGGCCGCGGGGCAGGCGTCGGTGCCATTCTTCGCGCGCTTGTTCGGCGAGGGCAAACGCAACGAGTTCGCGCAGACTGTGAACCAGTCTGTGTACCGCATCTCGGCGGCGTCGTTGCTGGTGACTGCCTTCATGGTTCCTGCGGCGTTGCCGGTGGTCGATCTGGCCTTCCGGCGCGGGCACTTCACGTTCGCGGACTCGCTCTCCACCTCGGTTTACTTTGCGTGGTTCTCGCTCTCGCTGGCGTTGTGGTCGGCGCAGGCATTCTATGCGCGCGCTTTTTATGCTGCTGGTGACACGCTGACGCCAATGGTCGCCAGCACGCTGATCGTGATCGCATCGCTGCCCATTTACTCCGCGATGTTTAGCCACTTCAATGTCGCCGGACTCGCCATGGCTTCCGACCTAGGGATTCTTATGCACACTGTGGCCCTCGCCTGGCTGCTGAGCCGCAAAAACCTGGTTGCACTCAGCGGACTACCCTGGCTGGAGTTGATGAAGGCGCTGGCCTCAGCCCTGTTTGCGGGTGTGCTGTGCTATGGAGTGGCGCGCCGCGTGGTTGTTCATGGCGGTTGGAGAACAGACCTGCAATCGCTGGCGCTGATCGGCCTGACATGGATGGTGGCGATCGTGCTTGGCTTGTGGTTGACGCGATCCCGCCTGTGGGATGAGCTGCGCAGAAGGAAACAGCCTGAATCAGCCATCGAGCCGCGGGCGGTGGTGGAGAGGACCGAAGGCGGCGTCCAACCGTAAGCGGAAGGGGTTGCGAGGTTGCGGAAGAGCAGATTCCCCGCGGGCTGACGCCCGCGGGGAATGACAAGAGCAAAGGCTTTGTACGACGCAGCTAAAGCTGCGCCCCTTCAGAACTATGTTCGCGTCAGGCGCGGACAGCCGTGGTAGCAGCGGTGGTTTCCGCCGGTGTTGCATCCTTGCCTTCGCCGTTGACCTTCTGGCCGGGCTTGCGGATGTCGATCCCACCCTTAAAGAAGGCGCCTTCTTCGATGCTGACACGCTGGGCGACCACGTCACCGTTGAGCGAACCTTCGCTACGGATGTCGAAGCGGTCGCTGGCCGTCATATTGCCACGAACTTTGCCCAGAATGACGATTTCGCGTGCGGCGATGTTGGCCGAGACCACCCCATTCCGCCCAACCGTGACGCGATTGCCGGGCAGGTTGATGGAACCTTCCACCCGGCCGTCAATGTAGAGCGATTCGGAGCCCGTCACTTCGCCCTTGATGACCAGCGACTTGCCCAATGTGGCCTGCTCTTGCGGGGTCGCGACAGAGCTGGCAGCAGGGCGCGAAACGACGGGCGGCTCCGGAGGCGGCGGAGTGTGGCTGCGTTGCGGGTCAGGGTTGGGAGTTGGGGTTGCGTTCGGAGGATTCGTTGGCTTCCACATATATCAAAATTCCTTTCTGAAGCATGTATGTGCTTGGAGGCGCACGTTTTGGATCAAACCGCAACTCCAGAGCTCTTCTCCAGAAACTGCTGAATTAATGCGGCCCTTTTGCGCTCAACCCGCGGTAGGCGCTCGCCTGCGACCGCCCGATTGAGTGATTATTGCTAACATACAGCGAGTTCTCATCGAAGGCAAAGTGCAGCAGAGATTTTTTGCGGCGATTTAGTGCGTCACTAGATTCCCGCTACGGCACATCGCGCGCAACCGATAGCAACTCGCCACAGACCACAGGCTCACCGTAGAAATGAAACGAGATGATTAGCGACCAGGCCATCCTGAGCCACATCGAACGTCAACCCCATCGCTCCGCGGGTTTCAAACAACTGATTCGTGAGATGAGTGTGCGCGGTAACGAGCGCCAGCAACTTGCCGAGCGCCTGCAGGCGATGGTGGACAGCGGCCGGCTAGTTGAAACCGGCCGTGACCGCTATACCCTGGCGCAACATGCCACTGCACACCTGAACCTGATTGCCGGGCGCCTCAACATGCATCGCGATGGGTATGGCTTCGTCATTCCGAATGCCGGACAGCGCAGCTCTTTCACCGGCGATATCTACATCAGCCCGCAATCGATTGGCTCGGCCATGCACGGCGACCAGGTGCTGGTGGAGCTGGGCCGGCGAAAGGACGATGGTCGAGCAGAAGGAAAGATCCTGCGCGTTTTGACCCGCGCGAATCCCACCGTTGTAGGTACTCTTCATTACGGCACGCGGCACAACTTCGTGACGCCTATCGATGAGAAAGTCACGAAGGAGATCATCATTCCGCGGGGAATGGAATGGCCATCTGGCTCGGTAGCTACGGGGGCGGACACTGCTGACAAAGAAAAACGGTGCGCCACCCAGGTTAGCGCTCAAAAGCGGGACGCGAACCTAGGGCACCCGAACCCCGCCCTATCGCCAAAAGTGGGCGATAGAACGGGGCACCCGGCGACTGAGAAGCACGATCGGGATCGCGTGTACGGCAAGGAAGCGCATCGCAGGGAGTGGGAAGACCTCGAAGGGGTGGTAGTCGATGTCGAAATTACGTCGTGGCCATCTCCGGCCGACAATCCAAAGGGGCGCGTTGTCGAGATTCTGGGTTACGAAGACGACTTCGGCGTGGATGTCGAGATTGTTATCCGCAAGCACCATCTGCCGCATCACTTCCCAGTCGAAGTGTTGCAGGAGGCGGAGCAGTTTGAACGCACCATCGCGTCCGCAGAACTGGCACACCGTCGGGACTACCGCGCGCTGCCGATCGTCACTATCGACGGCGAGACAGCGCGCGATTTCGACGATGCGGTGACGGCGCGTCGCCTGTCCACCGGCAATTTTGAATTGCAGGTCCACATCGCCGATGTTGCCCACTACGTTCGCGAAGGTTCGCCTATCGATTTGGAAGCCCGATTGCGAGGTACGTCGGTCTATTTTCCCGACCGCGCCATTCCCATGCTGCCGATGGAGCTCTCCACCGACTTGTGCAGTTTGCGTCCGCAAGTAGACCGGCTGGTTTTGTCGTGTGTGATGGAAATCGACCTGCAGGGTGAAATTGTGGGCTACACGCTCAACGAGGGAATCATCCGGTCGGCTGAGCGCATGACCTACACCAACGTCAATCTGATCCTCGAAGGGGATCTGGGCTTGCGGCAGCATTACCACAAGTACGTGGACGTCTTCGAACTGATGCGCGAACTGGCGTTGATCCTAAATCGCAAACGCGTGCGACGAGGATCGATTGATTTCGATTTGCCGGAACCCGTCATTGAGTTCGATGAAAACGGATTGATGAAGGGCGTGACGCGGTCGGAAAGAAACATCGCGCATCGACTAATTGAGGAGTTCATGCTGTCGGCCAACGAGTGCGTGGCCAGCTACCTGGAGAAACGGCAGATTGCTTCGCTCTACCGCATTCACGAAAAGCCCGACCCCAAGCGGGTTTACGACTTCGAGACCATCGCGGCGACGTTCGGTTATTCGCTGGGCGTAGGAGCGTTGCCGGTGAAGCGCGTGCAGTTGAAGGCGGAGCGCCGCGACCGATACGGGAGCGGACGGCAGGCCAAGACCATTGAGCTTCCGGAAGAGGTCCACATCACGCCGCGCATGTATCAGAAGCTCACGCAGAAAATTGCGGGCAAGCCGGAGGAGCGCATCCTTTCGTACCTGATGTTGCGCTCACTGAAGCAGGCGCGCTACTCGGAGGAGAACGAAGGACACTTCGCGCTGGCGGCTCCGGCGTACACGCACTTCACTTCGCCGATCCGCCGCTACCCTGACCTGATCGTGCACCGCATTCTGAAGGACGTACTGCGCGAATCCCCGGAACGCGACGACGGTGGTATTCCGGTTGGGGTCGCGCAAGGGACGCACAGCGAGTCTCTGTCGCCGTGGTCGAAGCGGCAGCCACCGTTGTCTCCGTCGAAGAAGAAGACACGAGATCACGGGAAACAGCGGAGCGCGCCGCTGGATGGACCCATTCCAGAAGATATGCTGCGTGACATCGCGCAGGAGTCGAGCCAGTCGGAACGACGGGCCGACGAGGCTGAGCGCGAGTTGATGGAGTGGAAGAAGATCAAGTTCATGCAGGACCGCGTGGGCGAAGATTTCGCCGGCCTGATCGTGAGCGTGACCAAGTTCGGAATGTTCGTGGAGTTGAACGACCTGTTCATCGAAGGACTGGTGCCGCTGACATCGCTCTCGGACGACCGCTACATGTACCACGAAAATACCCGGCAGATCATAGGACAGCGTACCCGAAAGACGTACTCGATGGGCGACCCGATTCATGTTTTTGTGGAACGTATCGACCACATGCAGAGGCGCATTCAGTTCGGGATTGTCGACGAGTGGCCAGCGCAGACTCGGAGCAAGCGAAAGAAGAAATTCTGACTGGGCGGCACTGGAGCTGATCTGAGATGCTGCTGCTCGAGACACCGGAGGAGCCAGCCGCGAGCAGGGCGTTTGGAGCCTTCCGCGCCGGCGTCAAAAACGTCAAGCGCCGCACCAGAAAAAGCCTGACTCGCACCCACGTACTATTCGTGATAGCGTTGCTGGCCGGCGGGAATCGCCACCTGCAAACGATTTTGCGGCGGAGGCAAGGGACAGGTCGCGTACGGCGTATAAGCGCAGGGAGGATTTTCCGCGCGGTTGAAATCGAGCCATACCTCTCCCGGTTGCGTTAGACCGTGGTCCGGCAATTCGGTGTAGAGAAATCTTCCTGCCCCGTAGGTTTCGCTCTTACTTGTGGTGTCGCGCAGGATGAAGAACAATTCTTTGTCTTCGGGACTCTCCATCACCGGTTCCAAGTGCAACGTTTTGCCGTCGAGGGTAAATTCCGCAGCGCCTGGAATGTCAGACATCATTTCCGTGCCCAAGATGGTTGGGATGGACACATGATGCGGCGGGTTGTACGGAACCCACTTGGCAAGCACGCGGTAGGTCTCGTTGGGTGGGTACCACTTCAGACCATGAAACTGCAGGCGGGCCGTGGATTTGGAATCCTTGATGCGAAGCGCATAGCGGTCTCCGCGGTGAATGACCGTGATCGTAACGCTGGCCATGGTGATCTTTGAGGGATGACCAGAGTCGTCGGCGGCCAGATTCTGCGGGTTCGCCGGGGCGACGCCATCGACGAGCAAGCCCTTGGGATAGCCTCCAGACGGCGGTTGCAGCTGCAGGGCATCGCCCGTGAGTCGAACAACGCCAAGATGAGCAGCAGTTGGTGCCGGAACTACCAGCGCGTTCCCTTTCGCCGAACCGAACGAGTTGTCGCCTGGTTTCAGCCACTCCAGGCCGACGAGAGTGAGCCACCCATTGGGCGCTTGAAGCTCTTTTGCCTGCTGCGCGCGCCACGCCAGCAACTCGGTCTTCCATGACGTTGCGGTGGCCGTGGTGTCGGCGGCGAAGCTCAGCGTGAGACCGGACAGGCCTAGAATCAGCGGGCCAATCAGCCAACGGTTGGTAGTTATGTTCATCGCTTGCGCATCCTCAGCAAACCAGGAGCTTCAAGATACTCGTGCCGCGCGTCCGTTACAAGATATAGCGCGACAAGTCCTGGTCCTTGACGATGTCGGTCAGGCTATTCCGAACGTAGTCGGCGTCGACCAGCACGTCCTTCTCCTTGAGGTCGGGAGCTTCGAAGCTGATCTTGTCGAGTACGCGCTCCATGATGGTGTGCAGGCGGCGCGCGCCGATGTTCTCAGTACCCTCGTTGACCTTGAAGGCAAAATTGGCCACTTCCGCCAACGCTTCCGGAGTGAACTCGAGTTTCACGCCTTCGGTTTCGAGCAGGGCGATGTACTGCTTGGTCAGCGACGATTTGGGCTCGGTGAGGATCTTGATGAAGTCCTCGACCGTCAGGGATTGCAACTCCACGCGAATGGGGAAGCGGCCCTGCAACTCAGGGATCAGGTCACTGGGTTTCGAAACGTGGAAAGCGCCGGCAGCGATAAACAGGATGTGGTCGGTACGCACCATGCCGTAGCGGGTGTTCACGGTGGTGCCTTCGACGATGGGCAGGATGTCGCGCTGTACGCCTTCGCGCGAGACATCGGGCCCGTGGCCGCCTTCACGCCCGGCGATCTTGTCGATCTCGTCGAGGAAGATGATGCCGGAGTTTTCCACGCGCTCGACGGCGATGCGCGTGACCTGGTCCATGTCGACGAGGCGCTGCTCCTCTTCCTGAATGAGGTACTCGAAGGCCTCGCTGACCTTCATCTTCCGCTTCTTGGTGCGGGAGCCAAAGATGTTGGGCAGCATGTCTTTCATGTTGACGTCCATCTCCTCGACACCCTGATTGGTGATGATCTCGAAGGCCGGCATCGATTTTTCGCGGACTTCGAGTTCCACCATCCGCTCGTCGAGCTTGCCTTCACGCAATTGCTGGCGGAACTTCTCTCGCGTGCGAGAACCGGGCTCTCCAGCCAGCAGAGGTTCTTTTTCGAGGCTGAATCCGATGGGCTGGTTGTCGTGCGCCGCCGGTTTTGCAGGAACTTGCGTCGGCATGGAGGGCAGCAGCAAATCGAGGAGACGCTCCTCGGCATTGAGCTCGGCCTTGTCCGC
>Ga0209039_10003108_pt1 | contig 13271 bp, 8 predicted proteins | sample BogFormECP12_OM1_FD_188238 | JGI IMG/M metagenome (GOLD analysis project Ga0209039, IMG submission 188238) | Bog forest soil microbial communities from Calvert Island, British Columbia, Canada - ECP12_OM1 (SPAdes) (version 2) | ecosystem: Environmental > Aquatic > Freshwater > Wetlands > Bog ...
TGGAACGATGCCGCCGAGATGAACGAATCGGTCGAGAGCGACGCTTTGGTAATGCCGAGCAGCAACGGCCGGCCGGTCGCCGGCTTGCCGCCGTTCGCAATCGCCTTCTCGTTCTCTTCGCGGAAGCGGAACTTGTCGATCTGCTGCTCCAGCAGGAACGACGTGTCGCCCACGTCTTCCACCTTCACCCAACGCATCATCTGACGGACGATCACCTCGATGTGCTTGTCGCTGATGTTCACACCCTGCAGCCGATAGACTTCCTGGATTTCGTTCACCAGGTAAGCCTGCAGCTCCTTTTCCCCCAGCACGGCGAGAATGTCATGCGGGTTGAGTGGTCCGTCCATCAGCGGCTCGCCGGCGCGAATACGCTCACCTTCCTGCACGTTGATGTGAACACCACGCGGCACCTGGTATTCCTTCTCGGTACCGTTGTCAGCCATCACGTAGATCTTGCGTTGTCCCTTGGCCACGTCGCCGAACTTAACCACGCCGTCGATCTCGCTGATAACCGCGGTTTCACGCGGTTTGCGGGCTTCGAACAATTCCACCACGCGCGGCAGACCGCCCGTGATGTCCTTGGTCTTGGTGGTTTCGCGCGGGATCTTCGCCAGCACGTCGCCCGGAGTGACCGTGTCGCCGTCCTGTACCATCAAGTGAGCTCGCGAAGGCATCAAGTAACGTTTGCTGGCCTTGCCTCCCTTGATGACGATTGTAGGCTGACGCTTTTCGTCCGGAGAATCGACAACCACGTGGCGCGAGAGGCCAGTCACTTCGTCCACCTCTTCGTGCAGCGTCATTCCTTCCTGCAGGTCCTTGAACTGCACTGTGCCGCCAATCTCGGTGAGGATGGCAAAGGTGTACGGATCCCACTCGACCAACACATCTCCCAGAGAGACCTGCTGACCGTCTTCGACCTTGACCTTGGCACCGTAGACAACCGCATAGCGTTCCTTTTCACGTCCCTTGTCGTCAATGATCGCGATGGAACCATTGCGGTTCATCACCACCAGATGCCCTTCCTTGGCCCGGACGGTCATAAGGTTGATGAAGCGCACCGAGCCATTGTTCTTGGCATCCAGGCGCGACTGCTCGCTGACTCGCGACGCCGTACCACCGATATGGAACGTGCGCATGGTCAGCTGCGTTCCTGGCTCGCCGATGGACTGCGCTGCGATGACGCCCGTCGCCTCACCGAGCTCGACCAATCGGCCGGAAGCCAGGTTGCGGCCGTAACACATCACGCAGACACCGCGCTTAGACTCGCAAGTGAGCACCGAACGAATCTTGACCCGCTCGATACCCGCCGCTTGCACCGCACCTGCCAGGTCCTCGGTGATCTCCTGGTTGATGTCAACGATGATGTTGCCTTCGTAATCCTTGATCTTCTCCAGCGAGACCCGACCGACAATACGGTCACGCAGCGGCTCGATGATTTCTCCCGACTCGACGATCGAGGTCACGTAAATGCCGTCCACCGTGCCGCAATCGTATTCGCTGATGATCACATCCTGTGCCACATCTACCAGACGGCGGGTGAGATAGCCCGAATCCGCCGTCTTGAGGGCAGTATCAGCCAAGCCTTTGCGAGCGCCGTGAGTCGAAACGAAATACTCCAACACCGTCAGACCTTCACGGAAGTTTGCCGTGATTGGCGTCTCGATGATTTCGCCCGAAGGCTTGGCCATCAATCCGCGCATGCCCGAAAGCTGACGAATCTGCTGCTTCGAACCACGAGCGCCGGAGTCGGCCATAATGTAAATCGGGTTGATTTCGCCGGCCTTGTCCATTTGCTGCATGTTGCCGAACATCTCGTCGGCCACCTTTTCGGTAATTGCCGACCAGATTTCGACCACCTTGTTGTAGCGCTCACCGTTGGTGATCGCGCCGTCCAGATACTGTTGTTGCACAGCAATGACCTGCTTCTCGGCATCGCGCACCAGCGACTGCTTGCCCGGTGGTATGACCATGTCGTCGATGCCGATGGACAAGCCTGCCCTGGTTGCATACTGGAAACCGAGCTGCTTAATACCGTCCAGCATCCGAACCGTAGTTTCCAGCCCAAAGCGCAGGTAGCAGTAATTCACCAATTGACCGACGCCCTTCTTCTTCAGCAGGCCATTGATGTATGGCATGTTCGCCGCGCCGCGCTTCAAGTGGTCATTCATAATGGCGCGACCTACCGTAGTCGAGATGAACTGGCGCTCAAAGTTTGTCGGCTCAGTGTGGATCACGTCCTGGTCGTCATACGCGGTCGTCAGGTCAATCACTTCACCCGAGTGACGCAGCCGAATCGGAGTGAGCGTCTCCACTTCGCCCGCTTCCTTGGCGAGCAAGACTTCGTCGATATTGGCAAACGCGCGCCCCTCGCCCTTGGCGCCGGGCTTGGCTTTCGTAAGGTAGTAAATGCCGAGCACCATGTCCTGCGTGGGTACGGTGATTGGCTGGCCAGACGCCGGCGACAGAATGTTGTGCGATGCCAGCATCAAAACGCTGGCTTCCACCTGCGCTTCCGGCGACAGCGGAATGTGCACCGCCATCTGGTCGCCATCGAAGTCTGCGTTGAATGCCGTACAGACCAGGGGGTGGATCTTGATCGCTTTGCCCTCCACCAGTACCGGCTCAAAGGCCTGTATGCCCAGACGGTGCAGCGTCGGAGCTCGGTTCAGCAGAACGGGATGGTCCTTGATGACCTCTTCCAGGATGTCCCAAACGACGGGCTCCTGCGCCTCTACCATTTCCTTTGCCTGCTTGATGGTTGTGCAATGTCCGGTCTGCTCCAGACGGTGGTAAATGAAGGGCTTGAACAGCTCGAGCGCCATCTTCTTGGGTAGACCGCATTGATGCAGCTTGAGGTCGGGACCCACCACGATGACCGAACGGCCCGAGTAATCCACGCGCTTGCCCAGCAGGTTCTGGCGGAAGCGGCCTTGCTTACCCTTCAGCGTGTCGGACAGCGACTTCAGCGGACGGTTGTTGGCACCACGCAAAACGCGGCCACGGCGTCCGTTGTCGAAGAGCGCGTCCACCGCTTCCTGCAACATGCGCTTTTCATTGCGTACGATCACTTCCGGCGCGTGCAGGTCCATCAGCTTCTTCAACCGGTTGTTGCGATTGATGACGCGGCGATAGAGATCATTCAAATCAGACGTGGCAAAGCGGCCACCGTCGAGTGGAACCAAGGGACGCAGTTCCGGCGGGATGACCGGAATCACGTCCAGAATCATCCAATTTGGCTTATTGCCACTCTTGCGAAATGCCTCAACTACCTTCAGACGTTTGGCATACTTCAAGCGCTTCTGTATCGAGGTCTCGGTGCGCATCTTTTCACGCAGCTCAGTCGAAAGCGTATCCACTTCAACTCGCTTCAGCAGTTCCTTGATGGCCTCAGCGCCCATCATGGCTTTGAAGCCGCTGGCGCGGTGCGCCTGGTCGAGCTCCCGATATTTGGCTTCGTCCTTGATGACTTCGTGGTCCTTTACCGGAGCGTCGCCTGCTTCCACCACAACATAGGCTTCGAAGTAGAGCACCGACTCCAGCTCGCGCAAGGAGATGTCGAGGATGTGCCCGATGCGGCTGGGCAAGCCCTTGAAGAACCACACATGCGAGCAGGGAGATGCCAGTTCGATGTGGCCAAGGCGCTCGCGCCGCACCTTGGAGAGCGTTACCTCAACACCGCACTTGTCGCAGATCACTCCGCGGTGCTTCATGCGTTTGTACTTGCCGCAGAGACACTCCCAGTCGGTTACCGGGCCGAAGATGCGAGCGCAGAACAAGCCGTCGCGTTCCGGCTTGAAGGTGCGATAGTTGATCGTCTCGGGCTTGGTGACCTCCCCGTGCGACCAGCTGCGAATCTTTTCCGGCGAAGCCAGGCTGATACGGATGGCGTCGAAGTCGGCAATAGGATTTCCAAGATCAAACGGACTCGATCTGTACAAAATGTCCTCCTTCCCTGCAGGGTCCTTGGCAGTGGACTGCAGGGATTCGCGACGCATTCGCGGTCGCTCGCGGCTCCCGGTCGTTCTAACTTTTGGCTGCTGCCTCCTGCGGGAGCAAGGGAGGCAAGGAGCCCAATCTTTCGTGGCGACAGTGACCTAGTCGGCCGCAATTGGAGCTGCCGCGAGCATCTTGCGCTCGTTGGTCTTGATCAGCTCCACGTCAAGGCACAACGACTGCAATTCACGGATCAGAACGTTGAACGACTCAGGCACGCCCGGCTCGATCGCCGCTTCGCCTTTAACGATGGCCTCATAAATCTTGGTGCGGCCATAAACGTCATCGGACTTCGCGGTCAGCAGTTCCTGCAGGATGTAGGCTGCGCCGTAGGCCTCCAGGGCCCAGACTTCCATTTCTCCGAAGCGCTGACCGCCGAACTGCGCCTTGCCTCCCAGCGGCTGCTGGGTAATCAGCGAGTACGGACCGATCGAGCGCGCGTGGATCTTGTCGTCTACAAGGTGCGAGAGCTTGAGCATGTAAATGTAGCCCACGGTTACCGGCTGCTCGAACTTCTCCCCCGACATGCCGTCGTAAAGGTAGGTTTTGCCGGACTCCGGCAAAGCCGCTTGCGCCAGCAGCGACTTGATCTCCGTTTCCTTGGATCCGTCGAACACCGGTGAGCTGAAGTAGACAGCTTCCCTCATGCCGTCGGCCACGCGCTCCAGGGTTTCATCGTCCAGACCGACGATCTCGTCCACGAACGGTGTGTTCTTGAACATGGTCTTGAGCTCACGGCGCACATGTTCAGCCTTTGAGTTCTCCTTCAGGAGCTCGCCGATCTTCTGACCTAGGGCGTAACCGGCCCAGCCGAGGTGTGTCTCAAGGATCTGGCCCACGTTCATACGGCTCGGCACACCGAGCGGATTCAGGACGATTTCCACCGGCGTACCGTCTTCGAGGTAAGGCATGTCCTCTTCCGGCAGAATACGCGCGATGACGCCCTTGTTCCCGTGGCGCCCGGCCATCTTGTCGCCCACGCTCAGCTTGCGCTTCATGGCGATGTAAACTTTCACCAGCTTGATCACACCCGGCGGAAGCTCATCTCCTTTCTGCAGCTTTTCGACCTTCTCGCGGACAATCTTGCGCAGAACATCAATCTGACGCGAGGTCATTTCCTCAATTTCATCAATCTGCTCGTTGATGCGGGGGTCTTTGTCGGCGAACTTGATGCGCTTGAGGTTGCGCGTCGAGATGCGCTCGATGGTGTCGCGGTCGAGGATGACGCCTTTCGTTAGCAGGCGCTTGTTTGTCCGCTCGTCGTGCAGGTCGGCAAGGACTTCCTTGCCGCCGAGTAACGCCCCCAGACGCTTCAACCGCTCGTCAGTCAGAATTCGGATCTCATCCGCCAGGTTCTTTTCCAGCTTCGCCACCTGCTCGGACTCGATGAACTTGGCGCGTTCGTCCTTCTCCTGTCCCTTGCGGGAGAAGATCTTTACGTCCACCACTGTTCCCTCGATACCGGGAGGGCAGGTGAGGGAGGCGTCGCGAACGTCGCCGGCTTTCTCACCGAAGATGGCACGCAGCAACTTCTCTTCCGGCGTGAGCTGGGTCTCGCCCTTGGGCGTGACCTTGCCTACCAGGATGTCGCCGGCTTTCACTGTCGCACCGATGCGGATGATGCCGCTTTCGTCGAGATCGCGCAAAGCCGACTCGCTAACGTTAGGAATGTCCCGCGTAACTTCTTCCGGCCCCAGTTTGGTATCGCGAGACTCGATCTCGAACTCCTCGATGTGGACAGAGGTGAAATAGTCCTCCTTAACCATCTTCTCGGAGACCAGGATCGCGTCCTCGAAGTTGTAGCCGCGCCACGGCATAAAGGCGACCAGTACGTTACGGCCGAGCGCCAGTTCGCCCATATCCGTGCAGGGCCCATCAGCAATGACCTGCCCCTTGGTTACGCGCTGGCCCTTCTTCACGATTGGCCGCTGGTTGATGCATGTGTTCTGGTTGGAGCGCTTGAACTTCGTGAGCTGGTAGATGTCACTGCCTACCTCGCGCGACAGTTGCATGGGATGATGTTCGCCCTCAACGCGCACAATGATGCGTTCAGAATCTACCGAATCAATAATGCCGCTGCGGCGCGCCAATACGACCGCGCCGGAATCGCGTGCCGTCACGCCTTCCATTCCCGTGCCCACAATCGGGGCCTGCGCACGGAGCAAAGGCACCGATTGACGCTGCATGTTGGCGCCCATCAGAGCGCGGTTGGCGTCGTCATGCTCCAGAAACGGCACCAGCGAGGCGGCCACCGAAACCAGCTGCTTCGGACTCACATCGATGTAGTCAACTTCATCGCGGTTAACCAGCACGAAGTTGCCCGCCTTGCGAGCATTGACCAGTTCCGCAACGATGCGGCCTTTATCGTCGATCTCGGCGTTCGCTTGTGCGATGACGTGGCGGTCTTCCTCCCACGCCGAAAGGTAAAAGGAGAACGGCTCGATGTCGATTGGCTTTTTCCGGCGTTCCTTCAGATCGTTGTTGGCCTTGAACGCCTCAGCCTTCTCCAGGTGGTCGCCAACACGATATTCGCTGTCGCCAGCGTTCACGACGCTGACAAAATCCAGCACGCGTCCGTTTCTCACCTTGCGGTACGGTGACTCGATGAAGCCGTAGTCGTTGATGCGCGCGTAGCAGCTCAACGAAGAGATCAGGCCAATGTTCGGACCTTCCGGCGTCTCAATCGGGCAGATGCGGCCGTAGTGCGTCGGGTGGACGTCGCGCACTTCGAACCCGGCGCGCTCCCGCGAAAGACCACCCGGCCCCAGTGCCGACAGGCGGCGCTTGTGTGTGATCTCCGAGAGCGGGTTCGTCTGGTCCATGAACTGCGACAACTGCGAAGAACCAAAGAATTCGCGGATGGCCGCCATTACCGGCTTGGCATTTACCAGGTCGTGCGGCATGGCCGTGGACATTTCCTGGTACACGCTCATCTTTTCCTTGATGGCCCGCTCCATGCGGACCAAACCGATGCGGAACTGGTTCTCCAGCAGCTCGCCGACCGCGCGAACGCGACGGTTGCCGAGGTGATCGATATCGTCTACCGTACCGATGTTCTTGCGCAGCTTAAGCAGATACCGGATGGTCCCGTAAAAGTCTTCCGGTTCCAGCGTGCGGCGGTCAAGGTTGGTGGCGTCTTCGCTCTCAAACAGCTTGATGTTGAACTTCAGGCGACCTACGCGCGAGAAGTCGTACTTACGGGAGTCGAAGAACATGCCGTGGAAAAGCGACGTCGCGGTATCCAGCGTTGGCGGGTCTCCAGGACGCAGTTTGCGGTAAATCTCGATCAACGCTTCCTGCGGTGTCTTTACCGAGTCGCGGCGTAACGTCGCGCTAATTACCGTGCCAACGTCATCGCGCTCGGGGAAGAACACGTGTAATTCAGCAACACCCGCGTCCACCATCTTCGACAGCTTCTCGGCCGTAAGCTCGGAGTTCGCTTCCAGCAGAACCTCGCCGGTATTCGTGTCAACCACGTCGGCGGCAACGAACGCCCCTTCCAGATCGCTAAGGTCAACCTCAATTTCGGGAATCCGGTGCTTTTGGATTTCCTTCAGCACTGCGGCTGTGACTTTGCGACCGGAGTGCACAATCTCCTCGCCGTTCTTGGTGGCAATGCGGTGCGCCAACTTCATGCCGACAAGGTTCGTCGGATGGTCAGCGTTGGGGTCGAGCGTCCAGTACAGCTTCTTGTCGTGCAGCGCGATGCGGTCCACCGTGTAGAACGTGCGGAGGATGTCCTCGTCCGAACGTAGGCCTAGGGCACGCAGAAAAATGCTTCCCAGGAACTTGCGCTTGCGGTCGATACGCACGTACAGCACGTTCTTCTGGTCGTACTCGAACTCCACCCAGGAGCCGCGGTAGGGGATGATCTTGCCCAGAAAGTATGTACGATTGTTGGCAGTCTCGAAAAACACGCCCGGCGAGCGGTGCAACTGGCTGACAATGACGCGCTCGGTGCCGTTGATGATGAACGTGCCATTGGCCGTCATCAGCGGAATATCACCGAAGAACACCTCCTGCTCCTTCATGTCACGTATGGAGCGGTTGCCGGTGCCTGGGTCTTTGTCGTAGATCGTCAGGCGCATCGTGACTTTCAGCGGCGCGGAATACGTCATCCCACGCTCTTCACATTCAGCCACGTCGTACTTCAGCTGCAATCCAACTGGATCGCCGCACTTGTTGCAGAAATCAGGCGTGTTAGCGTTGTAGGTGCCGCACTTGGTGCAGAGCACATCGCCCAGATGAAACGGGTCGGTCTTCACCGTAGCCCCGCAATTGCGGCAAGTGGTGCGCAAATGGTTCAGCCCCTTGAGATGCCCGCATTTGCACTCCCAGTTCCCTATTGCGTACTCAACGAAGTCGAGTTGTGAAACATTGCGGAAGTCGCTAATGGGGAACACCGACTGAAAGACCGCCTGCAAGCCGGCGTCATCGCGTTCGCTGGGCAGCGCGTCCATCTGCAGAAAACGGTCGTACGACCGTTTCTGCACCTCGATCAGGTTCGGGATCTGGATGGTCGCCGGAATTTTTGAAAAGTCGAAACGATTTCGATTAGCAGTTTTTTGTTGCGCCATATATAAAGCTCCTCAGTCAGTGCCGGCCGGGACCGCTTGCGCGGGACCCTGCAAGCCGCTTGTGCGGAAGTGCGACGCGGATGACTTTCGCCGCACAGTGACAGGTTGAAGCCGAAGAAACGAGTTGCAGTTGGGCTGCACGCAAAAACACGACCGCGCCAGCAGAGACAGAGATCCCCGCAAGCGCCGTTCGAGGCGGAGTGCAATCCCATGACCATTCGGTCCAGGAATTCGGCATTTGTAGTGCCGCGATGTTCTTAACTTCCCGCGCCAGTATCTTCAGGCCTTGTCCTCAGCAGCCAAACCGTCGAGTCTGAGCTGACACGACCTGGGTTGGGCTTGCCGCCTGCCACTTATCTGTTTGATGTCCGAATCCGCATTGGGATTCGTCCTCAACGATGCCCGGGAATTCCGCGGTTCCTGCTGATCGGAACCGCTCCACTTCCTCGGCTTCATCGCGCCTCTCCACGGCTGCTCCAACGTGAAGAGGAACGTAGCCGCCACCCCGTACACCCGCAGGCAGCAGCAGCCATAACTCCGGTCAGCGTTCCCGGAGTAAATTGTCCCGTTCCGCCGTCAGAACGGGACGGATCCCTACTTCACTTCGACGGTCGCGCCCGCTTCGGTGAACTTCTTCTTGATGTTCTCGGCTTCTTCCTTCGAGACACCCTCCTTGACGGTCTTCGGCGCGCCATCGACCAGGTCCTTGGCTTCCTTCAGACCCAGGCTGGTGACCTCACGGACCGCCTTGATCACATTGATCTTGTTCGCGCCCACGGCCGTCAGGACGACCGCAAACTCGGTTTTCTCTTCCGCCGGGGCTGCGCCTGCTCCGGCGCCCGCTCCGGCAGCCCCCGCCATCACAACCGGGGCCGCAGCCGCAGCCGAGACGCCGAGGCGTTCTTCCAATTTCTTTACCAGGGCTGCCGCATCGAGGAGCGTCAGACCTACGATTTGTTCTTCCAACTGCTGCAAATCCGCCATGTATTTTCCCACCTGTTCGTTATTCGTTGTAATCGATTTCGTTATCAGCCTCTGAGGCTTCCAATGCGCCGCCGCATGCCAGACTCACGCAGGCGGCACTCCTCGCAACGGATAACGTAATCTCTTCGGAAGCGCTTTCACGCTCCCAAATCTGTTTTCACTCCCGCTTTCCGGGGAGCGGCGAATGAAATGCCGCGCTTACGCGCTGGCCGCTTCGCCCGAGGCAAACTTGTTCTGCTCCACGCCCTGGTTCAGCACCACGGCCACGTTGCGGCCTACCGCATTGACGGCGGTCACCAGGCGCTGCGCCGGAGCATTCATCAGGAAGAGCAGCTTGGCATAAATCTCTTCTTTGGACGGCATACTTGCCAGTGCATCAATGTCCTTGATCGCAATGACCCGGCCTTCCACGATGCCGGCCTTGAAGGTGTACTCCGGATTGTCCTTCGCGTACTTGCTGAGCGCCTTGGCCAGGGCGACAGGATCGCCGCTGGTGTAAGCGATCGAGGTTACGCCCGCGAGGTCCTTCATTGCCTCTTCAACTTGCGTGCCCTTCGCCGCGCGCTCCGCCAACGTATTCTTCACCACGCGATAACGTCCACCCACGCCGCGTACCGCTTTGCGAAGTTCAAAATCCTTCTCGACGGTCAGCTTGCTGAACGTACCAACGATAGCGTGGCTCGCGCTCTGAAACTCTTCCGTGAGCTTCTCAACCTGCTCAATCTTCTTTGCTTTCGTGACAGCCATCTTCGAATCCTTATTCTGCTGCGCTGAGTGGCGCCAGCCGATTTTTCGGGTCAGCAAAATGCGCGACTAAGACCGCGCAGCAGCTTCTACAGCGGCAGTGTCGATCGGGACACCGGGACCCATGGTCGAGCTGAGATAGCAACCCTTGATGTACTTGCCCTTGGCAACGCTGGGCTTCGCCTTAATCACGCTGGTGATCACCGTTGCCGCGTTCTCCACCAGCTTTTCAGCCGGGAACGAAATTTTCCCGACGGGTACATGCACCAGCGCGGTCTTGTCGGTACGAAACTCAACCTTGCCGGCCTTGGTTTCTTTCACCGCGGAGGCAACGTCAAAGGTGACCGTTCCCGTTTTCGGGTTCGGCATCAACCCACGCGGGCCCAGCACCTTTCCCAGCCGACCGACCGACTTCATCATGTCGGGCGTGGCGATGACGGCGTCGAAGTCGGTCCAGTTTTCTTTCTGGATCTTCTCCACCATGTCTTCACCGCCCACAATGTCTGCGCCGGCCGCTTCGGCTTCGCGCACCTTCTCGCCGCTGGCGATTACCAACACCTTTTTCGACTTCCCCAGCCCATGCGGCAGGACCACCGTGCCGCGGACCATCTGGTCAGCATGCTTGGGATCGACTCCCAGCCGCATGGTCAGGTCCACCGTCTCGTCGAACTTGGCGAACTTGACCTTCTGCAAAAGCGGCACCGCGTCCTGAAGCGTGTATGAATGAGCTTCGACAGCCTTGCGTGCCTTTTCGATGTTCTTCCCGGATTTCCGCATTGAACTCCTCATCTCCCACCGCCGATCCCTGTGTCCGAACGGCCGTGGTATCTGCGACTGCGATCTGGCGACCGCGAAACTTGTCTTACGCCGTCACTTCAATGCCCATCGAACGTGCGGTACCCTTCACGCTCTTCACCGCTGCGTCCAGGGACGCGGCGTTTAGGTCGGGCATCTTCTGCTTGGCGATGTCCAGCACTTGTTTCTCGTTCACCTTGCCGACCTTGTCCTTGTTGGGCGTGCCCGATCCCTTCGCCACGCCTGCAGCCCGTTTCAACAGAATCGAGGCTGGCGGCGTCTTGGTGATAAAGGAAAACGTGCGGTCGCTGTAAACCGTCACGACTACGGGGATGATCAGCCCGTCCATCTCTTTCGCGCTGGTGCGCGCATTAAACTGCTTGCAGAACTCCATGATGTTGATCTGCGCCTGACCGAGCGCCGGACCAACTGGAGGAGCCGGCGTGGCTTTGCCCGCCGCAATCTGCAACTTCACCGAACCTGTAGCTTTTTTTGCCATCGCTAATCCCTACTGTCCTGGCAGCCTGCGCTTGTGCGCCAACGGCTGCAGCGTCCTTTATGTAATTACCTTCTCTACTTGCCCGAATCCGAGTTCCACCGGAGTGGAGCGCCCGAAGATGGTCACCATTACTTTAAGCGTCTCGCGGTCCTCGTTGACCTCATCCACCACGCCGGTGAAGCTCGCAAACGGCCCTTCGGTGATGCGCACCGACTCGTTCTTCTCGAACTTGACCTTGAGCTTCGGCTTCTCCTTGCTGTCAGCGACGCGGTAAACGATCGCCTTCACTTCGTCTTCGGACAACGGCGTGGGCTGTTGTCCCGTGCCCACAAAGCCAGTCACACGGGGCGTTCCCTTCACCACATGCCAGACGTTGTCATCCATGTCCATTTCAACCAGTACGTACCCGGGATAGAACATGCGCTCGCTGGTGTACTTCTTGCCCCCGCGGACTTCCGTCACCGACTCGGTCGGGATCAGCACGCGCCCGATTCTTTGCTCCAACTCCGGATAGGCGCGCACCCGCGATTCCAGGGATTCCTTCACCTTGCGCTCGAATCCCGAATAAGTGTGGATGATGTACCACTTCATATTCGGGTTTTGCGGAGTGGCCTGCTCGGCGGCAGCCGCGGCGGTGGCATCTTCGCCAGTTTGCTCCGGCTCGCCAACGCCATCGGTAGCTGGTTGTGCCTCCGCGACAGCATTGGCGTGTTCCCGCTTCGCGCCGTTGGTCTCCGATTTGATTTCTTCTTCAGTCATGTTTATGCGCATTAGCGATGAGTCAAAGTCTTCAGCAAGTGATCCAGCGATACCCCAAGAAGTTTGTCCAGGACCGCGAAGTAAATGCCGAACAGGAACACCGTGATGATGACCACCGTGGTAGTTCCCTGCACTTCCTTGCGCGACGGCGTGGTGACCTTGCGCATCTCGGTACGCACATCGTTGTAAAAGTTCTTGGCGCGTTGCGGCCAAGCCTTCACCTTCGTCACCAGACTGTTGTCATCCAACCGTTCGACGATCGCTGACTTCGCCATCTGATACCTGTTTTCCGGCGCTACCTGGCGCCACGACTACATTTCCAAAAGACTGGCAGGGGCGGAGGGATTCGAACCCCCAAGTCCGGTTTTGGAGACCGGCAGTTTAGCCGTTGAGCTTACGCCCCTCCACGCAAGCGACCAGTCGCTAGCAACCAGTCGCTAGTTACTACTTAATCTCTTTATGCGACGTGTGCTTCCGGCACTTGCGGCAGAATTTATTGAATTCCAGCCGGCCCGTCGTGGTCTTCTTGTTCTTCGTGGTGGAGTAGTTGCGGTTCTTGCAATCTCCACACTGCAACGTAACGATCTCTCTGGGCATGACCTGTTTTTCCTTTTCGTTTACCTGGCGGATTACGCAAGGCCTTGTCCGCGTCGAAGCGCGGAAATCAGCGAGGCTGCGGTTTTGCGGCCTCGCCGAAGGTTATTTCCTACGCAATAATCTCAGCAATGGTGCCGGCGCCCACGGTGCGTCCGCCTTCGCGGATGGCAAACCGCAAGCCCTTCTCCATCGCCACCGGGGTGATCAGCTCGATCTCCAGCGCCACGTTGTCGCCCGGCATCACCATCTCGGTGCCCGCCGGCAGCGTCGCCACTCCCGTCACGTCGGTGGTGCGGAAGTAGAACTGCGGCCGGTAGCCCTTG
>Ga0209039_10003109_pt1 | contig 13271 bp, 13 predicted proteins | sample BogFormECP12_OM1_FD_188238 | JGI IMG/M metagenome (GOLD analysis project Ga0209039, IMG submission 188238) | Bog forest soil microbial communities from Calvert Island, British Columbia, Canada - ECP12_OM1 (SPAdes) (version 2) | ecosystem: Environmental > Aquatic > Freshwater > Wetlands > Bog ...
CCATCAATGTCCGGCATATTGATATCCATCAGCACAACATCCGGATCAAGCTCTTGAGAAAGCTGAATACCTTCTTTACCAGACCGTGCCGCGCCGACAACATCGACATCCGACTCAAACTGAAGCAGTTTGCGTACATTTTCGCGAGTATCGGCGACATCATCAACAATTAGAACACGGATCTTATCAGCCATTTATATCCTCTAGTTAAATTTACGGATTAATGCTTTATTTGGCCGGAGTCGTCACAGCATCATTGGGCAAAGGTGGTTGTGCCAAAGCATCAATGCGAGGCTGGGTCCCATACGGTAACTTGGCTGGAACCGGAATGTTATATTGACTCAGAGCGAACTGCAGGGTAATTGCATTGGTGGCCTGACGTGACTGGTCGTTGGGATTTCTCAAAGCCAAGGTAATCTGGGCGCTAGTATAAACCATATAATCCAACATATCTGCATCTTGAGGCGACACAATCAGGGTAACGAGGTCGGGTGCGGCCGAGGGGGCAGACGACTGTTGTTGTGTCTGTTGTTGTACCTGTTGCTGTTGTGCCGCAGTCTGGCTTGACGATACCTGAGCAAAGTTCCCAACCTTCATCACGACCACATCCTGCAAGATGGTTTGACAAACGGTGCGGGCACGCTGGGGCTCGGAAGGCACAACATAATAGGGCTGTTGAAGCGATGGTTCGAGTTCGATGCGGCCTTGCGTAGTGGCTGCACCAGCAGAAGCGATCCCCAATGAAAGTGTTGGCAAAGCGCCTGCCGGCGCGCCTGTGCCAGTGAGCGTAGCGGTGTGATTTGGCAATACGGTTTGAAAACCAGCATCGATATCCACAAACTGGAAGCAGGCATTTACATTAACATGTGCGCCATCAGCAACACTATAAGCCGACAATGAGAAACGCGTGGTGGGTATGGAAGCCGCCACCATTCCCGGTGGGATGACCGCCGCCCATGACGGTCCAGGAATCGATACCGCTTGGGAAGCGTCACTGATTGCGCCTCTTGTGATAAAGGTCCCCTGAGACAAAGGTATGGTAGCAATCTTGTTATTCAAAAGGTCAGACTTTTGACTTGTTGTGTACATATCGGCAGTCACCAAGTTCTGAGGCAGAGTTTTGGTGGCCAATACATCCTCAGTAATTTTGCCTCCCTGAGGAATATTCTGTCCAGCAACATAGACCTCCACATTCGCAGGAGTAGTTTGTTGTGAAGGCGCTGAGGCCAGCAACTGACGAATCGCAACGAACGCCACCACCAGGCCGATAATCACGATCAACAATACAAAGATGAGAATTCGCCCACGACGCATATGGTTCTCCTCTCAAGCAAGAGTAACGAATTTATATCACATTCATTATACAAGAAAAATGACAAAAACATGGTGGTAAAAAAGTGGGACTCTGTCAGTTTGACAGAGTCCCACCCGCTCGCAAGGAGCAACGAATATTACACACCAGAGAGGCTACTGTTGATCGAGCTGAACACGTTGCCGATGACCGGACCCAAAACCATCAGGACCGCAATAACGACAATGGCAACCAATACAAGAATCAACGCATACTCAACCAAACCCTGGCCCTTTTCTTTTGGAGCGAATAACATAGGTATTCTCCTTTCTTTTGGTTTCCTTGAAGGCCATCCAAGGTTACATATATTATAACGAATTCCATATAATAATCAAGATGCCACCCTAACAGTTATGTTAACCTAATGCTTCTGTAATTTAGCGCACTAATCATCCTCGAATAGGGATGGAGAAAGAAATTCGTGCACCCTTGCCTGTAGTGCTATCGATATCAAACGTTCCTCCTAGCATCTCAGCACGATCACGAATCAATTTCAGCCCCAAGCTCTTCCCGCTCAGGACGGATTCGGGGTCAAAACCTTTTCCGTTATCATCTACGCTAACGCGTATCATGTCACTCCCCATATCCAGGAGAATCTTGACCATAGCGGCCTGGCTGTGACGTGCAGCATTTCCAAGAAGCTCTTGCACAGCACGAAATATCATCACTTCTAAGTACGGTTCAATGCGACGCTCGCTGCCGGTGATTGTCAAACTAGCATCCAATCCCGTCTGTTCCTTGAACGCATCCACGTATTTACGGATAGTTGGAACCAGACCTAAATCATCAAGCATCATCGGCCGCAATTCGAAGATAAAGTTGCGGACTTTTTGAAAAGTCCCCATGGCCGCTGCCTTTAGATTTCCGAGTTCTTCCTTCGCTTGAACCGCATCCACGTCAAGAAGCCGCATCGCAATTTCGGTCTGCAAAATAAAATTCGACATTGCTTGAGCCGGCCCATCGTGCATCTGACGCGATAACCTCTGGCGTTCCGCCTCCTGTGCGTTAACAACCATCTCGATTCCACTCGAGGAGGGTTTTCCTCCAGTTGAGGCGGGTTCGCCGTCCGCAGGGACTCCGGAACCAATTTGGCCAAGAGCAATTTTATATTTTTCCAAATGATTCTTGTCACTCTGCAGTTTTTCCAATTGCCCGCGCATCACAAAGAGGCGTTGTTGTGCATCCAAAGCAGAATCATACGCCATCCGAATATCCTGCGCTGAAGTTTTGTCAATTTGACCTTGGATCTGCTGAAGATGCGCTGTGATTGCCGCATTTCGTTGGGCAAGTTTGGAAAACTCGCCCTGACTCTGTTCTATCATTAGCGTGATTTCACGCAAAGCCCGTTGAGTTTCTTCCAATTCAGCCTGGACATTGAAATTCTCATCCGCCATTTTCATCATCCTTACCAATTATATTTTTTGCTGAGATCTTCTTTCAGGATTCTTCAACTGCACCCAGCCATGTTTCAATGCATAAACGACAGCCTGTGTACGATCTTCCACCCCGAATTTGCGTAAAATCGAGGTCACGTGATTCTTGACTGTTTGATGACTAATGCCAAGCATGCCAGCTATTTCCTTATTGCTCATTCCTTTTACGACGCATTCCAGCACCTCCATCTCCCGCTCGGAAAGCGGGTGAAACGGACTTCCCGGCTCACTATACGAGCGTCGCATCCCTTCCAATTGTTCACTTATCCATTCGTCTAATTCATGCTGATTCATCGTTCGCGATCCAAATATGAATTTCCCATCGGCTACATCGCGAATAATCTGAATCAAATTTTGCGCTTCCACGTTATTCTTCGAACAAAAAGCCGCTGCGCCTGCAAGAGCGGCGTGCAATGCCTGTTCAACATCATCATATCCCGTCACAAGCAAAATCCGGGTCGGCAATTTTTCCTGTGTTACTTGATGTGTAATCTGTTGACCATTAATCCCCGGCAGATTCACGTCAAGGACGGCAACGGCTGGTTTCAGAGAACGGATCAGATCTAGCGCATCAGATCCGTTTGCAGTTTGCCCCACCACCTTCAGATCCTGTTCCAAAGTCAGCGCATCCGCAACGCCTTGGCGGAAGAGGGGGTGATCATCCACAATGAGCAAGGTAATTTTTTTCATCCCAGACTCTCAAGCATAGCTTTGACTCAGTATAGCACGAATACAGCCTGATTTTAACCGATTAAGGCGAAATCCAGCGATAAACCGCCATGTTCTTCTGACCAGCCTCGATGGCAAACTTGCCTCCACTGCTAAAGACCACCGGTGCGCTTCGCGTCAGGTCCGGATAGAAGTCCGGGAACGCGATCAAATAACTTGCTCCGCGTTGATTCAGGTACACAGCCAAACGCGTTTCATTCCGCATAAATGGAATCACCTCCGGAGACACCAAGCCCGCCAAATCAATCAACTGATGTTGATCGAAATAACCCAGCGCGCCGATATCATGTGCGGCAATGATTGCATTGGGCGGAATATTCTGTGCGACCCATTTGGCGGTAACCACCATCTCTGATTCTATCAAGCCTACATCTTCACCATAAGCACGCGCACCAAGCGCCACAAAGCCAAGTGTCACTAGCGCCAAGCTGACCCGCCAAACTTGTTGCGCCACCCAATGATAGCGTTTCAAAAGGTTGGTTTTTGCAAACTCGAAGAATCCCAGCAGTCCGAACAAAAATAAGATAGGCATGGCAGGCATGAGGTAACGTCCATGCTGATAAGCAGGAAGCCGAGAAATATATAAATACAGATAACCACCGCACCATAGCATGGATGATATGCTCGCCCAATCGCGTCGGCGAATAAATAAAACAGCCCAACCAACAATCCCCGGCAAAAGGATAATGCCTGGTCCGGTAAAAACTTGAACCAATAAAACTTCCAAATGATAAAGAAAGGGTTCAGCTTGCCAGTATGCATATTCGGTCTGCTTGGCATAAAACGTGTTGGGCATTGGCGTTCCAGAAAGCCAAAGATTGAAAAGGAGATATGGAACAAATAGTGAACCGAAGCCAATCAGGTAACGAACAACGGAATTCACCTTATCCTTATTGGACATTTCGACAAGTACAACGGTCAGGATAACAGGAGCAAGCAAAGTCAAACCGTCAGGGCGAACCCAAACACTTAGTCCAGTCAGCAGGCCCATGGTCAAGTAACGATGCGAGCCAGCCATCAACAAAACCAAGGCACTTGTCAATAATAAAGCGTCCAGCAATGTTTCCATACCAGACATCGCCGCCCAAAGAAAATGCCACTCAGCAACAAAGAATAACCCGACCCACGGATAACGCGGCCGATATGTTGGAAGAATGGTTCGAGCCGCTGTTTCCGTTAACCATCCAAGACCAAAGAGTGTCAAACCACCAATAAAGTACGTCCAAAAATATGGAGCAAGACCCAACCAAAAACCAAGCGCGAGCATAAACGTCCAAAGCGGCGCAGTTGACCCAGCAGATGGATGTCCAAGTTGAAATGCCCATTGACCATGAAGCGCGAGATTGCGCGCGTAGGTTTGATGAATCCACGAATCGTCCAACGGAAAGCCAATGCGATAGATCAACGCACTGGTTATCAAATAAATGCCCGCGCCCGCCACAACTGCGATGGCAAGGATGACCAAGTCGCGGCGTTTCAGATCAAGGTTGGATTTCAAAGATTCGCGTGTCATTATTTGGCTCATTGACCTCACCCAAAAAGCGAAGGGACGAATCACCCTTGCCGTTATAAATCGTTTCGATTGGGCCCGAAGCACCGGCGGCCTCGATTGCCACAAAGCGTGCGTGGAAACGAGCGGCAACAGCTAATAAAGAATTTTCATTGCCATATGGAATCACAATCGCAGAACGCCCGGTCATTAAATAATAACCGGGAGGATTGCGCACCATCACAACATCCGCGGATTCAATGCCATTTTGCTGAAGCATCGCTTCCACCTTGGGATAAATTTGCTCATCCTCGCCCCAACCCGGCTGGAGAACGCGCAGATAAAAAATAACGCCTGTCATCATAACTGCGACGCCGACCAACGCGGCCCGAAATACTTTGAATGCTTGCGGCGTGAACCAGCCTCGCTTCCGCGCCGCGCCGACAGCGGACTCCAGGCCCAAAGGTGCGAGCGCCCACCAGACCGATTGAAGCGCCGCGCCTGAATGGAAGAATCCGCCACGAGGACCCGCAAATGGAAAGATAAACGTCATGACCAATAAAAGTCCAAGCCAAACCAGGGATGCAAACTGAACGCGTTCATCATTGCGATATCGCCAAATTCCAATCAGGATAAATGGGAAGAGGAAGATTCCGCCCTGCGCTGCAAATGCATTGAGCAAATTCATTCGTAAAGCATCCAAACGAACATTGACAATGGTTTGCCACCCTTGAGCAAGCCAGGATTGCATGGTCAACTGATTGGCGGGATATATAAATGTTTGATCGTAATTTGACAGCCAAAGCAGATAATGTCCACCGGGGGCAAGGAGCGCTCCATAGGTCTGTTCGTTGCGCCAAAGCCACGGCCCCATGATGAGGAAGAAGCCAATTAAGGCCAGGATAAAATTGATTGAGGCCCCACCCAATTTATGGTCAGAGAGGAAGCGCCAGAGAATCGATAGAACGGTCAAGCCAATCCAAAGGAGTCCGTCGCTACGCGCCAGCATCATCAGACCGGCAATCAATCCAAGAAAAAAATAGGTGCTAGGCTGGCGATCCATGCAAAGCAAAAAATATAAACCGCCCAACACGATATAGATTCCGTAATTATCCGAGACAGGAATGAACGGCGCATAATAAATCGAGAAGACCGCGAGCAATCCCGATACTATTGCAAGATCACGACGTTTTGAAAAAGCATAAGCCAAAGCCGCGGTGATCACCGGCACCACCACAGCAAAAACTAAAAAGCCGAGGCGGCCCGCGGCATAGTAGGTTTGATGCAACACAACCATGCCCGCCGCGGCAACGATGGATGCGAGCGGCATCCAATAGCTGTGGGAAGGATGCGGCAGGGACTGCGGATCATCGAGATAATTCCAAACGTACGGCTCGTTAAATCCTTTGCCTTGCGCGAGCTGAATCCCGCCGCTAAAGTAATAATCGGAATCGAGATAGCCGGGGAACGGTTCAAAGTGCGCGATGAAAAGAGAAACAATCAAACCGAGGAACGCAAGGATAAGATAATTGCGCCAAGTCATAAATGCAAATCCCTATGAGCGCGATGAGCGAACATAATCCAGCCAAGTACGCGGCGGATGAATGAACCACCAGCGCGTCCAGTATAAACCAGCAATGATGAAAATAGGAAAGAAAATAGAAAGCAAATCCTGATAGAACTGGCTTTGGAAAATAACACTTCTAATAAAAAATCCCCATGGAAGCAAAAGGATGATCAAATAAAGCAAAGCATCCAACCAATATCCATGATGCCAGCGCTCAACGACGGTGGCAAAAATCAACGCCAAACCCGGAAAGAGAACAACCAGATTACTCAAATCAGTGCGGAAGCCGATGAGCGGAGTTACTGCAAGAGTTAAACAACATGTCCAAATAAAGTGGTGAAAATCAGGCCCGCGCGATGAGTACCATTCGAAGCCTAAAAGAATGACCAAGCCGACGGGGATAATCCACACAAAATGCGCGTTAAACGTTGGCCAGAGACGAAGAAGAATCGCACTGGAAGTGAATCCATAGTTTGTGCGAAGATCGGTCAGCGAAGATCGCAGAAATGGAATGACCCAGCCGGGGTTCATCAAAAACGACACAATCAAAAGAACAACAATCAGCATTCCGAAGCCGTTAAAGACGCGAGATCTTTTTTCGTAATAGACGCGCCAAATCACTAATGCCAGGAACAGTAAGCCAACTTCCCATCGAAAAAGAGTCAGCACCAGCAATGCGCCCGCTAATTCATCCTGTTGATTCTTCAAAGCGTAAAGAATTCCAAAATAAAGAAGGCAAAGAAAAATCGCAGGTGTGCCATCCAGCAATGCGGAAACAGAATAAAAGGAAAAAATCGAGAGCAGAAAAAAAACAATCAAGAAGATCCTGCGCGGTGACCATTCAATCAAACGTAAAATTAGAAATGCGATTATTAACAAAGCACTCTCATTTAAGATCGACCACAAACCGCGCACCACGCTGGGGTCAACAACAAACTTGGACGGAAATAAAGCAGGCAATGTATTGGAAATGAGCGCAAACGGGAAATATATTGGAAGGAGAAAGAACGGGATGGTCAAATAATAAGGATTTTGTCCACTGGACACTGTATGACCATAAGCCAGTTGTTGCGCTTGAAGAGCGACATCCAGGTTATATGGATTGACATGACTGAATAAAAACATCCGCACGCCATTCCAAGCCGAATAAAATTCGCCTCCACCTTCGACCGAACGGCTGAGTCCGATATTGACACCGATCAGCACAATGAGGACGATCGCTTCGACAAAACCGATCAGACTCAACAACCTGATCTCATTCGGAGTTAAGCGCGGTTTCTTTTGGAACTCCACTACCCCACCATTATTTCATCAACACTTGAACTGCACCGGGAAAAATTCGGTAATCAAAATCCGTCAGCCAACTATCGAACAACTCGCCATCGGTATGGGCTGGCGAAGGTTGATCGAGATGAATATGTAAATGAGTGCAATGGATTTCCCGCATCCCATCCATTTCAACGTAATTGCCTTTACCTTCCTTGAACGCACGTGGCAGCGCAGTAAAAAGTCCGAGGCGCGTACCGCGATAACCAAAAGCCAACGTCAACTTGCCATCGAATGGATCGGCGTGCGGCGTCATGAAAAATCCGCCCGTGCGGCGACCATTTCCAACCGAGAACAACGAAAGCGGCCCCTTGTATTCGCCGCCATCCCATTTCATTTCACCCTGCCATTGAGGCTTACCCATAATCGCCCACATCGCCGCAACCAGATATCGAGCCATGCCTTTGATCCAATGAATTTGTTCGTGCTTGGTCGTCACATAGGGTTCGAGAGCGCCCGCCGAATTATTTAGAAAGAAACGCTCGTTACATTTACAAAGATCAACAGATCGAGTCTTTCCGTTCGCAATCACCTGCGCGGCTTCATTCAAGTCCAACGGCAGGCCAAGCGAAAAAACAAAATCGTTGGCGGAGCCCAAGGGAATAATCCCAAGGTTGGCAGGGAACTTACCTTTGCCATCCCAATAACTCGCAATCCCGTTAACCACTTCACCGATAGAACCGTCGCCGCCAGCGACCACAATTGTGGAGAAGCCTTGCTTAACGGATTCCGCCGCAAGATCCACAAGATGATCGGGATGTTCGGAAACGGATAAGTCAAAATCCACGCCGACAGATTTCAGCGCGGCTTCCGCCTGAGGCCAGCGCTTCTGCGCGTTCCAACGATTAGAATATGGATTTAACAAGACTTTAATTTTCATCGGCCTTCCACCAAACGGTCATGACCAATTTTACCCCATCCCTTGGACTGCGAAATCAACACAGCGAGAAAAATAACGACGCACCCCACAAGTTGAATCGGCAAAAGGTTTTGGCGCAGCGCGATCCAACCTGCGACCCCCGCGAAGACGGCTTCGAGTCCGAGAATGAGTGCGGCATCCGTTGGAGGCGTATGCCTTTGTCCCCAAACCTGCAAAGTGTATCCAATGCCAATCGAAAGCGTTGCGCGATACAGAATGGCGCCCAGCACGGGTAAAGGCGTGAGTAAATTTAAATCTTCAAAGAGAAGGCCCATTATCAAATTGAGGAAGCCGCTGACAAAGAAATGCCCCGCGGCAAATGAGATGGATTCAAACTTCGACGCGAACTTGCCAAGCACGACAAAATGCAATGCCCAGAATATTGAGCCGATGGTTTCCAGCGTGTCGCCAGGCTGGACCTGAAAGCGGCCTGCCGTTGAAAGCAGAAACGCGCCGACGACTGCCATCGTCACGGCTATCACATCCAGCCGATGAGGTCTCGCACGAAAACCGATGAATAATAAGAACGGCGTGAAGACCGTATAAAGGCTGGTCAGGAATCCTGCATTCGCCACTTTGGTATAGAAGATGCCCACTTGCTGAAGAGCCGTTGCAACGAACAGTACCGAACCCGCGGCAAGCATCCACAACCATTGTCCACGCGTGATCTTAATGTGGCGCGGAATAAACGGTACCAGAATCAATGCCGCCAGTATAAAGCTCACGCCATTGTAGAGAAACGCCACATGATAACGCCCAGCGATTCCTTGCGCAACAAAGGCAGTGCCCCAGATGACAGCAACCAGAAAAAGAAGTAAATCGGCTTTAAGGCGCATAAGATTGGGATACAATCGGGCAAAGATTCGTCCAATGATAGCATAGGACATATCAAGGGATTTGAATTTTATGATCACTATCAGACCGGAAGCGCCAAGCGATTACGAAGCGACTGAACAAATCACAATTGCCGCTTTCTCAGGGAAACCCTACAGTGATCAAACCGAGCACTTTGTTATCAGGAGGCTGCGAGAGGCTAAGGCATTGTCCTTATCACTGGTCGCGGAAATAGGCGAAACAATTGTCGGACATATCGCCTTTTCGGTTGTGAAAATCAACGGCGAAGATAAGCAGTGGTATGGCCTGGGGCCAGTTTCTGTTTTGCCTGCATTCCAAAAACAAGGAATCGGTTCAGCATTGATCAAAGAAGGTTTGGTGAGAATACGCGGTTTAGATGCAAAAGGTTGTGTGTTGGAAGGCAATCCCGATTATTACCAACGATTTGGATTTAAATCCTATCCCCATTTGATTTATGAAGGCGTACCAGCAGCAATCTATTTTATGGCTTTGCCGTTTTACAACGAAGTGCCGAACGGCAAAGTTGAATTTCATCTGGCATTTTACAGGCCAGCCTAAGCTTAAGACCAGGAAAGAGAATCGTTTCGATCCACGTCAAGAGGGTATACTTTTTCATTAATAGGTGAACTATGACAATTTTCTTTGACTCGATGACTAGCGTAAGAGCCGAACTGAATAAACAGAAATACATTGCATCCGATGAAATTGCGACCATTGTCTATCTGGCACAAAAGCTGGGCAAGCCGCTGTTGACGGAAGGTCCCGCAGGCGTAGGAAAGACTGAATTAGCGAAGGCCATCGCAGGTGCGACCGGACGCGAGCTGATCCGTTTGCAATGTTATGAAGGCTTGGATGAATCCAAAGCGCTATACGAGTGGGAATATTCGAAGCAATTGCTATACACACAGTTACTGCGCGACAAGTTGAATGATACGCTGGGCAAAGCGGAATCGCTCGCCGAAGCCGCGGACCGACTGGCGAACGAAGAAGATGTATTTTTCTCGGATCGCTTCCTGCTTCAGCGTCCATTGCTGAAAGCCATCTTGAGCGAACAGCCGACAGTTTTATTGATCGATGAGATTGACCGTGCTGACGCAGAATTCGAAGCGTTCCTGCTCGAAGTGTTGAGCGACTTTCAAGTCAGCGTTCCAGAACTGGGAACATTGAGCGCCAAACATAGACCATTCGTTGTGCTGACATCCAACAACACGCGCGAACTCTCTGAGGCCTTGAAGCGACGTTGTCTCTATTTGTTCATTGACTATCCATCACTCGAAGAAGAATTAGCCGTCGTACGATTGAAAGTGCCAGAATTAAATCCAAAGCTGGCGCGGCAGGCCGTGGAATTCGTTCAGAAGTTGCGAAAGACGGACATGCGCAAGTCGCCATCCATCAGCGAGACATTGGATTGGGCAAATGCGTTGGTTTCACTCAATGCAAAGAATATTGATAAGGAAACATTGGAAGATACGATTTCGGTCTTGTTGAAGCACGAAGCAGATTTGCAAAAAGCGAAACGCACCATCATCAATCCGCCACCGCCGCCGACTATCCCGCCGCGACAGAAACCGGATGATTTTGGAAGGTTCTCTGGAAATTAAACACCAAGGACACGAAGAGCACAAAGCATTTAACCGCGAAGATCTTTAATGAGTTTTCTTCGCGGGTTTTACAGTTCAAAAAAGGATTGAACTATGGAATCCCGCATCTTACAGTTAATTTCAGCCTTACGCGCCAGCGGAGTGCGCGTGTCGCTCGCCGAAAGCAGTGAAGCTTTTTCCGCAGTGGACTTGATGGGAATTCAAGACCGCGAGCATTTCCGCCTATCATTGCGTTCCACGTTAATCAAAGACGTGCGCGATTTACCGGTTTTCGATAAATTATTTCCGTTATTCTTTGGCACGGGTCAACCACCACCGATGATGGGCGGAAGCCCAACAGATAATCTCACGCCGGAAGAAATCCAACAATTGGTAGATGCGTTAAAGCAGTTCAGCGAAAAACTGCGTCAGCGGATGGAAAGGCTGATGAACGGCGAGCCGTTATCCCGCGAGGAACTCGAGGCGCTGGCGCAAATGGTTGGACTGAATCAAGCAGACGATCTGCGTTATCAAAATTGGATGGCGCAACGCATGATGCGCGCGCTGGCCTTCCCCGAAGTGCAGGAGGCGATGCGCGAGCTGATGGAACAACTCCAGCAAATGGGAATGAACCAGGAGCGCGTCGAGCAGTTGCGTGAACTTATCCAGCAAAACCTGCAAGGCCTGCAACAGCAGATCAATCAGTTCGCGGGTGAACGCATCGCCGAGAATTTGAGCGAACAGCCGCCGAACGAAGCTGTGGACGGCTTGATGAACCGCCCCTTCAATGCACTGTCGGATGCGGATAAAAAACTTCTTCAGCGCGAAGTGAAGCGCCTCGCCGCAGCGCTTCGCACACGCATTGCACTGCGGCAAAAGCGCGCCAAGAATGGACAACTCGATCCGAAAGCAACAATACGCGCCAACATTAAATATAACGGCGTGCCGATGGAAATCAAACACCGTGACCGCGTCCGCAAGCCCAAGCTCGTCGTCATCTGCGACGTCAGCACTTCAATGCGTTTCTGCTCCGAGTTGATGTTGAGTTTTTTGTTCGCACTTCAGGGACAAGTTCGCAAGACACACGCCTTCGCGTTCATTGATCATCTCGAGTTTATTTCGGACGAATTCAACGGCTCGGACGCGGACAAAGCGATTGCTTCTGTTTTGTGGCGCATGCCCAGTGGACACTACAACACCGACCTCGGCGGGTCGCTCAATGATTTCAACAACGAATATCTGGACACGCTTAACAGCCAGACGACTCTTATCTTCGTCGGTGACGGACGCAACAACTACAACGATCCGCGGATTGACATCTTCTCAACCATGTCCCGCCGCGCGGCGCGGACGATCTGGCTGAATCCCGAACCTCCCTATCTCTGGCACGGCGACAGCGACATGCCCAAGTACGCGCCGCTATGCAGTAATGTATTGAAGGTCAGCAATTTGAAGGAACTCGCCGATGCCGTGGATTCTTTCCTGGCAGGATAGCCCCTGCTTAGCCACAACAAAGGATGAGTGGTCATGGCTACCCGCAGGATTCGTTCTAGGGCAAGGACAATGATGGCGGCACGCCCAAGTACGTGCCGCTGTGCAGTAACATGTTGAAGATCAGGAACTTGAAGAATTGGCAAGCGCGCTAGATGAGTTATTGACTAGGTAATACTCCGATAACCCATTTTCAATCCTATTCCAAAGCGGACGAAAAAATAGTGGATATGGATGACATGAAGCAGTCCCAACTTCATTTTTCAGCCGATAGCGAGATTCTGATCTTGCTTGCGCTGGCGCGCATTCTCTTGCAGGTCTTTACCAACGGACAGTACGGTTTTCATCAAGATGAATTGGTTACATTGGACGCTGCTGCACACCACCTGGCTTGGGGATACGTAGCATAGCCGCCAGTCACGCCCTTTCTGGCGCGCCTAGCAGTTTGTCGGGGAACTCAGTTGGAAAGTAGTAGACTTGGAAGATGAGCCGAAAATTTAGGAACGCTAATTACGAAGAAATCCTTAATCT
>Ga0209039_10003110_pt1 | contig 13271 bp, 6 predicted proteins | sample BogFormECP12_OM1_FD_188238 | JGI IMG/M metagenome (GOLD analysis project Ga0209039, IMG submission 188238) | Bog forest soil microbial communities from Calvert Island, British Columbia, Canada - ECP12_OM1 (SPAdes) (version 2) | ecosystem: Environmental > Aquatic > Freshwater > Wetlands > Bog ...
TTGCCGTTCGTGTCCAAGATTTCGTTTCCGGCGACATAGGCGTGCAGAGTTTGCCACGAGGGAAACGGGACACCCGTTGAAATCTGGAGGTTCCACTCGTACTCGATGGTGTTGTAGTTCAAATCGAATGAGGCGCTGGCGTCGAATGTGTAGCTACGGTTGCGGAACGCGGGGTTGATGGCGACCGGCGTGATGGCTGCTACGGGTGCGACCAAGAAGCCGGAGTAGAATGTGGAGATGCCGGGCGTCACACGTTGTTCGCCCAAGAATCCCCAACGAGCGGCGACCGGCAACACGGACTTCGTGCCACGGAGCCATGAGGCGGCGGTCACCGGATTGCGGAAAGCCGGATTCGGTGCGTACTGCCACGTGAGAGCATTCAATGTGTTGACCGAGATGATGCCATCCACGGCGGGAGTCGGCGTCAAGTCGCGGGTGATGAGTCCCAACGCGAGGGCTGTGGGGTCGGCTCCGACGAAGACGTTGATGCACGACTCCACGAGGGAGGCGGTCGGCAAGCCGGGGAATTGGTTGAAGCTCCACGGCACCGTGTTGATGTTCACGATGTTCGCCAAGTAGCCGAGCAGCATGTTGCCGCTCAAGCCCGCACGATTCTGAGTGTAGATGGTATCCGATAGGAAACGAGCATTGCCAGCGGCGGTCACCGTCAAGCGGTTGTCTACGTGACGCACGGGCAACGTCAAGAGCACGGCTTGTGCGCTCCACACGAAGGCTCCGACGCCCGTCGTCGGTGTCGTATAGACGCCGAGCGTGAACGTGATGTCGGTGAAGTTGATGGCTTTGTTGTGCGAGGTCATGTAGGCTTCGACGACGTTGCCGACACCGTTCGGAGCCACGAGGGACACGCTGTCGTAGGCTTGGCCTCCGCGAGCCGGGGAACTCGTGATGATTTGAGTCGCCGTGATTTGATTCGCGGCACTGATTTCGTAAGAGTTCACGACTTCTTGGAACGTCGCGTTGTCCACGATTTGGACCACGGCGAAGGTTGCGCCGGTCGTCAACGTCGTGATGTCGTAGTCGGAGCCGATGAGCACAGCCGGTTGCCCGGTCTGGTTGGTGCCACGCACGATGGTGTAGGGGCCGTTGAGTGCGCCGCCTAGCGATTGCCAAATAACGGAGCCATCGGTGACATTCGGGGAACCAATGTTCGTCCATGTGACGCTACCATCCACTATGGTGCCAAACAGTGGCCATGACGGAACCGTGGCCCCCGAAGTACCAGCCACCGTGACTTTGAAAATGTAGGTCGCAAGACCTATAGTTACCGAAATCGTTTCGCCAAGACGGAAGGCGGTGTTCGCCGACCACGGGGTCGCGGTGTACGCGGCGGTGCTGAACAAAGGAATGACGCCAGCACTCGTACCCGCTTGCGTCACCAATTGGATGGTGCCCGTGCCCACGTCGTAAATCAGTTGGCCGAGCGTGTAGGCGTGCGTGGCTTGCCACGCGGGGTAAGTGCCGAAGTTTGTGTCGAAGGTGAACTTGACCACATCGTCTGGACCCACGGCGTTCGGCGCGGAGCCGAGCGGTGCCGGATTGTGGCGGGTGCCCAAGATATGCAGGAAGCCGTTGGAGTCCGCGACGATAGCGGGGTCAAACTCTTGGTTGCTTGGACTCTGAGGGAACGTGTAGGACGCGATGCTCGATGTCGTGATGCCGTAGTTTGCGCTCGTGTAAATGGCGAACTGGCCCCCAACCGTGGTGTTGCCCACGATGTAGAGGGTTGTGCCGACGAGCACAAATTGGGAGTTACCCGTGAGGTCGGCGAATGACCATTCTCCGAGTGTTGGCATTTAACTTACCTTTTTGGTTCCGCGTAGGCCGACAATAATCAATCCCGCACACACGAGCGTGAACAATATCATCGGAAAGAAGAAATCGAAGGCGGTCGCTGGCTCGCCACAAGGCGCAATCATTACGACATGCCCTCGCCGGAACCCTCAACCTCTTGGTCTTGAATCTCTTCGTCTTGTTCGTCGAGAGTCAAGCCCTTCGTGATGCGCTTCACGGCATCGCTACCCTTGATGATGAACTCGGCAATGGAGCCGTAGATGTTCGTCTTCAAGTCGTTGAAGTTCGAATCGTTGACCGTGAACAAGTCTTGCTCAAGCTGACGCTTCATGGTCTCGGGGTCCAAGTTCAAGAACTCGTAAATCACGGAGACCGGCAAGCTGCCCTTCGAGTACAAGTTGTAAAGCATGTCGTACAAGTCGCCGGAGTCGCGGAGCGCCATGCGCGAGAACGAGACCTTGGGATAAATCCAACGAGGACGGCCATACTTGTCCATCTCGAAGAAACCCTTCTTCATGGCCAACGGCTTGAAGATTTGTTCCTCGACGAGGGTCGAGATAACGTCACGGAACTGGAGGTACGAAGTGTTCATGACCTCCAACTGGATGCGGCTTCCCGAATAGAGAGCCTCACCCATGAGGATGTCAGGTGACAAGCCCAAACCAATTGCGAGGTCGGAGTTCGTGTGCGTCCACTCGGATTCGAGCGAGAGCAAGCGGCCCTCGGAACCGATTTCATTCCATTGGGCGTCGTAGTTGACGACGATGGTGTAGTCGGGGTCGGACTTCGCTTCGTCAATGTGGGCACGCAACGCCTGTACTTCGGCAGCCGGGATGTCCGGCGCGATGACCATGGTCTTCGGCGTCATGTTGCGCGACGCAATCGTCATCTGGACTTGGCGTAGCTTGTCGCGGTACAAAATGGTACGCAAGCAACGCTGGAGAATCGAGCGTCCATGGAGTTCGTAGCCACTCTTTTTGCGTGCGAACTGAATCACGAAAGAGCCGTTGAACGGGTCTTGGTTCAAGGCAATCTTGCCCTCGGCCTCCATCTTGTCCTTGACATCTTGAGGCACGTCGGGGTCTTCGAGATAGACTTGCTTTTGCGTCTCGGGTGGTTTGTAGTAAATCTCCGGCCCGGCAGAAATGCTCTGCTTCTCTTCCGCGATTTCAATCTGCTCCGGGGGCAGGACTTGAATCTTGTCGAAACCGTCGTACTCGTGGTTGACGATGTGCGAGAAGAGTTCAAGCTCTTGCTTGCGCTTCTCACGGAGTTCCTTCAATTCTTCGAGCAAATCCTTCTTGCGTTCGAGCAAGCGCAGGTAACGACGCTGCTCCATAATCTCTTTTTGCTTCTTGAGACCTTCCGCCGTATTGAGTACATCGGACACGGATTGTAGCTGGTCGCCGCCGACCTCGGGTCCACCGATGCCGCCACCGCCACCAATACCGCCGCCGCCTGCCGGAGCGCCGCCACCGGGTTCGTCACCGAGGTCACCGCCGCCCGCACCCTCAACGCCTTCCGTGCCTTCGGCACCGGCTGGAGCGCCTTCAGCGCCGGGAGCCGGGGCACCGGGAGCATCGCCGGGCGTCGCGGCGGTCGGCACCGGGTCACCGGGAGCCGCCGTCAACGAGAAGAGATGGTCCGTCGTGTGGTCGGACTTCGTGATGAGCTTGCCTGTCTTGGGGTCAATGATTGAGGCGTACTTCTTGATGAATCGCTTGGCGAGCTTCGTCAAAGCCGCCTTCTTGAGAGAGATGACGCGACCAACCTTGATGGGGTCTTCGTCGAGTTCGAATTCGATGCCCGCGTTCTTGAGAGCGACGAGAAGCATGGCGTTCTTCTTGATGAGAGACGAACGCTTGCCCGGTTCGATGAAATCCATGATGCGGGACTCGGCTCCGTCGAGGCTCTTGCCTTGGGACTCGGTGAGCGGTGCCGGACCCTGACCTTGGCGTCCACGGCTGATTTCTTTCTGTGCCATGGGGCATGGTTGCACTTCGGCTTCTTCTTCGACGAAGATGAACGCCTCACCGATGGTCCAGTACTCGCGTACCATGTCAATGAGGGTCGGGAACATCTTCGTGCGGTTGACGAGACCTTGGTACCAGTCGAAAACGTAGTCCGCGAATTCTTCGTCGCCGCACTTAGGCTTCTCCAAAATCATCTTGGAGAGCGGAATCTCGGTGTGCATGTCAATGGCACGGGCGACGATGGGGTCGCGGTCGTAAGCCAGACGGTAGTAACGCAACTCTTCCGGGCGGCTCGCGGGGAGCATGAGTGCGTCTACGGGAAACTCAAAACTGTAATAGCCGATGTTGTCGGAGTCGGCGATGTTGGCGGGGCCTAAGTCGGATTGACCGAGGAAGTTTGCGGTGTGCATCCCGAAATGACGGTCTTTGGACTCACCGAATGCGGTGGCGATACCGGGGTATTGAGCCGTCATCGCGGGCGCGGCTCCACGACGATTCATCGGGGCCTCGGAAATCGTGTTGCCCTCGATTTGCGTGTACTTGCCAGCAGAGGCGTATTGGCGTTGACGCGGAGCGTTGACGCTGCGGGTGCTAACTCTTTGAGCTTTGCCCACGGTCACGCTTCCGTTGCGTTTACGCTTCGGCTCTGGCTTCGCAATCTTGGTGGTTTTCGTCTGTGGAGTGTCTTCGGGCATAGTAATCCTGCACTACAGAAGGGTTACGAAGTTTCCTTTTCTTCCTCGTCTTTAACCGCTTTCTTTCGAGGATGTTTGGCCGCTTTCTTCGCGGTCTCAGCCGTTTTGATTTCGGCTTGGGCGTGTTGGAGAATGAGGTCGGGGTCTACCGGGATGGCTGGTTCGGCGGTCTCCGGGTGGTCTTCTTCCGGCCAGAAAGAGTCGAGTCCTTTCTTGCGTTGTGCGGTCTCTTCTTCGGCCATCTTTTTCGCACGTAGCAGACGGTGGTCACGCTTCGTTTTCGTGAGTGCGTTTTCGAGTTCTTCGGCTAACGCCACTTTATCCTTGCGGATGCGGAGAAACTCCTCCACGAGGTCACCCATGCGGATGACCAGCCGGTTGGCAATGTCTTTCTCGTCGCCCTCTTCGGTTATCGTGTCTCGTAATTGGTTGAACCACACGAGGGCGGCGCGGGCGTTCTCATGCGAGCGGACGCTGAATGCCATCTGGTTGTAGACGCGGGAGGCGACGTTCTTCATCAACTGACGGCGATGGAGTAGCTCGGAATCCGAGCCGGTCTTCATGGCTTCTTGGAACTCAAAGGTGGGTTTCTTCGGTTTGCCGATGACTCGCTTGAATCCGAGTCGAGCGGCGACGTTCTTCATCGGGATGGGGCCACCGGCAGAAACGGCTGACGCGGCTTGGACTGGAGGCGGAGTCTTGGCGGCTCCGTTACCCCGTTTGAACGAGGGACGTGGGGTGCGGCTCAGCATGAGATTTGTCTAAGAACTCCTCGGGAATGATGGAGTACCGGCAACCCTTTATAGTACTGTGCTTTCCCAAATAAACCGCGTGAACTTCAAGGCTGCCTTCACCCTTCCCTAAAGCATTGAATAGACGGCTCATTTCTTCCGGCGTCAAGTCGTCCTTGAGGACCGGGATTGGAGGCGGAACCGCCTCAAATAGCGATTGTTGGGCCTTGGGAGGCTCAGGAGCCACGCTGGACTCGGTTTGGGGTTTGGACCCCACGGTCACGGTTAGACGCTCCACGCCGGTTGGGTTGAACACGAGGAAGTCGGGACCATCCGGGTCGCCCAAGGGGGCGAGCGTCGGGCGAATGACGTTGGCTCCGAGAGGAATGGCTCCCAAGTACCCAAACGGGGGGTACTTCGGGTCGCGGGTCGCGGCACCGAGGCCCATGCGAGACTCCCAAGCCTCGAAGGTTTCGAGTTCAAGTTCGGCTTCATCCGGGACGGCATCGAGCGCCCAATACTCGTGGAGTTGGAACGCGACAATCATGGCCTTGCGACGGCCAGCGGAATCCTTGGCTTCGAAGATAGCCTTCACGGGGTTGTTGTAGGTTTGCGTGCGGACACGCTCGTGGATGACACGCTCCGCCCATTGCTTCACCTTGGCGATACGGGTCTCGTCGCCGGAGTCCAGAGCCGCGAGCAACGGCTCGAAGGAACCCTTGAACTCATCGGGGACATAGGTCTCCAAGCCCTTGATTTTCGTCCATGCGTCGGGCTTGTGGTCTTTGTCGCCGAGCACGTGATGCTCGACATCCCATGAGTGACCGTACTCGACATCGCACTCGATGGGCACCGGCCACTTGACCGCCGCGTGGAGCTTGCGGAGCTTCATGAGTCGGGTGATGCGAGGGATGATGTAAGGCACGTACTCGTTCTTCACGATGAAGTCAATCTCGTCGTGAACGGTCGCGTGCAAGCGGAAGATGGATTGGATTAGGGGTTCGCGCACCGTGGCGAATTCACAAATCTTGTTCAACGACATACGCATGAAGTCGCCCGCCAATCCTTGTAGCGGCGTGTTGACCGCCACACGTTGAATCTTAGCGAAGAAACGCTTCCAGTCAATGAAATTCTTGACACCCGTGTCTTCGTTAACCCAAAGAGCTTGAGCCAACTCTTCCCACTGTTTTTGCTCTTCCTTGTTGCCTTCAACCTTGGCGAGTTCCGCTTGGTCCTTGTAACGGCGGTAAGAGCCGTAGTTCGACTTCTCAGCCGGGAGCGGGAAGTGGATGCCTTGGGCTTCCATCGCGGATACGAATGAGATGACGCGGCCAATAGCCGTGACGCAACGCATGAAGCGAATCCAATTCGGGTTGCCGTTCTCCGGCTCGCCGCCGCCCTTGATTCCTTCCAAGCCTTTGTGGATGCAAACATAGACGGCATGGTCTTTGTCGTGGTCGTACTTGCCACTCGGGTCGTATTGAACGATGTCACCGTGGTGGTAGACCGTCGTGGGAACCCATGTGGGTTCGTTCGTCGGCTTCGGGCCTTCGCGGGCTTCGAGTTGCTTGCGGTCCACGTATGCCTTGAAGATGGGCACGCCTTCCCAATACTTCTTCACCATGTCGCGTGCGTCTTCGATGGTGGCCTTCGGGTCGTCTTTCTTCAAGTTCTCGAAGATGGCTTGTTCGGTGCCGCCATACAAGAGAGCGAAGTTGATAATCTTGGCGATGCCACGCAAGTACTTCTTGCGCTCCGGTGGAGTGTTGGGGTCGCTAAACTCGGGGAAGACGTTGGTCGCGGTCAGCGAGTGGAAGTCGCCTTCGCCGATGAGGAACTCGTCAATGAATTTCTTTTCGCCGGAGCAGTTCGCGGCGGCACGCATTTCGATGTTGGAGTAGTCCACGGAGAACAGCGTCCAACCTAGTGGCGCGATGAACAAACAACGAAGGTTGAGAACTTCGTTGGAGTCGAGTTGACCGTCTTCGATTAGAATGCCGTACTTCGTGGCGCACGTCGTGCATTTCGGCACCAAGCAAATCGAGTAGCCGAGATAGTTGGCGATGTGGTTGTTGATGATGCCCTTGGCACGTTTGTCTTTACGGAAGCACGATGGGTGAAGCTCGGATGCCTCATGTGGCTCAACATCTTCCGGTTGCACGAAGTCCGGCGTCAAGATGCGGCCCTTCACGGTCCAGTTATTCTCGGGCTTCTTGATGCCTTGTGGGTTCAACCCGAATCCGCCGTCAACCTCGAACTCACCGCCTTGCGCCGACAGGCGTCCGCCCGCGACCACGTTTTGGCGGAAGTACACACGCACGGAGCTATCCTTCGGCTCGTAGCGCAAGTTCGCCGGGTGCAGCGCGATGTATCGCTTGTAATTCGAGTACTCTTCGAGGAAGGGGTCGCCCGGGTAGAGCTTCTCCAACGACTTCATGGCGTCGGCGTCCACGCTCGCGTTGCCGTGCTCGGTGACCTTGACTTTCTTCCAACCACGAATGTCGAACAAGAGCTTGCCGATGTTCGGATTCGAGTTCACGTTGAAGATGGTCTCTTCGATGATGTTGCCATCGTCATCACGCTTCACGGGCCATCCGTTGTCCACGGCGAGGCTTTGGAGGCGTTTCTCGATGAGGCGCAGCTTGGCTTGGTGCCACTTCACGGTTTGCGTGTGACGTTCGGTGTCAATCAAAAAGCGTTGGCGTTCAATCCACGTAATGGAGTCCACGAGATTGTGGTCCACCTTGTGGATGACCTTGCGGCCACGAGCGGGTTGCAACACCTTCTCCCACAGACCCCATGTGCACGTCGCGTCGGCGGCGGCATACCATAGAGCGATGCGGGTCGGCAACCAATTGAATGGCGCGTGTTGGACACGCATGGTTTCTTTCGGGGTAAAGCCTTCGCAAACGCAGCCGGGGTCCGTACACTTGGTCTCGTGTTGGCTCAAGCCGTGCTTGCACTTGCAGACTTGCGTGTCTTTTTGGGTAGCCTTGACCTTGATGAGTTCCTCAAGGTGAATTTGTTGCATCCCGAGTACGTTCTCGGAGAGTGCCTTCAAGCCGCCCGCATCGGAGAGAAAGGTCTTGCCCTTCTTTTGGTCGTCCATGTCCGCTTTGGGGTCGTTGTCGTATTGAAGCACTTGCACGTCTTCGAAGTAGGGGAACGGACGGCACGTGATGCCCAAGCAGATGCGGAGAATCTCGCGGTCGAATTTCGCGTTGTAGAAAATGAGATGGGAGACATCGAAGAGCGGTTGCAAGATGCGAGCCACGTCTTCGCGGCGCATGAGCTTGCCACCCTCGTGGTGGATGGGGATGTAGATACCTTCCCCGGCGTGGGAGGCGAGACACAAGCCCGCGATTTCGGCTTTCACGTCATAGACGAGAGAGCCGTCGTCGAGGATGTCCACGATGATGCGGTTATCGAGGCCGATGGTCTCGGCGTCGCAAGCGATGATGGGGCAGAGTTCCCCGAGTACGTTCGTGCGCCAGCGGCCCTTGTCGGCGAGCACGGAATCCACCCATGCTTGCAAGGCTTCCGGGGTCTCGATGAGGCGGATGTCACACGTCGCCATCCAAGGCTTTTTCAGAGCCTCGATGTCAATCTTGGCGAGATGCTCACGGAAGACGGTGCGAAGCGAACGGTCGGGCTTGACCTTCACCTTCTTTGGCGGCTTCGGCTTCTTGACGGTATCTTTCTTTTTGATGTTGTGGAGCTTGACTCGCGGTGCCTTCGCGGGCTTGACGCCAAGTTCTTTCAAGCGGAGTTCTTCGGCGGCAGCCGCTAGTAACTTAGTTTCTTTTTCCTCGGAGATGGTTGTCTCCACGTATTTCTCGACGACGGCAGCCAACCCCGTAATCGGTGTCACGGTGTTCGTGTTATCCACCAACGGGCGTCCGTCTTGCGTCGGGACGACGAGCGGTGTCGGGTCGGGGGGCGGCACGACGACCTTCGCGGGTTGCGGATGATTCTTGAGCCACACACGCATGTAGTCCAAAATGGATTTCACATCGGTGGTCGAGTGGAGTACGGGACTCTTGTCCGGGACCACCCAAACCTTTTCCTTCGCACCGGGGAATTGCTTCTCCCATTCCTCACGCTTGGCTTCCTTGCCGAGGAGCCACCCGATAGAACCGCCAGCGTTCATGAAGATGATGAGTGTCTCGGTCTCGGTCTTGTTGACAAAGAGTTGCGAGCGGATGAGAGCACCACAGACTTCGTTGCCACCATCCATGACCCAATCTTTGAGGTAGGCATACACGTCGGGGTATTTCTCAATGGCGTCGGGGCGACCATTGAAAACGGCGAGCAAACCATCTACGACTTTGGCAGTGAAGCTCATTCGAGACCGTGTTCCTTAAAAAGCTCCGCCATCTTCTCGGGGCCTAGCACTTGGAGGAGTAGCATCGCGGAGTCTTCTTGCTTGCTTTCGAAATAGTACCGCAGATACTCCTCGGCTAGCTCGACATTCTTGTGCTTTTGAATCTCGGCAGCCGCAAACTTCATGTAGCGGTCTTTGACTTCGACGAATTTGAGTTCCCGTTCGTCATCCTCGATGACATCGCGTTCGACGTTCTCCATCGGCGGGAGCTTGAAGAAGTCTTCGCACCACAACAGCGCCTTGAAGCGGTTGAAGTCGTGGTACTTGGCGACGAGCGCCACGCAATCAAAGTATTGGCTACAGCCCCAACAATAAGCGTCGTTGTCGTAGATGCGAAAACTAGGCGTGGAGTCCGTGCCGTGGAATGGGCAACGCACGAACGATTGCTTCATGCACCGTTGGCCCAAAATCTCTTCCGCTATCGAAAGAAAGTCTTGGGAGTGAACACGTTCCCAACGCTCCGGGTTGACACCATCATACAACTTGATGGCTTCGGAGCGTAGGAACTCGATGTCGTTTGCGTTGAGGTCGCCTTCAAATTCCGCCGTCATACAGCATAATACTAGACAAGGGTGGTCTCGGGATACAGCTTTTTCTTCTTGGTGTCCCGCACGCCCCGGATGCGAGTGTTGCGGCGATTCTTGGCGGCGGACTTCGCCGTCGTGAAGTTCTCGCCACGCAAGAAGCAATCTTGCAACAAGTCGAGCATCTCGCGTTGCTTGTCGAAGGTGCGTCCGCTCACACCCAACGCGAGGCGGGCATCCTTGAGTGAGTTGGTGTCCGCGATGGCCTCGATGACGGGCAAAATCTCAGGTGCGTGGGTCGTCACGTATGCCTTGAATTCGTTGATGAAGATTTTTTGGAGATTGACTTCACCATCGTTGCGGCGGCTCGCGGCCTTCACGACGGCGGAGTTGCTATGGATGAACTCGTCCGTGCATTCCCCTTGTTGGAGTCCGTGACCATCTCGTATCTCGGGACTCGTGGAGATGCTCAAATTCGTTTTGTTGTAAACGGGGTTCTTCTTTTGCTTGTGGAGGATGGTGCAAAAACGGTTATTCATGCACAACGCCAAATAGTTGTGGAAACGCTTAGCAGAAGCCCCGTGATGTTTCTCGGGGTCGAAACACATAATGATGTCGAGCTTGCCAGCTTTGCGGTGCTTACTCTTTTCCGGCAAGTAGTGCAAGTGGAGGAGCAAGTCTTGTTCCAAGTCGAGTACGACCTCATCCACCATTTGGCGATGGAGTTTCTTCATGAGGAAGCGCCGCACGGATAGCGGCTCCCACTCGTAAAACTCGGCGAAGGTTTTAGGCACAACGAAGCCATCGGAGCCGACATAGTGGCCGTCAGGTGTCTTGCTATAGGGTTCGCACTTTTTGGAAAATACCGGAACGGAAACAGAGGAAGGTGACAACGTTTGCATTAAGCCCCCGAAATCGGACGGAAATTTGATTACGAGTACAAGCCTAGAAAAGGCAAGTTAGATGTCAAGAAAATCTTTTAGAGCTGGAGTGTCTTGGCTTTGAGCAGAGTGTTCGTTTCGACCTGCCCCATGCGAAGTTCGGTCAAGAGGTCGTTGGTTTTCTTGGTCTCGACTTTGACTTCCTTCATGTCTTCGGCCATGTGTGGAATGTGGTTCGTCGCCATGGTGTTGATTTGTTCCATGGCATTAGCTCCGGCCTTGCTATTTTCGTGAACGCCGATGCTTTTGGCGATAGACATACGCCAAGCACCTAAGAGTGCACCGATGATGGCCAGCGGGGTTCCGATGGCTCCAACGATGTCAATTATGTCCTTGATGTTCTGTGGAATGCCCATGTGCCTCAGCCCCCGAGGAAAGAAGTCGCTTGCTACTATAGGGATGGATAGTCAGCGGTTTTCTACCGGCGTCCGCGTTTCCCCATGCTTAGTTTCTTATTCCATGGGTTTTGGGTCATCTCGACCCCCGGGAAAGTCGTGTTCCGCTTGATTCGTGCCAGACGTTCGGCCAGCCGGACATCGCGGAGGCTAGCCCCGGAAATGTCGGGAATCACAAGGGGTTGCGCCTGCGCCTGCTGTTCTTGGAGCAAGAAGGACATGCCGGTCGGGTCGAGCTTGATGCGTTGGTGGTCGTTGAGGTAGCGTTGAGCCACGAACGCGACCATGGCGGCGGCGTCCACCATGTCATCGTGGGCACCCTTTTCCATAGGTGCCGCGACCTTGAGGGTGTACTTGTTGAGCATCTCGGCTTCGACCTGCCCGATTTCGAGCGCGAACTTCGGCTCGTTCGGGAAGCGGGCACCCTTGTTGTCAATGTAGCCCTTGAGCGCGAAGAACATCTGCGAGTTGATGCGGGGCGTGATATGGAGCAAGCTCATCTTCAAGATGCCCTTCATCTGGAGCAACTGGACAAGCTGAGAGCCGCCGTGTTGGTCCGTAACGCCGTCCGTGCACGGCATGATGGAGTTCATGTATAGAAGCCACGAGATGACATCGGGGAGCGGTAATTCGGGGTACTTCAAGTACTTCTCACCGAGTTCGTCTCCGACCGTGTTGGGCGGGATACCCGGGCCTTCAAACTTTTCACCGACCATCATGCGGTCAATGTAGTCGTAAACGAGTCCGATACCACCGAACTCGGCGCGGAACTCGAAGTGGGCGATAGCGAGAGCCGTGGCGTCGTTCTTCATACCCAAGTCCAGCCCCCAAAAGAACTCGCGTCCTAGCGACTTCTGGTTGAAGCCAACCGCATTCAGGCGGGCCTCATCAACGCAGGGTTGGAAGGCCGCACGGCGGACGTAAGATTCTGCGGAGTCCAAGAACGAGCCGCCGAATTCGGCACGGAACGTCAACGTGTTTTCCTTGTATTCGGTGTGGAGCTTCGAACTCGTGATGCGTGGGTTCATGATGGACGTGCAGATGTTCATCGCCAGCTTGCCGGACCCAATCTTGTCGTCCATGGCCTGCTTGTACAGGTCGTACATCTTACCGATTTTCTTCCACGGGGAGGAGATACAGAGAATCATGTCCTCGTTCTCACCAGCGGGGTTCACAAAGTTAGACGTGGCGGGGGTCGCGGCACCATAGACTTCTTCCGAGGTCGCGCCCTTTTTGGAAGCGAAGTGAGCGAACTCGTCTAGCGCCAAGAAGCGCGAGGAAGGACCACGGACGGCGTTCGTCGTACAAGGCAGGGCGACGACCTTGATGGTAGGGATGATGTCGCGGCGGTCACGGTCGGCCTCAGACACGAAGGCCATCGTCGCGTTGGTGTTGACACGGATGTAGGGTGTGAAGAACGGCGTCTCGTTGATGGCACCGCGCATCGCGGTGTAGAGACGCGAGGCTCCCTTGTCGTCTTGAGCCAAGAAGGTGAAGTCAATGTCAGAGGTCTTCAAGTCGTAGTATTTCTGCGGGTTGTGTAGTGAGAGCAGACGATATAGCTCGTAGGCTCCGATGGCTGCCACGAGTTGTGACTTACCGCCACGGCGACCGGCAAAGATGATGCCTTCATGGAAGCCACCCTTCGGGATGTCGCGCCAGTCGGGGATGTTGCACTTCCCCTCTTCGTAGGCCCAATGCAGGAACTCGGCCTCGGTCACGAACTCGTGAATCAGATTATCCTTGAATTCGTCCCAAATTTTAATGGTGCGGTATTTCGGAATTTCGATGCGGTCGTCGAACGGGATTCCATACA
>Ga0209039_10003111_pt1 | contig 13268 bp, 8 predicted proteins | sample BogFormECP12_OM1_FD_188238 | JGI IMG/M metagenome (GOLD analysis project Ga0209039, IMG submission 188238) | Bog forest soil microbial communities from Calvert Island, British Columbia, Canada - ECP12_OM1 (SPAdes) (version 2) | ecosystem: Environmental > Aquatic > Freshwater > Wetlands > Bog ...
GGATGATTCTCAAGTCCATACTCCTTGAAATCACAGCACACAACAGGCGCGAAAAGTATCACCATTTGCGGAAAAAGTCAAGAAACTCACAATGATGCCAGCTATGAAGAATGAAAGCGATGACGTGAGGGAGTGTGGCCTCCGCCCTGAAGTTGCCTGGAGATGACGGGCGCTCATGGACAGCCAAGGGCCTCTAGCATGGGGAAAGGCTGGGAAGGAGCGGTTCGGAAGTGTGTACCTACGTAACAGAGAGGTAGAGGTTGCATATAGGAGTTCAGCGTTCGTTCGGCAAATCGCCTTTCACGGCTGGCTTCTTAGTCTCTGCGTGTCAAACAGAATAAGTGCGGAAGTACTCCAGTGGGACTTCTTCAAAGAACCGCGAAGGCCTTACTGAGACTTGACCGAGGCGGCGGTCTAAATGGGTTTGAGGAGCTACCACGACCAGATTGTGTTTGGCGCGAGTGGTCGCCACGTAAAGGAGCCTTCTCTCCTCTTCCAATTCACTGGGCGAATCGAGCGCCATAGGGGAGGGGATTCGACCTTCCGCCGCCCAAATGATGATGACGGTGTGCCATTCCAGACCCTTCGCCGAATGAATGGTGGAGAGGACAAGGTTGTCATTCTGAGTGGCGAGATTGGATCGTTCTTCATCCGGCGGCTCCAATGCCATGTCGTTCAGAAAGCGATTCAAGCTCCTGTATGAGGCGGTCAAATCTGCCAAGTGCTCCAGATCACGCATTCTTTTGGGGTAGTTATCGTACCTCTCCTTCAAGAACGGGAAGTAATAAAGGTTAATCCGTTCCACTTTTTCTGAAATCGGCCCCTGGTGACTCATCAGATCTTCAATGAGATTCAAAAGCGCCTCAAAGTCTGTCCGATATTTGGGGTCCCCGGAGAGCAGGCCAGACGGTCTCGGGGCCATCCCTTCGTCCGCGATTCTGCCGGCCAGCTTCATGGCCGTCTTGATTCCAACGCCCGGTAGCAGCCTCAGAATGCGCATCCAGGCCAAGCGATCTTTGGGGTTATTGAGAACCTTGAGATGTGCCAGGACGTCTTTTATGTGCATGCTTTCCAGAAACTTGAACCCGCCATATTTTACGAAGGGTATGTTGTTGCGCATCAGTTCTCCCTCGAGATCAAATGAGTGGAAGCCCGCGCGGAACAACACAGCCACTTCTTTTAAGGAGATTCCGTGATCGCGTAGCTCCTTGACGCACTGAACCACGAATCGGCTCTGTTCTCGCTCAGTGGAGCATCGGGCTGACAGCGGCAACGGACCACCGACCCTGCGAGTAAACAATCTCTTGGGATAGCCGTCGACGGCCCGTTCGATGATGCTATTGGTCACTGTAAGGATGGGGGCTGTACTCCTGTAGTTCTCTTCCAGTCTGATGACCCTGGTGTTCTTGAAACCTTTGGGGAATTCCATGATGTTGGTGAAATCAGCCCCCCTGAATGAGTAAATGCTCTGAGAGTCGTCTCCCACCACCATCACATTATCATGAACATATGCCAGCAGCCGCACAATGCGGGCCTGAAGCTTGTTGGTATCCTGATACTCGTCCACAAGGATGTGTTGCCATTGGGTAGAAACGTCTCTCCTGACATGCTCCTGCTCCTCGAGAAGCCTGATCGGGTTGACCAGGAGATCATCATAATCCATCAGGTTGTTACCGCGCTTATGCTCCTCGTACAGACCTCGAATCTTGTCCATGTCCGCGGCGTACTGGGCAAAATGAGGATATCGCTTTTCCAAGACGTCTCGAATGGGCTCACCTCCGCCGATGGCCCTGCTTACAACTTCCGCGATGGTCCTCGCCTTTGGGAAACCTTTCAGATCTTCCGGTGAAATTAGGCTCTTCCTAAAATGTTCAAGGATTTCGAAAGAATCTGCCTGATCCATAATTGAAAACGAAGAGTCAAACCCGACCAGGCCGGCATATCTTCGCAAGAGCAAGTTTCCAGTGGAATGGAAAGTCCCCCCGGAGACTCCTGAAACCCTGCTGTCCAATAGCTGAGCCGCTCGGCTGAGCATTTCTTCGGCTGCCTTCCTGGTGAAGGTCAGCAAGAGTATGGAGGCGGGGTCTATTCCGTGTTCCACCAGCCAGGCAACGCGGTAAACGATGGTGCGGGTTTTTCCCGACCCTGCTCCTGCTATGACCAATACGGGGCCGGAGGGAACGGTGACGGCCTCCAGTTGGGCGGGATTCAGGTCCTTCTCGTAATCAATGCACGTGGACGTCTGTTGGTTCATATTGCGCTCGCCTGTTAAATTAATCATTTTGGGCTCTTTTTGTGAAGAGAAAAGGTCCCTCATGAAGAAAAGCGTGGTCAAAAGCCATCATTTATGATATGGTATGTCCGTCGCGGGTTCTTCGGGGAGGGACATTCGGGTTAAAGAGTTTCGAAGGAGGATTGTGTGAACAGTTCAGCAACGGTTCTTGCTTGCCCTCTCTGTTATCATCATTTTTCTCATTGCCGGAACGCTGAGGGTTTGAATGCGTCGGTCTTCGGCTATGGATTGGATTTCCGTGTTGTCCCGAGGGACTGCAATCGCTCATCGGATGTTGCAACTTGTCCTGCCTGTCTGTTTACCGCCCGTGTTCAGGATTATAACCGCCGAGTTCCAGGACACGTTAAAGACATGATCGGTTCCCAGAAATATATCAAAGTCTTTGAAGCTGATCCCCAAGAAGAATTTTCCGCCAGAAGTTGGTTGGCGCTGGTTTCTATCCTCGATGCCAGGGGACTAAACCCTAGAGACCTTGGGATCATGAGCCTGCGCGGCTCGTGGGCAGCCCGAGAACTTGGAAGTCTCAGCACTGAGACAGAATTGCTTCAGATGGCCGACCGGTATCTCGATGATGCACTTCGTAGGGGCCTGACCAAAGGTGATCCAGGCATGGTGATCTACTTGCTCGGAGAAATCAACAGGCGAAGAGGCGAATTTCTCCATGCCCGGGAAGCGCTCACATTCCTCGGTAATAACCCTCGCTACCGATATCCCGCTCTCCTGCTCACTGTGCTGATAGAGGAAGAGGATTCCACTCCATATTGGTCGAATCACTCACCCGATCAGATGGAGCAGCACTCTCCTCGATTCAAAGGCCTGTTCCCGGCCCTGAGAAGCATCCCGCCGAAGAAGGCCGAGTTCTCGGCAGATGAATTGAGAGAGCCAACCGAACAGTCGGATGAGGATGACCGCCGGCGATTCTAACTCCTCCTTCAGCTTGCCCAAACAGTTCCGCCGGGATTGGGCAAGCTGATTTTGTTTCACCTCCCGGCGCTTTTAATTCCTGCAATCTCCTGCTTGAAAACGTTATGCCAAGTTGCTATTCTGCGTCGTCCGAACATTTGCGCTTAAGTTAAAAAATACCCGGAGGAAATGGGATGAGACCGTACTTCGAGAAGATGACGGAGATCGGAAAATCGCTAAGCCAATCCAAGATTAAGCAGAGCGAAGAGAACATAGCCAAAATCAAAGAGGTCGAGGGACAAATCGCTGAGGCCTTTGAAAAAGCCAAAGGGGCTGGCCTTCCCACGGAAAAGATCAACCAAAGGGGACAGCTAACCATCTGGCAACGACTCGATTATCTGGTTGACCCTGGTACATGGCACCCGCTTCATTCCATTTTCAACCCCACTAACAATGAAGAGGGGACAACCAGCATCGTAGACGGGCTGGGTAGGATCAACGGCAAATGGGCTGTAATAGTAGGTTTTGATAACAAGGTTATGGCCGGGGCCTGGGTCGCTGGACAATCGGAGAACGTTCTTCGTGCGACGGACATGGCAAAGCTTCTTCGCGTGCCTTTGGTCTGGCTCGTGAACTGTTCGGGGGTGAAGCTTACCGAGCAAGAGGAAGTGTATCCGGACAGGCGCGGAGGCGGAACAACCTTTTTTCGCCATGCCGAACTCGAAAAACTGGGTATTCCTGTGCTGGCCGCCATTTACGGCACCAATCCCGCGGGGGGAGGCTATCACGGGATCAGCCCCACGATCCTCCTCGCGCACAAGGACGCCAACATAGCCGTAGGCGGAGGGGGCATTGTCAGTGGCATGAGCCCTAAAGGGTCTTTTGATGAAGAAGGGGCAGAGCTGCTGATAGAGGCGACTAGACATTTCAAGGAGGTGCCGCCGGGAAGCGTGAAGGTTCATTATGACTCTACCGGCTTCTTCAGAGCGGTTTTCGATTCGGAAGAAGCGGTTCTGGACGCGCTGAAAGATTATATGAAAGCTATCCCGTCCTATGATCCGAAGTTCTTCAGAGTGGCCGAACCGGCGGAACCGCGCTTCAGCGGAGAGGACCTTAACACCATAGTCCCGATGAATCAGAAGATGGTCTACAGCTTCGAAGAGATCCTTGCCCGCGTGACGGACAACAGCGAACATCTTGAATTTAGGCCGGAATACGGGCCGGAAGTGTACACTGGTCTGGTCAAAATGGACGGTTTCCTCCTGGGCGTAATCGGGAACAAGCAAGGCATGCTTCCACAAGGTTATCCGGAATATGCGCCTTATCCGGGCATAGGTGGGAAGCTTTACAGGCAAGGACTCATCAAGATGAATGAGTTCGTTACCTTGTGTGGAAGAGACCGCATACCCATTGTATGGTTTCAGGACACTTCGGGCATAGATGTTGGCGACATAGCTGAAAAGGCGGAACTCCTCGGTTTGGGCCAGTCGTTGATTTATTCCATCGAACAGACAAATGTCCCGATGATGCTCTTCGTGCTGCGCAAGGGGACCGCCGCGGCCCATTACATAATGGGAGGCCCCACTGCCAACAACCATACGGTGTTCACCTTGGGCACACCGGCCACGGAGATATACGTCATGCACGGTGAGACAGCGGCAGCCGCGTCCTTTGCCAGACGTCTAGTCAAAGAAAAGGATTCGGGCCGGCCGTTGAAGCCTGTTATAGACAAAATGAATGCCCTGGCCCAGCAGTACTACGATAATTCTCGCCCCATATACTGTGCCAAGAGAGGGTTTGTTGACGAAGTCGTCTCTCTCCCCGCTATGCGCAAGTACATGGTGGCATTCGCGAACTGTGTTTACCAAAACCCTGTGTCTATCTGTCCGCATCACCAAATGATCACGCCCAGGGTCGCCAAGGGGTGAACAGACGAAAATCTAGGGGGTGTCGACTGATACCCCCTAGATTGCTTGAAATAACTGTCCCGACAGGATGCTATGATAAAATAGCAAACAGAGTTAAACTCTTGAGTAGCAGAAGTGTCAGTAATTGCGTTACCGGCGCGACGCACTACCACAACCTTTACGTTTAGATAAATGCCTAAGATTATTGCTTCTAATTTTGTGGACTGTTAAGAAAGGGAGGAGATAATGAGCGAGAGTGAAAAGAATTTGGGAGAAGCCTTTGCGGGCGAGTCACAAGCTAACCGGAAGTACTTGGCCTTTGCCAAGAAGGCGGAAGCAGAAGGGTTCAAGGGAGTAGCTAAACTCTTTCGCGCAGCCGCTGCTGCGGAGACGATTCACGCTCATAACCATCTGGACGTGCTCCAGGGAGTGAAATCGACCCTGGAGAACCTGAAGGAGGCATACGGCGGTGAGCATTTCGAGTTCACAAAGATGTACCCCGCGTTCCTTGCAAAAGCAAAAGAAGAAAAGAACGGGGCTGCTACAAAGACTTTTCACTGGGCGAACGAGGTGGAGAAAGTCCACGGCGCACTCTATGACGAAGCAATAAAGACTTTGGAAAGCGGTGGGACACTGCCTGAAAAAGACTATTACATCTGTGAAAAATGCGGCTACACAATTGCTGGTGCGCCGCCGGAAAAATGTCCCGTCTGCGCGGCCAAGAAAGAAGCCTTCTTCAAGGCCGACTGACGATCTTCGACTCTGAAACATACTAACCCACTTGTCGTCGATTACCGGAAGGAGTTCAGCGAGGCGTGGCCGCCCTTGGAGGTAATCCGGCATTTATCCGCTTCCCGGCGGTAAGAGGGGAACATGAGAGAGACAGTCTCCGTGAAGAATATTGGTCTGCGAGGCGTCAAGGTCGCGGACACGAAAGTCAGTTTCATCGACGGCGACAAGGGAATCCTGATTTATCGCGGCTACCGCATCGAGGAGCTAGCCGAACGCTCATCCTTCATGGAAACGGCATACTTGCTGTTGAACGGGGACCTGCCCGAGGCCGGGCAGCTTGCCGACTTTGATAAACTGGTGAGGGCTGCCCGAGAGATTCCCGATTATGTGTATGCTTGCCTCGGGAAGCTTCCCAAGAGCGCGAATCCCATGGATGTGCTTCAAGCTTCCGTGCCGCTGCTGGCCATGGCCGATTCTGACTTGACGGATGAGACTAGAGACGCAAACGTTCGGATGGCTATACGGCTGATCGCGAGGCTTCCGATTGTTACGGCGGCCTGGGAAAGGATTCGGAATGGTCTGGAACCCTTGCCTGCGGACGAGAATCTTCCTCACGCGGCCAATTTCTTGTGGCAACTGACAGGAAAGAAACCCAGCCAGGAGATGGCGCACGATCTCGATGTTTGTCTGATACTTCATGCCGATCACACTTTCAACGCGTCCACGTTTGCCTGTCGTGAAGTATGCTCGACCAGAGCACACATGTATGCAGCGGTTGCGGCAGGTGTCGGCGCCCTTTCCGGCAGCCTCCACGGTGGGGCTAACACCCGCGTTATGGGCATGCTCTTGAAACTGGAATCCGAAAAAAATCTGACCAAGTGGGTTAAAGATCGTATCGACCAAGGTGAAAGAATCATGGGTATGGGGCATGCGGTTTACAAGACCATGGACCCTCGTGCGAATTACCTCAAAGAGATGGCCTCGCGACTCGGGAAGAGCACTGGCCAGGAAAAATGGGATCGGTTGTCAAAATCGCTGGAAGAGGCTGCGGTAACGGAATTCGACAGGCGCGGTAAGACGGAAATAAGACCCAATGTCGATTTCTACAGTGCTCCGGTCTATCACATGATGGGGATTCCCCGAGACCTCTTTACCCCCATATTTGCAATATCGAGAATTGCCGGCTGGTGTAGCCATATAATTGAAGAGAAGTTCGCGGAAGCCCAAGAGAAACCGGCGCTTTACCGGCCCCAGGCCGAGTACGTCGGCCATTATTGTGGACTGTTAGGTTGCGAGTATGAGCCGGTCGAGGCAAGACCCTAACGCTGTTCCACAGGACAGAGCAATGATATTCAAACATGACGTGATAATAGTAGGTTCGGGGCTAGCCGGGCTGCGGGCTGCCCTCGAAGTGGCCGGCGATTTGGACGTTGCAGTAATCAGCAAGGTGTACCCCACCAGATCCCATTCCGGCGCTGCCCAGGGCGGCATAGGCGCTGCTCTGGGAAACGAAGAGCCGGATTCGTGGGAATGGCACATGTACGATACGGTGAAAGGAGGCGATTACCTTACGGACCAAGATGCCGCTGAGGTGCTCGCCAAGGACGCGATACGTGCGGTATACGAACTGGAGCACATGGGGGTCCCGTTCAACAGGACCGCCCAAGGGACCATTGCTCAGCGGGCATTCGGTGGCCATACCAAGAATTTCGGTGAAGCCGCAATAAAAAGGGCATGTTACGCGGCTGACCGAACAGGTCGAGTGATCCTGGACACGTTGACTCAAGCGGCCGTCAGGAAGGGGATCAAAGTTTACTCCGAGTTTAACCTTGTGGACCTGATCAAAGAGGGATCACACGTAACCGGCCTTGTGGCCTACGAACTCGCTACGGGCAACTTGGTCATATTTCACGCACGGGCCGTTTTGTTGGCCACAGGGGGATTCGGCAAAGTTTTCGAAACAACCTCCAATTGTTTTGCCAACACAGGAGACGGGGTCTATCTCGCGTATCGTGCAGGCATTCCATTGGAAGACATGGAATTCGTCCAGTTTCATCCGACAGGCATCTACGGGCTAGGAGTGCTTATCAGCGAGGCTGCAAGAGGGGAGGGGGGGATTCTCCGTAATGGAGAAGACAAGCGATTTATGGAGGACTACGCGCCGGTCATCAAGGACCTTGCCGCAAGGGATGTGGTCTCCAGGGCGATCATGACGGAAATCCGTGAGGGTAGAGGAATTGACGGCCGGGACTATGTTCACCTGGATCTGACTTCCATAGGCAAGGAACAGTTGGCTGAAAAGCTGTCCGACATCTCGTCGTTCGTTCGCATTTATCTCGGGCTGGACACGGCCACTGATCCAATTCCTGTAAAGCCGACATGCCACTATATGATGGGCGGTATCCCCACGAATATCGACGGCGCAGTTCTCGACGAAAAGGGCGACCCTGTGCACGGATTGTATGCCGCGGGCGAATGTTCGTGCATTTCACTTCACGGCGCGAACCGGCTTGGATGCAATTCTCTCGTGGATTTGGTGGTATTTGGGCGCCGCGCGGGCAAGCTCATTGCTCAGGACCTTCAAAAGATGGATTGGCACGAACTTCCGGATCAGCCTAGCGCGGGAGCTGCTCTGAAATTGAAAAAACTCAAAGAGAGTCGGAAAGGCGAGAAAGCAGGTCACATAAGAGCATCCTTGCAAAAGCTTATGTCCGCGCGGTGTTCCGTATTTAGAAATGAAAAGAGCCTACGAGAAGCGCTGTCGGAACTCAGTTCGCTGAAAGAGCGCTACGAGGACGTGGCTGTAGACGACAAAGGGGCCTTATTCAATACCGATATCACGGATGCTTGCGAGTTGGAATCCCTGTTGGGTCTGGCGGAAACAATTCTCTTGTCTGCGATAGCACGGACAGAGAGCCGAGGTGCCCATTTTAGGGAAGATTATCCCGAGCGCGACGACGTGAACTGGCTGAAACATACCTTGGTTCAGAAAACCGATGACGGCCCGCGAATCTCTTACAAACCGGTGACGATTACTCGTTTTCAGCCCAAGGCACGCACTTATTGATCTCGTGTTGCAGGAGAAAAGTCGGTTGGGAGCCACTGTGGGACGCAAACGGCTCCAATGACAGCAGAGGAATATTATCATGGAGATGGAATTCAAAATACTGCGTTTTGATCCTGAAAAAGAGGAGAAACCTTATTACAAAAATTACACTGTGCAGGCCGAACCATGGGAGCGGCTTCTCGATTGTTTGAACCGGATCAAATGGGAGCAGGACGGCACGCTAAGCTATCGCATGTCTTGCGCTCACGGCGTGTGCGGTTCGGACGCGATGAATATAAATGGCCGATGTGCTCTGGCATGCCAAAAACTCGTCAAAGATTATCAAGGCTCCGAAGTCGTGTTGGAACCGCTGCCCACCTTTAAGGTCCTCAAAGATCTTGTCGTGGACTTAGATCCATTTTTCGAGCGAGTGGAATGGATTCGACCGTATCTGATCGCCTCGAATCCGCCTGAGAAGGAGCGGCTCCAGTCGGAAGAACAGAGAAGAAAAATGGGCGAGGCCATCCGTTGCATACTGTGTGCGTGCTGTGTCGGCATTTGTCCTATTTCCAATGAGAATGAGAAATACCTGGGACCTGGTCCTCTTGTTCAAGCTTTCCGCCAGATCTTCGATTCGAGAGACGAGGAGCGTGAGGAGAGGCTCAAGCAACTGGATTATCCCGACGGGGTCTGGGCATGTCTCAATCACTACGAATGCACTCGCGTCTGCCCCAAGGAAATACCCGTCACCAAGGAAATTAATATAATGAAGGGGGAGATCAAGAAGCTCGATTGAACTGATCCGCAAAGGGTGTCGGAAAGACCTTGCTTGCACACAGATTGTGTGGGACAGGCATCTTGGCTGTCATTTCTTGATAGACAGGCAAGATGCCTGTCCCACCAATTTTGCCCCTCCCCACCGAGTCATCCTCAGTTTAGGGCATTACTTTTGTCAATTGCCATAGCGAAGGGAGGTAGACTATTAGCTATTTTGAGAGGGCACTTCCCCTACGAACAGGGTCACAATTCCGCCGGTCAGGTGCGTATACCGGGTGTTCACAAATCCTGCCTCTGCCATCAGGTCAATGAATATTTCAGGTCGGGGGAAGTCAGCCATTGACGCAGATAGATAACGGTACGCGGAGACCGAAGACATAATTTTTGTGACCAGAGGCATGATTGCACCGGCATAGATTCGGAAAAGGGGCTTCATGATGAGGCCCGTGGGCTCGGTCAGCTCCAGGATGACAAACAAGCCTCCCGGGCGAACGACCCTGCAAATCTCCGTTATTCCCCGCCTTCGATCCGTCACATTTCTTATGCAGAAGGAAGTTATGGCCCCATCAAAGTAATTGTCAGGGAACGCGAGGTCGAGGACGTCGCCCATGTCGAGCGAGATTGAGTTCTCAAGTCCCGCCCCACTGGTCTTGGCACGGCCGATCTCCACCATTTTTTCAGACCGGTCGATTCCCGACACACTGCTGTCCGGCGCCTGTCTGAGAATCTCTATCGCGACATCCCCGGTGCCGCAACCCACATCAAGGTACTTCCCATCGGCGTGAGGGGAAAGACAGGCCACTGCGCGACGACGCCAATAGCCGTCCAATCCCAAGGAGAGAATTCTGTTGGTTCCGTCGTAATAACCCGCGATCTTATCGAACATCGCGCGGTTTTCTTCAGCGGAGATCAGTGAGTCCTGCCGTTTTCTATGCTCGGTCTTCGCGGGCATATGTCCGGAATTTCGGGAAAAGAGTTCCGCTCATACGATTCTTCAAACTGTTTCCCCTGTAACATTTTCTCTAACTAGCGGCTTTGGCCGCACTAGCGTCCCAGACCGAATCATCAGTATCGGGGATTTGCGTTAGCACGGCGAGAGGGACTGCTTCCACTTTGCGGTAAACCTGCTGAGGAGTTCGCCGCACTCCGTCCACGGTAAGAAGCTGGTCTACCCTGATGCCGAAATGCTTTTCATTTTCAACGAGATAGGGATGGATCAGACCCCAGTCCGCCTCGGTAAGTTCGGAGTAGCGCCCCCCGTTCAACTGCTCCTCCACCATGGTCCGATGCGGGTCACGTACATACAGCGCTCCTCCCGATGCCAAAGAGAACAGGTTCGAGCCGGGGTACGGTCGTTCGAGGAAGATGATCTGGCCGTCCTCGTCCATGGTGAGGCCGTTCACGACAACGAATCCGCCACCCTTGAGAGGATCGCCGGCCATAAAGCTTTCCGCGAGGAAGTCGAGAGCAGTGCCATTGATCACAACCCGCGGATTTCCCGCGGCATTTATGAGAGGCCTTCCCGCGGCATTACCCAGAACAAAAGTGGTGCCGCCTTTGGCTCCGTACAGGAAGCACTGGCCTGCATCTCCGTGAATTACCAGAAGCCCTTGCTTCAATATCTGGCCCAACTGGTCCTGAGCATTGCCATGAATGTGAAGCTCCATTCCGTCAATGCCGCTGGCAGTGTAATCTCCCGACGAGCCATACAGGTCGATTCTGACCCCTGCGGTCAGCGGCCCGAAACCGCAGCCCTCGAATCGCTGACCTCGCAGGTCAAAGATGATGAACATTCGCCAGCCGAGGCGGTATGCGTCCGCGATGAGGACGGCATCGCAGTTATCTCCTTCGGGCTCAAAATCCTTCGCGTCCACCACCAGCGTACGCTCTATTGCTATAGGAGGCCGAAGGTCCTTTCGGGTCGCGAAATCCACGAGGCTGAAATATCCTATGTTGATTGGATCAGCAATCCTGGGTAAGGCACTAAAAACTGCGTAAAGTTCGTCTGTTACAATTCTGATCACGGCTGAGCGCTTCTTTTCACCAATGGGAAAGCGCCTGTCCAAAATCAGGGTTAGAGCATCGATAACCACCGCCAGAAGCTCTTTGTTATGGCGTGCTTTACGACCCAGTCTGCGGACCACCCACCTCAGGGTATTGTAATCCCAGGATGCGGCGTGCGCTCGAAACAGACCCAAGATCTTCCCCAGATCTCTAGACTTCAGGGCGGCTGCCAGGAGAGGTTGGATTTCAGTCTCATAGGCATCCGGCTCAACAACGGGGACTGCACTGTCCAATGGCTTGCGGGATTCCACCTCAACCCGTTTCCCGAATTTGTCCAGACAAGTCAGCGCGAGTGATCCATTGTCGCCTGGGGCCACATTGAACATGAACGCCCCGCCGTCGGAAGAGGAGCCGCCGCGTGCGTTCCAATACTTGTCCGCGACCGGGCTGAAGCGGGGATCTTCGGAGGCGAGCGATCTAAGTGTGGCATCTATCGCTTGTTTTTCTGAACATACAAGGCCGATCTGGACTTCACCGTCGTACAGCGAGAAAACCTGAGGGCGCAACATGGAGGTGTCTGTAATTCCGAGAAGCTGGTACGTATTGGTGTCCGGAATGTTGCGAGCAATGATGAAGAACCACGGACCATCCGGCGACGCATGGATGTGGGTCGATTGGATCCTCTCGTAAAGCTCTTGTTTTTCGAGAGGAAGCAGGTCGAAGTCGAGTTCCCCTGTCGGCGCCAATGCCTCGATGATCACTTCCAGCGGATATCCGTAGACGCGACTCCAGAGGTCGAAGAGCATGATACTGACTTCGGTGTCCGTCATGAATTGGGGTACCAGGCCCCGTTGCTTCAGGTACTCGGTTGTCGCGTGGTAGTTGGCAAAGTCGCCATTGTGAACCAATGCTTCGTTGAGGCCGGTAAAGGGATGCGCCCCGCCCGGGTGCCAGACGCGTCCGCGAGTAGGGTAACGCTGGTGAGCGATCCAGACATGGGCCCGAAAGTCATCGAGCTTATAGTACCTGACCACGTTTTCAGCATAACCCACGATCTTCAGGATCATCACGTTTCGCCCATGCGAAAGCACAAAAGCTTCTTTCTCGCCCAGCGAACTGTAGAACTTCTTGTTCAGGCGAACGCTGTTGCGGCTCACAAATTCGTCTTCCGCGAACCTGTCACGCATGCCTTTAAAACCGTTATCTTCGATGAATCCTTCAAGCACCTGAGGCTTCACCCTTACAAAAGCCCTCCATACGTCAGGGGGCTTTACGTCGAGTCCTTCGATCTCACGGTAGTCAGCCACATGGTCGAGAATCTCTTCTTTGGCTACCTGAAAGAAGGGCTCGATCAAGTTCTCTTTCAGAGTATCCAGGCATGCGGGATCCAGGAGCGCCACGTTGAGCATGTAATGCGAATCAAGGACTTCGCGAGTGACTCCCAGCATCTCAGGGTTCATACCTACCGCTGCTATGCCGCCCCCTTTGCCGTTCCCGCGATTATGCATCCGGACCGATGGCTCCAAGATATGCCTGCCGGCCACAGGCACATTGGACGCGAAGCCCGTGACACCGCAACCGCCCTCATCCGACGGCTTGACGTTCC
>Ga0209039_10003112_pt1 | contig 13264 bp, 10 predicted proteins | sample BogFormECP12_OM1_FD_188238 | JGI IMG/M metagenome (GOLD analysis project Ga0209039, IMG submission 188238) | Bog forest soil microbial communities from Calvert Island, British Columbia, Canada - ECP12_OM1 (SPAdes) (version 2) | ecosystem: Environmental > Aquatic > Freshwater > Wetlands > Bog ...
CGCAGCCTCGCGGCACCCCCGGCCACACCCGCCGACGGACGCAGCCTCGCGGCACCCCTGGCCACACCCGCCGACGGACGCAGCCTCGCGGCACCGCCGGCCACACCCGCCGACGGACGCAGCCTCGCGGCACCCCCGGCCATACCCGCCGACGGACGCAGCGTCGCAGCACCCCCCGCCACACCCGCCGACGGACACAGCCTCGCGGCACCGCCGGCCACACCCGCCGACGGACGCAGCCTCGCAGCACCCCCCGGCACACCCGCCACCCTCCCCGGCCTTGCAGCGCCGTCCGCCGACCCCGCCGCACCCAGCCTCGGGGCGCCGCCGACCGCGCCCCCGCACGAGCCTGATGTCGCGGAGCCGTCCGCCGAGCCCGGCCTTGCAACGCTAGCGAAAGCACCGCAGGCCGAGACAGGTGCCCCGCCGCCAACGGCTGGCTCGCGGTTGTCAGCGGAGGACATGGGGGCGCTTATGGCTCGCGGCGACACTTTGCTGAGCATCGGCGACGTCGTTTCAGCGCGTCTTTTTTACGAACGCGCCGTCGACGCCGGAGACGGGCTTGCGGCGATCAGGTTGGGCGAGACGTTCGATCCGCTGTTTCTCGATCGCGTCCATCTACGCGAGGTCCGTGGCGACCCGAGTGCGGCCTTGTTCTGGTATCGTCGCGCCCGCGACCTCGGCGCCTCCGACGCCGAGGCGTTGCTGAAGGCTCTCAAGGCCAAATAGGATGGCGATCGCTGTGTAGCTGACAGAGATGACGAGCATAGCCGCGCGTCGCCGCCAAGACATCTGCATCGGACAATATCGAGCGCGAACCAGCGCGCTGGCCCCGGCCGTCGCTAAGGATTATGATAATTTCTTCCGGCTACCGACCGGCGATGCGACGTCGTTATGAGCTTCGAACCCATCATTTCCTCGATCGCTGAGAACCCCGCCGAGGTGATCGCCCGGCTTGGTGCGGTCCTCGTCGAGGGCGGCACGATCGACCGGCGCACGTTGGACCGAGCGGGTCGAGTCGCGGTGGAAACAGGGGGCCGGCTCGACCATGTGCTGACCCAGCTTGGGCTGGTGAGCGAACGCGGACTGGCCGAAGCGCTGGCGCAACTGATCGGCGCGCCGCTCGTGGGGGTCCGGGACTACCCTGATACTCCGCTTTTTCTCGATCGGTTGAGGGTCAAATTCCTACGCAAGGTGCGCGCGTTGCCGATCGCGGCTTCCAACGGCCGTGCGACCCTTGCCATGGCCGATCCGCTTGACGTCTTTACCCGTAATGCGGTGGCGGCGGCACTCGGCCATCCCGTCGGGGTCGCCGTCGCCGTTCCGATCGAGCTGGAAGCCGCCTTCGACCGGCTTTATGCCGGGGAGGAGGGGGGTGAGGGCGCGGCATTGCTCGACGAGGTGGTATCCGACGCCGAGCCGGCCGAAGAGGATGCCGAACGCCTCAAGGATCTGGCGAGCGAAGCACCGGTGATCCGGCTCGTCAATCAGCTGATCGCGCGGGCGGTCGAAACCCGTGCTTCGGATGTCCACGTCGAGCCATTTCCGGACCGGCTGCGGATACGCTACCGATATGACGGGGTGCTGCACGAGATCGAGCCGCCGCCGGCGCGGCTGCAAGCAGCCGTCATCTCGCGCATCAAGATCATGGCCCGGCTCGACATCGCCGAGCGCCGGCTACCCCAGGACGGGCGCATCAAGCTGACGGTGCGCGGCCACGAAATCGACTTTCGGGTCTCGACGATCCCCTCTCTGCACGGCGAAAAGGTTGTGCTGCGGGTGCTCGACCGTACCGCCGTCGAGTTCGATTATGAGAAACTCGGTCTGCCGGCGGACATCCGCCAAGGGATCGAACGCGCGCTCGAACTGCCCAACGGCATGGTATTGGTGACCGGGCCGACAGGCAGCGGCAAGACGACGACGCTGTACACCGGGCTCCTCAAACTGAACACAGTCGCTCGCAATGTCGTGACGGTCGAGGATCCGATCGAATACCAGCTCGCGGGCATCAACCAGATCCAGGTCAAGCCCCAGATCGGGCTCAATTTTGCCAGTTTATTGCGCTCGATCCTGCGGCAAGACCCGGACGTCATCATGATTGGCGAGATCCGCGATCTCGAAACCGCTCAGATCGCCGTGCAGGCGGCGCTGACCGGCCATCTCGTGCTGTCGACGGTGCATACGAATTCGGCGGCCGCGACGATGACGCGGTTGCGCGACATGGGGCTCGAGGACTACCTGATGACGGCCACGTTGAAGGCCGTGCTGGCCCAGCGGCTGGTGCGACGGCTGTGTCCCGAATGCAGGGCGGTGGAGGCGGCTCCAGAGCCGCTGATCGAGCGGTTCGACATGACGCGATTGGCGCCGGCAAAAGCGATCTCGCTTTATCACCCGGTGGGGTGCCCCGCGTGCCGCGGCACCGGCTTTCGCGGGCGCCGGGCGATCGCCGAGCTGTTGGTGCCGACGCGGGCGATCGATCGTCTGATCTTCGAGGGCGCCGACGATGCTGCGATCGAGCGGGCCGCGGTCGGCGATGGTATGCGTCCGATCTTCGACAGCGGTTTGCTCGCGGTGCTCGAGGGCGACACCACGATCGAGGAGGTCGTGCGCTGCATCCGCAGCGAAGCTTAGTTTAATTAAGTGTCGTCAAGCGCGCTACCAACACCGCCGCAGCACTTCTTCGACCGGACGAGATAGAAACGGCCTCGAATATTTGGTTAGGCCGGAGTGATTTCCCTAAACCCTACCTGGATATGATGGCCGATGGTCTGAGGCGGGCCGTCCGGTCGGCTGATGTGTTAGGCGTTCCGACCCGCTTCCGATTGAGCCGCCACCCAGTTTGCCGAATGGTTTTTGGCGGGGTAGATCGCTACAATTTGTATGTGCCTTCGAGTGGAGCGACGTGTCGAGGGTGATCCCCCGGCACGGCGCCCTTGACTTCGCTCCACGCCGCGTTGTCCCGCCCGGGGCGTCGTAATGCTGCCGGACAATCTTCGCGACCTGATCGCGGCGGCACAGAGCGTCGCGTTGCAGTGCTGCATTCCATGAAAACACCCGCAACGCGACAGCCTGGCTCCCACGAGATTGGGGATCCGAGTCGACTCCGATTAATGTGCTACGCCGATCTCGACCCAGTATACCTCCGCAACGCCGCAAGCCGTATTCCCGGACACCCAGAATTGGATCTGCTGGCCGGTCGTCGCGGCAGCGACCAGGAGCGAAAAGTTCTGGTCGCCGCCTGTTTGACTTTCGCTGATCGCGTACCAAGGCGCGGCGCCGCCGACCTGGAACAAATTGCAGTTATTGCCGCCCGCTCCCATGCCCCGCAGCGCGGTGACGGGCAAGGGGCCCATTTCCGCGGCAAGAGCCGGGGTGGATAAAGCGAGAACCGTGACGAGAGCAGGAAAGAACTTCTTCATGATGTGTCTCCGAGTTGCAAGAGACCCCTTCGTATCCTGGAAGAATTGATCTTTGGTTAATCTCGAAAGGACTGACGACAGATTTGTGCCATGGATTCCCCGTCGTCGCTGCAGTCGCTTGATGCGGGGCATGGTTAGGCGGCCGGCCACGCTTCCGGGCGGCGATGTTTCGCCAACACCTTGTGTTTTCACGCGGCGAACATACCACGTCGCGTGCTCATCTTTGCCCGGCCTCTGCCCGCTCCCTAACTGTGTACAAGCCTGGGCGCGCCGCGGGCACTGAAAGATTTTTTGGTTTCTATTTGATAGGAACCTTGGAAGTATTTTAGAGGCGGCTTATGCAGCCACGGGACGTTATCCGTCAGCGGGGTCGATACCGCAGCGAGATCTGCAGGTCGTCGACGGGCTCGTCAGGTTTCCGCTCGATTGGCCGACTGCCCTCGGGCACGACGCCGAAGGCCGAGGGTCAGGCAGGCACGACGGCCGGGAGAGGTCGGAGCGCCCGGGTCACCGGCCATAGCCGCGCGCCTGATGCTCGTCAACCGCGATCGCGTGCAAATCCAACACGGCCGGGCCGCATCGGGCTTCTGCCTCGGTCACGCCGCCCGAGCCCGGCTTTGCCAGAACGACCAGCCGCTCGGGATCGCCGGACTCCTGATCCTTTGGGCCGGGCATCGCCGACGACGTCCCGATCACCCGCCCCGCCTCCTCCCGCCGCTCCGGCAATCAGCCCGCCACGAGGTCGCGGGTCTTGTGAACGCGCCGTGCAACGATGCTCTGCGCCGCTTAGATGGACCTGCTGCCTGTCCGCAGCCAATTCGCCCTCCCCGACCGGCTCGATCAGCACCTCGTCGGCGGGCTTCAGCCCGGCGGCTGCGTGGGATTCCGCCGGGGTCACTATGCGGCCCTACCGGGTCCAAGCATCGCCAGGCGGGCGATCTGATGCTCCGACCGCCTCGGAAACGGTTGTGCTCGAATCTCATTGCCAGCGAACAGCAAGAGGCGGACCATCGCCCTATCGCGCCGCCCCATCCGACACCACGATCGAGGGGGCCGTGCGCTGCATCCGCAGCGAAGCTTGAAGTCTTCTTCTCCGTCTCTGTTACGATTTACCGCTTTTTTGATCGCTTCTTTCTTCATAGACAATCGTCATGTAATTCGTTGCGTTCGAATACAACGTGATTGAAGTTAACGGCAGTGTCCAGGAAATAACGAAGTCTCCACGTTTTAAAGCAATTGACCCAGGTGTACCATACGAAGTTTCGAAAAAACTTTTCATTTTCGTGAATGCCTCGTTGCCGTTGGTGTCGTTAAGCTGTTTTGCGTACATGGAGACGGTCCGCAAATGCATGTCGCGCTTTGTAAACCAGAAGCGAACGACGAAATGTTGACCGTCTAACTGATAGTCATCCAGCTCCAGTGCGGCACCCTCATCACATTTTTCACCACACACTTTCGCCAAATCTGCTACAGACGTCGGATAGCTCAGTACTTTCTGCACCTCACTGGGCGTCATCCCCCACTTCGCCTCCTGCCAGCCGCCGATATCCTCGCCGGCTGCGGGTGGCGCAAATGCGAGTGTTGCAAGGGCTAAAATCCCCAGAACCGTTCGTTTCACCCGATACTCTCCCGCCTGATGGTTTGTGACGACGCCCGCCGGTCGCGGACCGGCACTCTGTCCTTATCTCGATAAGTCTCGACGCAAGTGTCCCCGTGCTGGCATCCACGGGGCCAATAGGCCATTTTCACCTCTCCGACTTGGGCAGAAATTTCTCACCATTAAAGTGTACTACGTCAAATACGACTAAATATAACGTTTTTTTGTGCAAAGCCGCCTCGTACTCAGAGCAACGACGGATAATTGCCAATCGTTAACAGTTTAACGGTAAAAGATTTGTTGATTTGACTGAAGATTGACGCGAACGCTACGTTTTGGCTGGGCTGCCCCAACGGAAGGCCTGCAAGGGAGTGTTTCCGCGAGGCTGTGCGAGGGAGGCCATATTGTTATCCGCTAATGACAATATTGCCAGACCGGTCTGAACTTGCGCCGAGGCGGTTCCTGGCTTGGCTTAAGCCTGGCTGCATAAACGAAAAGTGAGGCGTGGACTTCGAGGCCGGGAGTGCCGGGTGCGGCGGCGAACGGCATGCCGCGGGTAACGGCCTTGCTAGGGAGGAAGGGTAGGCGCGCTCGGTTACTCGATTGTCCGGTCGTTTGTCACCGAATGGGTTTTGAAGTGGGACATTTACGGACGAATTCCAACATGTGCTGACCCCGAGGGTGCCGCCAGTCCCCGATATAGCGGATCCGCCATGGCAATCCGCTCGCCGCATAGAAGAAATCTGCGAGCCTGTAGTGATAGGGATCTGAAGTATCGTAGGTGACGACCCCACCGGGATTATGAGTATACGGCAGGCTGGCATTTACGTCTCGCGGCAATTCAAAAAATGTAGCAAAGAAGTGGCCGCCAATCCGCATGACCGAGGCGAGGCGCTCAAGGCACCGTCTGATCCGATTGAAAGTTAAGTGAGTGAATATCGATTGGGCTATTGCAAAATCTACGCTACGGCCCAGCCGTTCAAATTCGAAGTCTGTCATGCAGACCAAATTTTCTCGCGAAATTTTATCCTGAAGCCCTACCGCTTTCAGCTCGGCTTCGAAGCCTGTATCTAACAACGATTGATCGATGTCGACGCCGATGTAATTGCCCGCCTCCAGGTACCGGATAAAATGCACTCCACCCCGCAAGTTTCCGCAGCCGATGTCCAACAAAGTATGTTGCGGTTGAAGACCGTGGTCGATTAGAAATTGGAATTGCAGACTTCCGATCTCATCCCAAAGCCCGGCGACCACCTCGCGGTATTCGCCATGGTCGACTTCGATCTGTCGGTAATCGATATAGGGGCTTTCCGACGGCACCGGCACGGGGTGGTGTTTGTCGGCGACGACCACCGATATACCCGCTCCGTATCGCCCCGCGACGGTAATGCTCGAAAATGCTCCGGTCAGCCGAAGCGCCTCGGAGATCGGTAAATAATATCGCTCAATTTCTGAAGTGGCCGGCGGAGGCTCATCGTATCCTGAAACGACCAGGCGCAGTCGAGCGGCAGAGCTCAGCTTCGTAACCGTCCAAAGAAATTGCTCGAGCGTGGGCTGGTGAATTAGTACGTCGAGGCACAGGACGATATCGCCTTCCTCAATCGGATCACCCATCCCGATCTGATCGAAGCGCCAATCTGGCCGCTTGTTGCGCGCAATTTCGAGGGCTCCGGCGGCAATGTCGAACCCGTGATATCGCTTGATCGGTAGCGACTTGACGACCTCCAGATCACCACACCCGATATCGACCACCTCGGGGTCGTCGAATAGGCGCAGCGCATCCAGAAGTAATTTTTGTTTGTATTCAAGGTTCGCGGCGCTCGAATGCATGCCACTGCCCGATTCCGGATCTATAAAATAACGGAAATTCCACCACACGCTGTTCAACAAATTTCGTCGAATAAAATGCTCTATATGTTCGTTGAACCGAGTGATCTCGGCGTCAGGTTGACCTAAGCCAATGGTCTTTAATTTTAGATCCGGGGTAAGTTCAGCATGATAGTGGATGATCTGCGGAGTCAAGTCGGGCAAAACAGTTCCGGGAATATGGGTCGGAAAATTCCAGGCGAGGTCAAGATGCTCGACATTTGTCCGTAGGTCGCGCATGGCGAGAGCAAAGCTGACCTGGTCGACGTGAAATCCGTACTGTCCAAACAAGTCGAAATGGGCCAGCGACCACAGGGCCCGCGATCGCCAGGCATCTTCCAGCTCCGTTAAAAACATGCGGTCGCATATGTAGACACCGCCATTACAGTTGTTACGGTCGGTCAACTGCTGATGGTCGAGGGGGAATGCCGCCGGGAGCCATTCGGGTGGCGCACCTACGGCTTCTGCAAAAATCCGTTCGAGAATCGGTCCCGGCGGATTTGGATAGTTAACGATGGAAGCGCTGATCGGAGCCGCAGCCGGCAGATCAAGATCACCGATGAAGGCAGTATCACAATCCATTAACACGACATGGTCGTAGCTTGTTTGCTGTAACGTCATTAGTTGTTGTATTTTGTTGCAATGGGGACTCAATGAATGAAATGGGGTTGCCTCGATGACGTTGATTTTCTCGTCGTCTAGCCAGGTGACAAATTCCTCGTCGTCTATTCCAAGAATATGAACAAATATGTCTTCCGCGGGAACCCGGCGGATTTGCTTCAGGCAATTGACCCAGAGAAACGCTTGCGCCAGTAGAAGTGGCGTGTTGTCGACGACACAGGAAAAGGCCGTACGTTTCATCTATCCGACCGCACAACACGAGGACGGACGGCCATCAAGCAGCGCTCCACGTTATGGTCCATACCCGCTCTTGACAACCTCCTTTTTGTAGGTCAATCCCGCCGCTGTCGGCAATAAGAGGTGGGCGGCGGCCTGTGGACCGGTCTGTTGCCGCGCCAGATTCGCAGAGTTGCGTTCCGAGGGCCAAGACCGCCATGTCCACACTCCGCTTTCCCAAGGCCTGGGGAATAGGTCTGGCCAGGACCGGCACTACGACGTTGTGCGAGGTGTTCCGGCGACTCGGCTACAGGACGGTCTTGCACAATCCTCATTTTCCTTCGCTAGAGACGGCCGACGCCGCTGCCGACAACGAGTGCGCTCTGTTCTACCGATATCTCGATTATCGGTTTCTCGGGTCAAAGTTCATTCTCACGACCAGACCACTACAGGACTGGTTGAAATCGATGAAATATGTGATGGACATCTACCCGGTGCGCAGCCGACAGGAGAACATTGCAATTTTCCGCCGTATGAGTCTCTATGGAACGGTTTGCTTCGATATCTCGAAAATGAGCCGGACCTACATTCGACACCACGAAGAGGTGCGCGATTACTTCCATGAGCGCCCTAATGAGCTCCTGGAAATCGATTTCACGCGTGGTGACGGCTGGGATAAGATTTGCCGCTTCCTCGATCTCCCGGTTCCTGCCGGACCATTTCCCCATTTGAACAAGGCACCTTCAGCCGCCGGGACCGGCCTGCGCGTCGAGGGGATGCACCTTTGACGACTCATTATAACCCGCATTCCCCGGATGACACCGTGATTTTGCGCGCGCGATCTCCGACCTTGGTATAAGATTCAATACCTTGAATGCGGTTGATCGAGACGCTGATGGCGGACCCGGCGGGCGAAGCGGATCGCGATGCGCTGAGGCTTGATTTTGACTGCTGCTGCTGCGCTATCGCGAGTCGAACGACGCGGTCGGCCTGACCGAGACCGGCGCCGACACGTTCTCCGATGTGCGCAGCGGCAAGAACGGCTGCTGGCTGGCTTGCTGCGCCAATCGGTGTTTGGACGCCTAACCGGCTAAGAGGATGTGAATAATGCCGATCGGCTGTGCCGCGATCCGGCGACGCGCCGGGTCGTCGGTGACCGGGCGATCCAGGGGTCTGCCGCCTCGGCCAGCCAGATGGGCCGCTTCGAGACGGAATGGCTGAGCGGCCCGAGAACCTCGCCGCTCTTACCGATCTGCCCGGACGGTGGATCGATAAGGTGCACCAGAGGCGACCGCCGAGGATCATCGTGCTCGATATGACGGCTTAGAGTAAGATGGTGGAAACATGAGCAAGAGCAAGGGGCGTCGCGTATTCCATCAGCCCAAGAAGACTGAGCCGCCGCAATCGTCTGGAATTGCGAACACGCTTCATAAGGCTCTGGGGCTTCATCAACAAGGACAGCTGGCACAAGCCGAAGCTTTGTACCGAACAATTCTCAAACAAGCACCGAATCACTTTGACGCGAAGCATTTGCTGGGCGTGATTGAGATTCAACGAAATAATTTCGAGGCGGCGCTGCAGCTTATTGGTCAGGCTTTGAAACTAAATTCAACGTACGCTGTGGCGCATTTGAACATTGGCCATGCCTTGCTCAAACTCAAGCGTCATCAGGAGGCGCTCGCCAGCTTTGACCGTGCGCTGGCAATCCAGCCCGACTTTGCCAAGGCCCTGAGCAATCGCGGCGGTGCCTTGCTCTTTCTCAACCGCCCTGAGGAGGCGCTCGCCAGCTATGACCGTGCGCTGGCGATCAAGCCCGACTATGCCGAGGCTCTTTGCTATCGCGGCAATGCCCTGCTCGTACTCAAGCGTCATGAGGAGGCGCTCGCCAGTTGTGCAAAAGCGCTGGCGATCGAGCCCGGCCTTGCCGATGCCGTGAACGTTCGCGGTCATACCTTCCGCGAACTCGAGCGTCATGAGGAGGCCGGTGAAGAATTTGCACGATTACTCAGCGTAAACCCCGATTACGATTATGTGAGAGGCAATATACTATATTCGAAACTCCACTGTTGCGATTGGCACGACTATAGCCAGAACGTAAATCTAAACGTAAACGAGGTCGTTGCCGGCAAGCGTGCCGTTACACCTCTTCTGTTTCTCTCCGTATCCGAATCGCCCAGTGATCAACTTCGGTGTGCCCAAACATACAACAAATCCAAATATACTGCGCCAGGGTACGCTCTATGGAAAGGCGAGCGTTATTGCCATGATAGGATTCGTGTCGCTTACTTGTCGGCCGATTTTCACAGTCACGCCACCGCTTATTTGATGGCTGGCTTGTTTGAGGCGCACGATAGATCACGATTTGAAACAGCTGCAATATCATTTGGCCCCGATAGCAAAGACGAAATGAGAATGCGGCTGGAAAACTCATTCGACCGTTTCGTCGATGTTCGCAACAAAAGCGATCGTGATACCGCGCTTCTTCTCAAAGAATTGGAAATCGACATCGCCGTGGATTTAAAGGGATACACAAAGGGCTGCCGCACCGGGATATTTGCCTGGCGCGCGGCTCCTATCCAGGTCAACTATCTTGGATATCCGGGCACGATGGGCGCAGATTATATCGACTACATCCTTGCCGATCGGCTCACTATCCCCGAAGACCAGCATTCCTTCTACACGGAGAAAGTCGTGTACCTGCCGGACACGTACCAGGCGAACGATTCGAGGCGGCTGATCAGTGCGAATACCCCGACACGGGAAAAGGCAGGGTTGCCTGAGGCGGGATTTGTGTTCTGCTCGTTCAACAACAATTACAAGATCACGCCGGCTGTGTTTGATGTGTGGATGCGCCTGCTCCATCGGGTCGAGGGCAGCGTGCTGTGGCTCCTGGAGGACAATGCGGCTGCCGTTCGCAACCTGCGGCGGAACGCGGAAAGACGGGGTGTTGCCCCGGACAGGCTCGTCTTTGCCCCCCGCATCAAGCATCAAGATCACCTGGCGCGGCATCGCCTTGCCGGTTTCTTCCTCGATAACGTTCCGTGCAACGCCCACACGACGGCAAGCGATGCTCTCTGGGCAGGGCTGCCGGTTGTAACCTGTCTTGGATCATCCAGTTTTGCGGGACGGGTGGCGGGGAGTCTGCTGAATGCCGTGGGTTTGCCGGAACTAATTACTGACAATCTCGAAGACTACGAAGCATTGGCGCTCAAGCTGGCGCGGGACGAACGCTTGCTCGCGACGATCAGGTCGAAGCTTGCTCAAAATCGGGAGACCTTTCCGCTCTTCGACACAGATTGCTTCCGCCGACATATTGAGAGCGCCTATCAAACGATGTGGGAGCGCTACCAGCGAGGAGAGCCGCCCGCCAGCTTTGCCGTAAGACAATGAGGCTTACCGCTGCCGCCCGCGCCCGTTGTCGGAAGTCGGCGCGGCATGGTTCGGGTCATCACCCCCGCCGCTGTGCCGCAGCGGTTCGTTGGCGAAACCGAATATGACCTGTCGCGCTCGCTTCATCTCGTCATCGTACTGTAGTTTAATCCCATCGATCGTCGATTTGGCTGTTATGTATTGGCTTTGGTATCTCCGGTAATTCGCTTTGTCCGATTCATTCGCTATCGCGTCTTCGCCGGGGACCGGCCGTTGCGGATATCGATCGTAAAACGGGTGACGCGAGAGGTCGATCGATTGGTCGAAGTCGGTCTTGGCCATATTGGTGATCGCATTTTGATAAAGTTTGAGCTCTTTATCCTGTACCGGGTTGTTTTGTTTAAGATCAGAGAATATCCTTTGGAAAATACTATCGTACTGCGCTGCCGCTCGCTCGAATTGCGCGTGCTCGTATTCCAGCCATGACAATCTGGCCATGGCCTTGACAACGTCGGCATATGCCCGGTCGGTCTGGTCGGGTTGCACCGGCGGGGGCGGCGCCAGCCGGGTTTCGAGGGTGTGGATGATCGCATCGACCCGGGCGTCGGTGCCCGCCGCGGCGGCCGGAACATTGCTCGTCGCCGCCGGCCTGGTCAGCAGCATTTCTCCGATCGAGAAGATGGCCAGGGAATAGGCGACAAGAAACCAGGTCTGCAGATTGTCCGGGCTCGAACGGCTTGCGGCCGGCACGATTTCGGCGTGATCGCCATGTCGCGGTGTTGGACGCGTTGCGTGATAGGTAAACATCACCGTGACAGCGGCCACAAAAGGCAAAATCCAATTCATCAAAGCTTCGAAGATCGGCCGCGAACTTGATGCCGATCCTCCATAATATGCCGGCATTTGTCCGCCGACCCAGATGGATGCGGCTTCGCCTGCGGCGCGGCCCGGAAAATGCAGGAGCAAAGTCAGCGAGAGTGCGGTCGCGGCGGCGGCCACCGGACGGCATCGCAACGCTTGCCAAATATCGCGAAAAGATGCCACGCCGAGCTGTCCGCTTAGTTACAGCCGCTCTCGGTCGCCGTCGTGTCCGCCCACGGCAACAAAAACCCGCGTCCGCGACCGACCAAAGATCGAGCCTCATCCTATGCTTAATCCTATAAGGGCTCGCGAGGGGTCGGACAAGGCCGCGGGTTCACGCGGCGCCAGCCGGCGACAATCCTCCTCAAGGCCCTTTGACCATTCGACGCCGGGTCTCCCGACGGCGTCGCGGCTGGGCAGAGGCCCCTCGCTGTGCCGAAATGCGCGGAAGCTATGGGACCCGGTTCACACCTCCTCAGTAACTGCTCACCCCCCCTTCGGGGCAGAACCCGGTAACGTCTCCCATGCTGGCTGATTCGATAGCTGGCGAGCTGGTGGGCCGGCACGGCGCGATCGAGGCGTCCGGTTGAGACGGCTGGGGAGCGTCGGCACACACATTTTGTAGGCGAAGACATGCGAGCGCAAAGATTTAGCTTGACAGACCGAGATTCGTCTTATTTCAACCTTAGGATGTATCAAGACGGTCTCGCTACGCGTGGAAAGGAACGCCAGCTTTGTCTTGCCCATCTGCTGCGCGAGGCCCAATGCGCCATCGATGCCGGCGACACCGGTTTCGCACCCGGCTTTCACAAGTTGCTGCAGCGCGCCGTGGCCATCGGTCAGCGGCGCGCTGAACTCAAGGATACCACCCTCGCCCAGTACCGTGCTGACCTCGACCGGCTGCTCGCCATGCATCCACGCCGCCTGCCGGAATGTCGGGTAACAGATTTAGCGTGGACATCCACTGCATGTGGTAGGATGGCGTCAGAAATCTTACCAGCATCTAGATTTTCGTTAACCTTTTTGTACCATGCAATATTAACGTTTTGTTAACCTAAACCCAACATCAGGAGAAGCTGGTCGAGAAAATTTTGCCGACATATTGGTAAAAGTGTCGATTTTCAATTGTATCTGCGGCGGCGATGTGGTGTAATTGTGGCTGGTCTCGGGCTCCGGGACCGCGATCGCCCCTTGGGGCTACAGGAGGAGGAATTCGACGATGTATGTTAATGAATGGTGGAGGGGGTGTCTACGCGTCACCCTGCCTCTCTTGCCGTTTGCTGCGCTCGCGATGCCGATGCCCGCGCAGGCTTTT
>Ga0209039_10003113_pt1 | contig 13262 bp, 10 predicted proteins | sample BogFormECP12_OM1_FD_188238 | JGI IMG/M metagenome (GOLD analysis project Ga0209039, IMG submission 188238) | Bog forest soil microbial communities from Calvert Island, British Columbia, Canada - ECP12_OM1 (SPAdes) (version 2) | ecosystem: Environmental > Aquatic > Freshwater > Wetlands > Bog ...
CTCGGCAAAGTCCGGCACCCGGGCGGGCGCGCGGCGGGTCACGAGCACCAGGTGGTAGCCGTAGGCGGAAGCCACCGGGCCATACCAGCCGCCCGGATCGGTCTCGAAGACCGCCGCGGCGAAGTCTGTCCCGAACCGGGCCGCCACCATGGGCCGGGTCCAGTCGCCGACCTCGGGGGGCACCGGCGGCGGATCACCCAGCCTGTTCGCCCCGGACGCCCCGCCATCATGCAGGTCCGCCAGGGCGGCCGCGGCCGCAGCGGGCGCGTCGGCGCCGCGAGTGGCCGCGCTGAAAAACACATGCCGGAACGAGACCGACTCGCCGACGGCGTAGTCCGCGCGGCGCGCGAGGTAGTGGTTCATCAGGTCGTGCTCATCTATCCCGGGCCCCTGGCGGAGCGCGAGCATCTCCATCTTCTGCACCAGGCGCCGACGGACGACCAGGTCGTCGCGATCGAGCCCGAGCGCCACAGCCTCCCGGTACAGGACCTCCTCGCGGACGAAGTCCGCCACGAACCGGTCCGACTCCTCAGCCGTGGGCGGTCTGCGCCACTGCCTTTGCAGATGCTCATCCAGCCACTGCCGCTTGGCCGCGGTCACCACGATGTGACGATCTGTCCCCGAGGCGCCCTCCAGCCGGAACGGGACCTGCTCTTCCTCAGCCTCGTCATGGTGAAATCCCATGAGCCGCGCTCCCATCCCAGTGTGGTCTCCCCAAGGGTCGCTTGACCAGGACCGATGGGGATCACCCACCCGGGGTGAGCGGGATGGTGCGGCGTGAGCTAATCCTTGCCCGCGATGGGCACGGCCTGCCGGTGAGGGCAGGCCGCGCACCGCCGCGGGCACTACGCGCCCGGACGGAGAGCGCGAGATCAGTAGCCGTAGCCGCCGGCCTTGCTGGCCGAGGCCGAGGGCGAGGTACCCGCGCCCGCGGCGGGGGTGGCGCCCGAGACCGTCATCTCGTACCACAGGCCGCCTGAGGCGTTGAGCCCGTTGCCCTTGGCCTGGCCGGGGGCGCTGTCCCCGGCGTAGGTGTAAAGCGGATGCCCGTCGTAGGTCGCCTGCTTCGTGCCGTCTGACCTGGTGATGGTGCTTAGCGTGCCGGTGACGCCGGAGCCGGCGGCGGCCGGGCCCTTGACCGGCGGCCAGTAGGTCGCACAGGATCCGGTGCACTTCGACGTGGTCGAGGTGTCCGGGGCAAACCAGTACACAGTGAGACCCGCGGAATTGGTCAGCACCTGCTGGCCGCCGATGGTCCTGACGGCCAGGGTGGTGCCGCCGGCGGCCGGGCTCGAGGCGGCAGCCGACGAGGCCGGGCTGCTGCCGGCCGCGGCCGGGGTGCTGCCCGAGGTGGTCGAGCTGCTGCCGGAGCTGGCGCAAGCGGACACGGTCAGCGCGAGGGCGGCAAGTGTGGCAGCACCCCATATCTTTCGCATTTTGGATCTCTCCCCTTCATAGTGCAAATGATCTCCCTACAGAGATCACGCGCGAACGGCCACTCCAGTTCACCTCAGGTTCAGCTGGTCCCGGGCGGCGGTAGCCCGAGCTGGCTGCGGCGGCCCGGCCCGGGCCCGGGACGTCAGGTGACATGGCCGCCGCTGATGAGGTAGCCCACGGTGAACGTCACCGCGACGGCGACCCCGCCCAGGGCGAGCTGGCGCAGGCCCGAGCGCAGCATCGGGCGGCCGGTGATCCGGCCCACCACCATGCCGCCGGCCAGCAGCGCCACGGCGGAGACACCCAGGGCGACGGCCAGGACGGACAGGCCCGCCAGGTACGGCAGCAGCGGGATGAGCGCCCCGGCGGAGAACGCGACCAGCGACAAGACGCCGGCGGCCAGGGCCGAGGGCAGCTCGAACGGGTCGACGCCGAGCTCCTCGCGGGTATGCACGCGCAGCGCCGTATCGGGGTCCCGCGAGACCGCGGCGGCCATCCTGGCCGCGGTCTCCGGGTCGGCGCCGTAGCCGATGAACGTGTCCGCCAGCTCGGCCTGCTCGGCGGCCGGGAACCGGGCGTGCATGGTGCGCTCGGTGGCGACCTCGGCGTGGACCAGCTCGTTCTGGTTCGTCACCGATATGTACTCCCCGGTGCCCATCGAGAACGACCCCGCGACCAGGGCGGCCACGCCGGTCAGGATCACGGCGTGCGGCGGGGCCCCGCCCCCGCCCAGTCCGGCGATCAGCGAGGCGTTGGTCACCAGCCCGTCCACGGCGCCGAATACCGTCGGCCGCAGACGGCCTCCGGATACGTCGCGATGCCGGTGCGACCACCCGGCTGCGAGCGCCGCCTGGCGGACCGCACGCCGGTACTCATTCATCTCCTCGCCCACCCGCAGGATTATCCCCTAGGCGGGGCCCATGCCTGCGGATCGAGGGTGCCGTCGACGGCGGCCTGGGCGACCTCGGTCAGGAGCCGGTTGTGGTGGCGGGCGTAGGCCCGCAACCGGGAGAAGGCTTCGGCCAGGCTGGTGCCGGCGCGTTCGGCAATAACGCCTTTGGCCTGCTCGATCACTATGCGGCTGGTCAGAGCGTATGAGAGCTGCTCGGTCAGGCGCTGGGCCTCGGCGCTGGCACGATGCTGCACGATGCTGAGGGCGGCCAGGTCGGCGAACGCGCGGGCGACGATGAGATCGGCCTCGGCCATCGGGGCCGCCGTGGCGCTGAGCAGGTTCATGGCCCCGAGGGTCGTATCACGCAGCCGCAGCGGCAGCGCGGACGCCGACCGGAACCCGGCCCTGTAGGCAGCGGCGCAGAACAACGGCCAGCGGGGCGGCCCGACTTCCAGGTTCTCGGGCCCGACGCGCTCACCGGTCCGGAAGGCGTCCAGGCACGGGCCTTCCTCTGCCTGCAGCTCGAATAGCTCAAGCAGGCGCATCGCCTCGCTGGAGGAGGCCACCAGCCCCAGCTTGCCCGCCGGGGAGGCCAGCATCACCCCGGCGGCGGAGACGCCGAGCAGGCTAACGCACCGGTCCGCCAGCCCGGTCAGCAAGTCGACCACGTCGAAGTCATCAACCAGGGTGTTGGCCATCTCCACCAGGGAACGCACCACGTCGGCTTCTCGGGCCATCTCAGGTCACCTCCCGGGCACCTGGCGAGGTGCCGGATCCAGGCCCAGGACCCCCACATCCCATCGTAATAGCGCCCGCCGGATCCTGCGGGTTCGACGGCGGCGTACCGCTACGTCATCCTCCCGCTACTCGATCGAGAGGCCGAGTTCGCGGGTCCGTTCGAGCGCGTCAGCCCGCGTGGATACCGCGAGCTTGCGGTAGATCGCCTGGATGTGGGTGTGCACGGTGTTGCGTGACACGTACAGCTCGCGGGCGATCTCGCGCTGGCGGAGACCGCTTTTCAGCAGACTGAGCACCCTGCGCTCCTGCTCGGTGAGGTCCTGCCCGGGGCGGGCGCCTGGCCGCGGGCTGCGCTTGGCCGCCGTCAGCTGGCCGGCCAGGATCCCCGGATCCGGACTGGATGCGATGACGGAACTCGCTTCGGCGATCGCGGCCTCCGCGCGCTCTCGCTCGCCGAGGATGCGAAGCACCGGCACCTGCCGCAGCAGTGCCATCGCCAGGCCGGCCGGCTGGCCAGCGGACCGAAAGACCGTGGTGGCGCGCTCGATGGGCGGCAGCGCGTCGGCGGTCTGGCCGCGCGCGGCCAGTGACGCCCCGAGGGCCAGCCATCCTTCGCCGCATGTTTCTGCGACGCCGTGCTCACGAATGAGTGCTACGGCCGATTCCGCTAGCAGCCTCTGGTCGTCGGGACGTCCTTGCTCGCCAGCGATGAGCGAGCGGCAGGCCAGTGACGACCCGGCCGCCAGCCAGCGCCCACTCACGGGAGCCAGCATCAGCGATTCGGCGAACCACCGGTCGGCCGCGCCGAACTCGCCGTGCAGGTACAGGCCCATGCCGACCGCCCAGCAGGCCACCGGCCGCCAGGGCGATTCTGGGCCCTCGAGCTTAGCCGCGAGGCTGCCATACTCCAGCTGGGCGCCGGCGTCTCCCCACGGGAAGACAGCCCGCAGCGTGGTCAGGCTCGCCTCGACCGAGCTGAAACCATCCGGCAGCGGGCCCGTGCCGGACTCGCCCAGCCGTTCAGCCGCCGCGATGGCCCGCGTCGCTTCCTCGCGCCTGGCGGCCCGGGACAGTACCCACGCTTGGACCAGGAGGAGCCGGACGTCACCGCCGAGGATCTCGGCCGGGAATCGCCCGAGCCAGGCCAGCACGGTGCTGTGGGGGTACTTGACCCAGGCTGCTGCGATCAGCCCGGCCGCCGCGGCGTACTCGCCGGCTTCGATCGCGTGGTGGATCGCCTCTTCGGTGCTTCCGTGATCACGATGCCAGGAGTACGCGCGGCGGTGCAGGGCCGGGACGACGCCGGGCTCACGGCGTCCGAGCTCCGTCAGCAGCAGCTGGGCGAAGAGCGGGTGGAAGCGGTACCAGCCGCCCTTCTCGCCGAGCGGGACCAGGAAAAGGTTGGTGCGCGAAAGCTCGTCAAGCATCTCGGCCGAGTGCTGCTGCTCCAGCACCACATCACACAACGGGCCGCACAGCCGGCCGAGGACCGACGAGCGCAGCATCAGCGCCTGCATCGCCGGATCCTGAGCCTCCAGCACCTCCGCCGCCAGGAACTCGGCCACATGGCGGTGCGGGGAGGTACCGAACCGGGTCACGAAGTCATGGCGGTCCGCAGGCTCGCGGCGCAGCGACAGTGCCGCCAGATAGAGCCCGGCCGGCCATCCTTCGGTCCGATTGAGGAGAGCTTCGACATCCTGGCGCCCGAGCCCCAGCCCGAGGCACCCATTCAGGAACTCATCCGTTTCCCCGGGCGTGAACCGCAGATCGCTCACCCGCAGCTCGATCAGCTCGCCGTGAGCGCGTAGCGACGCCAGCGGAAGGACCGGCTCGACCCTCGTCGAAAGCACGAGCTGGAGGCCGGATGGCGCGTGCCCGATAAACCAGGCCATGCTGTCCAGGGCGGCCCCGGACAGCCGGTGGAAGTCGTCCAGGATCAGCACGACGTCACCGCAATCGTGGAGCTCGTTGACCAGACGCGGCAGCACCACGTCGGTGAAGGCGGCCGCTTCGGCCCGGTGCGGCGCGGCGGGCTGCGGTGCTGGGGGCAGGCTGACGGCCGTGCAGACCCGGCGGAGCGCTTCGATCACGTACGACCAGAGCACCACCGGGTCGTTGTCGCCCTCGTCCAGCGTCAGCCACGCGACCGGCTTGCGCGCCGTTTCGGCCTGGTACCACGCGGCGAGCAGCGTGGTCTTCCCGAAGCCCGCCGGACCGATGACCAGGGTGAGGGCCAGACCCGATCCGGCTCGAAGCCGCTCCACCAGGCGCTCGCGCGGAACGACCTGATCGCGTATCCCCGGCGGGCTCACCTTCGTCGCGATCAGCATCGGCCACATCGCATGCAGCTCCCAGGCCAGTAGTCATGCTGCCGGGGTCAAGAGCAGCGTCATCAACAACTAGCTGCCTCCGCCACGGCAACCAGGCCACGACTCGTACCGAGGCTGCTCACATAAGCTAGCCAACACCTTACACTAATCTTACTTCCTGAGAATAAGCGTGCTCAACCATGTTGGTGTCAGGTCACCCGCAACGGGTGAGACACGGGGCGGCCCCGGCCTGATCAACTGTGTCAGGTGAGGACCATCGTGCCTAGCAGCGTGTCCCTGTTGCCCCGGCCACGGCTGACGGCCCTCATCGACCGGGCGACCCGCCATAAAGTCGCCCTGGTATGCGGACCAGCCGGTGCAGGCAAGACGGTCGCCTGCGCTCAGTGGGCGGCAGCACCATCCGCAGACAGGCGGGTTGTCTGGCTCACGTTGAGCGCGGATGAGGACAAGTCCTGGCTCTGGGTCGACCTGGCCGGGCGGCTGAGGCAGGCGCGCCTGATGCCGCGAGGAGCTACGGCCTACCTGGAGGAAGGCTCCGCCGACGGCTTCCCGTTCCGCCTGGTCGAGATGGCGCGGCAACTGGTGGCACGGGTGGTTCTCGTTCTCGACAACGCGCACACGCTCGATGACCGGTCCGTGGTCGCGGGCCTTGACGTGCTGATCCACCATGCTCCGCCGGCCCTGTGCCTGCTTTTTTCCGGACGGCACGCACCGGGGATAAGGCTGGACCGGCTGCAAGCCTCCGGCGGACTCGCGACCGTCGGTGCGGCGGATCTGGCGTGTACGTCCGATGAGGCGGACGCGTACCTGGCGATGCTAGGCGGCCAGGGCGCGCGGGCCGGCCAGGGCGCGCGGGCCGGCCGAGACGCGCGGGCCGGCCGAGACGCGCGGGCCGCGCACGGGAAATGCTTCATCGGCGAGTTGCACCACGCGGCGATGTGGACCTGAGCTGACCACCCGTGAGGGGTGAAGCCCTGTTCCCGCCGACGTGCGAGACTCGGCGCGGGTGGCTCACGCGGAACAATCCGCCGCCAGCCGCGACTACAGGAGGCTGTCATGTTCAGGCGAAGGCGCCCGCTGCTGCGCGCAGCCGCGGTGGGAGGTACCGCATATGTCGCAGGCAGGAGCGTCGCGCGCCATTCAGCGGCCCGGCAGCAGCAGGAGGACGAGCAGAACCAGCGCGTCGACGACCTGGAGCAGCAGCAGGCTCCGGCCGCTCCGGCTGCTCCGGACCCGGAGGCGTCCGCCGGGGCGACGCCGTCGATGACCGATCAGCTGAGCCAGCTCGCGAGCTTGCATCAGCAGGGCGCGCTGACCGACGACGAATTCGCCGCTGCCAAGGCCAAGCTGCTCGGCGGTTAGCTGCCGGGCGGCCGCGCAGCCGGCCCGCGCGGTCCCGGATATCAAGGTCAATTGAAGGAGCTACAGGGTGAGCAAGCCGTTCAAGGGAACGATCAGCGTCGATATCCGGGATTCGACACCCGACTGGGAGCCGTTCGAGCCACCGAAGGCGCCGGATGGCGCGCCGAACGTCGTCTACATCGTGCTGGATGATGTCGGGTTCTCGGCCATGTCGTGCTACGGAGGCCCGATCGAGACGCCGAACATCGACCGGATCGCGGCCGAGGGCGTGCGCTACACGCAGTGGCATACCACCGCCCTGTGCTCGCCGACGCGGTCGTGCCTGCTGACCGGCCGCAACCACACGCGCAACTCGATGGCGTGCATCACCGAGGCCGCGATCGGGTTCCCGAACGCGAGCGGCACCATCCCGCCGGAGAACGGCATGATCTCCGAGATCCTGGGTCAGCAGGGCTGGAATACCTACATGGTGGGCAAGTGGCACCTGTGCCCGACCGTGGAGATGAACGTCGCCTCGACCCGGCGGAACTGGCCGTCCGGCCGGGGATTCGAGCGCTTCTACGGGTTCCTGGGCGCGGAGACCAACCAGTGGTACCCGGACCTGGTCTACGACAACCACCCGGTGGACCAGCCGAAGTCGCCGGAGGAGGGTTACCACCTGACCGATGACATCACCGACAAGGCGCTGGAGTTCATCAAGGACGCTAAGGTGGTCGCGCCGGACAAGCCGTTCTTCTTGTACTACGCGCCCGGCGCCGCGCACGCGCCGCACCACGCCCCGAAGGAGTGGATCGCCAAGTTCAAGGGCCGGTTCGACATGGGGTACGAGGCGATGCGAGAGCAGACGCTGGCCCGGCAGAAGGAGATGGGCATCGTCCCGGCCGACACCGAGCTGCCCCCGGTCAACCCGATCGGCATGCCCGAGACCCGCAAGGGACCCAAGGGCCAGCCGTTCCCGCCGCTGGACGTCACCCGGCCGTGGGATTCGCTGTCCGCCGACGAGAAGCGGCTCTTCGCGCGGATGGCGGAGGTGTACGCGGGGTTCCTGGCGCACGCCGACCATCACATCGGCCGGCTGCTCGACTACCTGGAAGAGTTCGGGCACCTGGAGAACACGATGGTGATCGTGGTGTCGGACAACGGGGCCAGCGGCGAGGGCGGCCCCGACGGATCGGTCAACGAGATGTTGTTCGCCAACGGCATCCCCGACAACATCCAGGCGAACCTCGCCATGATCGACGAGCTCGGCGGGACGAAGACCTACAACCATTACCCGAACGGCTGGGCGATGGCGTTCAACACCCCGTTCAAGATGTGGAAGCGGTACGAGTTCAACGGCGGCACCGCCGACCCGTGCATCATCTCCTGGCCCTCGGCCCAGGGCGGGGTCACGGAGGGCCGGGGTGAGATCAGGCAGCAGTACCACCACGCCATCGACATCGTGCCCACCATCCTGGACACCCTCGGCGTCGAGGCGCCGGAAACGATCAAGGGGCACGTACAGAGCCGCTTCGACGGGGTCAGCATGCGCTACAGCGTCATCGACCCGTCCGCGCCGTCGGCCCGCAAGACGCAGTTCTATTCCATGCTCGGCTCGCGCGGGATCTGGCATGACGGCTGGAAGGCGGTCACCACCCATCCCACGATCAGCGGCTGGAGCAACTTCAACGACGACACCTGGGAGCTGTACCACACCGATGTCGACCGGTCCGAGGTACACGACCTGGCCGCCGAGCACCCGGAGAAGGTGCGGGAGCTGGTCAACCTGTGGTTCGCCGAGGCCGGCGAGAACGAGGCCTTCCCGCTTGACGACCGGTCTGCGGTAGAGATCATGATTACACCACGGCCGCAGCTAGCCACGTCGCGTGACCGCTACACCTACTTCCCCGACACCGCGGAGGTTCCGGAGGCGCAGGCGGTGAACGTCCGCAACCGCTCCTATTCGATCGGGGCGCTGGTCGACATCCCCGCTCCCGGCGCGGAAGGAGTGCTGTTCGCACACGGGTCGCGGTTCGGCGGGCACGCCCTGTACGTGAAGGACAACCGGCTGCACTACGTCTACAATTTTGTCGGCATGATAGAGCAGAAGATCGACAGCACCCAGGACTTGCCCACCGGGCTGAACCTAATCCTGTCGGCCTCGTTCGACAAGGACGGCGAAGACCCGCCGCACGTGTCCACCGGAATCCTGTCCCTCTACCACGGGGACAAGAAGGTCGGCGAGGGCCGGATCAGGACCCAGCCGGGAATGTTCATGATCGCGGGCGAGGGCCTGTGCGTGGGCCGTGACAGCGGTGAGGCCGTCACCAGCGACTACCCGGGCGAATCGCCGCACCGCTTTACCGGCGGCACGATCAAGCGGGTCGCCGTCGACGTCAGCGGCGACCCCTACGTCGACCTAGAACGCGAGGCCCAGGCCATGCTGGCCCGCGAATAGGCGCGCGGCGCCGGATGAGCGATCCAACGCAGACCCCCGGCCCGGTCCTGACCGTGCCGGGGGCTCCGCTGGCCTTCCACGTGATGGCCAAACCCACGGGCGCGGTCTGCAACCTGGACTGCGAGTACTGCTTCTTCTTGTCCAAGGAGATGCTGTACCCGGGCAGCCGGTTCCGGATGGCCGAAGACCTGCAGGAGACGTATATTCGTCAGCTGCTCGAGGGGCACGCGCGGGCCCCGGAGGTAGTGGTCGCCTGGCAGGGCGGCGAGCCCACGATGATGGGCCTGGACTTCTTCCGGCGCTCTATCGAGCTGGAACGCAAGTACGCCGCGCCGGGCCAGCGGATCCTCAACACGATCCAGACCAACGGCACCCTGCTCGATGACGAGTGGGGCGGGTTCCTGAAGGAGAACGACTTCCTGGTCGGGATCTCGGTCGACGGGCCGCGCGAGATGCACGATGCCTACCGCGTGGACAAGGGCGGCAAGCCGACGTTCGATCGGGTGATGCGGGGCCTGGAGGTGCTGCGGAGCCACGAGGTCGACTGGAACGTGCTGACCACCATCCACGCGGTCAACGGCGACCACGGCCGCGGCGTGTACACGTTCTTGCGCGATGAGCTGGGCGCGACGTTCATCCAGTTCATTCCCATCATCGAACGCGCGACCGAGCAGAGTCTGCCGATCGCCGACTCCGGCTGGGGCGGCGGGGTGAAGGGCCGCCCGCTCTACACGCAGGAGGGAAACCTGGTCACCCACCGCTCGGTCGGCCCGCAGCAATACGGGCGCTTCATGATCGACGTGTTCGAGGAGTGGGTCCGCCGCGACATCGGCACGGTCTACGTACAGATGTTCGATACCGCGCTCGCGAACTTCTACGGTGAGCCCGGCGGGATGTGCGTGCACGCCAAGACGTGCGGGCAACAGCTAGCCATTGAGCACAACGGCGACCTCTATTCCTGCGACCACTATGTGGAGCCGGGCTACCTGCTCGGCAACATCGGCGACCGGCACATGCTGGAGCTGGTGGCCTCCCCCCGGCAGCGCAAGTTCGGGCAGGACAAGTTCGACACCCTGACCCGGTTCTGCCTGGACTGCGATGTGCGCTTTGCCTGCAACGGAGGCTGTCCCAAGGACCGGTTCGCCGTCTCGCCCTACGGCGAGCCGGGCCAGCATTACCTGTGCCCGGGCTACAAGGCGTTCTTCCACCACGTCGAGGTGCCAATGGCCACCATGGCCGGACTGCTGCGGGCGAACCGGGCCCCCGCCGAGCTCATGCGGTCCTACGCGGCCCAAGACGCGCGGCGCGGCCGCAACGCACCGTGCCCCTGCGGCGGCGGCCGCAAATGGAAACGCTGCCACGGTGCCCCGCTGGACCACTGACGCACGGCTCGACCGGAGGGCGGCGCCGAGGCGCACCAGATCGGCTCAGCCTATCGCGACGCCGAGGCGTGGATCGTCAAGAAGCACGGCGAACGTGGATCGTCAAGAAGCACGGCGAATGAGCCTGCGCTCGGGCAGCGAGGGCACCTCGCTGTCTGGTGCGGACCCCGTGGCCTTGGCCAGCCTGGGCCCGTAGCGGCGGGCCAGCGGATCGGCGGTCGCGCCGTGCGCGAGGACGCTGACCAGCACCGTGAAGGCGATGACCGTGACCGCGGGCCCGGCCACCTGCTCGCCCAGTTCCTCCACGGCCAGCAGGGCGAACACCACCGAGGCCAGGCCGCGGGGGCCGAACCAGCCGACGAACGCGATGGCCGCGCCGCCGAGCCGGCTGCCGGCCAGCGCGAGCGCCACCGGCGCCATCCGTACGACCGTCAGGCTGAGCAGGGCATACAGCACGGTCTGCCAGGTCAGGCTCTCGAACGCCGGCACGACCATGATCGCGCCGAAGGCCAGCCAGACCAGCAGCGACACCAGGGCGCCCGTCTCCTCGACGAACGGCATCATCCGCTCACCGCTCCGGCCGCCGACGGCGCCGAACGCGAGCCCGCCGGTGAACGCCGCGATGAAGCCGTTGCCGTGCAGCGCGAGCGCGCACGCGTACGCGCAGATCGCGAGCGCCAGCACGGCCGAGCCGGCAAATGCCCCCTCGACCCAGCCCCGGCGCCGCGCGGCATTGACCAGGAACCCGCCCGTTCCGCCCACGACTGCACCGATGAGCACGCCCAGGGCCAGCTCCGCGACCGCCGTTCCTGGCCCGATTCCGGCGGTGTGCCCGCCCGGCCCAGCGCCCGCCACCGCAACCAGCACGAACGGCGTGGCGATCCCGTCGTTGAGCCCGCTCTCCACGTTGACCAGCCGGCGGATCCGCGCCGGGACGGCCGGGTTCACCATGAGGCCCGCGCCGAGGGCGGCGTCCGTCGGCGCCAGCGCCGCTCCTACCAGCAGGGCGAGCCAGACGTTGAACCCGTGGAACAGCGCCATGGCTAGCAGCGTTCCGAGCCCGATGGTCAGCGGCAGCCCGATCCCGAGCAGTCGTAGGCACAGGCCCATATCCTGTCGCAGGTCCCGCAGGCCGACCCGGGACGCATCGGAGAACAGCACCAGGACCAGGGTGACCTCCGCCAGCTCCTTGACCGCTGCATGGGAAGGAGCGTACCCCAGCGGCGCGAGAAATCCGTGGGTCAGTAGCAGGCCGGCCAGCACGAAGACGATGGGCGCGGTCACGTCGAACCGCTCGAGCCGGGCCGACAACGTTCCCCAGGCGAAGACCAGCGCCGTCACTATGGCCAGATCGGAGGCGCTCACGGCCTTGTTTGTGATCCAGGCTCACGGGCAAGCCCGGGCAGCCGGAAGGCACCGGCCGACAGGACCGCCTGCCAGCCGGCGCCTTCCGGGCTTACTGACGTTACCGGCGGGAAACACGCCGGGCGGTGCGCCGCCCCGTGCGGCGGGCGACTCTGCGGGCTCCGAACATTTCATACCTCCGGGTACTCGTGCTGGCTGACGGTCATTGCGTGTTGGCCGCGCCAGAGGTTTCCAGGTCGTGCAGTTCCTTCGCTTCTTCGGCCCCCAGAAGCCCGATCTCGACCAGGTCGAGCGGGCTGATGAACCCGTCGCTGATGCGGAACCCGCCGGCCCGGAAGACGGCGTCCCTGAGCGGGACCGCCCAGTGGTGTTCCAGCAGGACGAGCGCGGCCGCGGAGTTATTCGGGATGTCCTCGAGGATGTCCCAGCCCTCCTCCTCGGTGAACACGTTCACGCCGCCGTCGGCCCCCACCTCCTCGGCACCGGCGATGGCGCCCGCCTCGGCGCCCTCCTCCCCCTCGATGCCCAGGCCGATCAGGGCGCCGATTTTGGTGCCGAGCTCGATGGCCTCGCTCTCAGAGAGGTTGCTGAGGTGCTCTATCTCGATTTCCCCGTCGGCGTCCTTGTAAACCGCCAGCGAGTCGATGACGCGGATCGTGTCGCTCGCGCGGAGCCGTTCGAGTTCGGCGATGATCTCGCCGTGGAAGTCTGGATTCCTGAATCCCAGAACAATGAGCTGTACAGGCCCAATCGCCATCGTTTACGCCTCTCTCATCCAGTCCGGTGTCTACCCGCAACTATCGAGGCCGCCAGGGCGGGCCCGCGTCACCCGGTGAGGGTGAAGACCGCGCCCACGCTCACGGGGGCAGTTCGACGCCTTGGGCCGCGTCCAGTTCCTTCCGGTCCGCGATGGCGGCACCGATCACCGGGGCCGCCAGGTACACCCACCAGCCCGTGTAGTCGTTGGCCACGCTGTCTGGCCCGAGCGAGCGAGCGGGGCGGCGTGCGCCATGGGATTCTCCCTGGAAATTCGTCCAAGTGTCTCCACGGTGAACTCGAGACGTCTACAGGGTGAACACATTGCCAGGAGCGCCGCATCATCCGCCGCGGTGGAGGCCGGGATATCACCCGGCAAGGGCGACTAGTCCACCCTGGCCGCGGGTTAGGAAGGCAGTGGGAGCTATTTACGAGGATGACTTTCTCGGATAGGAGTGCAGGAATGGGCGCCGAAAGTGAGCGGGTCGCACAATTTGGCCGGCTGGAGGACGGGCTGCGCCAGCAGGGTACCGAGTGGTACCGGTGGGGACCGTATGTGAGCG
>Ga0209039_10003114_pt1 | contig 13260 bp, 11 predicted proteins | sample BogFormECP12_OM1_FD_188238 | JGI IMG/M metagenome (GOLD analysis project Ga0209039, IMG submission 188238) | Bog forest soil microbial communities from Calvert Island, British Columbia, Canada - ECP12_OM1 (SPAdes) (version 2) | ecosystem: Environmental > Aquatic > Freshwater > Wetlands > Bog ...
TCACCAGCTTGGATAATCCAGCGCCCCTCGAGCCGCTCATCATTGACGAGCCCACTCTCGCCATGATTTTCAGCGTCAATTCCAGCCCGCTCTCCGGCCGCGAAGGCAACTACCTCACCTCGCGCGATCTCCGCGATCGCCTCGCCAAAGAGCTGCTCACCAACGTTTCCATCCGCGTCGAAGACACCGACACTCCCGAATCCTTCCGCGTTCTAGGCCGCGGTGAACTCCAACTCGCCATCCTTATCGAAACTATGCGCCGCGAAGGCTTCGAGCTCATGGTCGGCAAGCCCGAAATCGTCGTCCGCAACGAAAATGGCAAGAAACTAGAGCCTGTCGAGCGCCTCGTCATCGACATTCCCGAAAGCTTCATCGGCATCATCATGGAAACCATCGGCAGCCGCCGCGGCGAAATGCTCAAAATGAGCAATCACGGCTCCGGCCGCGTGCGCCTCGATTTCAAAATCCCTTCGCGCGGCTTGATCGGCCTTCGCAGCCAGCTCCTCACCGACACTCGCGGCACCGCGCTCATCCATTCCATTTTTGAGGGCTGGATGGAATATGGCGGCGACATGGCTCTCCGTCCTACTGGCGCGCTCGTCGCCGATCGCCCCGGCGTTTCCACGGCCTATGCGCTTTGGGGCCTTCAGGAACGCGGCGAACTTTTCATCGGCCCGGTCGTCGAAGTCTACGAAGGCATGATCGTCGGCGAAAATTCCCGCGAGCAGGACATGGAAGTCAATGTCACCAGGGAGAAGAAGCTCACCAATATGCGCTCTTCCTCCGCCGATGAAGCCATTCGCCTGATTCCCCATCGCCAGCTCAGCCTCGAACAAGCCATCGAATTCATCGCTGACGACGAATTCGTCGAAATCACGCCCAAATCCATCCGCCTCCGCAAGAAAGTGCTGCAGTACAACAAGCGCCCTCGCCGCTGGCAGGAGATCCGCGCCTCCCAAGAAGCCGCCAGCTAAGGCACAATTCGTACGAATTGTAATTCCGCCCGGAGGGATGGCGCTTTCCGCCGTCCCGGAGTGGAGGAATCGCGGCACAATCCCCCAGCAGCTAACTTCTCTAGCCCGGCGCAGATCTCGGAATTAATGTGTAGTTTTTAACTGCCCTAGCTTCGAGGAATCATCGGCGGCTTGTTAGGGTGCATGCCAACGAGCGTATTGAACTCCCAGCTTGCGGCAGAAGCTTTGAAGACTCGCCTCGGTTATGGATTCGTCGATGAATAGGGGGTCGTCAAAGGCGTCGTACCACTGCATCAGGCCGTGGTTATCGTTGTAAGCATGAAAATGGTCGCAAACCTCTGGCCCCACATGTCTCCCTGCTAGCGCTGCCAGTTCATGGATGAATTGCTCTGTCGCAAACACATGAAACACGCTCGGTTTCGGCCAGATTGTGCCCGGCGGTATTTGAAGGGTTGCCGCGACGGCGCTGGAGGCGAGCAATGTCCGAACGTCCGAGGAGATGCTCGTGCCCTCGAAGCACAGGTGCACCGGCAACGGGAGGACTTCGGTCAATGCCGAGAAGAACTTTTCGGCATTCCTGATGCCCGCGACCACCCAACCACTCACAAAAAGCGGTTTGCTGGACATGGCTCCATGTTAGCAATTTCTCCCGGCATTTTGGGCAGACATAGCCATCCGAATGATTCCAGCGTGTCCGGCACAGGGTCTCAGGGATTCTGGAGGCTCGGGTGGACTATGACTCGCCTAATCGCAGACTGACCCATCCCCCAAATTTCCCTTGACTTTCTATTACTTTCCTGTATAATTAGATCTGAGTTAATTTGTGCCTTGCTCTCGCCACATCCTCCCGCTGCCCCCATCCACCCAAGTCCCGCAGAAGCCACACTTACAGCAAACCGCTCCTCTAACTCCCCTAGAATCAACACTTGCGAAAGTGTAACAAAACAAGTGACTTACAACCCCTTTAGAATCCACACTTACAGAAATGCCTTCTGCTAACTGCCGTAGATTCGACACTTACAAAAATACCTGGGGGACAACCCTTCCCAAAACGGAACGCCCCTACGGCAGCACCGCCTTCCCCTCCGCCCCCGCCAGCATCAGCCCCGCCTCTTTCGCCAGCGTCGGTGCCACGTCTCGCATATCCATCAAACCCAAATCCCGCCCCGCCGGTATCCCCGGCCCCACCACAAAAAACGCCGCTCGCAGCTCCGGAACATCCGGCAACTCCCCGTGCGTTCCTCCGGGCTTCACTTTCGCCACCACCGGCCCCGTCAACGCAGCGCCCGTCCTCCACCCCGGTTTCAACCCCACGAAAAACGACGCATTCGGGTACCCGCCTCGTTTGTGCAACTCCTCCGCCTCCAGCACGCGATCAACCCCGTTCGCCGGATCAGCCGCCAGCTTCATCAGCAGTTCCCGCACTTCGCCGAGCGTCGCTTTATCCTGCCCATCCTTCAACACAATCGCCGCCGATCCTCCCGTCTCCCACGGCATCGCCCGCCAATCCGTGATCTTCCCTTTGTCATCCACGCTAAACAGTTTCGCCTCGCGAAACGCTACGAACAGATTCAATTGCCGGTCGTAGTTCGCGAAACCATGATCGGAAACCACGGCCACAATCGCGCGCCCCGGCGCTACGCGCTCCGCCGTCGCCCGCACCTTCCCGATAACCGCATCCAGCCGCTCGATCGTCGCAATGGATTCCGCGCTCAACGCTCCCGTCTCGTGCTCGATGTGATCCAGCGCCGTCAGATGCAGCATCAGCAGCCCCGGCCGTTTCTTCTCCAGCACCCACACCGCATATTTTCCGCGCACCTCATCGGCTTCCACAGAAGTATCGATCCCCCCGCGATATTCCCCAATCTCCTCCGCAGCTTCTTCCAGCAATCCGCGCGTGGCGACCGCGCGAAGCAGCTTCGCGTCGTCCGCCGTTCCCGCGCGCCACACTTCCGGAATGTTCCAGGTGATCTTCGCGCCCACCGTCACCGGCCACTGAATGCTCGCCGTCGTGCGCCCCGCTTTCCCCGCCGCATCCCACAGAGTCCCCACGCGAATATCCTCGCTGTACCAATACCAACCCTGATAATTCTTCTGCAGCGGATCAAACGTCGTGTTCCCCCAAATCCCGTGCGTCGCCGGCCACACGCCCGTCACCAGCGTCGTGTGGCTCGGGTACGTCACCGTCGGCACCACTCCCGTGACGCCTTCCGCGTACGCGCCTTCCTTCATAAATCGCCGCAAGTTCGGCACTTTCGCTCCATGCGCGTCTGCCGCCGTCACATAGTCCGGCCGCAATCCGTCAATCGAAATCATCACCAGCAGCGGGCCGCTTTTCTCCTGCGCACGTAACACTCCCCCGGCAAGGAGCACTCCCAGGATCAGGGCTAGCACCGCACAACGCCGAGTCGTCGTTTTGTAGTTCATCTCTATCCCCTTCGTTTTCATACTGTGTGCTTTACATCACCCGCCTGCGTGTCCGTACCGTTTCCTCTACGGTCAAATTTGTTGTACAGTAAGCCCCTCGAATATTCCGCCCAGTACAGGTGCTTTTTGTGATGCTGGGACGTGAATGACTGTGTCTACTCCTTATGAATAGTGGATGGTGCATGTGAGTCAACCGAGCCCCGCTTCACCGAACGGCAATTCCCCGTATGCCACCATCGCCGCGACCGCCACTGCTGTCCCGCCTTTCTCCATGACCCGCGACGACATGAAATATTATATGGGCCGCGTCTTTGACATCCCCGAACGCCGCCTCGAAGCCCTGATGAGCATCGTTGATAATGCCCAGGTTCATCATCGCCACGCAATCTTCCCCATCGATTACACCATCGAGCCGCGCCCACTGGCCCAAACGAACAACGAGTACATCGAACACGCCGTCAAGCTCGGCCGCGAAGCCGCTGAAAAGTGCCTCGCACGCGCCGGCATGCAACCCTCCGATATCGACCTCATTATCACCGTTTCCTGCACCGGCTTCATGATTCCTTCTCTCGACGCCCACCTCATCAACCTGATGGGCTTCCGCTCCAATGTCTGCCGCATGCCGTTCACCGAACTCGGCTGTGCGGCCGGGGCCATGGCTATTTCCCGCTCCGCGGATTATCTTCGCGCACATCCCGGCGGCAATGTCCTCATCATCGCCGTGGAATTGCCTTCGCTCACGTTCCAGCGCAAGGATATCTCGCAGGCCAACCTTATCTCTTCGATCCTCTTCGGCGATGGCGCCGCTGCCGTCATCGTTACCGGCCAGCAGAAGCCCGGCCCGCGCATCCTCGCCACCGAAACTTACACCTTCCCGGATTCCCTCGGCGCCATGGGCTTCGATCTGCGCGATTCCGGCTTCCACATTCTTCTCGCCAAGGACGTACCCGAGATGATCGGCGCCAAGATCCAGGGCTTGGTGCACGAATTCCTGGCGCGTTGCGGCAGGGTCCAAAGCGACATCAAGGGCTGGATCCTCCATCCCGGCGGCGCGCGTCTTCTCGGCAACATCGAGAAGGAACTTGGCCTCTGCAAGTGCGATACCCAGCCTTCCTGGGACATCCTCAAGAACGTCGGCAACCTTTCCAGCGCCACCATCCTCTTTATTCTTCAGGAATGGCTCGAGAAGCGCCCCCTCAAACCCGGCGAATATGCCTTGGCGGGCGCCTTTGGTCCGGGCTTCAGCGCTGAATTTTTGCTTCTGCAATGGAACTGAGCGTTATCGCATTTCTGGTTCTCCTCGGCGCTGTCGCTGCCCTGCGCCTCGTGGAGCTGCGCATTTCCCGGCGCCACCAACAGGAGATGGTCGCCCGCGGCGCCGCCAAAGTGGCGGATCCCCGCTTCCGCTGGATGGTTCTCCTGCATACTGGCGTGCTGATCGGTGCCGCCGTCGAAGTGGTGTTTCTCCACCGCCCTTTTTATCCCCTGCTCGCCGCAATCTGCTTCGTTATTTTCATTGCCGCCAATCTCATCCGCTGGTGGGTCATCCGTACCCTCGGCAATCATTGGAACGTTCAAGTAGTCAACTCCACCCGCCTCGGCGTGGTCACCTCCGGTCCGTTCCGCTACGTTCGCCACCCGAACTACGCCGCGGTCTTCGTGGAAATGCTGGCCCTTCCGCTCATTCACACCGCGTGGATCACCGCGCTGGCTGGCTCGCTCGCCCATATTCTTGTGCTTTCTCAGCGCCTCGCCACCGAGGAGCGCGTGCTCTTCGCCGATGCGCAGTACCGCGCCGCCATGTCTAACAAACCTCGTTTTGTACCGGGGTTGTTCTGAGGGGTTTTCGATGATGCGCTACCTCTACGCAGTCCTGACGGCCACCGGACTCACGTTCCTTCTTTTCGCTCCCTCTTCTTCGGCGCAGGCGGCCGCCGCTACGTCATCCGATACGCCCGCGTTTTCTTCCGTTCCCGAACTCGAAGAAGGATTCCACGCTCTTTACGTTCAGAAATTCCCGGAAGCCCGCGATATCTTTCAGAAATGGGCCAACGATCATCCCGACGAACCGTTCGGCCAGGTCGCCCTTGCCGCCAGCTATCTCTTCGAGGAGTTTTATCTCCAGCACGTTCTCACCAGCGACTACTTCCTCAATGACAAGCGCTTCCTCGGCGGCATTGCCGGCACTCCTGACCCTGACCGCATCCATGGCTTTGAAATCGCCGCCGGGAAGGCTCGCTCACTCGCGTTTCAGCGCCTCAAGAAAAATTCGCGCGATCCCGAAGGTTTGTTCGCCCTCACCCTCGTGGCCGGCATGGAATCGGACGCCAGCAGCATGCTCCTGAAAAAACACTACGACGCACTGAAGCACTTGAAAGAAGCCAACGTCAACGCTGAAATTCTTCTCAAGGAGCGTCCTGACGCTTACGACGCCTATGTCGCGCTTGGCTGCGCCAACTACATCATCGGCTCGCTGCCCGGTTCCGCTCGCTTTATGCTCTGGTTCGGCGGCATTCACGGCGACAAACGACTCGGCATGGAGGAAGTGCAGAAAACCGTGGATGGCGGCCGTTACCTGAAGCCCTTCGCGCAAGTCCTTTTGGCACTTTCCGCGCGCCGCGAAAAACAGAATGCCCTCGCCCAGAAACTCCTGAAGGAACTCACCGAGGAGTTTCCCGGCAATTCTGTCTATATAACCGAATACGAAAAATCTCTCGGCCACCCCATCCCCGCCGTCATCGGCCCTAGCCAATAACCTCTCGGCGATCCAGGTTCCCGTCTCCACGCTGCAAGAAAACTCAACACTCTAAGCCTTGACTCCCTGCCCCCGCCCGCGCGAAGGCCACCGGCTTTGCCGCTTGAAAACGCCAGCCTCGTGGCAATCAACTGAGTGATTTTCAGCCACCCCAGGCAGCCTTTGCGTTTTTCCACCCACGCGCAAACTCCTTTCTCTCTCTGAGAAGCCTTCATCCGCCTTGTTTTCATTCTGTTAGCCCGACCATCCTTTGGCGAATCAACTGCTTTCTTTCTCACAAGGGATTTTTGTCTTTATGACCTGTTCCCTTTGACGGAGAGGCGGTCATGCAGCTCAAGGAAGCGTACTTGGACCAGGTGGTTGGCGAAGTCGAGGATCTATCCGCCCGCGTGGCCTTGTTGAAGGGGCGTTTTGCCCTGCAAAAGGTGAGCGTCAAGCTCGAGCACTATTGGGAACTCGAATACGTGCGCACCAGCTTTGCGGAATTCAAGCGTCGCATCGAGGACCTGGAATACGCCGACGACGCGCAACTCGATAGATTTCAAGGGGCCGTGGAAACGGCCTGGAAGGATTTGATTCACGCCGTGGATACACTCCTGGCTGCGCTTCCCTGAAGCGTGGGTTTTGATCCGCCCACGCGCATGACCCCGTCGAGGGCTTCATGAGGAAACAGGACAAGCCGGACTGGGCCATCTCTCGAAGATGGGAAAAGCGATCAGGTGCAGGGCCGCCGGTCGCGCCGTCCTGGCTGCAAAGCGGGAAGCGAGCAGTGCGAGGTTTAAGTCCACGGCGTTTTTGCGGATAGCGGGAAACCGCTACCGCGCCCGAAGGCGGGGTGGGACCAGGTCCCCACCCCGCCTCTCTTTTTGCGATTTTCCCAGCGATTGCATGGCCCCACCGCCTGAGGTATTTCTGCGGCTGCACAGTAGCCTGTTACAATCTCGTTCCGAAAGGCGGTGCCCCATGTTTCAGCCGAATCTCCTGAAAGACCGCGCCATTTTCTTGACCGGTGGCGGCACGGGCCTCGGCCGCTCCATGGCTCTGCATTTCGGCAGGCTTGGGGCGCGCCTGTTTCTTATCGGGCGCCGCGAAGAACCCCTCAAAAAGACTTGTGAAGAGATTCACCGCGATGGAGGCGCCGCTGCGTACACCACCTGCGATGTCCGCGACTACGACGCCGTCGAAACCGCCATGACCGCCGCTGAAAATCATTGGGGCGAAATCGACACGCTGGTCAACAACGCCGCGGGGAATTTCATGGCCCGCACGGAACGATTGTCCCCCAACGCGTTTCAGGCCGTCGTCGGCATCGTCCTCAACGGCACGTTTCACTGCACCCTGGCCTTCGCCAAACGCCGCATCGCGAAAAAACTTGGGGGTAATGTCCTGAACATCTCCACCACGTACGCCGCGGCGAATTCCGGTTCGGGCTACGTGGTGCCTTCGGCGTGCGCCAAGGCCGGTGTTTTGGCGTTGACGACTTCGCTTGCCGTGGAGTGGGCGAAGTATCACATTCGCGTGAACGCCATTGCTCCAGGACCCTTTCCTACCGAAGGCGCCTGGTCTCGCCTCATGCCCTCGCAGCAATTCGAGGAATACGCCCTTAACAAGCATCCGATGAAGCGCTTCGGAAAGCATGAGGAACTCACCAACCTCGCGGCCTTCCTCCTCAGCGACATGGCCGAATACATCAATGGCGAGTGCGTCGTCATCGATGGCGGGCAGTGGCTGCGCGGCGCCGGCGAATTCAACGATCTGGCGATGATCCCCGACGACGCCTGGGAACAACTCGAATCCGCGCGCCCCAAGAAATAAGGGAAGTCAGCGTCGCGTTTTATTTCGGCAATTGCGCCCGAATTCGTTCGATCAATTTCGGATCATCGGGGAGAAGATCCGCCTTCGGCAGGCGTCCCACCAGTTCCGCCCACTTGGGTTCCTTGGCGAAGACTTTGCGGAACAGCGGAAGCGCTGCTTCCACATCGCCGCTGGTCACCAGCGTGACTGCGTGCCAAAACACCACTTCCATCTGCTCCGGCAGCAACTTCTCCGCTTCGCCGTAGCTCGCCACCGCGCATTTCCAGTCGTGGTTCGTCGAGCAGCCGTCGCCCTGCTCCATGAAATCGTAGGCCTGGTGATATTTCAAAAGGCGCTTTAATTCCTTGATGGGTTCTTCCGCATCGTCCACGCGCAGGTCCACAATTTTGTCGGCCCACGGTTGCCCCGTGGATTTGCCGCGGACAATCAGGATGGCCGCCGATTGTTTGCCGCGAATGTCTCCGCCCTGGCCCTGCGCCGCTTCCAGCGCTCCCACCAGGCGCTCCGCAAATCTCGCGTGCAGATTCTCTTCGTACGCGCGCGCCATCGCCGGCCATACCGTATTCTTTTCCATCAAGTTAGCCTGTGCGGAAAAGTCCGAGCCCAGATCAATCCGCAGCCCAAGCTTTTTCGCAGATTCATCCTGCCCACTAAGTTTCCCCACGGCGCATCCTGCTTCGGGAATATCTTTCGCTCCCGTGAAACACGCAACATTCCCGTGGAAATCGACGATGGCCACTTGCCGCGAGTCTGCGTGGGGATCCACGGCCAGCAGCGCGCGCAGCGCCTCATTCGCGCTCTTGCCCGCGCGCAGCAGGTCCAGCCCGAGTTGACCATACCCCGGATCAATGAACGATTGCGTGGCGATTGCGCCGACTCCTGCTTCGGCCCAGGTCACCTCCGCGCCCACGGCAAACCAGTGCGATTGCACGGCCACGCCAAGGTCGCCCGTCTGCGCGTCTCGCGCAACAATTGAAAATGTATGCACCGGCCGCACTGCGCTGGGTTGTTGCGCAAACAGGAGAGCTGGCGCAGCAAAACACAAAATTGCCAGCGTCCGCAGAATGGTTCTTTTCATGACCGTGGCTCCTCTTAAGTCAATTCGATGTACTTCACTGTGGCAGCGCATGCGACCGCAGCAGTACGCGCAGCTTCACCTCGCCAATCGATTTGCCGCTTGCTTCCGCTCGAACCATTACTTCCAGCGCCTCGGCTTTCTTCAGTTCTTCCGCGCTGAGCACCGGCGTCTCGATTTCCACTCCCAGCGCGGTCGAAGTCTCTGCCGGCAGCACGAATTCGCCTTGCCCGGAAACGACTTTCCACCCGCTCGGCGCTTCCACCGTCAGATTCACTTTCATCGCATCGGCGTGGTGAATGTCCAGCGGAACCAGAAGCGTGGAGCCCGCCTTCACAGCAATCTCCGGCGTACTTGCCTGCAGTAAGTTCTCCAGCCCGTGAGCAGCGCGGAATTGCGCATAAAACTCCCACGGGCCTCCGAGAACGACTTCGTTCCGCGTCGCCGAATCGCGCTCGTTCGGCTTGCTCGCAGGCACTTCCCGAATCTCCGCACCGGCTTTGATGTTTGCGAACACATCATCCGTCGGCGCGCCCCCAACCACGGACTTCCCAAAGATCAACGTCAAGGGTTCGGTCCACCACCCGGTATTCGGGTCGCTCATGAGCTTTTCCAACTGCTCGTCGCTCATCTTGGAAATGCGCTCGATATCATCGGAGAATTGCGTCCGGTGGGCCAGTCCGGAATCCAGCGCCAGGCGCCAGTAGGGTTTCTTCCGTGAAGGTGATATCTCGCGAACCGAATAGGCCGGTCCGGAGCCAGCAAATTGCTTGAAGTCGTCCGCATCGCTGCCGTAATAGATCTTTTTCGGCTGCCAGGTCTGCAGATTCGACAGATAGGATTCGTGTTGGTTCGTGTCTGCCGCGAGCTGGGAGGGGAAGACGATTGGATTTGCGGACAGATCGAAGGCCTCAGTCACCAGCACTCCGGTGGCCTGATGGTCTCCGTGGTTTTCGCCAATGAATATCCCTGGAAAATGAGTGAACACCACCTCCGGCCGCGTCAATCGAATCAAACCCACAAGGCGCTCGAGGTTTGCGCCGTGCCCCCAGTTGGCCAGCGAAGCCAGTAGACCTTGCGAGGCGGTATCCTTGCCCTCCAGGAACCATACCAGAGAGATGCCCAGCTTCGCACATGCCTCGCGCGCTTCGATTTCCCGTTCGTTGGCCAGCGCCGGCCCGCGCTCCCGCGCGCCATGGTTTGCGCCGCTTCCGCCGCGAGTGCTGAAGACAACCGCTACGCGCTTGTGCAGGTCGTTGATTGCCCGCGCCAGGTACGGCGTGAAAAAAGCTTCGTCGTCCGGGTGCGCCACGACCACCAGAATGTCCGCTTTGTAGCGTTCGTCCGCGCCACGCACCACCTGATTCTCTTGCGCGCGAATCGCCGCGGGGGAAGTGGCGAGCAGTAATACGAACAGTGCAAATGAGAGGTGCTTCATGCGTCTCCCTTGAGCTGCCTGAATTGCTGCAAACGAGGAGTTGATTGTAACCCGCCTGCCCTACAAATCGATGCGGACAGGGTTTTCGCCGGCATCACCTCAAAGGGGAAATCGGACACCTGCCTGGCGTCAAAGCAAATGGTGGCTTTAAATGTCGTCATATTGTCGTATTACGATGTGACAATCGAACACGATATTGACATACGCACAACTGTTCGCTACATTCAAATGCTGAGGCTTGCAATGGAAACGGTCAAAGTTTCGCCCAAATTCCAGGTCGTAATCCCCAAGAAGGTTCGCGAAGCCCTCGAACTTAAGCCTGGCGAGGAATTGCATATCTACATCCTGGACCGCACTATTCGCCTTTGCCGTCCCCGGTCCATCAAGGAACTTCGTGGCATCGCCAAGGGCATGCAGTGGAAGGATGACTATCGTGATCGCAACGACCGCTTCTAAACTGGTGGTCGTGGATTCTTCCGGCTGGCTTGAGTATTTGACGGAGGACACCAAGGCGGATCTATTTGCTCCGCACCTAAAATCTACTGAGACTCTGCTTCTTCCGGCAATCGTTGTTTATGAAGTCTATAAAACCCTCCTCGCGAAAAAGGGGAGCGTTTTGGCGGAGTTTTTCGCAGCTCATGCCTCCGGTTTCAGGGACCGTCTCATCCCGTTGGACGCAAGCCTTTCCCTCTTGGCAGCACGCTTGAGCATCGAGAAGGGCTTGCACATGGCCGACGCTATCATTTATGCAACGGCGCAGGCGCACGGGGCGCAGCTCATCACTTCTGATACGCATTTCGACGTTAATTTGCCCGGGGTCACCCTGGTGTAGTTCCCGGCGCAACGGCTTGACCCTGCCTTCACCCGCCGATACTCTTGTTCATTACATTCCGGGCAGATTTTCTGCAGGTTAGGATGACTCATCATGGAACAGATTCATGTAACGCTTCCCGATGGCAGCGTCAAAGACGTTCCCAAGGGCACCACGCCCATTGAAATCGCCAAGTCCATTTCTCCCCGCCTCGCTGACGCCGCGCTGGTGGCCAAGGTGCACGCAACCGGCGGCAATGGCGCAAAGGAAAAGACTGGCATTTTTTCCAACTCCGTCGATCCCGCGGAAGACGGCAGTTTGCTGTTCGATCTGCGCCGGCCGCTCGAGCAGGACGTCAAGCTGCAGATTCTCACCGAAAAGGATCCTGACGCGCTGTACGTCTTCCGGCATTCGGCTGCGCATCTGATGGCCGCTGCAGTAACGGAACTCTACCCCGATGTGAAGCTGGGCATTGGCCCCCCTGTCGATACCGGCTTTTTCTACGAATTCCTGCGCGAGCAGCCCTTCACGCCCGAAGACCTCGAGAAAATCGAAAAGAAGATGCATCAGCTCGCCGCTCAGGATCTGCTGAACGAACGCAAGCTCCTGCCCAAGCACGAAGCGCTGAAGCTCTATCAGGATTCCAAGCAGTTGTTCAAATGCGAGCTGATTCAGGAAAAGGCCGACGAGCCACTGGTTTCCTTCTACACCACGGGCAAATTCATCGATTTCTGCCGCGGCCCGCATATTCCATCCACCAAGCGGATTCAGGCCTTCAAGCTGATGAGCGTTGCGGGCGCCTATTGGAAAGGCCAGGAAGGGAACCCGCAGCTTCAGCGCATCTACGCTGCCGCGTTCTATACGCAGAAGGAGTTGGACGAATACCTGCATCGGCTCGAAGAAGCGAAACGCCGCGATCACCGGAAACTTGGCACGGAGCTCGAACTCTTCAGCATTCAGGAAGAAGCTGGGCCGGGCCTGATCTTCTGGCATCCCAAGGGCGGATTGATCCGCACGCTGATGGAAAACTGGCTGCGCGAGGAGTTGCTGAAGCGCGGCTACGATCTCGTCTTCACACCGCATATTATGCGCCTCGATCTTTGGAAGACCTCCGGCCATACCAATTTCTACAAGGAGAACATGTTCGGCCCGGTGGAGGTCGAGAAGGCCGATTACCAGTTGAAACCGATGAATTGTCCCGGCCACATCCTGATCTACAAATCGAAGCTGCGCAGCTATCGCGATTTGCCGGTGCGCCTGGCGGAACTTGGCACCGTTTATCGTTACGAGCGCAGCGGCGTTCTTCATGGCCTGCTTCGAGTGCGTGGATTCACCCAGGACGATGCGCACATCTTCTGCACGCCACAACAGATCGAAGCCGAAGTGGAGGCTTGCGTCGATTTCGCGTTCGCGGTGATGAAGAATTTCGGCTTCGACAAATTCGAGGTGGAACTTTCCGACTGGGATCCCAAGCATCCGGAAAGCTACGCCGGAAAGCCGGAGGATTGGGAGCGCTCCACGAACGCCCTGGCCAGCACCATGACGCGCATGAAGATTCCCTTCAAACACATGGAAGGGGAAGCGGCGTTTTACGGTCCGAAGATTGACGTGAAGCTGATTGACGCCATCGGGCGTTCCTGGCAGCTCACCACCGTGCAGTTCGATTTCAACCTGCCCGCGCGCTTCGGCCTCGAATTCGTGGGCGAAGACGGCGCGCGCCACCAACCCTTGATGGTGCATCGCGCCCTGCTGGGCTCGGTCGAGCGTTTCTTCGGCATCCTCATCGAACATTATGCCGGCGCTTTTCCATTGTGGCTCGCGCCGGTGCAAGTGGAGATCTGCCCGGTCAGCGAAAAGGTGCAGGATTACGCGAAACACATCCACGAAACGCTGAAAAACCACGGCATCCGCGTGCATCTCGATGATCGCAACGAAAAGCTGCCCGCGAAGATTCGCGATGCCCAG
>Ga0209039_10003115_pt1 | contig 13260 bp, 14 predicted proteins | sample BogFormECP12_OM1_FD_188238 | JGI IMG/M metagenome (GOLD analysis project Ga0209039, IMG submission 188238) | Bog forest soil microbial communities from Calvert Island, British Columbia, Canada - ECP12_OM1 (SPAdes) (version 2) | ecosystem: Environmental > Aquatic > Freshwater > Wetlands > Bog ...
GCTGGCCACCGCCGCCCACACCGAGCCCGCGCAGGTCACCGCCCTGGTCCACCAGACCGGCGACCTCGGCCTGGCCGCCGAGCAGCTGCTGGCGACCACCGCGGCCGGCCGGCCAGCCAGCCTGACGGTCAGCGCCGTGGTCGACACGTTGCACCAGATCGCCGAAGCGTCAGGATCAGGGTCGCAGGGCCGCAAGCTGGACCTGCTGGCCGGGCTGCTCGCCCGGGCCACCCCGCTGGAGGCCCGCTACCTGCTGCGCCTGGTCACCAAGGGGCTGCGGCTGGGCATTGGCACACCCACCATCCTGGACGCCCTCGCCCAGGTTTACACCGGCAGCCGGTCTGCCCGGCCGGTGCTGGAACGCGCCTACAACATCTGCTGCGACCTGGGCCGCGTCGCCGCCGCCCTGGCCGACGGCGCCATGGCCGACGGCGGGGGGCTGGCCGCGGTCGAGCAGATCCACGTGCGCCCGGGTAACCCGGTGCGGGCCATGCTGGCCCAGCGGCTGTCCGACGCAGCGGAGATCCTGGCCAAGCTGGGCGGGCGGTGCTCGGCCGAGTACAAGTACGACGGCGTCCGGGTCCAGGCGCACCGCACCGCCGACGGCCAGATTGAGCTGTTCACCCGGCGGCTAGAGCGCGTGTCCGCGCAGTTCCCCGACGTCGTGGCGACTCTGGCCGCTGGGCTGGGGCCCCGCGAGGCGATCCTCGAGGGCGAGGTCGTCGCCTACGACGCGGCCACCGGAGAGCTGCACCCCTTCCAAGAGGTCATGTTCCGGCGGCGCAAGCACGGCATCGACCAGGCCGTGCTAGATGTGCCGGTGGGCCTGTTCTGCTTCGAGCTGCTGTACGCCGACGGCCAGGACCTGACCAGGCTGCCGTACCCGCAGCGGCGGGCCGCGCTGGCCGCGGCGATCACCGTCTCGGACCGGCTGCGGCTCACCACCGCCACCGAGGTCGACACCCCGGCCGCGCTGGACGCGGCGTTCGAGCAGGCGGTCACCGACGGCTGTGAGGGCCTGGTGTGCAAGTCGGTAAAGCCTGACGCGATCTACCAGGCCGGCGCCCGCGGCTGGCTGTGGATCAAGCTCAAGCGGGACTACCGGACCGAACTATCCGACACCGTCGACCTGGTCGTGGTCGGCGCGTTCGCCGGGCGCGGCCGCCGGGCCGGCCTGTACGGCGCGCTGCTGCTGGCCGCCTACGACCCGGCCGCCGACCTGTTCCGCACCGTGTCCAAGTGCGGCACCGGGTTCTCCGACGCCGACCTGGCCGCGCTGCCGGAAAGGCTCGCGCCGCTGGCCGCCCCGCACCGGCCCGCCCGGGTCGACGCCCGCGCCGAACCCGACCTGTGGTTCGAGCCCGGGCTCGTCCTGGAGATCCTGTCCGCCGAACTCACCCTGTCCCCGAACTACACCGCCGCCTGGGGGCTGATCAAGCCCGACGCCGGCCTGGCCATGCGCTTCCCCCGCTTCACCGGCCGCTGGCGCGACGACAAGGCCCCGGAAGACGCCACCACGACCGGTGAACTCGTCGACCTGTACCGCACCGCTAGGAAGCAGCCGGCTCCCTAGCCGGCGCCGGTGATGGGCATGGTCACGGGCCGGGTGTCGCGGGCCTGGAGCGGTTCCCCGCAGGCCTCGCATACCACCTGGGCCTCCAGCCGGTGCCCGCATCGGTGCTCCAGGACCAGCGGCGGTCCGTCGTCGCCGGCCAGGTACTGATCGCCCCAGCGCATCAGCGTGACGATGACGGGATACAGATCGCGGCCCGCGTCGGTCAGGCGGTACTCGAACCGCGCCGGGTGCTCGCAGTACTGCCGCCGCTCGAGAATCCCGGCGCCGACCAGGGTGCGGAGCCGGGCCGCGAGCGTGTCCCGCGGCGCCCCGGTGCGGCGCACCATCTCATCGAACGTGCGGTTGCCGAGGAAGACCTCGCGCACGGCCAGCAGCGCCCACTTCTCGCCGACGATGTCCAGCGTGCGGGCTATGGAGCAAGCCCGCGGTTCGGAAGAGATACTCACCACACAGCCAGCTTACCTCGTCAGTTGGATTTCTGGACTTACTGGCGGCGACGGGATATGGTGAGTGCATCCAGATTTCGGACTTACCAGGAGGACGGCCAGTGAGTTCCACTCCCCCGATACAGGCTCCCCCGCTGGCGGCGCCCGCGCCGGACGCCCGCCGGGTGACCGCCGTGGTGGGCGTCTTGTCCCTGGCCGTGTTCATGTCCAGCCTGGACCTGTTCATCGTCAACCTGGCCTTCCCGTCCATCGCCAGGCAGTACCCGGGCACCAGCCTGAGTTCGCTGTCCTGGGTGCTCAACGCCTACACGATCGTGTTCGCGGCGGTGCTGGTGCCGGCCGGCCGGTGGGCCGACCGGGTCGGGCGGCGCCGGGCGCTGGTCGCCGGGCTGGCCGCGTTCAGCCTCGGGTCGCTGCTGTGCGGGCTGGCGCCCGGAGTGGCCGCGCTGATCGTGGCCCGGGTCATCCAGGCGGCCGGGGCCGGGGTGATGGTGCCGGCGTCCCTGTCGCTCGTGCTGGCCGCCGTTCCGGCGCCCGCCCGGGCGAGGGCCCTGGGCACCTGGTCGGCCCTGGGCGCCCTGGGCGCGGCGCTCGGCCCGGTGATCGGGGGCAGCCTGGTGGAGATCAACTGGCGCTGGGTGTTCTGGGTCAACCTGCCGGTCGGGGTGGCCGCCATGATCCTCGCCGTCAAGGTGGTGCCCGAGAGCAAGGACGAGCGGGCCAGCGGCCGCCCTGACCTGATCGGCGCGGGGCTGCTGGCCGCGGCCGTCGGCCTGGTCGCGCTCGCCCTGGTCAAGGCGCCCGGCTGGGGCTGGGGCTCGGCCAGCTTCATCGGCCTGCTGGCCGCCTCGCTGGCCTGCGGCACCGCCATGGTAATGCGCTCACGAGTACACCACTCCCCCGTCATCGAACTCGAATTGCTCCGCTCCCGGACTTTCAGCGGCGCGTTCGGCGCCTCGATCTTGTACTACGCCGGATTCGGGGCCTTCGTACTCAGCGCGGTGGAGTTCCTCACCGGCGTCTGGCACTACTCCCCCGTGCTGGCCGGCCTGGCCATCGCGCCCGGGCCGCTCATGGTCCTGCCGTTCGCCCGCATCGCCGCACCGCGGATGGCCGCCTGGCTCGGCGGCCCCGGCCGGGTCGCGGTGATCGGCTGCGCCGTCAACGCCGGCGCCCAGCTGCTGTGGCTCAGCCAGATCCAGGCCCAGCCGGCCTACCTGACCCACCTGCTGCCCGCTCAGCTCCTGGGCGGCGCTGGGGTCGGCCTGACGATCCCGTCACTACTGGGTGCCGGGAGCACTTCGCTCAAGCCGGGATCGTTCGGCACCGGCAGCGGGATCCTGAACATGGCGCGGCAGATCGGCACCGTGCTCGGGGTGGCCGGCCTGGTGGCCATCTTGTCCCGGGTGTCCCGCACCGACCCGGTCGCGGCCTACCGCCACGGCCTGGTCCTGGTCATCGCGTTCTTCGCCGCCGCGGGCGTGGTCTCCGCCGTGCTGCTGACCGCCAGGCCGATCACGGCCCGCGCCTCCGCCGCGCCCGTCGGTCCGCCGGAGGCCGGCGAACTCATCAAGACCATTGAGGCCGAACGAGGTGCGGTATAGCTGGCGGTTCAGCCTCGTGCCTCACTGGCCTGACCCTGGCGCCAGCCAACGTGGACATGCGAGCCTGTGGGTACAACTCTCGGTGCGGAGAGGAGATCCTGACATGCAGGCGACCATTGGCGACCGTATCTGCATTCACGGCAACTGTGTCGGGCACCCGGACAAGATCGGGGAGATAGTCGAGGTGCACGGCACCCAGGGAGAACCGCCCTACCTGGTGAAATTCGACGACGGCCACACGCGGCTCATCTTTCCCGGACCCGACGCGGTGATCGAGCCCCCGGCGTCTGGCTAGACGTAGTCCAGAGGGAGGCTGCTGCCCAGCTGTCGCTCGGGGTCGGCCTGCACCGCCGCCATGATCAGGTCCGAGGGGAGAGGCCGGGTGAGGTCAACGTCCTGGCCCGACCAGCGCCGGATCAGGTCCGCGTCCCAGGAGACGTGATCGTCAAACCAGGGCTTGATGTTGCGGGCACACCAGTGCTCGAACGCCATCGAGCAGGACGTGAAATCGCGCCCGTGCTCTTCCAGGAGGCGGATCAGCTGCCGGGCCTGTACCAGACCTACCGGTTTCCGGAAACGCGCCGGCTGCACGGCGAGCCTGCCTTAGCGTTCTGAGCGAGATGGCTAACATGGTCAGCTGACCGCGTTCAGCTTGTGGACAGACAGCTCCCTGCCATTCGATGGCGGGGCGCTGGTGACGAATGGGCTGCGCTCATGCTGCATAGAAGCCGCATGCTTCGTCTGCGGACCGATAGGGGTCGCGCCGGAGCGGTGCTCATGGTCTTTGCCGCCGTTGTGACCGGCACGACGGCCTGCACCGGCGCTGTCCAGCATGACCCGCCAGCTCCTGTCCGCCTGGCAGCACGTACCCGCCTGCCTGCATCGGCGATTTCGGTGCTGACCGGCGGTCCGGATGCGATCGCCGAGGGCACGGCAGACAGCTTGTTCGCCTCCGCGCCAGTGGTTGTCGTGGCCAGCCCCAGCCGGCCGGCCGATCTGCCGGCCGCCGCCAGATTGGCCCTGCGGGCACACGCGCCCCTGCTGCTCACCTCGACGCCGACGGTCGGGGCCGGACCAGGCGGCACGGGGGCCACGGCAGCCCGCGCCGCCGTCCGGACAGTGGCCGACCATTCCTACGGCACGGCAGCCGTGGTCAGCGCCGTGCTAAGGACACAGATCAGGACCCTGGAACCACGCGTCGTGCTCGCGGTCGGGGTGCCCGAGAATGCGCTGGCGGCTCAACTGCCGGGCATCCGCGTGGTAACCGACCCGGCGATGCTGCCCGCGACGAAGACACCCACGCCCCAGGGCCACCTGGCGCTGCTCGTGCACCCCGGCCACAGCGATGCCGCCACCCTGGCCGCGGTCGTCACCGCGCGGGTGGCGGGGGCCCAGGTGATCACCGTCCACGGCGCCGACCCGCGCGCCGACCCAGCCGCTATCGCCGAGCTCTCGGCCGCCCGGCCCCGGCAGGTGCTCGCCATCGGGGCGGGTTTCGGGCCAGCAAGCCTGCTGGCATCCCGGATCGCTGTCGCGCAGACCGGGGTGCAGCTGCCCGGCGGCGGCCAGATCCTGTTCCCCACGCACCGGCTGGTCGCCCTGTACGGTCACCCCGGTGCTCCTGCGCTCGGAGCCCTGGGGCAGCAGGGCCTGCAGGCCAGCATCGCGCGGGCCAGGAATGTGGCCGCGCCATACCGGGCCCTGAGCAGGGTCCCGGTCATACCTGCCTTCGAGATCATTGCCACCGTCGCTCAGGCACAACCGGGCCAGGACGGCGACTACTCGTACGAGTCTTCCGTGGCCTCCGTGCGCCCCTGGGTACGCCGGGCGACGGCGGCCGGGATGTACGTCATCCTGGACCTGCAGCCGGGCCGGGCCAGCCTGCTCGCCCAGGCCAGGAGATACCGGTCGCTGCTCGAGCTGCCCGATGTCGGGCTGGCGCTGGACCCGGAGTGGAAGCTGGCGCCCGGGCAGTTGCCGCTGCAGCAGATAGGCGGGGTGAGCATCAACGAGGTCAACAGCGTCATCAGCTGGCTGGCTGACCTGACCGCGCATTACCGGCTGCCCCAGAAGCTCCTCGTGCTGCACCAGTTCAGGCTGTCAATGATCCTCGACGAGCAGAAGCTCGATACCCGGTACGACGATCTGGCGATTCTCATCCATATGGACGGGCAAGGCACCCCCGCCGATAAGCAGCAGACCTGGGACACTGTCACCAGGGCCGCCCCTGCCGGGGTGTTCTTCGGATGGAAGAACTTTTATGTCAAGGACCATCCGATGATGAGCCCGCAGCAGACGATGGCGAGGACCCCGCGGCCCTCCATGATCTCGTATCAGTGATCGGCCACAGGCACGGTAGTCGTGGCATGCACCATGGCCCGTTCGGCCAAAGAGATTTTCAACTATTCCGAACGGGACTTGGCACTACGGTCAGGACCCCGCTGGACGGGACGCCGCGAAGCACGTAACCGTGCGGGTTTCTGCCCGGGTGCGTTCAATGGCGTGCCGACCAGGCCAAAATGGCCGATGAGCATGGCTGGTCGGCAAGTCTTCAGGCTATCTACAGCATTCATGCAGCAAACAGAAGGGTCAAATCCAGGCTCCATACAGCAGATGGTCAGGCTGAGGGGTCATAGTGACGTTAACGCTTCCCAGTGCCTGGCCACGAGTCGCACCGGGAAGGGCTCTGAGAGGGTGTCCCGCCGGCCCGGGCCGGCGGGACATCCTTTTCCTATGCCGCCGAGGCGTGGCTGAACCAGGCCGTCACAGCTCCAGGCTGGTTCCGGGTTCGAGCCGGGCGACGGGGGTGCCGCTGGGGGCGGCGGCCACGGACATCATCCTGGTCATCAGGCCCAGGCCGGCTTCGTTCAGGATCGCGTCGTGGATCGCGTAGCCGCGGGCGGGCGCGACCGCGCGGAAGTAGTCGATCATCTCCCCGGCCTTCAGCCACGGGGCGCTGATCGGGAGCAGGAGCGTGCTGACGGGATCTTCGGGGATCGTGAACGAATCACCCGGGTGGAACAGGTCGCCGTCGACCAGGAAACCGGTGTTCACGACCAGCGGGATGTCCTGGTGGATGAGCGCGTGATCCACGCCGTAGACGTGGACGTCGAAACCCGCGACCTCCAGCGCGTCGCCGTGCTTTACCTCGTGCGCCTGGTCGCCGAACTCGCTGAACTGCGCGAGAATCGACCGGTTGGCCCACAGGGTCAGGCCTGGGTCGTTGGACAGCGCGGCGCGAATCGCGTCCGCGTCGAGGTGGTCCGGGTGTTCGTGGGTGACCATGACCGCAGTGGCCCCGTCCAGGGCCCCGGCCGCGTCGCTGAACGTGCCCGGGTCGATGACCAGTACCGAGCCGTCTTTGTCCAGCCTGACGCACGAGTGACCGAGCTTGGTGAACCGCATCACGGGCCTCCTGTCCGGATGGAGATGTATTAGCGACTCGCTTCTGGCGCGAGACGGCCCCACGATACTGCCCGGGATCAGGCGAAGGCTTTCGGCTGCCGCCGACACGGCTGGTCTGGTCGCCTTTCTCGCGTTCACCGAGCAGGCCACGCGCCGCACCCCCGAGCGCGAACCCACGGCACCGCCGACATCAAGCCCCGGCTATTCAACCGCTGTAGCCATTGCTCGCGTCGGTTACTGTCGCCCGGATCCGTTCCACGATCTGGTTCGCTTCGTCCTCAGTGATCTCGATGAACTCGTTCACCAGGTCGCCGCGCTCGGCGGAGACTAGCAACCAGCTGCGCTCCCAGATGAGGTTCCGGCTAAATGCTTCGTCGAGTTTGCCGCCGTCCTCCTTGTAGGTGCGCCGGAATACCCCCCCGGGCCGTTCACGGCTGCTCAGGTCATTCACGACCGCGTAGTAGGTGACCTTATCTGGCATCTGCGCCTCTCTCCGGGTAGTCGGGAATGCTGTCGACACCGGGCGGAACTGGCACCTCAGCGGTGACTTTCTTCTGGAACGCCTCGAGCACAAGTTCCTCGAAGCTATCGGCCTGCTGGGTGCGGAGCCGTTCGTAGGCGCCGTGGGTGAGTTGCTTGGCCTCGAAGCTGATGCGGGTGTGAAACTGCACTTCGAACTGCTGGCCGGTATCCGGCTCGATCCACTGGCTGTTGATGCCTTTATACTGCTCATCGGTCCAGGAATTCTTGAGCTTGTGCAGCTCGAAGCCCCGCTCCTTCAGGCGCTCGATGTCCGTCCGGACGCCTTGAGTGTAGCTAGTCTCCTTGTACTGAAAGGTGTACCGGATCGCGTCATGAACAAGTGAAACAGCTTCATCGGGAGTGATGTTGAGATCATTGATGAATGCGGAGACTTTCTCTTTGATGCGGTCGCGGCCTTTCAGGCGGTCATCGAAGCCGATCAGGTGCTGGTCTGGATCCTGGCTTTCCGTAGCGCGCAGCGCAGGCGAGATCTTTTCTTCCTCCCGTTCGGCGATCCGGTCGCACGCTGATTCAACCCGGGCGTTGTCGGCGGGATACAGGACCCTGTTGCCGTCCCCGCGCCAGGAGCCCGGCGGATCCTCGGACTTGTCCGCCGGCGTGCGTTCCCCGGGCGGCCACCTGCGCTGGTACTCCGCCCACATCCAGCGCGACTCCTTGGCCGTCTCGCCCCACTTCTCGGCCGCGGCCTGCTCCCTGGCCGCGGCCCGCTGCACCGTCACTGACTCCTCCGCGGCAACCGCTACGCGCAGGTCGGCGTAATACTCCTGCCGAGGGCGCGTTTCGGCCTGGACGCCACCAGCCCGGCCCGCCCGGCCGCTGCCACCTTGGTCATCCCGATGATCGGCATGCCCGTCCGGCGGCACGTCGGCTTCCTCGGGTCGGTCAACTCCCACTCGACCTCACCGCCGCCCTGTAGCGCGGCATGTTGCACAAAGGAAGGGATTCATGACAATGAGTAGCATGTCTGGTTGGGTGCGAACAAGCAAGGAACGATATCGGGACCAAGGATCCAACCACCACTTGCTAAGACGATGTGAACCCTCGGCCGGTTCATCGGCGTGTACTGGCGGGGACGTTTTCCGGGACGCGCCGCTGGTGATCTTGGACGAGCCGACGGCAGCGCTGGACGCCAAGGCCGTTAGCGCCCCAGGTTGGTGGCCCGGTCAGGTGATCGCGATGGCACTTGGACCAATCCCGACGGTGATCGGTGGTCCCGCCGTGTTGGTGGCGGTCCGGATTGGGGTCACCCCGCCCGGGACGCCGTTGCCGCCGCTGACGACGTAGGCGGTCACCGGCCGCGTGAACCTCGCCCTGCGGGCGGCCCCGACCACGGGGGCCGCAGAAGGAGTGGAGGTACTCATGGTCAGTGATCCTTTCTAGGGCGCCAGGTGACATCCCGGTGTCAACCCAGAGGCGCAAGCGCACGATCAGATACAAAGGCCGCGCAACTGCCCACCCCCGATACGCGCCGCAGAGCATGGCGGCGCTCGCGAGCAAGCCGACGTCCTCGCTGCCCGTCACCGGGCACGGGTCCACGATCACCGGCGACACCGACTGCAGGGCCGGCCGCGTCCGGGCGCAGGCAGCCTCGTCGTTGATGACGGCAGGGAACGAACCGGTCAACACCACCTCAGCCGGTGCGAGAACAACTGGGATGAGTCATACGCCAACACCCGGACACACTTTAATTAAGAATTCATGAATCTTAATTAAGTTAATTAAGAATTCATGAATTAGAGATCGACAGTCATGACTATGACGGCCTAGGCATCACCGTCTGTCCCGAGTGGCGCAATTCCGTCGTGTTCATCGCCCGGATCGAGAAGAACATCAGTCACAGGCCAGAGCAGCGGTACCCTACCGATGCCTTGTCGACACGCTCAACCGGGCAGATCCGGGCAGATAACGAAAGAATTAATAATTTTTCGATCTGCGTTTCCGCAGGTCAGAACTCGATTTGAGCGGCAGCAGGAGGCCTCAGGCGACACCAGATCCTGTCTGGGCCTTGCCTTCGGTCGTCCCGTACGTAGGCTAGGGAACGTCTCGGCGCAATGGGGCCTGGGAAAATGGAAAGTCATCACCCAGAGGCTAGAGGGAGTCCCGCACCAGCAGGCAGGGCACGTATGCAATCAGCTGATTTCCGCAGCGGAAATTAGCGGCGCCGCCCGAAATTTCTCTTGGCACAGCCAGCCAGCTGCATTCACTCAGCAAAACCGCGCAAAGGAAGACAAGCAATGATTTCACAGCCTTACGTCGACGGCATCACGGACACGGTGCCGCACAACATCACGAGCAGCCTGACCGCCGGCCAAATCGCAGCCGACGAGGACACGATCAGCATCTCGGTGGTCTCCCCTGACCGCTGGTTCCATGGCGACTTCGCGGTGGTCACCAGCAGTGACGGCCGCGCGTTCGCCGGCGAGGTAGAGAGCATGGACGTCTGCATCGGCGAGGTCACCATCAGGGGTGCCGGGCAACTGAGCCCGCGAGCTATCCGCTTACGCGGTTTCCCCGGCTAGGTCAGCGTGGGGGGGCCGCACGCCGTCATCAAAGGATCACCGGCCACCGGCGCCGTTGTAGGTGGCCGGTGATCCCTAGGCGAAACGAGCGCGTTCGGTGGCGGCGATCAGGGCTTCCGCGAGCACTAGGTCGATGCTGGTCAGATCGGGCGCCTGACGGGCCAGATCGGTCCAGCGAGCCCGCCAGGCGCGCTCGAAGGCGCGGCAGTCCTCGTCACCGCGCGCCGAGATGCGCGCCACCAGCGCCAGTGACATGGACATGGCGGGCAGCGCGAGCCACCCCCCCTTCCCGCCGGGATGTTGCCGGGCCGCGATATGCGACACCGCACGGCGGTACGGGGAGGCGACCACCAGGCGCTCCGCGGAACGGACGACGGAGGTCGCCTCCTGTGCGGCCCGGGCCAGTTCGGGTGTCCGGAGCGCGCCGAACAGTTGCTCGGCCGCGACGGCCCTGGTGTCGGCGTCGAGGAGGGGCTGCGGGACCACGGCCGCGGGCGGCCGTGGTCCCGCCTCGACCTGGTCAGCGGCCATCCGTTCGGCGTCTGGCCCGAACCGGCCGACCTGGGCGTGCGGATCGTCAGCGCCGCGGAGCACAGCATCCAGGCTCGGGCCGCACTGGGCCAGCGCGGCCTCCATGACGACTGCGGTGGGATCCTCGTCCGGGTAGGTAGGTCCTGGACCAGCACAGGGCCGGCCTCGCACACGCCGGGCGGAAGCTTGACCACTCCGTCGGCGGGAACCGGCACGATGACCGGCGCGCGCCACGGCGCGCGGGCCAGGTACAGGGCAGCGGCCAGCCCGTCGGCCTGCGCGGCGTCGCGGATGGTCAGCTGGCCGGAGCTGATCTCGGCCCCGCTGGCCAGCGGCCGGGGCTGAGGCCGAGGTGGGAACTGGGGAGGCGTGACGACGAGGGGCGGGGCGACGTCAGCACCTTCGGCCACGAAGATCGTCCGGTGCATGCCGCGGCCCAGCGGACCGCGCACAGTGATGCCGAACGATCCCAGGATAGGCCTGGGCACGCCGTCCCAGATGTCGGCCGGGCCGCCCTGGCTGATTTCCCTGGACACCAATGAGATGCCGCCCGTCGCGGGCCGGATGCCGACGTGCCAGCGGACCGCCTCGGGAAGCCACAGCCGCGGCGGTTCCGGATACACGGGTGAGCCGTCCAGCGTGGTCACGCCCGGGAGCGGCTCGCCGAGCAGGAGGCGGGGGCACGGATGCCCGTGTACGGCATGCACCGGGCCGCCCCGCAGGGCCACGGAGCTGACCTGCTCCAGGGAAGCGAGCTCCAGGTGCCAGCCTTCCCACCCGAACGGCACCGGGCTTTCCGCGATCGTGCGGAACTCGCCGACCGCGACGACCTCGCGACCGGCCGGGCGCAGGATCCACAGCTGGTCCGGGGGCAGGGGCAGCCGCGCCGGGAGGTGCCTGCCGTCCGCGGTGAAGAACAGGACCGGGTCCGAGGACGGCACGACTTCCAGCTCGGTCACTCATCCCAGTCGGCCAGGCAGACATGGACGGCACGGACCGGCCGGGTAAGCGAATGCGCGGCCGGCGGAGCCCCCGCGCGGCTCCGCACCGTGACGGGATCGCCGCCCGCGGTCAGCTGCCAGGTGCCGACGCTGCCCGGTGCTGCACCCATCCCCGGCACGACCGCCGGCAGGATCACCTGTACGGCTGCCTCGTCCGGGTCGAGCCTGAGGCGCGGCCGTGGCGGCGTGCGCTCGGGACGCCGGGCCGCGGGTTGGCCGGGCGCCCGCGCGGTGATCTCCTTGCGCGCCGCGTCGACGAAGGGCCTGGGGAGCCGGGCACCGGCCAGGTCGGGGTCACGGCCGGTCAGCCGGTCCAGCAGGTCCAGGCAGCGGCCGGCCAGGTCGACGGCCTGATCTCCGCCCTCGGTGAGGAACTGTCGCGCGGCAGCGTCCAGATCCGCCAGGCGCAGCCTGCGGCCCGGCGCGGTCGCCCAGGCCAGGAAGCTCTCCGCGTCAAGGCCGGGATCGAGCCGGCGGCGGGCAAGGAGCAGCCGGAAGAGCCTGGGGAGGCTGGCGGCGGGCAGGATCTGATCGAGATCGCGGTCGGGTTCGGGCGGCTCGAGATCGCGGTCGGGTTCGGGCGGCTCGAGATCGCGGTCGGGTTCGGGCGGCGGCGGAGCTGTTACCTCACCGGACGGCAGGAAGATGCTCGGCTCGCCGGTGCCGGACACGTAGAGGTGGTCCCGGGCCCGGGTGCAGGCCACGAACAGGGCGCAGCGCTCCCGCTGCAGGTCCTGGGCATGGGCGGCGGCGTCCTCGGTTTCCGGGGTGACCGCCGCGGGCGCGGGGACCAGGCCCTGCTCGACGCCGATGACCGCGACGGCCTGGAACTCCAGGCCCTTCATCGCGTGCATCGTGCCCGCCCGGACGGCCTTGGTGCTTCCCCGGCCGCTCAGCGAGACCGTCGCGATGCCGTCGGCCTCCAGCGCCGCGCGCGCCTCCCGGACCAGCCCGGCAGACCGGGCCGCCACGCCGACGGCATGAGGCTCGAGGCCGGCCGAAAGCCACGAGCGCACCCGTTCGGCAAGAAATTTGAATTCCTCGGCCCGCGCGGCAGTCACCCGCCGCTCCGGGCGCGGGCCGTGCATCGGCGACCGGTACCCGAGCAGGGAGTCCACCTCGCCGTCCAGGCCGGTCACCGGCTCCGTCCCCGGCCGGTCCGCGGGCAGGTCAGGTACGCCTGCTCGGTGCGCAGGTCCTGGGCCAGGATGACCTGCTCCCACTCGTTCTTGCCGAACGCCGGGGTGAAGGCCAGCCCGGCCTCCGCGGCGGCCTTGGCCCAGCGGTCGCGCAGCATCCGCTCGTCCGCGATGACGGGCGTGCCGCGGGCCTGCCGGACGATGCGGTAGGCCAGCCGGTCCACGTTGAGCACCTCGATCTTCTGGCGCACCTGGACGTCCCGGTCAAGCGCCGCCAGGACTGAACCGGATGCCGCCGGTCCTGAAGGGAGCTGGACGAGGCCGTGGCGATCAGGTCGGGGCGGCGGTGCGGTCGCTGGCCAGGTACGCGCCTGGACGGCCAACAGCGTCGCGGGGGACGCGCCGATTCAAGATCTGCACCGCGCTAGCCCTCAGGCCGCGGGTCACGGCGCGCGTTCATCACCAGCCCCTCAAACTCTGCCCATGTCCTGCTCCA
>Ga0209039_10003116_pt1 | contig 13259 bp, 14 predicted proteins | sample BogFormECP12_OM1_FD_188238 | JGI IMG/M metagenome (GOLD analysis project Ga0209039, IMG submission 188238) | Bog forest soil microbial communities from Calvert Island, British Columbia, Canada - ECP12_OM1 (SPAdes) (version 2) | ecosystem: Environmental > Aquatic > Freshwater > Wetlands > Bog ...
CTCGCAGCGTCGGCGCGCGGCAGATCAGCCAGGCCGATCAGGCCAAGCGCGCGACCGCCGCCAGCGCCCTTTCGCGCGACGAACGCCAGGCTCTCGCCGCGGTCCGCCGCCTTGCGCGCTGTCTCCTCGAGCTCAGGCTCGACCGAGATTCCGTGATCCGCCAGGAGCGCCCGCGAGCCGACGAGGAGCTGTACCGCGCCAGGCTCCGCGCTTCCGGCCACCACGCCTCCGCCCGGAACCACATGACGCGGCGTCGCCTCGGCCACCACAAGGCCGGCGCGCTCGGCTGCCTCACGGACCGCCGCAGCGATGGGATGGGTAGCGGCGCCCTCGACGGCGGCGGCTGCCGAGAGCACTGCGGCGACGTTGGTCCCGTTGCTCGGGACAATCTCTGCGACCGAGAGCCGACCTTCGGTGAGCGTCCCTGTCTTGTCGAGGAGCGCCACGTCCACACGCGCACAGCGCTCGAGCGCCGCGCCGCTCTTGAACAGAACCCCAAATCCTGCTGCGCGACCGATCGCCGCCACAATCGCCACCGGTGTCGCGAGGCCGAGAGCGCACGGGCATGCCACGATCAGCACGGAGGCCGCGATGAGGGCGATCTGGAGGGGGGGCGCTCCGGCGAGCGCCCATCCCACGGCAGTGGCGCCAGCGGCTACCAGCACGGCCGGCGCAAATACGCCAGAAAAGCGATCGGCGAGGCGCTGCACGTGCGGACGCTCGGCTTGGGCGCGGTCGAGGAGGCCCGCGATGCGCGCGAGCGTGCCAGCTTCCACCGGAGCAGTGACGACCACCTCGATTTCCGAGAGTACGTTTCGCGTTCCACCCGTCACCGATTCGCCCACACTGCGTACAACAGGCTCCGATTCGCCTGAGAGAAGCGACTCATCTACCTCAGTCGCTCCCTGCGCGACGCACCCGTCGGCTGGGATCGCTTGCCCGGGCGCCACCACCACGAGGTCACCCACGCCGAGCGAAGCCGCAGGCACAGTCTCAAAGCCCTGGGCGGTACGGCGCTGCGCAGTCTCTGGCGCAAGACGCACGAAGCGCTCGACAGCACTTGCTGCTCGCGCGCGGGCACCGCCCTCGAGCGTACGCCCGAGAAGAATGAGGAAGACGATCATCGAGGCTGAATCCGCAAACACATGGGTCGTCTCCGTGAGCGTCCCCGCGATGCTGACCACGAAGGAGGTCCCGAAGCCCAGTACGACCGGGACATCGAGCGTGAGTTCCCGGCGCCGCAGACCCGCAAAGGCTCCGCGCCAGAAGGGGATCGCACACCACGTGACGGAGGGTATGGAGAGCGCGATCGCGAGCCAGCGCAGTGCCCGACGCGTCGTCTCGTCGATCGTACCGGTGCCGAAATAAAGCGCGAGCGAGACCAGCATGACGTTCGCAGCGAGGAAGGAGGCGACGAGGAGGCGTACCAGTGCCTCCCGGGCGTGGGCGCGCGCAGGACGATCGACCGTCTCGGGATCATAGGGCGTCGCCGCATAGCCAAGGCCGTTGACGCAGTCCACGAGGGCCGGCGTGTCCACGCGCTTGCGCTCGTGCTGTACCCACGCCCGGTGGGTCGCATAGCTCACCGACGCACTCGCGACGCCCGGGAGGGCGCGCAGCGCCTGCTCGACCCGATGCACGCAACCCGCACAGCGAAGACCCTCGAGCTGGAGCCCAGTCTCCGCGAGCGAGCCGTCATGGACCAGCGAGGGGGTCATCGTGGCATCTCGAGTGCGATGCGGCGCACGAGCGCAGCGCCGTTGTGTTCGACGCGTGCCTCTAGCCACCAACGGCCGGGAAGCGGCAGAGGTACGTCGGCGGCGAAGCCGTCTCCCTCGGACTTCAGAGCGAAGGTCTGATCGAAGCCGCCCTGGGCCGGCCGCTCCCGGCGGAGACTCGCGTGATCCGCGCCCAGGGCGCGGCCCTCCGCGTCGACAAGATGCATCGCGATGCGCGCACCGAGAGGTGTGCGTGCCGCGCGCACGTCGAGGTGCCAGCCGAGAGCGGTCGCTCGATCCGCAGCACGCAGCTCTTCGTTGTAGCGCTGGCCGGCTGCATAGGTGTCGTCCACGAGAACGGGGTCCGGATGCGATACAGCTGTCCACAGGAAGCAGGCCAGGACGACGGCCATGGCAAGCAAAGAGCCCGCGATCGCCCACGGCCACGGCTCGTGCCGCTTGCGGCTCTCTCGGGCGCTCACCTCGGCGGCTTCAGCGGGCACTGCCGGCCCCCAAGCTCCCGGGCCCGTAGAGGAAGGTGATGTTGCGCACGACACGCTGTCGTGGGTCGTCCGTTCGCTCCAACACGAACCCGAGGCCACTCGACGCCAGCGCGTGGTGCTCGCTGTCCTCGCCGCCGCGCTCCGCCAGGACAAAAACGCGCGCCTCAAGTGCACTGGTCGCTCGGACACGCACGGGATTCACGCCGGCCACCAGCTCGAAGCCGTGCGGCGCGTCGAGTCGGATGCGGTAGTCATGGTCCTCTCGATCGCGGTTCTGGATGTGGAGGACGAACGCGTTCGACGCGCGGCCGTCGGCCGCCGACCCGAAGAGCAGGGTCTGGTTGTGCGCCACCTGCAGGTCGAGGGGCTCGCGCGCCGCGACGGCACCCACGAACACGGCGATGATCGCCGCGAAGAGCGCGCCGTAGATCATGACTCGCGGCCTGAAAAATCGCACCGCGCGCACCCGCTCAAGCGCTACCAGCGATCGGTATCCGATCAGATTTCGCGGCCGGTCGAGCCGTTCCATCACGCTATTGCAGGCATCGATGCACTGCGTGCACGCGATGCATTCGAGCTGAAGCCCGTTGCGGATGTCGATGCCCGTGGGACAGACGGCGACGCACAGGCCGCAGTCGACGCAGTCTCCTGTGGTCGTGCCGCGCTTGCCGCGCGGTTCACCGCGCTTCATGTCATAGCCAACAACCAGCGTATCGCGGTCGAAGAGCACGCTCTGGAAGCGCGCGTAGGGGCAGAGGTACTTGCAGAAAGTCTGACGCACGAACGCGAGGTCGAGGTACGCGAGCGCGGTCGAGACGAGGAGGAACCCGGCGGTTGTTGACGTGAGTGCACCAGATTCGGAATTGGCAAGCAGACGGTAGGGCGACACGAAATAGCCGACCAAGTGAAAGCCGAGGAGCGCCGCAAAACAGAGCCATACGAGGTGGGTTGCGAGCTTCCGCCACGTGGCGACGCGCGGGGGAGGGCCGCTTCGCGACCAGCCCTGGATCCAGCGACCCATCGCTGCATACACGTCCGTGAGGACCGTCTGCGGGCACGCCCAGCCGCACCAAAGGCGGCCCGCCAGCGCAGTGAAAAAGAAGAGCGCGAGCGCGAGTCCCGCGACGATGAGCCACAGAAAGTAGAGTTCTTGGGGAAAGATCACGAGGCCAAGGACGTGAAACTTGCGCCCGGGCACATCGAGGCGGATGAGCGGTTCGCCGTTGATCTCGACCCAGGGAATTACAAGCAGGATTGCGATCAGAACACCGTCGGCTGCCCACCGCAGGCGGCGGAAGACACCTTCAACGGGGCGAGCACTCCACACCGCCGCCCCCTAACCGCTAGGAGGGGGCGACGCGGGCGCCCCGGGCGCTTGGTAGCCCGGTGCACCAAGGCCCGGGACGTTCGACTTGGGCAGCGTCTCGACATACGCGAGAACGCGCCAGACCTTGTCAGACCCGAGCTGCGTGCCCCACGCGGGCATGCCTCCCGGTCGTCCATACATCACCGTCTTGAACAGATCTTCGTCCGTGTGGCCGTATTTCCAATAGGGATCGATCAGGCTTGGGCCGACAAGGCCAGAGCCGTCGGGCTTGTGGCATGCGGCACAGATCTGCTCGAACACGACCTTTCCGTCCGCAATCGCTGCGGCGTTCCGATGGTAGGGATTCGTGGTGGGCTGGCTTGCCTGGGCTGCCTGTGCGGCCGAAGTAGCCGCCGCCATCTCGGCTTGGTACTGGCCGCGCGCACTCCAGCCAGTGGCCGTATAGTAGATCATATAAACGAAGGCAAAGACGATCGTTCCGATAAAGGCGGCATTGAACCAGGTCGGAATCTTGTTGTCCTCTTCGCCGATCCCATCCTGCTCTGCGCTATCGCCTCGAGGGAGTTCTGCGATCTCTTTCGGCGGATGCTCGCCCTTCATGCGTCGTCCTCTTCCAGCATGCGCCGCGCGGGCAGCTCGAGTCGGTTGCGCCGCTTCCGCGAGAACACGTAGAACGCGATCGCCACGAGGGCCAAGGCCAGCACCGCCAGCCGCCCCAGCTTGTAGAGCGCTACATAGTCCATTACGGCTTCTCTCCGAGGCTCGCAGTCGACACGGGCTTCTCGCGCCAACCGATGTCGCGTCCGAGGCGCTGGAGGTATGCGATCAGTGCGATCGCTTCACTGTGAGCGCCAATGTCGGAGAGCTGTACTCCGTCCTTGCGGAGCGCGGCGGCGACCTCGCCAGACTGCTGACGCAGCGAGGCCACGGCGTTTCGGATCTCGTCGTCGCTATAGGGCGTCCCGAGGCTGCGCAGCACTTCGAGCTTGCGCTGGGTGAGGGAGGTGTCGAGCTCGGAGCTCGTCAGGAAGGCGAACGGCGGCATGTTGGAGCGCGGCTCGATCTGGCGTGGATTCATCAGGTGGATCCAGTGCCACGAATCTGGGTACTTTCCGCCCACCCGCGCGAGGTCGGGACCCGTGCGTTTTGAGCCCCAGAGGAAGGGCCGGTCGTAGATGCCCTCGCCGGCCATGGAGAACGGCCCGTAGCGGTCCGTCTCCGTCTTGAAGGGCCGAATCTCCTGGCTGTGGCAGTTGTTGCAGCCCTCGCGGATGTAAAGGTCCCGGCCTTCGAGCTCGAGCGGGCTGTAGGGTTTCACACCGGCGATCGGCTCGATCGTGCCCTGGAGAAAGTACGGCGGGATCAGCAGGACGAGCCCGCCGATGGCCACGGCCACAAAGGCGAGAACCGAAAGCGTGAGCTGCTTGGCTTCAAGCGGTCGGTGCCACTCCCAGGCCATCACTTGCCTCCCGCTACGGCAACGGCGACGCTGGGACTCGGCGCGGGGACTTCCGAGGTGCCTTGCTGGATTGTACGCAGAACATTGTAGAACATGATAAGGGCACCCGAGAGGAAGAGCGCGCCACCGACGGCGCGAATCACGTAGTAGATATGAATCGCGGCAAGCGTTTCAATAAAGGTGTAGGCGAGGCTCCCGTCTGGGTTCACCGCTCTCCACATGAGCCCTTGCGTCACGCCCGCAATCCACATCGGTGTCACGTAAAGCACAATTCCGAGCGTGGCGACCCAGAAATGTGTTTCAGCCAGACGAACGCTGTAGAGCTCGGTATGCCAGAGCCGGGGCACGACGTAGTAGAGAGTCGCGAAGGAGGTAAGCGCCACCCATCCGAGGGCTCCCGAGTGCACATGGCCGATGGTCCAATCGGTAAAGTGAGAGAGGGAGTTCACAGTCTTGATCGCCATCATCGGTCCCTCAAAAGTGCTCATGCCGTAGAACGTCAGCCCCACTGCGAACATCTTGAGCAGCGGGTCCGTGCGGAGTTTGTTCCATGCGCCGCGCAAGGTCAGCAGGCCGTTCAACATCCCCCCCCACGAGGGGAGAATCAGCATGATCGAGAAGACCGAGCCCAGCGACTGAGCCCAATCCGGAAGAGGCGAATAGATGAGGTGGTGCGGACCCGCCCAGATGTAGAGGAAGATCAAGGACCAGAAGTGGAGAATCGAGAGCCGGTGCGAGTAGATCGGCCTTCCGGCCTGCTTGGGCAGGAAGTAGTACATGAGGCCTAGGATCGGCGTCGTGAGCAGGAAGCCCACGGCGTTGTGCCCGTACCACCACTGGATATTCGCGTCGTGAACACCCGCGTAAATCGAATACGACTTCCACATCGAGACCGGTCGCTCGAGGTTGTTGAAGATATAGAGCATGGCGATCGTGAGGATGCTCGCGATCCAGAACCAGAGCGCTACGTACATGGGCTTTTCGCGTCGCCGGGCGATCGTGCCGAAGAAGTTCACGCCATAGATCACCCACATCACCACGACGGCGATATCGAGGGGCCACTCGAGCTCCGCGTACTCCTTGGACGTCGTGTATCCGGCCGCGAGCGAGAGGGCTGCGCCCACAATGATGGCGTTCCACAGCCAAAGGTGTGCGCGCGAAAGCGCATCGGAGAAGAGTCGCACCCGGCACAGCCGCTGGACGGCGTAGTAGCTGCCCGTGAACACCACGCCGAGCGTGAAGCCGAAGATGACGGCGTTGGTATGGATCGGGCGGATGCGCCCGAAGTGAAGGTAAGGTGGCAGGTTTAGGCTCGGCCAAGCGAGCTGGAGCGCCGCCAGTAGGCCCACGCTCATCCCTACGATGCCCCATACCAATGTGGAGATGGCAAAACCGCGCACGACCGCCATGTCGTACAGCTCTCGAGACCCTTGGCTGCCTGCCGACGCCATCGCCCCCACGCCAAACCTCCCCATGCGCTCCGAGAAAGCGGGCGCATCCCAGTGCACAAGCGATGCCACTCCACACGACCCGCGCCGCGCGCCCGGGAAGGCAGTGGCGAGACCGAAGGCCACGTTTTTGGGTGGAGCCGAGGCGGAATGGCACGGTTGGAGGACCGACCGCACGGGACTGAACGCACGACGCGCCCCGATCCCGGGCACCCGTGGGCCCTGGGGAGCGGTGTTCCCGCGATCGAGCGGCCTGTCCAGCAAGGCAGCCATCCAGCCATCCGCGAATCAGAGTTCCCGACTCTCAGGGGGGCGAGGGGCCTCCTTGCCCACGAAGAAGAGAGAGAGGACGCCGGGGATGAGAAGGCTGCGGAGCAAGGCAAGCCGACGCGCGGTGCCACGTCCGTGTATCGGAAAGCTCGGCGCGGCCCGCGGAGGTGGCCAGGGCAGCGGGGCAGGGAAGCGCGCCCGCTCAGTTCGGCCTCGGCGTGATCCATCACAAGGGCGAGGCGGCTCACCCGGTCAAGATCCTCGGGCTGCCGCCTCCCGGGCGCTCTCTTCGGGCGTGTTACCTTCTGACGATCGGCTCAAGTGGTGCGCTCGAGGCTTGTCGGGTGAGCAAGCATGGGTGAGACGGCAACGATTGGTCCTTGAGATCGATCCGTTCGATTCGAGCACGGGGAAGCATGGCGCAAAGGGCAATCTTCGGTCCCTTCTTCGCGATGATGCTGCTGACCCTCCTCGTCTGGGTGTATATGTACATTCGCCGCATCAGCTTCATCACAAAGAGCAACCTCAGCCCCAAGGATCTCGCAGTACCTGGCGCACTCGCGCAACTCTCGCCTGCCGCTGTGTCCAATCCCTCGGACAATCTGAAGAACCTGTTCGAGATTCCTGTCCTTTTCTACGCGCTTGCTCTTTATCTCTTCGTCACCGGTCAGGTGGACGCCACCTATGTGAACGCGGCGTGGGTCTTCGTGGCATTTCGGGGATTGCACAGTGCCGTCCATTGCACATTCAATCTCGTGATGTTGCGGTTCTATCTCTACCTCATCGCTACCCTGGCAGTATGGTTCATGCTCGCGCGAGCAGCGCTCACATATTTCGCGGAATAGGTACTTCTATGGCTGACCGAGCTCGGAGAAGGGGTCTGAAGCGCTCCCGAAAGGGAGGCTCTCGCGTAGCCTTTCTGCGATCTGCAGCGCTCTCTCCACATACGCGCCACCACGCTTTGGTAGTGAGCTTGCCAGCCGGGGCTTGTCGCTGTCCGGGGCTCGCGTGGTGTTCCGAGCCGCGGTGGCGCCTGGGATAATGCGAGGACGGCGATCCGGATAGCTGGCTGCATCCACGGAAGCCGGGTCCCGCCTCGGCGGAGGTTACATCGTGCCCTCAAGCAGAACAGCAGCCCCGCAACTCCTTGTGACCAACCTCAGCGATTCGCTCGCCTTCTACAAAGAGCGTCTGGGCTTCAAGGCCGATTTCGTTTATGGTGACTTCTACGCGAGCGTGTCGCGCGACGGAGCCCTGATCCATCTCAAGTGCGATTCCAAGTCCGAAGCTGAGCGGGCTCACCGCGATTCGCACGAGCACCTCAACGCCTATTTGGATGTCTCCGGTGTTCGGGAGCTCTACGAAGAGCTCGCAGGTCGCGGCGCGCCCATCAGCAAACCCCTGGATAAACGGCCGTGGGGTACCATCGACTTCTACGTTCGCGATCCGGATGGAAACGTCCTGTGCTTCTCAGAGGTCGCCCAACAAGAGAGGGAGCTTTAGTCCGCTTCCCTGGGCATCGCGGGGGCGAGGAGGCGTGAATCGGCGGGCATTGACATGGCTCCCTGGCCGGGTCTCAGACGTTCGCCGTTGGATTCCGACGCGGACAGGATCGCGCCACGAAGTCACGGCGTCAGATTGCGCAGGCGACGCATCGATGAGGAAACCTCTCTGGGACCACGCCGTGCGGGACTGAGGCCAGCTTCGGCGGATCGATTCGTTCAATGCCACCCGGGATAGCGCGAGCACTCGACTGGGAGGCCAGCGTCCCGCAGCGAGGATAGGGGCCGCGATGGATGTGTCTGCGGATCGCGCATTCTTTGACGCCTTGGTCGCGAGCGACGGTACCGGGCTCGACCGGATCCTCGCGAACGATTTCGCCATCGTCGATGTGGCGGGAGGCGCGGTTACGCGGAAAGCAGACTTCGCCCGGTTGATCGCCTCACGCGGCGTCGTCTTCGATTCGATTGAGACGGTCCCCGACCAAGCGCTGGTCCGCTTCTATGAGGGCGTCGGGGTGGTGATCGGAAGCACGTCGATGCGCTTGGTGCTCGATTCGGGACCTCTCTCAGTTCGAAGCCGTTACACGCACGTCTTCGTGAAGGATCAGGACGGCGGTTGGCAGCTGGTCTCGGCGCAGGGCACTCCAATCGTGGGGTAATCGGACGAATCGAGCCGCCCCTTCCCGCCGCGCCGCGTTCCTGCCATGGATGGGATCCGCCTATTTGGGGCAGCGCAAAGCTGCGCTCTAGTCCCGATCTCCCCTGCACTTGAAGGCGTCCGAAAGCGCGAGGAGGACTAGATTGGCGGCTGTGACTCGCAGCTTCTCCGGATGATCCTTGAGCCACTTCACCACGACGCGTTCGAGCTCCTCGATGGTGATGTCTTCGGGCGTGCAGAAATCCCGGGGAGATCCAAACCGGGACAAATCATATCCGTGCGCGTCGGCAACACCCGCGATGTACTGTGTGCACTCTGGTCGATGCGCCGGGTCTTCGCACGACGTGAGAAGCGCGCTGCCGCTGTAGAACCCGACTTGAGCAAAAGCCGTGGACGAGGCGAGTACGAGAGCGCAAGCGATGATGGGATTCGCCCTCATGCAGCTGCCGCGGCTCTAGGATTGGGGACGCAGGGATGCCTCGCCTTCATCGCTTCTCCTGTGCGCCGGCCAAAGCCGGCGAGGTGAAAATGGTGAAAGTCCAGAACAACGAAGGCCTAGCGACGCATGACGCAATCGATTCCCGAGCAAGGTGCTTACCTGCACGCGGTGCTGACCGGCCATGTCCGCTACTACGGCGTACCTGGCAACGGCGCCGCACTGCAGACCTTTCACCACCAGCTCACTTGGTACTGGGGACGTGCGCCGACGCGGCAACCGCCGTGTCCCGGCCTGGGTGCGACTCAAGTGCCACATCCGCCGCTGGCTCCCGTTTCCGCGTATCTGCCATCCCTGGACTCTCCAGCGCCTCGCCGTCATGACCCAAGGCAAGAGCCCGGTGTGGTAGCTCCGCACGCCGGGATCTGTGGAGGAGGTGCTCAGCGAGGAACATTCCTACTCCGACTCCCTATCGGGTTCAACTCAGGTTCAACGCACCCCGTCCGGTGAGTAGATCCCTTAAACTTCGCACAACTGCCGTTGGTGGCTACCACCCTACGAGAGGGTACCAACGCGGGGCTCGACAGAACCACCGGTAGGTGCGTGGACGAACCCGGGATCGGGTGACCTCTCCTCGCATCCCTGGGCGAGCCGATCCTTCGGCGAATCCCCGAGATCGGGAGGGAGCGCGGCTGCGTGCGAGCTGGTGCGCCTTTTTGGGTCAGGTTCCGACGATTGGATCTAGGATCCGAGGATGGGATCTACGTCTATCGCGGCGCGCGCTCGCAGGCGGCCTGCAAGTTCGCTGGCCCGCTCGGCTACAATCTCGTTATCGAGAATCGCGGTGAGCGCCGCCTCTAGGGTTTGAGCGGAAAATCGTTTCCTCGGAATCGCAGGCGGCCCGATGCCGAGGAGCTCGACGCGTCGTCCCCAGTAGGGCTGGTCGGCGATGTGCGGCACCACGATCTGGGGGATCCCGGCCCGCGCAGCCGCCGTCGTCGTCCCTGCGCCTCCATGATGTACGACTGCTGCGAGCTGTGGGAATAGGCGCACATGGCAGACCGCGCCGATTTCGAGCACACCTTCGGGAAGCGGTACTCCGCCGAGCCCGGCCCAGCCCCGCGACACGATCGCGCGACAGCCGACGGCGGAGAGCGCCTTTGCGATCTCGCGCGTTGTACGAGCGGAGTCGCTGTCCGTCATACTTCCAAACCCCACATAGACGGGTGGGGGCCCCTGCTGGAGGAAGGAGTCGAGCTTCGCAGGCAGCGGATCACCGGGCGAAGGTTGGAGGGCCCGGATGCGTCGCACGCGGATCGCGCAGTCCGACGGAAGCGGCGCTAGTTCGTGATCCGCCGCGAGAGTCGGCCGCTCGCCCACGAGGTAATCCAGAACATCTCGCACCGGAGGGAGACCTAGTTCCGCGCGCCGCTCGCCGAGGATTCTCCGGAACACCTGATTGAAGAAGGCTCGTGTGGCATGCCAGCTAAGGCGATTCGCCCAGCTGGGGAGCGTCTGGTGCGGCAACACCATCGATGGATACTCGCCAGAAGGAAAGAGAATCGGGCAATAGGCGACGTAGGTGTAGGGCACGCCCCGGAGTGCGGCGACCGAAGGTCCAGCGAGTTGGATTCCGGCCCCGATCAGGTACTGGCAATTGCTCGTGGCTTCGGGAAGAGCCTCGAATTGCGCTCGGAGACACTCTCGTGCGTAGCGTACCGCCTCGCGCAGGGCGTGGATGGGTCTGCCCTGAAGGGCATGGGCATGGCTCGTGAGGTAGGCGCGCACGTCCATACCGACCGCACGGAACTCGAGCCCCGCTACCTTTGCGGCCTCTCGAAAGTCGGGTGGGGCGCAGAGGCGTACGGTGTGACCTTCTGCGGCGAGCGCCCGGCCAAGCACGAGCATCGGCTGGATATCGCCGCGCGTACCGTCCACGACCAGTGCAATCTGCATCCGCGCCCCCGGCCTGCTCTTCTCATCGAGCTGCCGGCGGAGAAGCTTGACGTCGGCGCGTGCAAGAGGTGAGGCCGCGATTCCTGACGTTTGGTAAGCCGGGGAAGACTGTGCGACCAAGCCGATAAGCAGCACGCCGGCGAACTCACTGATTGCAAAACCGATCGAAGAATCGCCACGATGGTGACACTCGCACGCAGGTTGCGCGGCGGGTCACCGGGAGGGAGATACGGTGATCTCGGCCGGCGTATCAACGACGACAGGGCGTACACGCGCAGCGTGCATTGTGCCCGAGTTCGGGACCTTCGGCCGGGGCAACGAGGTCGGAGCGAAGCTGCGTCACGGTGTCGAGGATCGCGTTCGGAGCACGCGAGAGGTTTGCCCGCCACGCCGACCCCTTTTCTGCGAAGGGCAGGCTCCACTCGCCAAGGCGACGTTCTCTAACATCCGCACGATTGTTTCGCCGACGTGACCCCGAGTCCCACGGTTTTGAGAAACTCCTTTACTCCGACGGCTCCTCCCAAGCGAACCCACAGCGGCCCACGCTCCGCTTCGACGATGAGCTCCATTCGAAGAAAGGGACAACAACGGCTCTCAAGGAGAATCCATTCAAGGGCATGACGCGCCACTTCGGGTTCGGACGCAAGCCGGAGCGCGTAGCCATCCTCGAGTTCGACCAGTTGAGCCGCGAGCGAGCGGATCCGGGCGGCGAGCTCGGCGCGCGTCAGGCGCTCCTGCGCGGTGAGGGCGCCCAGATTGCACGCGATCGCAGGATCGGACGGCTGCGTCATGATGGCCCTCCGGGAGACTGGACTCTGGTTGCGGTGCGGTGCGATCGCGCCATGCCCTCGCTGCCACCCGCTCTTGCCGAATCCGCGGCCGCGACTGCGGCCTTGGGGGGGGCGCGCTCACCTCTGCCAAGATACCTTCCGCAAGCAGGTTTGCTCCCTCGCGAGAGAGAGAGCGTCGCGGAATCGATGAGCGTTGCCTTCTCCCGCATCGTTACGGAGATGCTTCATGCGGAGAGAGGTTTGGAAGTCGCTCCGCCAAGAGCCGGGCGAACTCTGCATGCCCTTGGAATGGCTCGTCCATGAGTAAGGGCGTCGCCTTGAGCGCGCTCATTGCCCTCCTGTCTTGCTCCTTCACACGAGCGATGGCGGAGGCGGGTCCAGAAGCGCCGTTGCAGCGGATCAGCAGGGAGCAGCTCTGTGTGACCAACGGGATCGTCTCGTCCCTTTCCGACGGGCGTCTAGCGATCGATACGCCAAGTTCGCGGGCCGTGGTCCGGGTCGTGACCGACCAGACCGCTGAGGTTCGCTTCCGCTACCTGGGGCCGACCAAAGCCTCAAAGCCCCTTGCGTCGGGTGAACTCCGCCGTCAAATCGGCCTTAAGCTCAGAGCGCAGGACAGCTGCAACCTCGTCTATGCGATGTGGCACATTGAGCCCGATTCCAAGTTTGCGGTCTCCATCAAGCGCAATCCCGACAAGCACACGCATGCAGAATGTCACGCTGGCGGATACCTCACGGTGAAACCCCGTAGCAGCGTTGACCTTCCGAGGGTCCAGCCCGGCGAATCCCACTGGCTCCGTGCTGCACTGCGCGGCGATGATCTCACTCTCGTCGCCGATGGCAGGGTCGTGTGGCAGGGAACCCTCGGGAGCCAGATGGCAACATTCGACGGACCGGTGGGCTTCCGCACCGACAATGCGCGTTTCGAGTTTGAGTATTACGCGGGCAACCCTGGTGCGGGCACTGCGTCGAGGGCCTTGGATGGACGGTTCAATCAGTGCAGCACCGGCTCCGAGGATTAGTCCGGTCGCTCGCGACCCCGTGGAAGATCACCTGGTAGAAAGGCGAAGCGCGTTGGGGCCCGGGCCATCTCGAGTACGCTGGCTGAGGCGGTTTCGGCCCCGCGTCTTCTGCGCTCTCCACAGGCAAATCTCGACGCTGCCAGACACGCGAGTAAGCGGCCGGCCCGGG
>Ga0209039_10003117_pt1 | contig 13258 bp, 14 predicted proteins | sample BogFormECP12_OM1_FD_188238 | JGI IMG/M metagenome (GOLD analysis project Ga0209039, IMG submission 188238) | Bog forest soil microbial communities from Calvert Island, British Columbia, Canada - ECP12_OM1 (SPAdes) (version 2) | ecosystem: Environmental > Aquatic > Freshwater > Wetlands > Bog ...
GATTGCGGAGCACGGTCTGCCCGTGCGGCCAAATCCGCCGCCGGAGGGAGTGGCGAAGAGCGAGGCTCAACATTAGATGAGTTGGGGCAGATCGACAAATTGGTTCGAGCCGAGTTGCGCGGTATAAGTGACAACTCAAAGTTAGATTTTGGCAGAGGAGTAGAAGTGCAGAAAAACCAGCGCCGTAGCCGCGAAATAGTCTAGCCCAGCACCCTTCGACTACGCTCAGGGCAGGCTACGCCGAAGGCGGAGTGCTGGGTCAGGTGGAAAATAGATCCGAGTCCCGTGGGGACGGCAACGGCAGGGGTTGGATGATCGCACTACATGCAAACCGCAGGTCCCTCGACTCGCGGCCCAACGGCGGGGCGCTCGCTCGGGATGACAAATGTAGTTTGTGTGGAATTGAACCGAGTCCCGTAGGGGACGGCACCGAAACGCGCATGAGCGCGAGAAGTGGATGTAGCAGCAACTAATGATTTCGCAGATACATTTCGGGAAGAGCTTGGCGATAACGATGCTGCTTGCGGCGGCAACGCTGGCGGCTGCGCAGCCTCCTTCCGCGTTCCAGGACCGGAGTACTCAGCCTGCTTCCCAGATGAGCCCGGCGGATCTTTCGAACATTGGCATCGATCAGCGGCTCGATCAGCAGGTACCGCTCGATTTACAGTTCAAGGACGAGTCTGGCAAAACGGTGCGGCTGGGCGACTACTTTCATTCCGGACGGCCAGTCATCCTGAACCTGGTGTATTACACCTGCCCCATGCTGTGCGGCGAGGAACTGGCAGGCGAAGCAAGCGCGCTGGGCGTGCTGCGCTTCACACCAGGCAAGGAGTATGAAGTTGTCTCCGTGAGCTTCAATCCGGACGAGACGCCAAAAGACGCAGCGGAGAAGAAGGAAGTTTACATCGCCCGCATGAACGAGCATCTGGAGCACAAGACCAATGGCGATGGCTGGCACTTCCTGACCGGCCAGCAGGCGGAGATCAAGCAGCTTGCCGAAGCGGTGGGATTCCGTTACCGGCGCGATCCGCGCACCAGGCAGTTCATTCACGCTGCGGCCATTATGATCGTGACTCCCACCGGCAAGATTGCCCAGTACTACTACGGGGTTGAGTTTTCCCCTAAAGACATTCGGCTTGGCCTCATCGAGGCCTCGCAGGACAAGATTGGAACGCTGGTCGACCAGGTGTTGCTGTACTGCTATCACTACGACCCGAGTACCGGGCGATACGGCGCTGTGGTCACCAACATTATGCGCGTGGCAGGAGCTGCCACGATGCTGATTCTCGGCGGCTTTCTCATCGTGATGTACCGCCGGGAATCTCGAGTGGGTTTCAAGAATCGCCTGACAGCAAATGGATCTTCGCCTCAGGGGCTAAAGCCCGAGTTTTATGAGGCTGGGGACGGCGCGGCTGAAGCCGCGCCCCTTCAAGGAGCGATTGAAACGCGCTCTCATAACCGGGGGAAGGGAACAGGACGGGCCTGAACGATATGTGGAAGAACCTCCCACTCTTTCCTGAACGTGCCTCGGCAATGGCATGGCAGGTGGATGGACTTTATTTCCTGCTGACGGCAGTGTCTGCCTTCTTCACACTGTTGATCTTCGTGTTGATCCTGGTGTTCGCAATCAAGTACCGGCGATCGGTCCATCCCCATCCGGAGCCGATTGAAGGTTCGCTGCCGCTGGAACTCACCTGGACGCTCATACCGCTCGGCATCTGCATGATCTTCTTTGCCTGGGGATCGCTCATCTATTTCCAGGAGGCCCGCGCGCCCAAAGGAGCGATGGAGGTGTATGCCGTCGCCAAGCAGTGGATGTGGAAGTTCGAATACGAGGGCGGACAACGCGATATTAACCAGCTCCATGTGCCGGTCGACCGCGACGTGAAGATGATCATGAGCTCGCAGGACGTCATCCACAGCTTCTACGTGCCTGCCTTTCGCATCAAGGCTGACGTATTGCCCGGCCGCTACACGCAGACCTGGTTCCACCCGACCAAGGTCGGGACCTATCATCTGTTTTGCGCCGAATACTGCGGCACAAACCACTCCGCCATGATCGGTGAAGTGATCGTGATGGAGCCCGCTGCCTATCAGGCGTGGATGAGCGGCGGCGGCAATTCCGGCACTCTGGCGCAGAATGGCGCGCAGCTCTTCCAGCAACTGGGATGCGCCACCTGCCATCGCTTTGATACACAAGGACGCGGTCCGAACCTGATCGGCATCTTCGGCAAGCCGGTGTCCCTCGACGACGGGCGGACCGTCGTCGCCGATGAAAACTACATCCGCGAATCGATCCTGAACCCAGGCGCGAAGATCGTCTCCGGATTTAAGCCCATCATGCCCACCTTCCAGGGACAGGTATCGGAAGAGAACTTGATGGCGCTTGTGGCTTATATCAAGTCGCTGTCGCAGCCGGGACAGAAAGCGTCGGCGGACAAATCAACGCCGGCTCCGGACGCGTCGGGCGCGCAGTAAGGATTTAGAACCAGAGGGGTGACATGGCTACCGCTGTACAGACCGTCGAGCGCGAGAACTACCTGAACGCCAACTACGGCATCAAGTCGTGGCTGCTGACTACAGACCACAAGCGCATCGCGATCCTTTATCTCATCTCCATCACCGCGATGTTCTGGATCGGCGGCTTCTTCGCCATGATGATCCGTCTGGAGCTGCTCACCCCGGCTGGTGACCTGGTTTCGTCCGACACGTACAACAAGCTGTTCACCATGCACGGCATCATCATGGTGTTCTTCTTCCTGATTCCGTCGGTGCCGGCGGTGCTCGGCAACTTCCTCATTCCGCTGATGGTCGGGGCCAAAGACCTGGCATTCCCCAGGGTCAACCTGCTGAGCTGGTACTTGTACATCATCGGCGGTATCACGGCACTGGTTGCGATGATCACCGGCGGCGTCGATACCGGTTGGACCTTCTACACTCCGTTCAGCACCACCTACTCGAACACCCACGTCATCGGGGCCGCGCTCGGAATCTTCATCACCGGCTTCTCCTCGATCCTTACCGGCCTGAACTTCATCATCACCATCCACCGCATGCGCGCTCCCGGCCTGACCTGGCGCCGCTTGCCGCTGTTCTGCTGGTCGAACTACGCAGCTGCCATCATCATGATCCTGGGAACTCCCGTGGTCGCGGTCACGCTGCTGCTGGTGGCGCTGGAGCGGGCCTTCCACATCGGCGTGTTCAATCCCCAACTGGGCGGCGATCCGCTTCTGTTCCAGCACCTGTTCTGGTTCTATTCGCATCCCGCGGTGTACATCATGATTCTTCCGGGCATGGGCGTCATCAGCGAGATCATCGCCTGTTTCTCGCGCAAGCGCGTCTTCGGCTACGAGTTCGTGGCGCTGGCTTCCATCGCCATCGCCGTGCTCGGGTTCCTGGTCTGGGCGCATCACATGTTCGTCGCCGGAATTTCGGTGTATGCCGCGCTGGTGTTCTCGCTGTTGAGCTATCTGGTTGCGATTCCGTCGGCGGTGAAGATCTTCAACTGGACAGCTACGCTCTTCAAGGGATCGATCTCGTACAACACTCCCATGCTGTACGCGTTCGGCTTCATGGGCCTGTTCACCGTCGGCGGCCTGACCGGCGTGTTCCTGGCTTCGCTCGGCGTCGATGTGCATGTCACCGATACCTACTTCGTGGTGGCGCACTTCCATTACGTGATGGTCGGCGGAATGGTGATGGCCTACATGGCCGGACTGCACTTCTGGTGGCCGAAGATGACCGGGCGCATGTATCCCGAAGCGTGGGCCAAGCTTTCCGCGCTGCTGGTGTTCGTGGGATTTAACACCACGTTCTTTCCGCAGTTCATCCTGGGCTACATGGGCTCGCCGCGCCGCTATCATGCGTATCCGCCGGAATTCCAGGTGCTCAACGTGCTCTCCACTGCGGGCGCTTCCATTCTGGCCGTCGGCTACGTGCTGCCGATGATCTACTTCGTGTGGTCGCTCCGCTACGGAGAACCGGCTGGCCCGAATCCCTGGAACGCGGTTGGTCTGGAGTGGATGACTCCTTCACCGCCTCCGACCTTTAACTTCGACGAGACTCCGGTGGTCACGTGGGAAGCTTACGACTACGAGCATCAGCCGCAAGAGGAGGTCACCGTTGGCCACTAGCGAGATCCAGGTCGCCGAGCACTCGCTGCAGCACCACTTCGCCGACATGGCGCAGCAGAAGGAGACCTCCACCTTCGGCATGTGGATGTTCCTGCTGACCGAGATCATGTTCTTCGGAGGCCTGTTCTGCGCTTATCTGGTCTATCGCGCGTCTTACTATCACGCCTTCGTTGAGGGCAGCCAGAAGATGAACATCTGGCTGGGCGCGACCAATACCGCGGTGCTCATCTGCAGCTCGCTGTCGATGGCACTCGGCGTTCGCGCCGCCCAGATGGCCAAGCCGAAGCTCATGATCGTGCTGATGCTGATTACCATCATGTTCGGCCTTGGTTTCCTTGGCATCAAAGCAGTCGAGTATCACGAGCACTGGGTCAATCACGAGTTTCCCGGACCTAACTTCCACTTCGAGACTGGCGATCCGGCGCATCCGGCAACCGATCCGCAGCACACGGAGATTTACTTCTCGCTGTACTGGGCGATGACCGGCTTGCACGCGTTGCACATGGTCATCGGTGTTGGCCTGGTTACGTGGATCGTCATCGCGGGATATCTGGGGGCGTTTAGTCCCGAGTATTACAGTCCGGTGGAGAATGTGGGATTGTATTGGCACTTTGTTGACCTGGTCTGGATTTATCTGTTTCCGCTGCTCTACCTGATCAGCAAGAAGCACGGCGGTTAACGAGGACGCATGGCAGATCACAGCGAACACACCGACTATGTAGGGCACATCATTCCGGCCAGGATCTACTACATGATCTGGGCCGTTCTGATGGTGCTGACGGCCACCACGGTCTTCGCGGCGACCATTGAGCTGGGTGTCTTCAACATCGTTCTGGCGCTGCTGATCGCCACCATCAAAGGCACGCTGGTCGTACTCTTCTTTATGCACCTGCGCTACAGCACCAAGCTCACCATGGTGACCGTGGTTGCCTCCATCTTCTGGCTGTTCATCCTGTTCTCACTCACCATGACCGACTACATCACGCGTGCGTGGTCAACTTACACGGGCCACTGAACCGCTGTTCGCTTCGGCGAGGTGATGCAATTTCAGTGGAAGGCTATCGAGGCCGGTGGAAGCGGTAGCAGCTTGCTGAGAAAAAGCAATTCTCGGGTAGAGCGGGCCTTCAGGCCCGCGTCCAAGTCTCCTATGTTTGTCATTCTGAGCGAACTTCAGTCCGAGTCGGGGGATCTGCGTTTCGTTTCTTTCGCGGCCAATGCGGACGCGGCAGGATATCTCGATCCTCACTCATCAATCGGCGGTTTCGTGGAAATACCTTCCCTCATGGAGGCAATAGACACGCCGGTCCGGCGCGAGACCACGTCCTCAACGTCCCCGCGCCCAACGACTCCGGTGGACGACTCATTGAGGTGGTACTTTTCAAGCAGGGTGCGCAGGTTCTCGCGCTCTTTGCGCTCCTCGTCGGTGTAGAAGCGGGCCTTCTCGAACTCGTGGTTCACTATGGCGTTTTCCAGGCGGTGCACGATGAACTTGATTCGCTTTTGCACCTCGGTGATGTCCTCAGGCAGAGAAGTGCGTTGCAGCTTCACTCGCGATCCGGCTGCATCGAGAATGTCTATTGCTTTCGCGGGAAGATGGTGGTCAGGCATGTGGCGGTCGGAGTAGTGCACAGCATACATCAACGCGTCATCGGTATAAGAAACTCCGTGGTACTTCTCGTATATGTCTTTCAGCCCCTTTAGCACTTGTAGAGCCTCCTTCGGAGTCGGAGGCAGTACATTGACGACCTGCGAGTAGCGCCCCAGCCACGGAAGTTTCTGGATCACTTCCGGATAATCAGGTGGCGTCATCTCGCTAATGTACTGAACCTGCCCACGCGATAGCGCAAACTTCAAAATGTTGGCGGCGTCGAGTGAACCCTCCTCCGCGCCAGCGCCCACCAGCATGTGCAGCTCGTCGATGAACATGATGGAATTCTGTGACTCCATCAGTTCCTTCATGATAGTTTTGAGCCGCTCTTCGAACTGACCACGGTACTTGGCGCCGGCGACGATGAGGGAAAGATCGAGAGCGAGGATGCGCCTCTCAGCCAGCAACGGAACTTCGCCGCTGGCAAGACGCTGCGCCAGACCATGCACAATCGCAGTCTTTCCTACGCCGCGCTCGCCTAGTAGCAACGGGTTATTGTTGTTACGGTCACAGAGTATCTCTATTATCGCGCCCAGTTCCTTCTCTCGACCGATCAGCGGATCCATCTGATTGTCCATCGCCTCTTTGGTCAGGTCGCGAGAGAACAGAGAGAGCTGATACGAACCGCCCAAATCTTGCTGCACTTGTTTATGCGGGATACGGGCCAGTTCCTCGCGAGCTGTCGAGAGGCGCAATCCGCGTTCAAGCAGAATTGCGGCGGCAAAACACTTCTCTTCACGCAACAGCCCCAACAACATGTGCTCCGTGCCGATGTGCTTGTGCGAGAGCTGCTCGGCTTCCTCAGCGGCGTATGCCAGCACACGCTTGGCCTCATTGCTCAAGGGTAGGTCCACGGAAGTGGAAACCTTCTCCCGGATGGTCGAGTGCTCCTCAATCTGCTTCCGGATGGATTCCACCGAGGCGTGGGACCGAAGGAACCGATTGGTGAGTGCCTTGTCCTCGCGCAGGAGGCCCGAGAAGAATGTGCTCGGTCTCGATGTACGGAGAACCGAGCTGGCTGGCTTCATAGCGCGCGAAGAAGATTACTCGCCGGGCCTTTTCCGTGTACCGTTCAAACATTCTGCTAGTAACCCGCCTCAATCAACTGAGCATTGAAGATACACCCTTTAGTTGTCCAGGTGAACACGCCTCTCGGGCGTTTCGCGACTTGTCTGAGGGATACCTGGCTGCGTGCCTCACCGCAAGCCGGTTTTATTGGCTGGGGGGAAGTACATCACTATGTGCTGAGTTCGCTCGCAAGACCCAGATCGGTAAGGCTTGCGATCCGGGTTCCGGCCGCCTGATCCTCGCAGGAAAAACCAACGCGCCCTGAAACTGCTGCGCATACTACGCCGACTTGGCTATGAAGTTGATATCAAGCCCGCCGCCGCAAATTTCGCTGCAGCGAAGGGGTGATTTTCGACAGAGCGCAGCCGAAGATGTGGTGAATTTCCGTCCCTATGAACGGGCGGGCGCCGTCAGCAGTTCCAACACTTCTTTGTTGCCCTTCTGCGCGGCCATCTCCGCGGCCGTTAGCCCGTCATCGCTGCGGATGCCTCGAGCGGCGCCCGCGTCGAGTAGCGCCTGTGCCCGCTCGACACTGTTATGCATGGCCGCTTCGTGCAGCGCGGTATAACCTCCCTGCTGTTGCAGGTTGGGATTTGCGCCCGCCAGCAAGACCAGCTTAACCAACGCGGCATTGCGCGACGCCGCAGCACTGTGGATGACCGCGATCCGGCTGGGAGAAACCGCATCCACGTCGGCTTGATGATGGATCAGCGTTTCCGCAGCTTCGAGCTGTCCGAAGAAGCATGCCAGGTGCAGCGGCGTGAAGCCGTCGCTACTTTGCGCTTTCACCAGGGTGCTATCCTTGGCCAGCAAGGCTTGCAGCCCTGCACTGTCTCCCACAACAGCGGCTTCGAACACGTCAAGCTCTCTGGCAGAGTTGCGCAATAGTGCAACAATCTCCAATTTGTTCTCGTAGCGCGCCTGCATCAGCGCTGTCACTCCCGCCTGATTGCGGGCGTGCGCCACATCAGGATGCTGCGCGATGATCTCCCTGACTCTATCCTTGTTGTCCGCACTTATAGCAGCGAAGATGTCTTGTTCCACGTGGAACACTCCTGTTCGTCCTGACGGCGAAAAAGATTAGAATGCCGCCGCGCCGGCTTCCGCAACTGCGTGGTCCTGCTCGCCTGATCCGCCGCTGACACCGATCGCGCCTACCACCTTGCCATCGCGCTTCAGCGGAATGCCCCCGGCGAAGATCATGATGCTGCAATCGTTCGAGACGTGGATGCCGAAGAACTGTCCACCCGATTGCGAATGTGTGGCCAGGTCCTTGGTCGCGATGTCGAACGCGCGCGAGGTGTAAGCCTTCTTTATCGAGATGTCGATACTGCCGATCCATGCGCCGTCCATGCGCACATGCGCCACAAGGTTGCCACCCTCGTCCGCCACCGCGATGTTCATAGGCTGACCGATCTCCTGCGCCTTCTTCTCCGCTGCACCAATCACACGACGCGCGTCAGCAAGATTTACTCCGGCCATGGTTCCCTCCGAAAGAAATGAGTTCGCGCCACAGGATGTGGCGGGCTTCGACAATAACGGCTGGCCGCGGGTTTTGGCAAGTTTGCGCAAACCGGAGCCAAGGCCAATCGACCGGAAAGCCCTTTGCGCCGTGTTACCGGCTGGATTTTGTCGCCAAATTTCGTTACGGTAGAGATAAACGAGGCGCGGTACCCAAGTGGTAAGGGAGAGGTCTGCAAAACCTTTATGCGTGGGTTCGATTCCCACCCGCGCCTCCAGCAATTCTTTGCAGTCGTCTGAATCCATTACTAAAAAGACCGGCGCCCTTTCAGAGGCCGGCCTGTGCGGATTACCAGAATTTCGCTACGCCGCTGCTGGCAAGAATCGAGTCCGTCACGGTGTAGCCGAAGTTGATGCCCCAGGCGTCCACGGTGCAGCCTTGGATATCGCAAAGGCCACTGACGGGACCATTGGCGTAGAAGAAGGAGTCCTGTGGCGAATCGAACTCGTGGTTGCTGCGCCCGATGCGCTGATGGTCTTGAGCAGGTGTTGCGCGCTCTGCCGGCTAATATGCATCAAGCTGGGATCGTCGGCGATTTTGCGGAGAATGGGCTCAATGGCGCTCAGCTCCTCGACCTGGTGGTCGGTCTGGGCGTTTTCTAACTCGCGCAGGCACTGGTCCATGCCGAGTTTGTCGAAGCGGTATTGCCAAACCAGCTTGTGGCCGTAGTGCAGCGTGGTTGCCAGCCCCATAAACAGTTGCGTCAACTGCTGCACGTCACGGTTCTGAGAGTAATTATAGGTGCATGAGCCCTGGAACTGGGCCGACTTGTACATCAGGCTTTTCGCGCCGGTTTGGGCAATGTGCTTAAGATGCGAATCACAGTCGCCCTGGAAGTAATTCAGCTTGCGGGCTGAGTCAAAGACCTTCTGCCGGTTTGCCTCCGACATAGTGAAGTCATCCTGCACCGAATCGCTATCTCCACCCTGCGAAGAGTTTGGGGTGCCATTGAAGTGCGTTTTGCCGTCGGCGTGCACCTGAATGGAATAACTCTGCCAGGGCACTCCGTCGTTCCACTGGAAGGTGAACGACACCGAGGGCTGGTCCGATCCGGCGGAGGGTCCCGGCGGCGCGGCCTGTTGCGCGAAAGCCGGCAAGGAGAACAGGACAGCAATTAGGGCACAGCGGATTCTCATGCTTGCTGGAAATTCTATCCGATTTGCAGTCCACTCACCGCGCGTCCGCTTGCTGCCGCCGTAGGGTCCCCGCGGTGTGGAGATGACAAATGGCGATGGCCAGAGCGTCGGCCGCGTCAGGAGGCTCCGGTGGCGCCGGCAGCTCCAGCAGTCGGGCCACCATCAGCTGCACCTGCGCCTTCTCAGCCCGGCCGTATCCCACCACGGCCGACTTTATGGACAGCGGCGAATACGCAACCACCTCGAGCCCGGCTTGCGCCGCGGCCAGCATGGCAACTCCGCGGACATGTCCCAGCTTCAGCGCCGACTTGACGTTGATGGCGTAGAACACGTCCTCGATGGCCACCTCTTCCGGCGAGTAGGCGAGAATGATCTTGTGCAGCTCTTCGCAGATCCTCTTCAGCCGGAGTTCCAGCGGCTGCCGCGCCGAAAGCCGGATGGCGCCGCTGCAAATATGATGCAACACGCCGCCGCCATCCTGCTCGACCACTCCGTAGCCGGTGTATTCGCCGCCGCAATCGATGCCCAGAACCCGCATTGCCGCGAGTGTAGCAGGAGGGGCTCGCGAGTCGCCATTCGCTCTTCGGGAAGATGACGCGCGGCGCTTGACTCGCGCTTCCCGCTGCGGCTACTTTTCCAGTGCATGTCCGAAAGCCGCATTGTTACCTTCACCACCGACTTTGGCCTGAGCGATCCCTTTGTGGGCATCATGCATGGCGTTGTGCTCAACGTCCATCCTGATACCACTCTGGTTGACATATCACACGCCGTGCCTTCCTTCGATGTGCTCGATGGCGCGTGGACGATTGCCCAGGCGTATCGTTTCTTTCCACCACGGACCGTTCATGTGGTGGTGGTCGATCCCGGCGTCGGCAGCGCGCGGCGTCCGATCATTGTGGAAACCGACGACTACGTTTTTGTCGCGCCTGACAACGGCGTGCTCTCGCTGGTGGAAGCGAAAGAGCCGAAGTTCAGCGTGCGCCACATCACAGCCGAGCGCTATTTTCTCCAGCCCGTGAGCCAGACCTTTCACGGCCGTGACATCTTCGCATCGGTTGCGGGATGGCTGAGCAAAGGCGTAGCACCACCCGAGTTTGGGCCCGAGATCTCCGATTATGTTCGCCTGCAGATGCCTGCCCTGGAGCGCATCGGCGATAACAACCTGCGCGGCGAGGTGCTTAAGGTGGACAAGTTCGGCAACTTGATCACCAACATCAGCGCCCAGAATGAGCCGGCGCTGTTCGGACCGTCGGCGCCGGCGTTCAGCCTGTTAATTGCCGGGCAGACCATCACGCGTCTGTGTGCCTCGTATGCGGACGGCGGCGAAGAAGAGCTCTTCGCGATCGTTGGTAGTTCAGGGTATTTGGAGATTGCGACGAGGCAGGCGTCGGCTACAAAGAAGCTCGGGGCAGGAGTGGGGACGCCGGTGGGGATTGTGATTGAAAAGGCAAAGATCGTGGGGGACATCGTGTCGCCGGCCACCCCGACCGAAGACTGAAAATCGCTTAAGTGATGCTGCCGCCCTACGGGTTCTTCGGCTTCACCCGCGCGTAGCGCTCCATCTCACCGGTCCACTTGAGGAAGCGCAGCAACTCCCGTCGCTCGCGCCAGGTGAATCCAACAAATTCCAGAAAGCCGATGCTCTGCATCTTGATGCCGGTATAGGTCTCGATCCTCCAGCGCAAATACGGACTGCGCCACGGAGCCAGGCGATGGCCGCGAGCGGCATTCCAGACGAAGCGTAGGATGTTTCCCATGATCGCAACCAGTATATCGGCGGCAGTGTGCGCTCGGCAGTGAAGCACTCGGAAACAAGGAAGGCGGAGACTACGGTACGCGCCATGTACCGCAAGTTGGCACGCGCCTGGGGACGGCAGCATTGGTGGCCGGCGGAAACTCCTTTCGAAGTCATCGTGGGCGCCATTCTCACCCAAAACACGTCGTGGACCAACGTCGAGCGTGCCCTCGGCAGGTTGCACGCAGCAGGAAAGCTGACCGTGGCAGGTATTCGCGAAGTACCGCTGCCCAAGCTGGAAGAAGTCATTCGCTCTTCGGGATACTTCCGGCAGAAAGCGCGTCGGCTGAAGAACTTTGTCACCTTTCTCGATGCGCACTATAGAGGCTCGCTGGAGCGAATGTTTGCCACTCCGACTGACGAATTGCGTGCTGAGTTGCTGGCACTTAACGGTATCGGGCCTGAAACCGCTGACTCCGTCCTGCTTTACGGAGGCAATCACGCAATCTTCGTGGTGGATGCCTACACTCGCCGTATTCTGCAGCGCCACGAGACGGTGAGCGCGGAAGCGAAGTACGACGACATTCGAAAGCTTGTGGAACGAGCACTTCGGCGCGAACAGCCATTGCCGCTGTTGCCCGATAGTTGCGGGGACAAATCCAGGCCGAGAGTCCATTCACCTTCTGCGATGAGCAGTGCGGACCGCAGTCCGCTGTCGCAGGTTTACAACGAGATGCACGGACTATTTGTGCAGGTTGGCAAGCATTATTGCCAGAAGAGCGAGCCGAAGTGTGAAGTGTGCCCATTAGGTCCGATGCTGAAGAAAGCGGTTAGCTCTTAAGCTCTTACCTGCCGGCTTTCCCGAACTGGGAATAAATTCGGCGCGTCCAGAACAATGAGAGAAGACAGATTGCTTTCCGCGTTGAAGGAGCACACAATTCACGATGATGGGACAAAATAGAAATCCCAGTTGCAAACGCAAATTCCTATTCCGTTTCGATAATCCGTGAAGCACATAGTTACCAGGAGATATGCCATGATGAGATTTGTGGTTGTGGCTTTGATGGCGCTGATCCTTGTTGTGCCCGCATTCGGCGGCGTCCACAAAGACGCCTATCCAGTTGCGTGCAGTGAGCTGTGGGCCGCGGTCAAGGACACCCTCGGGAATGCAGAGAACTACAGCATCGTAACAACTGACAACAACCAAATGACCGCTTCCTACGATGTGAAGCACGCCGTTCATACCAGCATTGCCGGCGCAGCCCTGCAGCGAACCAACTCCGTCGCCTTAAATCCCCAGGGTAGCGGATGTGAGATGCAAGTTCACTCGAACTATAGCGGATGGAACCATAGCGACGCGGGCGATTTCAAGAAGCGCGTGGATGAATCATTGGCCAAGCTGAAGGCTGCGAAACCCTCCGAGCCCGCTAAACCGGAGGACGCAACAAAATAACGTCGCCAGGCCACCGCGACTTCCACGGGAGCGCCCCAATCAATCGTCTCCCGAATTGACTGGGCTGGATGCAGTGATATACCGGTCTATATATATCCGCATGGCAGCCTTCTGCGCGCGACGCGCCTAGGTCTATCACCCCTGGCTACTCCGTAGACTTCAGTCAGGATAAAACATAGGACCTGATCCGCGCTCGCGGAACCATTTGGCAATAATCACCTTGTGACCTTCCTCTACCGGCATACCTGCATGGAGCACGTTGTAGTTCGGCATGCCATTATCATAAAGGTTATTCCAGATCAAGGCCTGTCCCTTCCGAGGCGGGAAGATGTGGGCGAGGTTAATAAAGTTAGTTCCACCGCCCTTTGAGACGTCATTTAAATAAACCATGAAAGTCCAGGTGCGATTGCCATGTTCCGCGCCATGCTCAGCAAATTCCTCCGTATCCGGTTCGAAAAAGTCCGTATGCTTCTTGAACTCCTGACCAACAGAATAGTGGTGGCCCTGGAGGCCTTCCGAATAGGAAGACCTGATACCGAGCGTACGTGCGATCTTTTCATCTA
>Ga0209039_10003118_pt1 | contig 13257 bp, 16 predicted proteins | sample BogFormECP12_OM1_FD_188238 | JGI IMG/M metagenome (GOLD analysis project Ga0209039, IMG submission 188238) | Bog forest soil microbial communities from Calvert Island, British Columbia, Canada - ECP12_OM1 (SPAdes) (version 2) | ecosystem: Environmental > Aquatic > Freshwater > Wetlands > Bog ...
AGAAATTACGCCGGTGGCACCGGCACGCGCACCAACACCTACGCTTATTTCGCCAGCGGCAGTCCTTTTGCCGGTTTGCTGAAAACCTTCCAGCACGATGAGCAGAACCACCAAGCAAAGCCAGCCAAAATGGAGCATCCGTGGCCCGAAAGAATAACACCCGAGTGCGACCCCGGCCATGGTAACTAAGGCCGCCTCTCCGAAGTTGGCGCCGCGGCGCAACGCCAGGTAATACACAGCCGCGAAGATGAGCCACAGAAGCACGAGGTACACCGCCAGCAGCCCCCGCAGACTCCACGCTTCAAAAGCGAAGTAATACGGTAGTTCGGAAAGCCATTCGAAGTTCAGCAGCGGTGCACCGGCGGCGGTGAAGGTGTACAAGTCGGCACGCAAGAAGGAGCGGCTGATCAGAAACTCCTGCGCATTGCGCAGGTGAAACCAGATATCGGCCTCGGCAATGCGCAGATCAGCCAGCAGCGAAATCTCCAATGCAACGATGGAAAACCACAGGATGGGAAACGGGAAGAAGTTGCGGCGCCGCGCCCCTGGTGGTCGAATGGGCGATAAAGGCGCGTCGGCGACGGAGGAATCTCTCATTGGTCTTGGCTGAGAAATCGTTTATAGCTCATAGGGCAGTCTTAGTGCTAGCACAACCTGCCAACGCGGCTTTCTTGTGCTGCCCTAGCTGCTGCTTTGGCGTGGTAAGTTGGCGCTAAGACTTTGGTAACCTTAAACCTGGTTACTTTCGTTAGTCAGGGTGGCCGTTTTTCCTTCACTTGTTGCACAATAACAGACGACAATTGGATGACTAGTGTCGGCAGCAAGACACGAGCAGTAGCCGTAAGGCGTGCTCCGGCGCCTTGCTTTTGGGCAAGAATGCTGCTAAAGCACGCGCGTATCGTTCAGCTTTTTTGCTCTTGAACTTGCGCCAATTGTGACCAAGGGGCTGGTGAAATGATCAACATGTTGAAGAACCTGCACAAGGAAGAATCTGGCCAGGACTTGATCGAATACGCCCTGCTCGCGGTTATTATTTCCTTGTCCTCCGTCGCCATCCTACCAACCGTGGGTACCGATGTCAGCCAAGAGTACAGCAAGATTGCTGTACCGCTTACGTAACCGACGTTTTGCTTGTTGGAAGCAGGCTATGCTTGCAGCTGCGCCGCTATTCAAGACAGCCCTTACCGCCCGGCTGATTTCTGCGACGCCTACGCTCAACTTGACATTCACCAGCGCTTCACTCGTCCTTGTTTGTCCTTACACCCCACCACCCATGGAAAGGCCGAACGTTTCATCCAGACCGCCCTGCGCGAATGGCCTACGCTCGTGCTTACCCCAATTCGCAACAGCGGGCCGAAGATCTTCCTGGCTGGCTGCACCACGACAACTGGCATCGCCCGAATGCTAGTCTCACCCACGCTCCTTCCGATGAGCCGCTCCGGATTAGAGAGGAATAACCTGTTGAGACACCACAGCTAGACTTGGAGGGTAAGAAGTCCAACCGAAGGTAACAATATTAGTGGTTACTATCGTTTAGTGACTATATGTTTTTCTCTTGCCAAACAGTGCCACGTTTGTCAGCCTATGTGTGCTACCTGCATTTGCGGCTGCGCCGTTATTCGAGGCGTATGCAGTTCCTAGGACGTGTGCCACTCGAGGCAGGCAACAGAGGCAGGCAGCAAATTGAATGAAGGAGGTTGAATAAATGATCAACATGTTGATGAAGCTGCACAAGGAAGAATCTGGCCAGGATTTGATCGAATACGCGCTGCTCGCGCTTTTGATTGCCTTGGCCGCCGTCGCCATTCTGCCAACCGTGGGCACCGATGTCAGCAAAGAGTTCAGCAAGGTGGCATCTCAGCTCACTTAACCGATGTGTTGGAAGCAGGCTACGTAGGCAGAGCGCCGGAATCGCCGGCGCCATCTGCTCGTGAGACCCAGGTGAAACGCGCTTGGCCGGGCGTGTGGCGACGAACCGATGGTCGGCCTTGTAGCTTGCTTCCGTTTTGGCCTTGGAGGATGTTTAGCTCGATGATACGCCATCGACCGGGATCAAACTCTTTTGTTTATTGCGCTGGCACTAGCCACATTTATCTGTCGCCAGATAGGGAAGCTACTGTTAACGTTGTATTATTGCCTTACATTTGCGGTTGCGCCGCGATCTAAAGCCTCTGCTTTTGCCGAAGAGGTGTGCCGTCGCGAGGAGGGCAGCAAATTGAATCAGGGAGTTGTCTAAATGATTAACATGTTGAAGAACCTGCACAAGGAAGAATCTGGCCAGGACTTGATCGAATACGCGCTACTGGCGCTTTTGATTGCCTTGGCCGCCGTCGCTATCCTGCCAACCGTGGGCACCGATGTCAGCAAAGAGTTCAGCAAGGTGGCTGCTCAGCTCACGTAAAGGATGTTTTGCTTGTCGGAAGCAAGCTATGCAGCGGCCAGGGGGAACGCGCTTGGCCGGGCGTGCGGCGACGAACCAATGGTCAGCCTTGTATCCTGCTTCCGTTTTTTGACTTTCGATGATATTTAGCATCGATGATGTGCCATGGACTGGAATCTAAATCTTCTTTTTATCGCGCTGGCCCTGGCCGTCACCGCGGCCGTCATGGATGTTCAGCACCATCGCATACCGAACCGGCTCACCTATCCGGGAATCGTGCTAGGTGTGGCGCTGCGCTCGGCGGTTTTTGGATGGAAGGGTCTGGGCAGCGCAGTTCTGGGTTGCTTGCTGGCGGGCGGAATCATGTTTCTCTTTTATGCGGTACGAGCCATGGGAGCGGGTGACCTGAAGCTGATGGCGGCGATTGGATCGCTGGTGGGACCGAGACATGCCGTCGTCGTGCTCCTGGCAACAGCGATTTGCGGTGGAGTGATGGCCATTGTGTATGCTGTTTACCGGCACCGGATGTGGGCAACACTCAGGAACGTTGGCTCGGTGCTACGGTTCCATGCTTGGGCCGGCCTGCAGGCCCATCCGGAATTGAATCTGGACAATCCCGTGACATTGCGTATGCCGTACGGATTGGCTATAGCGGCGGGAACTCTGTACGCCTTCCTGGCGATGTGGTGGAGGTGAGTTATGAAAACCGGTCGGCTTGGTATCGCTCTTTTGATTGCATTATGCGTTTCGCTTATCGTGACGTACTTTCTATATAGCCACCTTAAGCGGCAATATGGGAACGCTCAGCTCATCAAGGTTGTGGCCGCTGCCAAGCCGTTGGACACGGGGACTCCCATCACGGCTGACGACCTAACGCTGATGGATTGGCCGAGTAATGCTCCCTTGGATGGGCCCTTCCACAAGCCGGAAGAATTGAACGGCAGGATTGCAATGTATCCTATTGCCTACAAAGAACCTATCCGCGAGGGTTTGTTGGCAGCTCCCGGAGCCAGCGTGGGCCTGACCGCTAAAATTCCGGATGGTATGCGCGCGGTAGCTGTCGTCACGAATGAGGTGAACAACGTCTCGGGATTTCTCTTTCCCAATTCGCACGTCGATGTGCTGGTGACCTTCCGCTCAGAAGGTAACAATGACCCGATGACTACCACGGTTTTACAGAACATCCAGGTTTTGAGCACCGGCGAGAGGCTGCAACCGGACCCGTCCGGCAAACCGCAAAACGTGAAGGTGGTGACGCTGTTGCTCACGCCGGACGATGCGCAAAAGCTTTTGCTGGCCAGCAACCAGGGGACGGTGCAGTTCGTTCTCCGCAATGCTTCCGATCAGGCCCAGCCGACAACCCGTCCTTTCAATCTGAAGGATCTGCAGGGTAAAGCTCCAGCCGCCCCAGTTGTGGCCAAGAAGGTGGCGGCAGCTCCGCCTCCCAAAGCCACTTATGACGTTGAGACATACGATGGTACTAAGAAGAATGTGGTGAAGTTTTGACCGGGAGTAGAACGGAGCATCTCATGAAACGGAACAGACCTAACAGGGAGAGGTTGCCTTGGCGAAGCGTGGCCTTCGTGTTGGTAGCGGGTACGGCGCTTTGCGTCACGACATTAGAAGCCACAGCCCAGCAACCGCCTGCACAGCAAGCACCAACTACGCGGCAGACTCCGGCGTCAACCGAGCAGCCGTCTACAGCGCAAGCGCCCGGCGGGGCACAGGCCCCGGCGTCAACCCAGCAGTCCGAGGCAGCCCCAGGACGGCAACGCGAGCAGGGTCCGGAGACCGCGCACATCATTGTAGGACATTCTCTGTTGATCCGTGTCCCCTCTAGGGTCAAGCGCATTCTTACCGGGAATCCTGCCGTCATCGAAACCGTACTGACCACCCCGCAGGAACTAGTGATCACTGCCAAGACGACCGGGGGCAGCAGTTTGATGCTTTGGGACCAGGCGGGGCTGAACCGCATCCTCGATATCTACGCGGACTTAGATGTAACTCCGTTGCGTGACACCTTGGACCAATCCTTTCCGAATAGTGGCGTGGATGTGCAATCGGATGCCGACAAGGTGATGCTCAACGGTACCGTGTCCTCGCCCGCCGTTGCGGATCAGATGCTAAAAATGGCTGCCGCTTTCGCCAAGGACGTGGTCAATGGTTTACAGATTGCGCCGCCGCCGCATCTGAGACAGGTGATGCTGAAAGTACGCTTCGCCGAGGCCGACCGTGCGAAGGTGACTCAATTCGGTGTCAATCTCTTCAGCACCAACCCCAAGATGCTTGGCGCGCTAAGCACCCAGCAATTTGGGCCTCTTTCTGAGCAGACGTCGGGCGGTAACAATGGGACCAGTAACTCAGTATTCAACCTATCGAACCTGTTGAATATCTTCCTTTTCCGCCCTGACATTAATCTTGGCGCAACCATTCAGGCCCTTGCGGAGAAGAATGTACTGCAAATTCTGGCTGAACCCAATTTGATGGCTTACAGTGGGCAGCCTGCACATTTCCTAGCGGGTGGCGAGTTTCCTTATCCTATAGTGCAGGCCGTTGGTACTGCTGGCAGTACCCCGGCGATCACCATAGTGTTCAAACCGTATGGAGTGAAGTTGGAGTTCTTAGCGACGATCGAGGATAACGACACCATTCGGCTCAAAGTTGTTCCTGAGGTGAGTGCGCTTGACTATTCGAATGCCGTGGTGATCTCGGGATTCACCTTGCCGGCCCTCCAAGTGCGGCGGGCTGAAACCGAGATCGAGCTCAAGGATGGCCAAAGTTTTGGTATTGCTGGGCTGCTGGATGAGCGCACAACGCTGCAACTCAGTAAGATTCCGGGAATTGGAGACATTCCAATCCTGGGAGAGCTTTTCAAGTCAAGGAATGCCAATCGTACCCTTACCGAACTGATCGTGCTGGTTACGCCCACGATTGTGGATCCAGTTTCAGGAGCTTTGCCAAGTCCGGAACCTCAGGTAACTATGCCAGTGCAGAACGGAGTCGACCCGAGCAAATACGACAAAGGCTTGCCATACCAGCCTAAGAATCCAGTGAATCCAGCGACAACGGGGATTCCATCGACAAAATGACTATGACTGACCTAACGACAACGATAAGAGGCTCACGTAGTTCCGAACGGCGTATTGGAATCCTCTGCATAAATATGGATCCGGACTCGCGGGAAAAACTGGAGATCCTGGCTGCCCAAGTGCCCGGAGCCTATGTCGTGGACAACTTCGATCGGTTTGCCACTCCGCGTGAGGTTATGAGGGTGCTCGAGGAGTTCCAGCATCGCGTCTGCGTGATCGAATTTGACGACGGTGAGGAGAGCGCCCAGATCAGCCAACGAATTCGCGACGGATGCGATAGCAGTGTAGTCATTTTTGCCGCTTCGAGCGGCGCTCTTCCTGACCAGATCATCACGGCAATGCGTTCAGGGTGTTCGGAATTTCTAGTAAAGCCGTTCCGTCCGGACCAGATATTGAACGCCTTGGCGCATGTACAGGCACGGCATCATGGTAGGTCGCCGGGGCAAAAAGGCCGAGTTGTTACCCTGATGGGAGCCAAAGGAGGAACGGGCGTTACCTACCTGGCATTGCACTTAGCGCTGACCCTGGTGCTGAAACATCAAAAGAAGTGCCTACTGGTAGATCAACATCCCGCGCTCGGCGATCTCGCCCTGTATCTTGGCTTGAGCCGTCATCAGTACAGTTTTTATGAACAGGTTCACAACATGGACCGGCTGGATGCTGATCTGCTGCAAGGCTTTCTATTGCAGCACTCCAGCGGATTGAGCCTCATGGATGCCCCGCAAGCAATCCATGCGTTTCCGAGCGCCCCATCCGATGCCATTGAGCATACCCTGGCATTTCTGGCGCAGAACTTTGAGGTTGTCATCATTGATTGTCCACCTGGACTGAGCGATGACACATGTGCTGCCATCCGGCAATCGGACCGGATGGCCATCATTGTCACGCCCGAACTTCCGGCGATCCATAATGCAATTCGCGCGATCGAGTACTTGACGGGCTTACATTATCCTGACGACAGCATTGACATCGTACTGAACCGCAGCTCAAGAAAGGGCACATTGAGTGAACGTGAGATAGAAACATCTCTGCGTCGGCCGATTGCAGTGAAGGTCCCAAACAGTTACGAGTTGATTGTGCAGGCCATCAATGCTGGTACGCCGATCGATCTCACTCGTAAGTCGGACCTGACGGCGCCTTTTGATTCTTGGACGCAGATTTTAATTGGGGAGGAACCTACTTCTACTGCAAAGGCGAGCACAGAGGGGCGCGGATTGTTGGGCCTCTTCGGATCTTAGTAAGGAAGAGTAAATGGGTAACACAAAGACTTTTGGCCTGGATATGCGCATTGGCAGTGGCACATGGAGTGCGCCACGCAGCATTGGTGTTTCGGCCAAGGCCTATCAGGAGCTGAAAACCACGCTTCATCGCGAGCTGATTAGCCAGATCGACTTGGAAAAGCTCACATCGCTGGAGGATGTTAGGGCCCGTTCGCAGGTGCAGGAGGTGATTCAGAACCTCATCGTGAAGCTGGACACTCCTCTGAGTGCCAGCGAGAGGGAGCGCTTGGCACGTGAGGTGTTACACGAAGTTTTTGGCTTGGGGCCGCTTGAGCCTTTGCTTCAGGATGACACGATCAACGACATCCTCGTGAACACTTACAGAAGCGTATATGTCGAGCGCGCCGGCGTACTGGAGAAGACGAATGTCATTTTCAAGGACGAGGCTCACCTTAACCATATTATCGATAAGATCGTCTCCACGGTTGGAAGGCGCGTAGACGAATCCTCGCCGATGTGCGACGCGCGCTTGGTCGACGGATCGCGCGTCAACGTCATCATCCCTCCGCTTGCGGTTGACGGCCCGATTCTCTCGATTCGGCGTTTTGGGAAAATCCCAATTGGAGCCGAGCAGCTACTTGCCTATCGCACGGTCACCGCCCCGATTTTTGAGGTCTTGAAGGCCGCCGTGCGCGCCAAACTCAACGTCCTCATTTCCGGGGGTACAGGCGCCGGTAAGACGACCCTGTTGAATGTGATGAGCGGGTACATAAGCGACGCAGAACGCATCGTTACAATCGAGGATTCTGCCGAACTCCAACTGCAACAGGAACATGTGGTTCGCCTGGAATGCCGTCCCCCCAACGTGGAGGGGAAGGGCGCCGTGCGTCAGCGCGAACTGGTCATCAACGCCTTACGTATGCGGCCGGACAGGATAGTCGTCGGCGAAGTGCGTGGGGAGGAAGCTCTCGACATGTTGCAGGCGATGAACACTGGGCATGATGGATCGCTGACGACGATTCACGCCAACACCCCCCGGGATGCAGTGGCCCGATTGGAAACCATGGCGTTGATGTCCAACCTTAATCTCCCGGAGAAAGCACTGCGGCAGCAGATCGCATCCGCGATAGCCCTGGTTGTGCAGGTCGCCCGTATGAGCGATGGTACGCGTCGCATAATGTACATCACGGAAATCACCGGAATGACCGGCGACGTGGTTGCGATGCAAGACATCTTTGTCTTCGAAAAGCTCGGAATCGACGTCGGTGGACGTGTGAGGGGACGGTTTAAGGCGACGGGGGTGTCTCCGAAGTTCGCCGACAGGCTGAAGAAAGCCGGGATCACCCTCCCGGCGAGCATCTTTGAACACTCGTTTGAGGTATAGGACGGAGCGAACTCATGTCCATGATCACCGTATTTCTGATTCTCTTGGTGGCGGTGTTTGCCACGATTGCGTATTTCACGGAGCCTTCTGAAGCCGACAAAAGAATTCAGAGGCGTCTTGGTCAGCTGGATCGGCAGTTCACCGCTGAAGATGACCAAACGGAAATCTTAAAGCACGTCACCTTCAGTCGAATTGCCTGGCTCGATCGCTTCCTGCGTGGCACTAAGGCCGCGCCGCAGCTTCACTTGATGCTTGAGCAGGCGAAGGTACCATGGACGGCTGGCCGCTTCTTCTTTTACTCAACATGCACGATGTTGCTGGGCGCTCTCATTGGCCACTATTGGATACCGGTGGGCCCTGTGGGATGGATTCCAGGGTTGGTGTTGGGTGTGGTTCCGCTGGGTTGGGTTCTGTATAAGCGTTCGGTTCGCTTCAATCGATTCAATTTGCAGCTTCCCGATGCTGTCGACTTGATCGGTCGTGCCCTTCGTGCCGGACACTCATTGCCTAGCGCGATGGTAACCGTTTCCGACGAGAGCCCAGATCCGCTGGGGCCGGCATTTCGCCATTGTGCCGATGAAATGAACTACGGGCTGCCATTTCGCGAAGCGATGCTGAATCTTTACCGGACATTTCCTTTGCCGGACCTGCAATTTCTCATCTCTGGGATTCTCCTACAAAAGGAAACCGGTGGAAATCTACCTGCGTTGCTAGACAAGATTGCAGCCTTGCTCCGGGCACGGATTCACCTGCAGCAGAAGGTGAAAGTATTTACAGCACAAGGCCGCGCGACCGGAGCTATACTCATAGCCCTGCCGTTCATCGCCTTCGTTCTCTTGAATCTCATTAAGCCCGGTTACACAAGTCCGTTGTACGAGACGGAGACTGGCCGCCATATGGTTTATGGAACATTGGTGAGCATGGCTCTTGGGACCTTCTTTATCCGACGTATTATTCAGGTCAGGTACTGATATGGCGGCAACACTCATTGTGATTTTCGCGGCCGTTGCACTATTCGCTGCATGCGCCCTGGTTCTTATGATCGTCGCGGGCCAGCGCTCTCCGCTTCAAGCCCGGCTTGACGCATTGCGCGTTCAATCCGGTACCGCCGGCGATATCGAGCCGTCCGATACACGTCGGGTTCAGGACTTGTTCGCGCTTGCCACACGCCCGCTGGCGCCTTTCCGCAGTTGGTTGAAATCCAACGATGAAGAACTGTCGTACCGTTTGGCCCTTGCCGGCTTTCGCAAAAAAGAAGACGCCGATACATTTCTAAGCCTGAAGCTGGTGGCTCCTATCATTGGGATGATGCTCGCCACCTTTGCCCCCGCGCACGAGATTCTCCTTTACGCTCTGCTTTTGGGTGTGGCCGCGTTCTTTGCGCCGGATTTGTTTCTGTTTTATAAAATCAACGACTACAAGGCAAGAATTGGCAGAGGTCTACCCGACGCACTGGATTTGCTGGTGATTTGTATGGAAGCAGGCTTGGGCATAGACCAGGCTGTGCTCAGAATCGCCAGCGAAATAGCGCCTGTCCACCCGGAACTGACTGAAGAATTACTCATTATCTGCCGTGAGCAGCGGGCCGGTAAACCGCGCCTTGATGCATGGCGTAGCATGGCTGGTCGAGTTGATCTTGAAGCGGTTAGCCAGTTCGTCGCCATGCTCGTGCAAACGGAACGACTGGGCACTCCGATTGCTCATGCTCTCAGCCAGTTTGCTGACAGCTTGCGGACCAGCCGGTTGATGAAAGCCGAAGAACACGCAGCTAAAACGACCGTCAAGCTAATCTTTCCACTGACACTCTTCATTTTCCCTGCAATCTTTGTGGTGCTGCTTGGGCCGGGAATACTCGCGATCATGAAGACGCTCGAAGAACTTGACAGATAAGAACTGAGAGGAGATGAATATGGATAACATAACGCTGATTCGGATTGTTGCAGGCGTAGTCGCTGTGATTCTGCTGGCAATCGTAGTCACCAGGCGGAAGCGCATGGCTTCGTCGAGGCAAGCGGCCCTAAGAAAGTAATATGGCTCCCGAGACCGTCGCAGTTGTCAACACGACCAGGCATACCATGCTGGGCGAGCAGATTAGTGTCGCCGGAACGAGTCTAAGCCGACTCCTAGGATTATTAGGCAAACGGCGGCTCGAACCCAGCACGGGTCTGCTCATAATCCCCTCGCAAGCAATACATACAGTAGCCATGCGGTTTGCGATCGATGTTGTTTTCTTGGACCGCAACTGGCGAGTCATCTATATGCGGGCGGCTATGGTTCCATTCCGCGTGACCGGGGTTCATTGGAAGGCGCGGTATGTGCTGGAGTTGCCTGCGGGGGTCATTGCCCAGACCTCGACTGCAATTGGGGACCAACTGTCGATTGAGGAATAATCGGACGGGAATAACGGGCCGATCGTTGCCCGTTTGGAGAGGGCGGGTCGAGACCAGCTTAATCGGCACGTGGCCCCGAAATCAAGTCCAGCTCAGCCCGAAACCAACCCTTAAGTGCTGGTATGTTTTAGGACTTGAGGAACAAGAGCGCATTGGAGGCGACGACGGCAGCATAGACGCCACACGCCGCCCACACCCGCCCGATATTTTTCGCCCGCCAAACGAACAACACAATGATTCCGAACGCGAGCAGCTTTGCCCCCGTTAAACCCAGCTCTCGCACCAGCGGGTTGAGTTCTCGAACCCCAGGCACGGTCATCGCCATTCGAGTGGAGATTAGGTCTCCAACTTGCAAGAGACAAAGAATGAGAAAGGGAACGATTTTCTGATTTTGGTTCATGGAATAACGCCTCCTCTCCCCTCCGCGCTGCTGGCTTGACTGACGCGCGAACATGTCGCGCAGTACAGCGACCAAGAACCATCATGCGGCTCTTGACTTGGCGTTCGGATTGCTATTACGATGAGCCCTCTTCAGTGTCCACCACGAAGCCACTTCGGCAGCCTCTTCACCCAAAACTTGTATGCTAACACAGAGCCCAAACTGATGGTAGTGAGGCAAAACCCGGGTAGTGGGCTACTTTGATAGCCCACTACCAAAACCCGGGTAGTGGTGCTTTAGCGTGGAGATGGCCGGAACCCATCGCAGCCGCAGAGGTGCGTCTGTGGATTGCCGTGCGATTGTGGCGGGTCGGCGTCACGATGAAGGCAACCGTTAGCAACATGTTCCGACTCTGGATGCCCGCATTTCAGGCAGGGTTTCCGGCACAGAACAATCCCCTCGCTCACGTTTCTACCGGACGTGGCGGGATGTGGAGAAAACAGATACTGCCTGAAGACTTGCTGAATCCGCAAAACCGCAAAAAGAAATTAAGATAAGCTATACCACTATGAACTCGGCCGATTGGCCCCGTCCTCGTCCTTGGCGCAGGCGCAACCAAGGCGTGCAACGGGCCACTGACCAACGATATCCTGTTGAGCAATTCCAAAACCAAGTGGTTTTGGAAAGGCCGGAACGCCGGACGCTAGCGCCAAGAAGTCAAGTGCTTGTGCAGTACCCGTGCAGGACGTTTTTGGAAGAAGCGGGCGCTCGGCCCGATGCCTTTCGAGTGTGCCAAAAATCCCTCCTGAGCGCCTGTCGTTGGGCTGCGCGCCGGTCGCTCAAACAAGCCGCTTACAGAGCGCAACCCCTGTGCTGCGTAAGGCAGCGGGCGCGAAGTGCGTACAGGAACGGCAGAGCAGGAAGGCCGTGGCGGTTTGTGCGGAGCGAGATTCGTCTGTGTTGCGCGGGTTTTTCACTCCGATACTCCAATCGGAATAAACCGCTGCAAGGGGCTCACGCCGCCCAGTGACCCGGCAGAATCGTGACCGGGTCGCCAGCTCTCGGAGTTTCCGCCTTGGAGCAAACAAGCTTCATTTCCTCCCAGTCGTAGGGAAATTCTTTCCCGCACTCGAGACAAACCACATACGTTCCTGTGACCGAGGCCGCTTCGGTGCGGCGCAGTTTGCCGCGCACGGTAATAGGGAAGCTGCAATGTTTGTGCGAACAACCGAAGATCAGATCGAATAGACTCATGACGAGTTCCTCCAGATCGTCCTTTGCCGATGGCCGACCGCGGGGGAGGTTCATTGATAAAGGCACGAGACTTGCCAATCGACCTGTCTAGGTAATTGATCGCGAAATCAGCAGCTTAGGCCGTGTGTGCCAGAATGGTCCTAGCCCTGTGTGCAAGATAATGCAACTAGATGGAAGACGGTTGCGGGCAGGCTGCCATTACGACGAGACACATGACCCCCACCTATATCCGAGGACGGGATTGCTCTGGAACCCAGGGGCAAGCGAAGAAGCGTTGCACCGCATATGAAAAAGCAGTAACAAATCGTGTTATCGTGGGGTTGGGTCGTGCTGGTGAATTGAAATGACCGACGAAGAAAAACATGTCTGGGATGGAGTCGAGCGGCGGAAGCGCAATCTGGTGGTGCTTCCCAGCGGGAGAGCCGCCGGGGAGCCATCCGAGGACAAGAATGCTGCCGTCGAGGAAGCCATCCAGTCGCTTTTGGAGGTCAAGGGAAACATCGGTCGCATTTTCATCCTGTACGAGTCTTTGGACGGCAAGCGCCTCGGCAGTGTTGATAGCGGCCTGACGGCGGAACATGTTTTGCTGATGATCGAGTTGTTCAAGAACTGGCTCTTACACAGCCAGTATCAACGCACATACTGATGCGCACCCGCCGGCGCAAGCTGACGGCGGTGCCAAACGTCAGCCCGCGTGGCGCGACGCGCTTGGGAGACGCGTGATCTGCGAATCACTCAAATGAGGTTAATGGTCGATGCGCGAAGCCGAATAAACTTGGTGCCGGCAGTTCCGTCGGGCCGACACCACACCACGGCGGCCTCCGCTGTGAACTCACGAACCACGCCCGGAAGCTTGAACGTTAAAGTCAACTCGTCGGAAACGGCGAGTGGCAGCTTAATGTTCTGAAGACCCATTCCGTCAGCGCTTAGGTTTCTGGCCTCCGCCTTGAACGAGAAGCCGCTCTTGGTTCGAACCATTACCGGCACGTTGAACTCCGCCCGGTAGCCCGGGGGCAACGGCGGTGCGGCGCTGGAAGAAGAACCGAAAACCCTTGCCTCTTGTTCAAACTTCCGCAGTTCCTCCGCAAGGAGCGCATCCAGTTCCTCTTGGTCCTGCGATGAGGGCTCGGGCGCCGTTTTGACGATCCACATCTCGGGCTC
>Ga0209039_10003119_pt1 | contig 13255 bp, 14 predicted proteins | sample BogFormECP12_OM1_FD_188238 | JGI IMG/M metagenome (GOLD analysis project Ga0209039, IMG submission 188238) | Bog forest soil microbial communities from Calvert Island, British Columbia, Canada - ECP12_OM1 (SPAdes) (version 2) | ecosystem: Environmental > Aquatic > Freshwater > Wetlands > Bog ...
GGGCCGTCCGCCGGCGTCGCCATGGTGACGTCGCTGGCATCGCTCGTCACCGGCCGCCCTGCATATCCCGACATCGCGATGACAGGCGAGATCACGCTGCGCGGGAAGGTATTGCCCGTCGGCGGCATCAAGGAGAAGGTGCTCGCGGCCAAGCGCGCAGGCATTCGGCGCGTGATCCTCCCCGAGCAGAACCGCTCTGACGTGGCCGAGATCCCCGCGGACCTGCTAAAAGGGCTCGAGCTTGAGTACGTGGGGACGATCCATGAGGTGCTCGCGCACACGCTCGCGAGGTCGGGCTAGCGACCTGTCCGCCGCCTTGCGTGTGGCGATCGCGGTGGGCCTGCTCGGCGCGCCCCTTGGCTGTGTCTCCCAGACCGAATACGACACTGTGAGCCAGGAGCGAGACCTCCTGCGCCAGGAGCGAGATCGCCTCGCGTCGGGCCAGGCAAACCTTGACGCCGAGCGCAATAAGCTCTTGGACCAACTCGAAGACATGCGCAGCGAGCGCGATGCGCTGAAGAAGAAGGTCGATCAGCTGACCCGCAAGTCGACCGACCTCGAGACGCGCGCAGCCGGGCTCGATGAGTGCAGCGCCGAGAACGAGAAGCTAAAGGCCACCTACGAGGGTCTCGTTCAGGACCTCGAGGGCCAGGTCGCCGCACAAACGATCGAGATCGACCGCGCGCGCGAAGCCTGCAAGGCGGCGCCGAAAAAGCGGCCGCCGGCGAAGCGTTCGAGCGCTGCAAGCACGCAGGGCCAGTGAGCGGCTTTGCCCACACGGCGCGAGGGCATTGACACCCGCTCTGCCTCCTCGGGCGACACTCGAGGCGCTGTTTGCGGCGGCGCTTTCGGCGGTCGACCCCGCTGCAGCGGTGGCGCGCACGATCGAGCGGGTTCCGGGACAGCGCGGGGCTCTTTCCATCGCGGGCGTTTCTTTCGCACCAGAATGCCGCTTCGTGGTCTTCGCCGCCGGGAAGGCCGCCTGCACGATGGCGGCTGCGCTGGAAGAGCTCGTGGGCGACCGAATCGTGCGCGGGCTGGCGGTGACAAAGGACGGTCACGCGCTGCCGCTGCGCAGCCTGGTCACGATCGAAGCCGCCCATCCCGTTCCCGATCAGCGCTGTGAGCGCGCGGCGCGCGAGGCACTCGCTCTCGCGCGCAGTGTCGGGCCGGAAGAAGCACTCCTCGTGCTGCTCTCTGGCGGCGCTTCGGCCCTCCTCACGGCGCCGCCGCCGGGGCTTCGCCAAGAGGATCTCGCACGGACGACCGCGGCTCTCCTTGCCGAAGGCGCGGACATCCAGGAGCTCAACTGTGTTCGCAAGCACCTCGGGACGGTAAGCGGAGGTCGGCTGGCGAGCCACGCGCGCGGTGCGCCGATCGTCGAGCTCGTCGTCTCCGACGTGATCGGGGACCGGCTGGAAGTAATCGGCTCTGGGCCCTGCACCGCGGATCCCACGACCTTTGCCGATGCCCTCGCGGTTCTCGCGCGCCGCGGCCTGCGCGAACGGGTGCCGCGGACGGTCGTCGCGTACCTCGAGGCCGGCGCGCAAGGCAAGCGGCTCGAAACCCCGAAGCCAGGGGACCCGGCGCTGCGTCGCGTGGTGGCCCGCGTGGTCGCGGCGAATAGCGATGCGCTCGACGCCGCCCGCCGCGAAGCAGAGCGAAGGGGTCTTCGGGCGATCGTCGTAAGCCGCACCTTCGCGGGGGAAGCCCGAGTCGCAGGGAAGAGGCTCGTTGCGCTCGCCCGCGCCCTGTGCGTGGATGCCCCGCTCGTCGTCTTGGCCGGCGGAGAAACCACGGTCACCGTGCGCGGTCCTGGCCGGGGTGGACGGAACCAGGAGCTCGCGCTTGCTGCGGCGCTTGCACTGAAGGACGTCCCTGGGATTGGGCTCCTCGCAGCGGGCACCGACGGCAGCGACGGCCCGACCGACGCTGCTGGCGCCTTCGCGGACGGGAGCACCGTCGCGCGAGGGCGAGCCCTCGGTCTTGATGCCCAGCAAGCGCTGCTCGAGAACGATTCCTATGCCTTCTTCGCTGCGGAAGGCGGGACGTTTCGCACGGGACCCACCCGGACAAACGTCATGGACTTGGTTTTCCTCGCGCGGGATGGGTAGCCGTCAAAGCGCCGGCTCACGATCTCGGGTGCGAAGCGCTTCTTGCGCTCGCGCCTAGTAACGGACGTTGAGCCGCAGGAAGATTCCCTGCGTCACGACATTCGCGTGGCTCGCGCCGCTCGTGGTCGAATTTGTGGTCACGACCTGGGTGGGCGCCGCTCTCGTGTCATTCACGCCAAACCAGCTGCTAAGACGGTATCCCACGGTCACGTCGAGTCCCTGCAGAATGGGCGAGACGTCGTAGAGGACCCCAAGCTCGCCTTCGGCATTGAACGCTGTGCGCCCCGTGGTCGATGTCTGCGACGCTGTGAAGGGATGGATCGTCGGGCCGAAGGCGAGGCTTTCCCGGTCCCTCACCTTCATGTCGCCGATCAGGACGGCTCCGGAAGTGGAAGCCACGAGGTAGAAGGGCGACTCGCAGATGCGCAGGCGGCCACTCCCGCCCACGCGCGGGCCTACACCCCAGAAGCCTACCTCGCGAGTGTTATCGAGCTGGGCCGGATTGAAAAGGTTTACGCCGAATCCGCTCACCTCGATGTTTTGATCGAAGTTCGCGTAGCGCACGCCGCCGAAGAGCCGCGCATCGATCGACTTCCCGAGCTTCACGTTGTAGCCACCCTCAAGATCGACGTAGCTGTAAGCGGTCTGCGCCGTGGCCTCCATCTGGCTGTTGAGCAAACCGCCGAAGAAAAATTGAGGAACCCCGAGGGTTGGAAGGAAGAGGGGGGACTGCACCTGCTGGCGATCGCTGTAAAGCCAGTCCGCGTCGCCGAGCGCCACGACGTCCCAGCCTGCCAGAGAACGGTAGCCAAGGCCCACTCGGCCTCCTCCGCCCCACTGTGGCGACACATTGAGTGGGCGGCCGAAGGGTTCGAGAGGTCCGAACTCGATCCCCCAGCGGGTCTTTTCGCCTATGTTCTCAAGGTAGTGGCCTTCGAAGGTCCCGAAGAACCCTCCCGTCGCATGGGGCTTCTCGTCCGCGCGTGTCGGCCGCGCGCTGGTAAGGCAGAGAGCGGTCAGCCCAACGATCACAAAGAGAAGCGGGCGCAAGATCGACGCCGGACTGTGCATTCGATAAGTCTCCCGAAGGGATAGAAGTCGGTTGCTGATCTCCACCGGTGCACTCGGCCGGCCGACTGTCCGAGCTTCAATTATGCAGACTAGACATCCCGAGGTGACTCTGTCGAGGGGAATCGCGCCTGGAAAGATCGGCCTCAAAGCCGAGCCCCCGCCGCGAGCGGGGACGCGAGCGACCCAGGTCCCGAGCTAACCTTGGGTCTTATGCTCCCGCAGAAGGGCCCCTCGTTGGCCGCCCTCCTTCAGCGCTCCCTGGTGTCCCTCGATCTCATCGTCCGTGCAGCGCTCGTCTACCTGCGCGTCGTGCTGCATAACCGCGGGATCTGGCGGGCGGGCCCCATGCACCTCGTTGAGATGCAGCATCGTTTTGCGCAGCGCTTCGTCGGCGTCGCGACCCGGTTCAAGGGTGGCCTCATCAAGCTCGGTCAGGTAGCGAGTCTGCGCATCGATGTCATGCCTCTCGAGGTGACAGAGGAGCTTGCGAAGCTGCAAGACCGCGTCGACCCGCATCCCTATGGGGAAATCGCGGCGCAAGTCGAGGCGGAGCTCGGTGCCCCGGTAGAGGAGGTCTTCGAGCGTTTCTCAGCGACTCCCCTCGCTTCCGCGAGCCTTGGCCAGGTGCACCGGGCCCGCACACGCGACGGACAAGAAGTGGCCGTGAAGGTTCTCTATCCCGGCGTCGAGCGCTCCGTCGCCGTCGACCTCGCGATGACAAAGCTCGGTCTTTGGCTCTTTAACTTCCTCACCGTCGCAGATCTCATGCAGGTCTACCGCGAGCTCCGGGAAGCCCTGCTTGGCGAGATGGACTACGTGCGCGAGGGGAAGGCGGCCGAGGAGGTCGCGTCGAACCTGTCCCACGACCCAGAAGTCGCAGCGCGTGTGCTCATTCCGGCGATCCGCTGGGACACGACGACGCGCCGCGTGCTCACCATGGAGTTTCTCGAGGGCGTGCGCATCAATGACCGCGCGGCGCTCGCCGCGCGGGGCAGGGACCTTCAAGATCTCGTGCTCTGGACCTCCCGGGCCTTTCTTCACATGATGTTCCGCGACGGCTTCTTTCACTGCGACCCGCATCCCGGAAATCTCCTGGTCGATTCCGAGGGCCGTATCGTCATCGTCGATTTCGGCATGAACAAGCGCGTTGCAGCGGATCTGCGTGCTGCGATCCGCAAGAACGTGATCGCGTCCGTGCAGCGCGACCCCGAGCTCTATGCCGCCTCGCTGCTCGAAGCCGGGATCGTGCGTGAGCGCGATCTCCCAGCAGTGAAAGAGATTGCAAAAATCTCGTTCGATCCCGCATATTTCAATCTGACACCCAAAGAGGTTGCGAACCTCGACTTCGGCGAGTATTTCGGTCGCATGCGTACGCAGATGAAGCGCATCCAGAGCTTCCAGCTGCCCGATGGCCTCGTCATGTGGTCGCGCGCTTTCTCCCTGCTCTATGCGCTCGCCACAGAGCTCGCGCCGGGCCTGCGTCCGCTCGACGTGATCGGTCCCTATGTGCTTGAGTTCCTGCAAGGAGAGCCCGCGGCGCGTTCGGCTTGACGCTCTGCGTGCTGCGTCCGATCCTCGCCGCCGTGCGCGTGGCCCTCGCTCAGGTCAATCCCACCGTGGGTGATCTCGCCGGCAACCGCCGGCTCGCCGAGGAGGCGGCCGCGAAGGCGGAGGCCGCGGGCGCCGAGCTCGTTGTGCTGCCTGAACTTGCGCTGACGGGCTACCCGCCCCTGGATCTGCTGGAGCGCGAGGGTTTCGTCGAGGACCAGGTCCGGGAGCTCGAGATCCTTGCAGGCGCAGCGCGCCGCATCGCGATCGCCGTGGGCGCCGTCCTGCCCTTTGAAAGTGGCCGTCCGAAGGCGCTCCTCAACGCCGCCGTCTTGCTCGCAAGCGGCGAGCGGGTCGCGGTCCGCGGGAAGTCGCTCCTCCCCACCTACGACGTCTTTGACGAGGGTCGCTACTTCCAGCCCGCTCTGACACGCGAACCCGCGCTACTGGGCCACGCACGGGCCGAGCGGCTGGGGCTCACGGTCTGCGAGGACCTCTGGGCGAGCCGAGTCCCGTACGCAGTCGACCCCGCGAGCGAACTCGCTCGCGCGGGCGTGGACCTCTTCGTGAACCTCTCGGCTTCGCCCTGGCATGTCGGCAAGGCGCGTCTGCGGCGCGAGATCTTCGCCGACACCGCACGACGCCACGGCGTCCCCACGGTGTTTGTGAACCAGGTGGGAGGCAACGACGAGCTGATCTTCGACGGCGGCTCCTTCGTGGTCGATGCTTCGGGGAAAGTTCGGGCCTCCCTCCCGCTTTTCGAGTCGACCCTCGAGGTCGTCGATCTCGCTCTGGCGGAACCAGGGATCGCGCCCGACGCGGTCGTCGAGCCCGAAGGGGTGGCCCAGCTCGAGCGCGGCCTTGTGGTCGGGATCCGCGACTATTTTCTAAAGCAGGGCCTTCCGATCGGCGCCGTAATCGGGATCTCGGGCGGAATCGATTCGGCCGTAACCGCACATCTCGCCGTCCAGGCGCTCGGCGCTGAACGCGTCCTCGGTGTCGCCATGCCCGGCCCGTTCTCCTCCCCGCACAGCGTGGCGGATGCGGAGGCCCTCGCGCGCAACCTCGGGATCGAGCTGCGGCGGATCGAGATCGTGCCGATCTACGAGGCCTGTCTGCGCGCCTTCCGCGACCTTCTCGGCCGACGGGATGACTATGGGGTGGTGCAACAGAACATCCAGTCGCGGATTCGGGGAGCGCTCCTCATGGCGATCTCCAATTGGGAGCAGCGACTCGTGCTCGCGACCGGGAACAAGAGCGAACTGTCGATCGGCTATTGCACACTCTATGGCGATACCGTGGGCGGCCTTGCAGTTCTCGGCGACGTCTACAAGCGCGATGTGTATGCACTCGCACGCTACGCCAACCGCACGGGAGAGCGGATCCCGGCACGCTCGATCGTGAAGCCCCCCTCGGCGGAGCTCGCCCCCGGCCAGCTCGACCAGGACGACCTCCCGCCCTACGAGGTGCTCGACGCCGTGCTTGAACAGGCCATCGAGGGTGGGCTCGGGGTCTCGGGGATCGTCCCGCCGCCCGGCGCCTCGGCAGCCCTCGTGCGGGGCATTGTCGACCGGCTAGACCGCAACGAGTACAAGCGGCGGCAGGCGCCGCTCGTGCTTCGCTGCTCGACGAAGGCGTTCGGGGCCGGCCGCCGGCTGCCGATCGTCCACCGCTACGGCCGCAGCTGAAGCGGCCCGGAGGCGCCCCTCGAGGGCGGCAGGGTGAGGCGCGGATACCCCCTTCCCGCAGCCATCCGAAAGCGTGTAGTTTCTTGCCCCGGCGGTGCGCTCGACAAACCAGAGACCTGGGAGGAAGCAAAGCGTCATGCAGCTCCGGACTGTTCGTAGCCTCACAAGGATCGCGGCGGTCGCCCTCGCCGCGGTGTGGATCGTTGGTAGCGTCGTGTCCACCGCTTCGGCAGACGAGGCGGTCAAGACGGAGAGGACGGCCGGGAAGTTCGTGAAGTGGGACAAGGATGCGGGAACGGTTCTCGTGAAAGAGAAGGGCAAGGACGTGCTTTTCAGTGTGATCGCTGAAGGTTCGGTTCTCACGCGGACGACGGTCACGGTGAAGGCCAAGCCGGCCAAGCTCGATGATCTCAAGGAAGGCCAGATCGTCGTCGTGTACTGGAAGCCAGGCGCCTCGGATCCGAACAAGAAGGACGCGCGCAAGATCGACGCCGTGAGCCTGCCGGAAGGAACCCAGGCTGAGGAAGGCGAGTACTAGGCCAGACGCGGGGGCGAGGTCCCGTGGCCCCGCCCTCGCTCCGTGCGCGTGTCGTCGCCTAGGACGCCTTCTCGAACAGCTCGACCCAGCCTTTGTAGTTTGAGGCGATCTTCGCCGCTGCCTCCTCGCGCGTGAGCTTCTTCTCCCTCCAGGCGACAAGCGGATCCCAGAACGTGGTCCGTCCCACCGCGAAGCCGATGAACCCCGGCACGCCGGCCGCGGCGCGCAGCCACTCCAGCACTTTCTTGTCATCCTCGCCGCGCCCGAGAACGATGCAACCGACCTCGCTGCGGCCGCCACGTCGCGCGGCCTGAACGACGCGCACGCAGTCCTCGCGCTTGTCGAGGCCTTCGATCTTCCACACGTCTGGCTCAACCCCGGCGTTCTGGAGCGCTTCGATGGCACGAATCATGAGGGCAGGCCGGAGTTCGCGGTCGTACGCCTTCTTGTCGCCACCAAGGCGCTCGAGCTGAGCCTTCTCCGCCGGGACGAGAAGCTCGAACATGAACTTGCGCCCGGTCTTGTGGAGGTAGTCGGACAGACGCTTGAGGCGCGCGGTTTGGCGCGTGTTCATCGCAGCGTCGCCTTCGGGGTTAAAGCGCACGAGCACCTTGGAAAAGGTGGGATTGAAGGCCTCGATGTGCTTCGCGAAGTCTTCGCCGTACTCGAAGTCGAACTCGTCTTGGCCGCTTTTCTCGATGCACATCGCCAGCGCGATCTTGCGCTTGGCGGCGTCGCGCGCGATATCCGCACCGAACTGCTCATCCACCAGGATCCCAGCCCGTGCCTGCGGCACGCCCTCGCCCAGGGCCTTTAGGAAACCGTCGTAGACGACGCGCTTGGTCGCGGCGGCCTCCGCGGTCTGCTCCGCTGTGAGCGTACCCTTCCAGCCGAACATCTTGGTTTGAAACGAGCCGCGGTGATCGAAAGGCAGGATATAGAGGGGCCGGTTGTATCCAACGCTCATGGGCTCACTTCTCCTTGGCTGGCGAGAATACGGGCTGGTGTGCGACTTGCGCGCAGAATACGGTCGATCGAGCAGTCCGACAACGCCTCCCAGCACACGGGGAGAGGGCCCCTGACCGTTTGTGCCACCAAGCCCGCTGCCCGGTACATTTGGCCACAGAACACGGACCGAAGGGGGGCTCGATTGCCGGTGACCGAAGACGAGTTCCGCGAAGGCCTCCGCCACTGGCCGAGCGGAGTCACCATCGTGACCGCGCGCTCCGGCGGGCGGATCCACGGCATGACGGTCTCCGCCTTCACGAGTGTTTCTCTCACTCCGCCCCTTGTCCTCGTGTGTGCGGACAAGACATCCAACACCCATCCCTTGATCGCCGAAGGAGGAGTCTTCGCCGCGAACATTCTCGCCGCGGGACAGGAGGCTCTGTCCAATCGCTTCGCGTCCAAGAAAGACGAGGATCGGCGCTTCGAAGGCGTGGAGTGGTACGAAGGGGTAACCGGCGCTCCCATCTTGCGCGGCGTCGTCGCCGCGCTTGATTGCCGTGTGGTGAGCGCGCATGACGCAGGTGACCACGTGATCTACGTGGGTCTTGTGGAAGCGATCGAGACGCAGCCGGCGGAGCCACTGGTGTACCACGCCGGCAGCTACCGGCCGCTCCGCTAGAGAACGCGTGCCGACCGCACACCTCGTCGTCTACTCCGACTACCTTTGCCCCTGGTGCTACAACGCGGCAGTGCGGCTCCGGCGGATTCGCGAGGAGTTCGCTCCTTTGCTGCGACTCGAATGGCGCAGTTTTCTGCTGCGACCGCGCTCGGGGTCTGGCCGGGACCTCGAAAAATTTCGATCTTACACCGAATCGTGGCTGCGCCCTGCTGGAGAGCCTGACGCCGGGACCTTCCAGGTCTGGCAGGGTGGTGCGGGTCCCCCCACGCACAGCGTACCGCCGCACCTCGTGGCCAAGGCCGCGGCGCTCTTTGGTGAGGAGCATTTCGAACGCATCCACGCAGGGCTGCTCCGCGCGTACTTCGGCGAGAGCCAGGACATCACCCATGAGGTCACACTGCGTGAACTCTGGGAAGAGGCCGGACTTGCGTCCGAGGAGTTCGCGCGGGTCGACGATCCTGAGATCTTGCGCAGCGTCTTGAGGCAGCATGACGAGGCGATCGAGCTTGGAGTGACGGGCGTTCCCACCGTCGTGCTTGAGGGGAATGGCGCGCTCGTCATGGGAGCGCAGCCGCTGGACGTGTACCTGCGCTGGATCCGTCGGGTGACCGAGACCTAGCGAGCTGCCGTCACGCCGGGCGAGCGACACATCGAAGAAGGGAGGCAGGAAGATGGAAGACCCTTGCGCGCGCTTTCGGCTCGATGGTCGTGTGGCCGTCGTGACTGGTGCTTCGTCGGGGCTAGGTGTCGCATTCGCCCGCGCGCTTGCCGGCGCGGGCGCAAGGGTGGTGCTCGCCGCGCGTCGCAAGGCGCAGCTCGAGTCACTCGCGGAGGAGCTCGTGGCGGAGGGGGCTTCGGCACTCGCCGTGTCGTGCGACGTGAGCCAGGAGGAGGAGGTTGACGCGCTCGTCGCTGCGACGCTCCAGCGCTTCGGGCGCGCGGACGTCCTCATTAACAACGCAGGGATCACGACCATCACACCCGCCGAGCTGCAGCCCGCTTCCGAGTTCCGGCGCACGATCGAGGTCGACCTTGTCGGCGCTTTCCTGTGTGCGCAGCGCTTCGGACGCGCGATGCTGGCTGCGGGCGGCGGGAGCATCGTCAATGTCGCGTCCGTACTCGGCATGGTCGGTGTAGGCCAGGTTCCCCAGGCCGCCTATGCCGCGGCGAAGGGAGGCGTCATCAACCTGACTCGCGAGCTTGCGGCCCAGTGGGCTCGGCGCGGGATTCGTGTGAATGCCCTCGCTCCGGGCTGGTTCTTGAGTGAGATGACCGCGGACCTGTTTGGCGACGAGCGTTCGATGAAGTGGGCCCGCGGGCGAACGCCCATGGGCCGCACCGGACGCGACGAGGAGCTTGCGGGCCCTGTCCTTTTCCTGGCCTCCGATGCCTCGAGTTTTGTGACCGGCCAGACCCTGGCGGTCGATGGAGGATGGTCGATCGTCTAGGCGGCGGGCCTACTGGCTCATGTACCAACCGCCGTTCGGCGAGAGCACTTGGCCCGTCACAAAACCGGCCTCGTCGCTCGCGAGGTAAACGGCGGCCCAGGCGATGTCGTCCGGGCCTCCCATGCGGCCGAGGGGAGTTTGCATTTCGAGCAGCCCGCGCAAAGGCGCGAGAGGCGCCGTCATCGCGGTTTCAATCCAGCCCGGCGCGATTGCATTCACGCGAATGCCCCGGGAGGCGAGCTCGCGTGCAAGCGACCGGGTGAGGGCGAGGACTCCGCCCTTGGCTGCGCAGTAGGCGGGGGCGCCGCCTCCGCCGGTCGTGCCCATAATCGAGCCCATGTTGACGATCGCGCCCGAGAGCTGCGGTCCCATGATCTTGAGCGCTTCTCGCGTGCAGAAGAACGTGCCGTGCAAGTGAACGGCAATCATGCGCAGCCAATCCTCGTCCGTCGTATTCACGGTCCGGTCGGTGTGGGTGCGCACCTTGCCCTCTGTGGCGAGCTCCTGCGCCTGCTGAAGTGCGAGGCTCGTGAAAAGCGTCGCCGCGTCGGGGTCGTTCTCGTGGCCGGCAATGCCCGCGTTGTTGACCAGCACATCGAGTCGCCCGAAGCGTTCCGCTACTTCTTCGAACATGCGGCCCACGGCGGCGGAATCGGAGACATCCGCGATGAAGGGCACGCCTCCCACCGCGTGGGCCACCCGCTCGGCCGCCGGTTTCGAGAGATCGTTCACCAGGACTTGCGCGCCCTCGGCCGCAAATCGCGTCGCGATCGCCTCGCCGATCCCGGCGCCGCCGCCCGTGACGAGCGCGATCTTGCCAGCGAGTCGGTCCATTTCCTGTCTCCTTGCTCCGTGCGGGCTACGGCTGCAACACGACCTTGAGCGCGTTCTCCGCGTGGGAGGCGAAGATCTCGTAGCCGTGTACGCCTTCTGCAAGGGGCATCCGGTGGCTGATGATCTCTGTCGGGTCGATGCGCCCGGCTTTGATGAGCGGCACGAGAAGCGGAACGTAGCGCTGCGGGTTCACGAGCCCGCTGCGCAGGGTGAGGTTCTTGAGGAAAAGCGCAAGAAATGGCACCTCCGTGGGCTCACTGATCACTCCGATCGCCGCGATGCGGCCACCTGCCCTTGCGATCTCGATCCCCTTGAGGAGCAAGTCGCCCCGTCCCACGGCCTCGATCACGGCGTCCGCGCCGCGGCCCTCGGTGGCTTGCGCAACGTGTGCGGAGAGATCGTCGGTTTTCGGGTTCAGGGCCTCGCAGCCGCGGTCTCGAGCGCGGGCGAGCCGTCCCTCATCGAGGTCTACGGCGATCACCCGGGCCGCACCGCGCAGCTGGGCGCTGCGCTGGGCAAAAGCGCCCACCGGACCGCAGCCCAAGACCACCACCACATCGCCCGGGCCGACCTCGGCGAGCTCGGCGCCCATATAGCCCGTCGGGAGGATGTCGGTCAGAAAGAGCGCTTGCTCGTCGGAGAGATCGCGGGGGATCCGAAAGAGATTGGTGTCCGCGAAGGGGACCCGTACGGCTTCGGCCTGGCCTCCAGGCAGCGCCGTCGAGAAACCGAAGACGTTCTGCCCGCCGCTCGTGCTAAAGACGCTGCAGCCGCTCCAGAGTCCGCTCCGGCAAGGCGAGCAGCTTCCGCAGCCTATTAAGGCGGACGTGAGAACGCGGTCCCCCCGGCGGACGGTGCGCACCGCGGGGCCGGCATCCTCCACCACCCCCACGAACTCGTGGCCCACCACGAATCCGCTTTCGATGATCGGCATCGTGCCGTGCCAGAGATGCAGGTCCGATCCGCAGATCGCCGACCGCGAGACCCGGACCACGGCGTCAGTATCCGTTTCGCGGCGCGCATCGGGCACGTGCTCGACGCGGAAGTCCTTGGGCCCGTGATAGGTTATTGCCTTCATCGCGCATTGTCCGCCGAAATGGATGGGTGGTGCGGCAGAGAGGACTCGAACCTCTCTGGTGCACGTCATCTCCAATAATCTCGGTCACTTAGCTCGCCGGGGACTTGAGTGCAACTTGAGTGCAACCGGCGCTTGAAGCGAACCATGGCCGCCCTGGACGCCGTGATCCACGACATGGGCGGCGCGAACACGGGGGTTCTAATCGGGGGGGCGCTCCGTACGATTGCCGACTCCCGCCGTTACGCGCTTGCAACCTGAATGGGCATGGGCTGCTTAGCTGGGGTTCAGAAGAACCCCAGGCCCCAGGCGCTGCCGTCGATCCAGATAGGCGCAACCAGAAAGACATCCACGTTTACGCGGCTGACCGAATCTTCGTCAGGGAAAACCCCGCTCGAATCGCTTATCCTAAAGCGCGAAGGAACATGGACACCCCTATGGCCAGGCTTTGCTTCCTGATCGGCCAAGCCTAGGAATTTGGCCAACAAGAAGAGATGCCAGGAGAATCATCGATGCGTTACACGGTCGTTTTGGAACAGGAAGCAGATGGGGGCTACGTCGCCACCGTTCCGGCATTGCCCGGATGCGTCAGCCAAGGCGACAGCCGCTCCGAGGCGCTCGTCAACGTCCGTGAGGCGATTGAGCTTTACGTGGAGGACTGCCGCGATGCTGGCGATCCGATCCCCACGGAGGCCGGCAAGGAGTTCGTCGAAGTTGAGGCCGCGTAATAGGACGCGCGATCGTGGCCAAGCTCCCCACCGATCTGTCCGGCCGAGAGGTTCGCGCCGCTTTGGAACGCGGCGGCTTCGTGTTCCGTCGCCAGAGCGGCAGCCACATGGTGCTCCGCCGCGACGAACCGTATTCACGTGTCGTCGTCCCCGACCACAAGCGGGTCCGTGCCGGCACTCTCAGGCGCATCATCACAGAAGAGGGTCTGACCGTTGAACAGTTCATGCAACTACTCTGATGACTGTCGCTTTCGATAACCCGATCACGCTTCACGCTGCGATTCGCTGGTAGCGATGGTGGAGTCCGAGGAGCACTGGGAACGCGATCACGCGTCCGAGATCTCTCCCATGACCGACCACCATTTCCGGTGCCTTCTTCTTCGCGAGTAGGCGCGCTATTGCGCGGAGCAGATTGCCAAGCCGAACGGGCATTTTCTGTACGAGTACTCGTCAAGCGGAGGGGTTGCCGGTTTGGTTCTGACGCTCGTCCAGGCGCCCGGACGGGCGGGTTGCGACCCTGTCCGTTCCGATAACTCCATCGCGCGTCACGCTGCGACTCGCTCGTATCGATGGTGCAGTCCACG
>Ga0209039_10003120_pt1 | contig 13255 bp, 18 predicted proteins | sample BogFormECP12_OM1_FD_188238 | JGI IMG/M metagenome (GOLD analysis project Ga0209039, IMG submission 188238) | Bog forest soil microbial communities from Calvert Island, British Columbia, Canada - ECP12_OM1 (SPAdes) (version 2) | ecosystem: Environmental > Aquatic > Freshwater > Wetlands > Bog ...
GCCGTATCTCTTGGAGAACTCCCCGAAGCTCGTCCTTCTGAAGCCCCTAGAAGCGAACAGGCCCGCCCCCTGTTCGTTCTCCACGCTGGCGTACACGACCCGCGCCCCGATGCTCACGAAGTGGGCCAGGGCGTCGTCAAGCAGCTGGCCCCCGAATCCGTTCCTTCTTTGCGCTTTGGCGACGGCGATGTAGTAGACGTATCCGATCCCATCGTCCAAAGTCTTCAGCATGGCCAGCCCGACGGCCTTTCCGTCGGCCTCCGCCACCCTCACCCTGGCTATCTCGTAGAGGGTCTTCTTGGAATGCCTCAGGTACCAGCCTTCGAAGCTCTCTTCGAGAATCGGCTCGAGCCGGGCCCTGTCGCCGGAGCCGGCGTCGGAGATCCTGGGGCCCGCCTCTTCCTTCACAGGCGGAAGACCAGCCTGGCGTTTTCAGAGAGAATTCTCCGCTTGCCACTGCCGTTCACGTCCAGACTCGACACAAGTCCAAGTGCCGCAGAATGTGAAGTGACTGGGTAGTCGGTCCCGAAGATCACCTTGTCAGGCCCGCCCGCGAAGTAGATTGCGCCGTTCAGCTTGTCGACCAACCACTCGGCATACCGATCCGAGTAGGAGCTCCCTCCGACCGCGAGCCCAGAAACATCGGCGTAGACGTTCTCGTGCTTGTAGATCAGCTCTGCGACATCCTCTATCCAAGGGTTCCCGAAATGGCAGGCGACGATCTTCAACCCCGGCCTGGCGTTAGCCAGCGCGTCGAGCGTAAGAGGATGAGAATGAGCCAGACTTCCGCGACTGGTCACCGTGTCGCCGGTGTGGAACATCACCGGCAGGCCCTCCTCCTCTGCATACGCGTACAACCTGCTGAAGACCCGGTCGATGGCGAAGACTTCCACATATCCGAGGAGAACCTTGAACCCCTTTACGAGGTCTCTATCTTTCCTCGCCAGCGACAGCGCCTGCTTCACCCCCGCTGCCGTGGGAGCCACCGTCAGTATCGGCAGAAGCAGACCCCTGCTCTTCATGCACAGCTCGATCACCTGTTCGTTGGGGAGAGGGGCCCCAGAGGTGAGGGGGGGGCTCAACAGAAGGCCGTGGGCTATGCCGTTGTCTTGCATGAGTCGAGACAGTTCATTGAAGGTGTAGGAGAGGCCGTTCCGCCTCGCATACTCGATGAGGGCGTCGTCCCTTCGGCCCGAAAAGTGGACGTGGGCGTCTATTATCTGGGGCAAGCCTGCCAGCCCTGCGACCAACCGCCCTTCATTAAAACCCCCCTCTCATCTCACGACGCAGGGCCGAATCCCTCTCATGAGAGGAGGAGAAGCGCTGAGAGCCGCAGTAATAAGGCGCAGGGGGGAGGAGGGGGCAATCGGGGGACCCAGGACCCTCTCACAGAACTCAAGTTCGCTTCACCAAAAAGGGGCCGTTTTTAGACAGCCTATCCCTTAGACCCCCTCAGGCGTCTGGGCCACAACCACCTTGCCAGCCAGAGCGTCGAGAATGACAACCCGCCGCCCCAGGGCAGCAGCCTCATGGTCCAGGAAGCTGGCGCGCACGAGGAAGCGGCCGGTGAGGAAAAGCAAGGTGAACTACGTGATTTCCCAGGTTCCGCCCCGGAAGCAGAGGTACGAGACCGTGGGCGACTGGATTCCCGGCAACCCAGTGAAGATCCGGGTTAGCAAGATGAAGGACGAGAGGTACGTGTTCCTCGTGGCATTGCACGAGATGGTCGAGTACGAGCTTTGCAGGATGAACGGAATCGCCGACAGCGAGGTGGTGGAGTTCGACATCAACTTCGAGAAGGAGAGGCGGGAGCGCCTCCACTCCATTGATGCGGAGGCGGGCGACGACCCCCGGGCGCCGTACCGTGACGAACACGGGTTCGCCAGCATGATCGAGAGAATGGTAGCGCAGAAGATGGGGGTGAGCTGGTCGGCCTACGAGAAGGCAATCCTGTCGTTGAGCCCTGGCCGCCGGATCGCCATCAAGCCACTGATCAGGAACTGAACGTGAATTCGCACAAACGCCGGGCCAGTCAATCTCGAATCACCAGACTGTAAATACCAGCCAGAGAGAGGTCCGCCCCGATGAACTATCGCAGGCTGGGAAGTTCCGGGTTGAAAGTCAGCGAACTCTCCCTCGGCGCCTGGGTTACCTACGGGGGTCAGGTCGGGGAGGACGTCGCGACCAAGTGCATGTCCGCCGCATATGAGGCCGGGGTCAACTTCTTCGACAACGCAGAGGCGTACGCGCACGGCAACGCGGAGGTCGTGATGGGGAACGTCATCAAGAAGCTGCGCTGGCCCAGAGAAAGCATAGTCGTCTCGAGCAAGGTCTTCTGGGGCGGGCACGGACCGAACGACCAGGGCCTCTCACGGAAACACATAGTGGAAGCCTGCGGAAACTCTCTGAAGCGGCTCCAGCTCGACTACCTCGACCTTTTCTTCTGTCATCGCCCCGACCCGAACACCCCCCTCGAGGAAACCGTCAGAGCGATGGACGACCTGGTCCACCAGGGAAAGATACTCTATTGGGGGACTTCGATGTGGAGGATGGACGACATCTCGGAGGCTTACAACATCGCTCGCGAACAGGGCCTCGTCCCTCCCCAGATGGAACAGCCCGTTTACAACATGCTCCAGAGAGACAGGGTGGAAGTGGAGTACCTGCCACTCTACTCAAAGATTGGCCTGGGTCTCACCACCTGGAGCCCCCTCGCTTCTGGCCTGCTAACAGGCAAGTACCACAGGGGCATTCCGCCTGGGTCTCGCGCGTCGCTCGAGAGCATGAAATGGCTGAGAGAGATCATGACGAACGCTAAGAACCGCGCCCTGGTCAAGGAGTTCGGACCCATAGCGAAGGACCTTGGATGCACACTTGCCCAACTGGCCATCGCATGGTGCTGCAGAAACCCGAACGTGAGCACAGTCATCACGGGAGCGACCACCCCTCAACAGGTCAAGGAGAACATGCAGGCCATCGAGGTGGTCCCCAAGCTGGATGCGGACATCACGCAGAGGATAGACGACGTCCTCAAAGGGAAGCCGCAGCTCGAGATGGACTGACCAAGAGCGTCGCCTCCCCGCACCTGTTGTCGGTTCCTTCTACCCAGCACTGGGCAACGGCCTTGAAAGAGGACGCCTCACTGGGGTTGACGGCCAGCCCGTAGGGGGTCGCACCTATTCGGCGGACTTTGGCGGTGAGTTTAAATCACGTATCACAGGGCAACGGCACAATGGCTGACAGTGCAAATATTCCATCCGCCCTTAAGGCAGTCCCGTTCTTCTCAGGTCTCGACTCAAGGCAGCTGAAGACCCTCGCCGAAAGCGGCAAGGAGCTCTCGTACAACTCGGGCGACACCATAGTCGAGGAGGGGACCATGGGCGTCGGCTTCTACATGGTCATCGACGGGAAGGTCGAGGTCCGCAAGGGTGCAAAGACGCTGGCGAAGCTGTCGAAGGGGCAGTTCTTCGGGGAGATGTCGCTCATAGATGAGGAGCCGCGCTCCGCAGACGTCGTCGCAATCCAGCCGACGAAGTGCTTCACGCTTTCGACCTGGGTCTTCTCGGCTCTGATAAAGCAACACCCCGAGCTGGCGCTCCCGATGCTCAAGGAGCTGGCCAGACGCCTCAGGGGCGCGCAGAGCTCCCCCACTTCGTAGGGCTGGCCGAGAAACAGCAGGCGTGCTGCGGCGATGTCGAGGTCACAAGTTTGAAGGTCGGGCTAAGCACTTGGTCTCTCCTTCACTCTGACGTGTACTCGGCCGTAAGGACCATCGGAGACGCCGGGCTCGACTACATCGAGCTATGGGGAGAGGTCCCCCACGCCTACCACGGGTGGGTGGACAAGAGGCAGCTAAAGGACGTCCTGTCCAACTACAACTTCACAATGACGATGCACGCCCCATTCACCGACCTCAACCCGGCCACCCCCTTCGAGCCAGTCAAAGGCGCCGTAACGAAGACGCTGAAGAGCTTCGTCAACTTCGCAAGCGAGCTGGGAGCTGCAAGGGTCACCTTCCACCCTGGGAGCGTCCACAGCGGCGTCCTCGTTCCCCAGTCGATAGAGGACGTGGTGAGCCTCCTGCGGCAGCTCGTCAGGGAAAGCAGCGGCAGGTTGGTGATCAACATCGAGAACCAAGCAAGGAGTCATTCCCACTACGACTTCCCCGTAGGAAGCGACGCCGAATCCATCGTCACCATTCTCGCGAACGTCGAGGGGTTGAGCTACACTCTCGATACGGGCCACGCCCACGCGAACGGCGAGGAGCCGTCAAGGCTCTACGAGAGGCTCAAGGACAGTGTGACGGAAGTGCACCTTAGCGACAACGACGGGAAGAGCGACGACCACCTGATTCCTGGCCAGGGGACGGCGAACCTGAAGGGGCTGCTCGACCGAATCGGCGGGCCCGACGCGCTTGTCTGCCTCGAACTCAACCCGCACAGGTACACGGCCGACGAAGTCCTCAAGGCCGCGGGCGAGCTAAAGCTAAGGAAGCTCCCCTAGCCTTCGACACTCTTTCGGGAGGAGCGGCAGCCCGGGTCCCTGCTCGGGGTGCCAGCGTGCGGGTCCGAGGTGGCCCCACTCAAGGTGAGGAACATACTCCATGCCATGCGCCTGGGCACGTACGTCCTGAAGCCCATGGAACCCTGCGGCGACCATATATCCATCCCCGCCTCGCGCCCCCAATCGATGAGAGCCCCAGGCCTCCGTGTCGCCGTGAGCGTTGTCGCGGCCCTCCTGGTGCTCTCTTACCTCGCCTACACGGTGGCGTCCACCCCCGGGGTGGCAATGCTTGCGAATCCGCCATCCAGCTTCACCGTGAACGGCCGGGCGTCCGGAATCACCTACATCGCCACCGACCAGAACTCGAGGGAGGCGGGGCTGATGAACAGGAGGATAACAGATGCCACCACGATGCTTTTCGTCTTCCCCTCCCCAGGGAGATACTCCTTCTGGATGAGCAGGGTCAACTCCACCCTCGACATTATCTGGCTCAACGTGACAGGGAATGTCGGCACCGTCGTCTACGTCGTGCGCAGCGCCCCGGCCTGCAGCTCCCCATTCCTGTGCCCCGTCTACCAGCCCACGGCCCCTGCCAACTGGGTGATTGAGACAAAGGGGGGGTTCGCTGAGGCAAACGGCATCGAAGCCGGGACTGTCGTTCGCTTCAGCTGAAGCACTACCCCAAGCCCAGCTTCCGACAGATTGTCACTTTCGTCTAGGAATTGCGACCCACCCACCTTTTTCCAGCCCTTGAGCCCAGCAGGTTCATGCAGTCCCCTCCGCATCCCCAGATGAGCCGCGCCCAGAAGCTGAGGTGGTATGCGGATCAACTCGTCAGCGACGCGGCCGTCAGCGAGCAAAAGGGCGACAAGGAGATCGCTATCTCGCGGTACCTTCAGGCGGCCGACCTCCTGCTGCTCCTCGCAAAGGGAGAGGAGAACTACACGGCCTGGAAGTACTACGCAGACAAGGCCGCGTTCTGCCAGCAGAAGGCGCGGCTGCTCATAGCCCAGGTTCCAAGGGCCTAGGCTGACAGCGTCACGCCGCACTTCATTAATATACCACGGGCCCGGATTGGCCTTCATGAAGTGGGAGTGCTATCGCTGCGGCCACATCTTTGAGGGGGAAATCACCCCGGACGAGTGCCCGAACTGCCACTACTCTCTGACCTTCTGGCTGGAGCATACGGAACCCCAGACGAACACCGTCCGCAACTTCGTGAAGACGGACCCACTTGCCATCGACTCCGACGAGTCAGTCCTCACTGCTGCCCAGAGGATGAGAGAGAAGAGGGCGGGGAACATACTCGTGCTCGTCAAGGGCGAGCCTGTAGGGATTCTCACCGAGAGGGACATACTGAACCGCGTGGCCGCCGACAACCTGATCGCGTCCAGCGTCCAGGTGAGGAAGATCATGTCTTCCCCCATGGTCAGCGTGACGGCAGACACCCCCCTGCCCGAGGCCGTGAAGCTCATGGCGAAACACAGGATCCGGACCCTCTTCGTCACCGACAAGGGGAAGCCGTTCGGGCTTCTGAACATGAGGTCGATAGTGGGCGACCAGTTCCGGGTCGCCAAGAACCTGGAATCCTGACCCGCTGGCGGACACCAATGGGGCCGATACTCTTCGTCTGTGTCGAGAACGCGGGGAGGAGCCAGATAGCTGAAGCGTTCGCCAAGAGGTATGGCTTGGACGCTGCGAGCGCAGGAACGATCCCGTCGGCGGGGGTTAACCCTGCGGTCGTACTGGCCATGAAGGAGAAGGGGATCGACCTTTCCTCCAACAGGCCCAGGGCGCTCACATCACAGATGATAAACGAGGCCTGCCTGGTTGTCACCATGGGGTGCTCGGTCGAGGCGGCATGCCCCAAGCCGATGCTGGCGAAGATGCAGAAGAAGCTGGTCGACTGGGACCTGGAGGACCCGAAGGGGAAGCCCCTGGAGGAGGTCAGGAGAATACGGGACGCAATCGAGGGCAGAGTGAAAGACCTGGCGGCAGGCACCGGCAGCCAGCAGTAGCAGAAGGGTAGAATGTGCAGGAGCAGCGACTGCGCACGGTCCGGGGGTTCAGCAGAGAGCTGCTCGAAGCGGCAAGGGAAGGCCGCACCGTGACCTACGGGCGTCTGATGAAGAAGTTCAGGCTCTCCCGGGGGAGACGAATCTCGGCCGTCCTGGGCGAAGTGGACAGGGCCCAGCGCCTCGCAGGAGCCCCGGGGTTTGCGGCCATTGTCGTACGCAAGGACACGGGTCATCCGGGAGGAGGCTACTTCTGCGACGACGAGCTCCCGCCTTCGCTGAGGAGGCCCGCCAGCAGGTGCACTGATCCGAAGCTCTCGGCCGACGAGAAGGAGCACGTCAGAAAGCAGCAGGGGAGAATCTGGGAATACTACGCAGATCGCCGCGGTAGCTCCGCCGGCGCTACCACTTGATTCCCAGTCCCTTCGAGATCTCGGCGTAGCGTTCGGACTGCTTCGCGCACAGTCTAGACTCCTCGTCTATGTCGAACCCGAGCTGGTTGGTGAAGAGGTGAACATACCTGCTCCAGTTGTAGATCAGAGGGTTGTCCTCCCTTTCCTTCCAGGGGTTCTTGTCCCCCCCTTCCCAGGGGTTCCCAAGTCCCTTCGCCCATAGCGGGTTCTCGAGCATGCCGTCCCTCTTGAGGGCCAGGAGCCTCAGAGCGGTCTCGGAGCCGTTGCGGAAGTAGTCTTGGGCGACCTGCCAGCCGTTCTTCCCGTACCTGTCCTCTTCGCCGACGTACATCCTCCCCCTTTCTCCGTGGTTTCCGAAGCGCCATCTCGACACCAGGCCCCGCTTTTGGAGGGAGCGAGCGAGGGCCGCGACGGCTCGCTTCTCAGTCGCCTTCGCCCTCGGGCTGTTCAGCCTGACCCTGAAACGGATCTCCGGTTCTCGGAAGAAGTGAAAGTTGACCAGCGTCCCCTTCTTCCGGAGCTTCTCGACATATGGCTTCAACACATCGAGGAGTATCGAATCCTGGTCTCTCAACTCAGCGAACAGGTTCACTTCGACCCACTGTTCCACCTGGCCCATGGGCCGTCTGTCGCGTCCTGCGGCTGATAAGGACGACGCGCTCAGGCCGAGCTGAGTTTCCGGAGCGCTTCTTCGGGGTTCGCCGCCTCTGTTATCGAACGACCGACTATGACGAAGTCTGCCCCCGCCGCAGACTCCATCGCCCCCCCTTGGGCGCCCACTCCTGGCGCGAAGATAAGGCACTTCTTCCCCACGATCCTCCTCGTTGCTTCGATCACATCCGGGGATTTCGCCGAGACCACCACTCCGTCCGCCCCCCACTGCTTCGCGCGCTTCGCAAAGACCCTGAAGAGGGGCACCCCCCCCTCGGTCCTAAGCCCATACCCCTCGTCCGCACCCTCGTGGCTCATGTACACGAGGAGCAGGACTCCCCCTCCCCTAAGGTGCGCTTCTTCGATCGCCCTCCCCAGTCCCTCCTTCCTTCCCACGAAGGGGTTCGCTATCACCGCGTCGACCCCATAGGTGAGGAGAGAATCCACGATGTTCAGGTTCGTGGACTCGATGTCGTTCATCTTCAGGTCAGCGATGATCGGAAGGCCCCCTGCCTTGCATGCGGAGATGATTCCCTTTGCTCCCTCCAGCCCGAAGGGAAGGAGCAGGTGGTGGTTCAGCTTGACCGCTGCCAAATGGCCTTGCGTTGCCCCGAGGACCCTTTCGGCCCGGGCCAGGCGTTTCTCGAACGGGCCGGAGAAATCGAGCGCCAGGACTATCCTGCTGCGTCTTTCCTCGGCCGAGGAGAGCATCCTTTCGTTGAACCCCTTCAAGACCCCACTCCCTTGTCTTGGCGGGCTGGGCCACCCCCGTTCCTGTGGGCGGCCCCAACCAGCTCGCTCAGGGTTCGCATCCCCTTCCTCTCCATGTATTCTAGGACCCCCATGTTAATCTCGTTGAACCTGTCGAACCTCTGGAGGGTCGCCGTCCCTATCTGCACCGCGTCGGCGCCCGCCAGGAAGAACTGGACCGCGTCTTCCCATTTCGACACCCCCCCGCACCCCATTATCGGCACGTCGAACTTCTCGCTTAGCTCGTACACGCACCTGAGTGCGATGGGCCTGATTGCTCCCCCTGAGAGCCCTCCGTAGACGTTGGAGAGCGCGGGCTTGCCGGTCTCGATGTCCACCGAGATTGCCCTCACGGTGTTTGCCGCGGTCAACCCGTCAGCCCCGGCTTCGACCGCTGCCCGAGCCACTTCTACGAGCCTCTCGGTGTTCGGAGATAGCTTGGCGAAGACCGGCTTCTTGGTGGCTGACTTTACTGCCTTCACTACCCTGTATACCACGTCGGGGTGGTGCCCCACCTCGGTTCCCACTCCTGCGACATGGGGGCAGCTTAGGTTCAGCTCGTATGCCATGAAGTCGTTGCCGTCGAGGGCCTCTGTGACGGCCTTGAACTCCCCGCCGTCGCCCCCGAAGATTGAAACTATGACTGGAAGGGACCTCTCGCTCAAGGCAGCGAGCTCCTCAGAGAACCTCACCGCCCCAGGGTTGGGGAGGCCTGCAGCGTTTACCATCCCGGAGTCCACTTCAGCCAAGGTCGGCTCAGGGTACCCTTCCCTCGGCTCCGGCCCGACCGACTTGGTAACCGCTGCCCCCGCTCCGTATTTCAGGGCCTCAAGGACCTTCGAGAGCGAGGCTCCTTGCACCCCCGAAGCGAGAACCGTAGGGTTGGAGAGGTGCAGCCGTCCGACGTCCACGCGGATCGCCTCCGGGTTCATGGCGCCCCGCCCTCCACCTGGCGAAGGACGGCGTCGCGCTCCTTCTTCGTGACCTTCTTGGCCCTGTAGATTATATCGACCAGCTCCCTTACATCCGTGAAGGAGTGAAGTCTCACCCCTCTTTCTATCAGGTTTGCCGCCCCTCCTTCCTGCCTGTCGACCAGCACCAGCGCATCGTCGACCCGGCACCCGAGCCTTCGCAGTGCTTCGACTGCCGCGAGCATGCTTCCCCCTGTCGTTACGAGGTCGTCCACAACGAGCGCTCTCAGGCCAGGGCGGATGGCTCCTTCCACCAGCCTGCCGAGTCCGTGCCCCTTCTCCTCCCTCCTGACATAGACCATGGGCTTCTTCAACAGGAATGCGAGCGGAGAGGAGAAGGTCACCCCAGCAGTCGCCACGCCTGCTATCACATCGAACTCGGACTTGCCCACGCCGCTCGCGAGGTTCTTGTACGCCCGGACGACGATTGAGTAGACATCGGGGTAGCTGGGGACGACCCTCATGTCAAGGTAGTACGAGCTCGTCTTCCCACTGGCTAGGGTGAACCTTCCGAAGCGGAGGGCTCCTATCCCGAAAAGAGCGCTGGCGAGCACCGCCTTACTCATCCGTGGCTCAGACAACAGAGACTTCGCTCCGCACCAGGCTCGACCGTTCTTCACTGGTTCACATATAAGCCTTGGGCGTTGTAATGATGGCCTGAATAGCTCGACGCTCTTCGCATGTACGTTTCCGGGTCGAGCTCCTCCGTCGTCCCCGAATCCACATCGACGACGAAAATCGAGTGCACCCGCGCGCGCATCAGTTCAGGGATGGTTATGGGCGGCTTGCTGTAGTAGACGTCTGTGAGCGTCTTGATTCCCTCCGCTTCGATGGAGGTCCTGAGCCCCGCCGGGGTGATGAAGAACGGAGGGATGTCCAACACGTATGAACGGGCGGTGCCCAGGGCGAACTTCCCGGCAAACCTGCTGTACCTGGCTATCTTGCTGGCTATCCTGCTCCTCGCGTATGCCGCCGGCTGCAGCGCCGCCTCAGGGGGGATGAAGCCGGTCTCGATCTCCACGATGAGCGTGCCCTCACCCTTGGCCCCGAAGACGTCGCACACGAGCGACCCGTCCAGCCTGTGTTCGACCTTAACTTCGTAGCCCCGCTTGATGAGGTTGCGGGCGCACACCAGCTCCAGCGCAGAATGGTTGATCTTCACCAGGTTCTTCTTGTACAGCCCGACCAGGACGTCGGCTGTCGCGAGGACCTTCGTCTTCACCTCGTCGCCGTCCCCGATGCAGGCCCGATGGGCGAGGGTGCGGAGGTCGCCCCTGAATCTCCTTACGTCCAACCGAAGGCCCTTTTCGTTTCTTCGTATTAAAGGGCTGAAGCTCAGCGGCGCCCCGCCCTGCGGCCGTCCAGGATTCGCCTGACTTCATCGTCGTCAACCTGCTCGAAGTCCCCGTAGAACTCTCCTATCGAGAAGAAGGGCCCGGGAGTCTCGAGGCAGACCACCCGGTTTCCGTCGTCAGTAAGCGTCTCGACGGCGTCGGCCGGCGCCACCGGGACGGCTACCACGATCTCCTTCGGTTTTAACTTCTTGAGCGACAACACCGCCGCCCCCACCGAGCTCCCCGTAGCTATCCCGTCGTCGACGATGACGACCACTTTCCCTTCAAGGGAGGGAAAAGGCCTGTTCCCCCTGAACTTCTTCGTCCTGTCCCTCACCTCCTCCCTCTTCTTGGCAATCTCGGCTTCAATGTAGTCGCGGTCCGCCCCCAGAGACTCGGCCGCCTGCCTGTCCATTATGACCTCGCCTTCCTGCGTGACCGCTCCCAGGGCGTACTCCGGTTCGCCCGGGGGAGAGATCTTCCTGGTGACAATCACATCCAGGGGAGCCCCCAATGCGTCGGCGACCTCCTTGGCCACCACCACGCCCCCCCTGGGAATGGCTAGAACTACCACGTCCTTCTTCATCGTCTTCTTCAGAGTCTCTCCGAGCTTCTTCCCCGCATCGACCCTGTCACGGAACAGGACCCGGTTCAAGCTTCCCGCGTTCCGGTATGAAGAGTGTTGCTATTGTTTGTTTGCCTCGCCCGGCTCTCAGGAGGGATGTGGCTTTCCTCCGACGGTGGTTTCGTAGCGTACCTTCATCTCCACCGCCCCGGTTTGCCCTCGGTTTGGCCTTCGTGAAGTCCGGGTTTCCCCGTCTCTACGCGTGCCACCATCCCGCTCGCGGACTGGTACCAGGCGCCCAGGCTTTCCCGGACACCTTTTCTTTTCCGCGAATCCATCCTTTTCCTGGCCGGACGAGTGAAAGTGATAAAGTGCGGAGCGATATATATCAGTTATGGATTGGAGACGACGCCCGTTCCTTGCCGGACTTACTTGCCACTCGCTCGACGTGCACCGGTAGATTCCCATGCGCTTGCGTTTCACCCTGCCCAAGCCGTCCAATCTTGCAGATCGGCATTTCACCCCCGAGTACCCAGACCTCCCATTGATTCCTCAGCCCGAGGTCGACGGCCCGAAGTCTCCCCTGTGGGACTGCCAGGATCCGCCGAATGGACCCGGTCTGGAAGAGGAACGGCTGGAACCACACGCTCGAGAAGTTCTTCGCCCGGAACCTCCTCATGCTGGGGTGAGTCTCGCACTCTGCAATGACGAACTCCTCTTCGCCTCCTTCCCTACGGTGGCCCAGGAGGTCCGGCCTGTAGGCGGACCAGGACACCCGCCTTGTCGGCGGGAAGAGGGGCTCCTCCTGCACGGCGTAGTCCTCCCGCTCGAGTTCCCTCCTGACGATCGACTTCATCCTCCGATGAATCGCGGACTCAGCCACGGCATCCTGCTCCCAGTAGGGGCATTTCTGGCGGAGCCTCGACAAGTTTAGAGCAGGGGTCAACAACCGACGCTTCTCCCGCCGCTCGCGCTTCAGCGCAGAGAATCTTCTGCACATCTTCAGTCTCGTGATAGGATGGTCAACAGAAAATTCGTTACTTGTCAGGAAGGGGAGCCAAGCTAGGATAACAGCCCCGCGGGGCATTGCTCGTCCAGCTCTCTCGCTGTTGGCAGGGCAAAAGTCAGGGAAGGCTACCCGCGACGCCACCGGTTACGCGCGAAGCCGGGAATATTCCGGGACGCCACCAGGCCCAACGCCATGCCTCGAGGCCGTGAGGGCCGAGCATGGTTCGACGACCATCTCTCAGGAAGGTGAGGGACCCTTCCTCGAACGAACCGGGCTGATTGCCCTTCGCCGAACGGAGGAGGTGCGGAGCGCCTTGCTTAGCACCAAGGCCGGCCGCCGATGAGCACGAAGGCTCCCTTCGTTCGATGAAAGGTCCGAGACCTGAGCGAGACACGGAAGTTGAAACACGCAGGGCCCAACCGGACTGACGTGAACAGCGAGGGGCGGCTTTGTTGCTTATTAGAGCCCCGCGAAGACGCCAACGCAGGCATGCGCAACGGGGGCCTCATTCTGCTCGTTTCTCTGCTGGCTGTCCTTCCCCAGGGCATGCTCCAGGGATACACGGACTACTCCTTCGTGGGCCTGATCTCACGTGGGCTGGACCCGCAGGCGTACTCCTCCTTCGTTCTTGCGTTAGGCCTTGTCGGAGTTGCCATGAACCCCCTGCTGCTCTTCCTTTTGGTGTACGTGATTGGCCGCAGCCTCGACCTGAAAGGCGAGTACCTGGCGGTCTGTTCCTACCTGTTCCTCGGAGCCTTCGTCGGCGGGTTCACAGGGCGCGCGGCGATCTACTACATCTCCCCTGCTGGTGCGAACAGCTTCGCGACCGCAGCTTCGATCGGCGTCGAGAGCATCGCCTCTGCGGTATCGGCTGTCTTCGTAGGCTTCACTGCGGCTGCTATTGCCTTCATCAGACGTGCGGGCCCCAGTGAAGAAGCCCAGTTAGCGGGGAAGGCGTAATCGTTAAGACCGCCTCAGACTGCCTCGAATACATTGAGCGAGATATCGGCCCAGAACGGTGACGTAGTCTCCGTCCACTATGTC
>Ga0209039_10003121_pt1 | contig 13255 bp, 9 predicted proteins | sample BogFormECP12_OM1_FD_188238 | JGI IMG/M metagenome (GOLD analysis project Ga0209039, IMG submission 188238) | Bog forest soil microbial communities from Calvert Island, British Columbia, Canada - ECP12_OM1 (SPAdes) (version 2) | ecosystem: Environmental > Aquatic > Freshwater > Wetlands > Bog ...
AGCTCTCCAGAAGCGCCTTCGTCGATGGCGCGTTCGAGCCGCGCAACTGCACTGGTGAGGTTCGGCTGCGGGGGGCACGGACGGCCTCCCACGCGCTCGGCGGCGGCTTCGAGTGCCTTGACCATCTCTGCGTCAAGGAGGGCTTCGGCCGTCCGGAATGAATCCGTCACCGCGTTTTGGCGGCGCGCATATCGCTCCCGTGCCAAGGAGAGGAGGGCGAGAAAGACTCCCTGCACATCCGGAAGGGAGCGTTGCACAACGTCGCGCTGGGTGGCTCCCGGCTCGAAGCGAGACTCCTCGAGAAGCGTCTCGACTTTGCTGAGCTGGCCCTGAACGTCGAGGCGTATCGAATCAAGGGAAGGACCGCGTGCCTCATCAACGGAGCCCGCACGGGGGACGAGTCTTGCGAGGCAACGCAACGTCGTCGCAAACGCGGCGCAGAGTTGATCGTTCGCGCGCACCGGCCAGAGCTCCGTCTCAATCACCCACAAGACTGTCAGACCTAGAGCAATCCCAATCAGCCTGTCCCGTGCCACCTCGAACGAGGTCATCGGACCATATCCCTGTAGTACGCACTTGTAGAACGCAAAGCCAAGCTGAATCCCGGCATAGGCAATGCGGGCGCTTCCGAATGCCAGCCAGCCGGCGACTGCGGTCCCGGCCGCGAGCACGACCCAGAACCCGCCGACGTCTTCCAGGTATGGGAACACCGCTCCCACCGCGATCATCCCGAGGAGGCCGCCGGCAGCGGCACCGGCGAAGCGCAGCGCGGCCTTCTGGACGGTCGCGCCGAGGCTCGAGAGCGGAACGACGTAACACGTGATGATCGCCGTATAGATCCCGGGCCAATCGGTAGCTTCTAAGAGGACATAACAGATGAGTCCTGCAAGCGCGCCCTTTAGCGCGAATCGGATGTACGCTGGGTTCGTGAAGGCGTCCGGGACGAAAAGACGAAGCCCAGACTCGCGACCCCGCTCGTCGGCCGGAGCGAGAACCGCCGAGCGGTGGGGCCATGCTTCGCGGATTCCCGCGAGCGCGCGCTCCATTTCCGCGAGCGGACCGAGCGATTCCGCCAGAGGAGGGTCTGCTGCGGGGTGGATCGCCGGAGGCGGTGCCTCCGCACGAATCCCAGCCTCCGCGGCCGCGCGCAGGCGCGTGCACCCCTCTGCCAAATGCTGCAGCCGAAGCTCGAGCTCACGACCTAAGGGCGCCCGAGGAAGGGTGGCCAGGATGGCGGCCGCGTCGACGAGCCTTTGCGCGAAGCTGACCATCGCAGAGAGTTCGTCCCCACGTACCCCGAGTCCTGGATGCCGGAGTCGCGCGATCTTCAGCAGCTTCTCAGGCCGCGCGAGCCCGGCGAGTGCCAGCTTCTCCGCCGCGCGCTCGCTCGTGGGAGTGACGGTCTCACCAAGGCGCAGGCGAACGACCGACTCCGCCGCACTGAGCCTCTGGGCAACCTCCCGGTCGAGGAGGCGAAGCGGGTCGCCCGGAGAAAGCCACCACTGCACGGCGAGGTTCGTCGCGATCGCGAGGATCAAGCACCACCAAGTCCAAAGCAGAAAATCCAGCGCGTCTTCGGGCTGATAAAAATGAAAGACGTCAGGAACGGCGATCAGAAAGGCCGCGCCAAGGCCCATCGGCAGCGCGATGAGACCGAGCACGAGTGTGCGCGTCAGGTAGAGGCCGGCCGCAAACACCACGAAGAAGAGTCCAACCCGCAGCCAAGGAATGTCCATCGCCACCATCAAGGCGAGGAGCGCCACGCCGCAGCCGATCGTGCTGCCGACCGCGCCTAACACCGAGGCGAGGAGCGTCGTTCCCGTGTCCTCTTGTGCCATGAAGTACATGACGAGCAACACGAGCGCGCCTTCGGGGATGCGGTGGGTGAGGATGAAGAAGGTCACGACCACGCAAGCAATCACCAGGCGCAGCGTCGCTTGCGCTCGATCGGGAGTCGGCGCCAACTCGCGGCGCAGGAAGTGGAGCCACGTCTCGGAGCCCGATGCGGCGAGCCGAACCTCAGCGGGGACGGAGCCTGCGCTCACGGCGTCCCCGAACCGCGCTTGGCGCTGCCATGCACCGTCACGATCGCCGAGGCTCCGAGATGGAACGCGTCGTCGGGGTCATCGACTCGAATGCGCACGGGGAATCGCGCTGCAAGTCGCACCCAGTCGAGGGCGCGCTCGACCCGGGGCAGGCCCGCCGCGCTCGAGCCGTTCTCCGGGAGGACCGCCCAGCCGAGCCCGACCACCGTGCCGCGGTAGCGCCGAGCGGGGCGCGAGTGGAGGAAAACGTCGGCCGCAGCACCGTCCGGAATGTGTGGCAGCTCCGTCTCTCGAAAGTTCGCCACGACCCACCACGTTCGCGTGTCCACCAGGGTGAAGAGCTCGACACCCGGGCGGGCGAATGCGCCTTCCGAGATGGTTAGGTTCACCACCTTGCCCGAGAAAGGCGCCACGACGCGGCAGTGAAACAGGTCGAGCTCCGCAGCGTGCACGGCCTCCTCCGCCGCACGGATGCGAGCGTTCATGTCGCCGACGTTTCCGATCGCGTCGTTCGCCCTCGCCTGCTGCGCGCGGGCTTCAGCCACTGCCGCAGCTGCTGCGTCGCGCGACCGACGTGCTTGGTCCACTTCTTCGGCGGTCACGAACTGGCGCGCGAGAAGAGGCTCGATGCGTCGCAGGTGATCCTCGGCAGTGAGCAGCTGCGCCTCGGCGCGCTCGACGGCGGCACCGGCGGCAGCAGCACTTTGCTCATAGGAGGAAACGTCCCTGCGCGTAACCGCCAGCGTCGCCTGCGCCCGTGCGAGAGCGATCTCGTAGGAACTCGGATCGATGAGGACAAGGAGGTCTCCCTTCTCCACCGCCTGTTCATCACGGACATGGATCTCGACGATGCGGCCTCCGACCTCGGCTGCGATTCCGACGTAGTTTGCTCGCACCGTGGCGTCGTCGGTGCGCGGGTTCTCGGTCGTCCGCCAGAACGTCACGAGGACGAGGACCACCGCGAGGACCACACTCGTCCTTCCGAGGAGGCGTCCGAGCGTCTCGCGTTCCATTTACGCTCCGAAGAAGAGCAGCCACGTGCCGAGCGCGAACGACAGAGCGAGGCTGGCATAGGCAAGACCGCGGGGCGCGAGGAACTGATCAATCCCAGCGCGCACAAGCGCCACGTGCGCGAGCCCCGCGAGCGCACCTCCAATGACAGCGCACAGGATCCAGGCCGGGAAGAACGAGCCCACGAACGAGATCGAGGGAGCGGCGTTACAGCCGACGAGCAGCATGCCTGCCCCACAAGCCCACGGCTTCATGCCCACCTCCGCTAGGGTTTCGTGCTCTTCTGCTGCAACTCGAGGCCAAGGTCACCGCTCCCGAATGCGAGCGCGGCCGAGGCGGTGAGGACCTGCGTCTTGGTCTCGACCTCAACGTACTGCGCCCGGCTCAGCTCGCGGCGAGCCGCCAGCAGGTCGACCAGCGTCCCACGCCCAACTTGATATGAGCCTAGCGTCGCGTCGTAGGTCGCCTGCGACGCCTTGACGAGTGCGGCAGCGACGGCGAGTTTGCGCAGCGCCATAGAGGCGTCGGTATAGGCCTTCCAGACCTCCTGGATGGCCTCGTCCCGCGCGTCCACAAGGTCGTGCTCGGCTGCCCGAACCTCGGATCGGGCCAGCTCCAGTCGGCGAATGCGCGCGAAGCCCTCGAAGAGCGGCCAGGTGAGCGTCAACTGTGCCCCGTAAGAAGGGTCGCTATATCCCGTGCGTGGCGTGTTGATGCCGGCCAACGGGCCGCTGCCCGGGGATGTCGTAAAGCGAGACTGTGCGAACCGCCAGCCGACGTCAGAATCCAGGGAGAGCTTGGGTAGGAACTCAGCGCGGGCTTGGCGCACCTCCGCTTCCCGTGCACGCAGCATGGCGACCTTCGCGATCAGATCCGGCCGCTGTCGCAGCGCGCGGTCGATCACGCCATCCACGGCGGGCTCAAGCGCTGTCGGCAGCGCGATACTCGAGAGATCGACGACTTCTATCGGTGTCGTCGGCACGGTGCCAATGCTCTGTGCCAGCGCAACCTGAGCATCCCGCTCGCGCGCTTGGGCATCTTCGAGCTCCCACGCGGCCTGGATTGCTTGCTGCCGCGCAAGCGATGCTTGAGGGAGGGTGGCCAAACCGTGCTCGAGGCGTGCATTGGCCGCCGCCTCCACCTCGCGGGCGGCATCCAGCGACTTCTCCGCTACCCCGATCCGACTGCGGACGCTCACGAGATCATAAAAACTGCGCTGGACCCGAAACACGACCTCTTGGTGCGTCGCGTTGAAGCCCAAGTCCGCAGCCAACAGCTGTTCGGTCGCGGCGTCGAGGGCGGCGCTCCTTCGACCAAAGTCGAAGATCAGCCAGCGAAGCGAAAGGATCGGTGTCACGTCTCCATAGTCCAGCCGAAAGAAGCCATCGGAAACCAACGTCGTCGGGGCGGGGATCACCCGGCTTTGCGCCCCCATACTCGCCACGAGGGCCAGCATTGGGTAGTACTCGCTCTCTACGAGACCTGCCGCGAGCGCTGCCTGCCGTGCCCTTTCCCATGCGATGTGTGTCTTTGGGTTCGCTCGCTCCGCGACATCGATCAGCGCCGGAAGATCGTAGGCCCGCCCCGTTTCGAGGGCGGGAGACTTTGGCAACTGCAGGGCGCGAGCATAATCGGCGAGGTCCGGGGGAGTCCAAGGGGCGTCGGGGGATGACGGTGCAGCGCGCTCCCAGCGGAGCTCGTCATCAGAAAGCGCCCCCGCCGCGAGCGATACCGAAAACGCCACGACGAGCGCAGGCACGTACACTCGGCGAGCGATGCACTGCGGCACGGCCCCTCCGCTGGAGCTGGCAAGATTAACCCAGAGAACACTGCTTGGCAGTCTAGTCTCCGAGACGGTGGCGAAGTCCCGAATTCCACGCATGCCCTGACGTAGGTCTTTGGCGCCGATCCGTGCGCCGGCACCCCGATCGGCATTGGGGACTCCAACCGCGGGTCTGTAATGGCCTACCGGGTATGGAGTCTGTACAGCAATGGCGCAATTGCATCCCGGTACTTTCCGAACATCGATGGCACAGGTTTCCAGTGAGCGATAAATCATCTCAGGAGACCTCGAGCCAGCACCCTCCCCCCTCGCAGACTGGATCCCTCCATCCGAGTCCGACTCGAGTGCGGTTGGGTCCGAGTTGGCCAGGGTCCGTCTCGAGTCCGGGCGACACCGCCTAATTCGCCAGGCGGGCCAGCGAGAGGAGATGGACGCCACGAGACTAAGAGCGACCTGCGGCGGTGAGACGAAATAGGGAGCGTTGCGTCGCTCCTCACCGCTGCGTGCTGCCGCCCCGACAAGCGAACGGCTGTGGGTGTAGTTCGAGGAGTTCTGGCGCCGCCTTTTGGTGCCCACTCGGATCCTCGCTGGCGAGGCCTAGCCGCGCGGGTGAAGGTTCCGGCGACAAGGCTGATCTGGCAGGGGCATCGCCTGCGGGTACTCAGCCTGGCGCTGAGGACAACTTGCATGGCACGTGCCAGCGGTCTGCACGTTCAGAAGCGGGGGGCCGCTGGTGATCGGTTCTCAACGGAGACGGGCTCACCCAGCGTTGGGCGCTACGCGCGCATTCAACATGAGGCTACTGGCTTCTACGCACTCACTCCTTGATTCGTTCAATGCTCCGATCCGCGGCAGCAACAATCTCGTCACGGATTGCGGCAGTCAGGGCGTCGGTTGCAATAATATCGACACCTTCGCGATGCATCTCTGTGAGCAACGCTTTGCCGTCTGGGTCGACGAAACCAATGTCTGCAAGCACGACGCGGATCGGTTCTCCGGCTTTGGCGAGGCCGACGCTTCGCCAGGCACGCCGCAGTTCCTTGACCCATTCGCCCTGAACGTAGCCCTCGAGCTTCAGGGCCCAAGCGGCACCACCTTCCGGTCTCGTCTCTAGGATCTCAGTAATCCGCAGCATGGGTTGTGTCGTGCCCTTCGCAAGTGCCGTGCCGGAGGGCTACGGAGCGCCCCGATGAGAAGAAACGCCTTCGGAACCGGCCTCAACGGTGCACTCGCCAAGATCGCGTGACGACGCCTCGACAGATCTGACCAACCATCGCCTTGAAGCCGCTCTAACACCTCTCAGCACGGGTTGACCGACGGGCGGTCCAAGGAGGTCCGCTCGCTGACCGCTGCGGGGGGCGGTGAGGTGGGCAGGGTGATCCCGAACCGCTTCATCCACGAGTGCAGCGTCGTGCGGTTCATCCCGAGCCGGGCGGCGGCGCCGCGCGGACCGCCGACCACCCAGTTCACTTGGTTTAGAGCGCTCAGGATGTGCGCCCGCTCGAGTCCCTCGAGTGTCGTCACGCCCTCCCCCGGTGCGGGTTCAGCCGGGGGGTCCTGAATAAGTTCTCCGAGGGGAACCCTGAGCGTCGGCCCCGGAGAGAGAATGGTCGCCCGCTCGATCAGGTTCGCGAGCTCGCGCACGTTGCCCGGCCACGCGTAGCGCTCCATGGCCTCGAGCGCCTCGCACGGGATGACCTCGATGTGCCGGTTCATCCGCCGGGCGAACCGATGCACGTAGCGTACCAGCGCCGGGATGTCCTCGGCCCGCTCCCGTAGCGGCGGAACCTCGATCGGGAAGACGTTCAAGCGATAGTAGAGGTCGTCGCGGAAGCGCTGCTCCTTCACCATCCCGGCCAGATCCCGGTTGGTCGCCGCGACCACCCGCACGTCCACCCTCATCGTCTTCGAGCCGCCAACCCGCTCGAACTCCTGCTCCTGGAGGACCCGCAGCAGCTTCGGCTGGAGCTCGAGTGGGATGTCGCCGACCTCGTCGAGAAATAGCGTACCGCCGTTCGCCACCTCGAACCGACCCGTCCTCCGCCCGATCGCCCCCGTAAAGGCACCCTTCTCGTGACCAAAGAGCTCGCTCTCGAGCAGGCCCGTCGGAATCGCTGCGCAGTTCACCTTCACGAAGGTCCCCTCCCGGCGGCCGCTGCGATCGTGAATGGCGCGCGCGATCAGCTCCTTGCCCGTTCCGGTCTCCCCGAGGATGAGCACCGTCGAGTCGGTCGGTGCCACGACCTCCACCTGCTCGAGAACCTCGCGGAGTGCTTGGCTCTCCCCCACGATCGCCTCAAAATGGCGCTCGTTCCGGATCTCACTCTTCAGGTAGTCGCGTTCCTTGCTGAGCTGGGTGACCTCCCGACCATCCAACGCATTCTCGACCGCAATCGCGACCTTATGGGCCAACTCCTCGATCAACCCGACCGCCACCGCATCGAACACCTCCGGCTGAAGACCCCCGATGCTGAGGACACCGAGCGTGCGGTCGTGCGCCCGCAGCGGGACGCAGCAGAGCGAACGCCCACCCGGCGGAGCGGCTCCGCCGCGTCGGCGAGCTCCTGCGTCAAGTCCGCCTCACCAAAGAGGACTGTCCGGCCCTCGGTGAAGGCCCGGGACAGCGCCGCACTCAACCGCGCACCTCAGGGGCCGCAGGACCGGACGTCACTGACCGACCGGCATGAGACCCTGAACTCCCGGAGTCCAACCCCTTGCCAACAGCTTGTGTCCGGAGAGTTCGGCGCTGAAAGGGTCGTGTTGCGCGAAGTCGACCGCTGGCCGAACTCAACTTCAACACCGCTGGGTGAGCGCATGTAGAATGCAACGAATGGATCCATCTGATGCCCTCCTAGGTAGGCGTAATAAGAAGCTCCGCTCCGGAAGCAAGTCGTGAGCAATGCCTACATCCTGGCATCGCCTGAAGACTAAGGGGATTCGAGTTTGCAGTCGTTATTTTGCGGTGCTACTTCGGTCCAAAAGTGGTTCCCATTCCGTTTCGGTATTCCGGGACTCTGGCGGACAGGGCAATCATGAAGACGTTTCCCCCGTTCCGCCTTGACACTGTCAACCAGTGTCTTTGGCGCCGCAGGGATACGGGAGACGACGAGCGCATTCTGTTGAGGCCCAAGTCGTTCGCAGTCCTGCGATATCTGGTGGAGCACGCGGAGCGGCTCGTGACACAGGATGAGCTTATTGAGGCGGTGTGGCCCGATACTCATGTCCAGCCGCAGGCCGTGAAAAAGCACATTCTGGAGATCAGAACCACGCTGGGGGATGGTCCGAAGAAGCCTCTCTTTATTGAGACACTGCACCGGCGCGGCTACCGGTTCGTCGCTGCTGTGAGCGAAGGTGGCTCGGCGGATCCAGCTTTTTCGGCGAGACCCGCGCAAGTCAGACTGGTCGGAAGAGGTCGGGCGCTGGGCGAGTTGCACGATTGCCTTGGGAGAACTTTGAAGAACGAGCGGCAGATCGTCTTCGTCACGGGGGAGCCAGGCATCGGTAAAACCGCGTTGGTCGACGAATTCCAGCGCGAGGTAACCGCTGAAGTACTTGGCATTCGCATCGCGCGCGGTCAATGCATCGAGGGCTATGGAGGCAAAGAAGCCTATTACCCGATGCTGGAAGCCCTGGGTCAGTTATGCCGTAGTCCCGGAGGAGACTCGGTCATCCAGTGCTTGGCCGCGCAAGCTCCTACTTGGCTGATTCAGTTCCCCGCACTTCTGAGCCACGAGCAACGCGAAATGCTGCAACGTGAGATCGTGGGTGCCACTCGAGAGCGCATGCTACGCGAGATTGGTGAAGCGCTGGAGGCGATCCCTTCGGGAAATCCACTGGTACTGATTTTCGAGGATCTCTTCCCGCCGCCATCACATTGTGCGCCCGGCGGGATGTCAGCACCTTCCAGATGGGACCCTCTTCCAGCGCTTCGAATTTGTGCATGCGCTCTACCGCGAGGTTTTCTATCGCCGTCAGGCGGAGGCACGAAGGGCAAAGCTCCACCAGCGTATCGGAGAGCACTTGGAGGCGCTGTGCTCGGAGCGTCTCGGCGAAGTGGCGCCCGAGCTGGCTCATCATTTCGAAGAAGGCTCGGATTGGCCTCGGGCGATGAAGTACCTCCGACTGGCCGCCGAAACTGCCGGCCGCCGTTACGCACTTCCGGAAACCACAGCTCTCCTGCGGCATGCTCTCGACTTGCTGGGCAACCTGCCCGAGGCGGAGCGCGCGGTAAACGAAACTGAGGTGCTGGCCAAGTTGGCGACGGTTTACATCGTCTCTTTCGACGGGCGAGCCATCGACACCTACGAAGCACTGGTTCAACGGGCGGCTCACTATGGCCTGATTGATGTGGAAGTGCGTGCGCTCCTCGACATGGCATATCCCCTGTCGTGGAACAGTTCTGAGCGTTGCCTCGGAGTCGTAGAACGAGCGCTTCGGCTCAGCGCCCGGCAGGAAGATCCCCTCATGCAGGCAACAACGCGGGCCAGCTGTTTTGTCCGGCGCTTGTGGGTCTGCGGCTGGGACCTTCGGGATGCGGAGGAGTGCCGGAAGGCACTCGCTGAGATTCGAGCGGCGGGTGACCCCATCGTGTTGGCGCGACATTTGGTCGACTACGGCTTCGTCCAGTGGGTTTCTTCCGAATACCGCGAGGCACATCGGAGCACGGTCGAGAGTCTTGCGATTTTGAGCCGCAAGGGCGAGGAACATCCCTATCTCAGCCTTGCGTATTGGTACAGTCAGTTCATCGTGCCCTGGAGTCTTCTCTTTGTGGGAGAGTGGGGCGAGGCGCTCCGAGAGATCAAGGCGCGAATCACGATGGTGGATAAGAATGGGGACCAATTTCGTGCGCAAACATTGCGCCTCTACCAGGCTTGGGTTCTACGCTATGGACTTTGCTGGGGCCCTGGCGATCTGTGACTCGATCCTCCCCTCGTTTCAGCATCCCGCGGCCAGACCCTGGCGTCGGTTGTGCTTAGCCTTGGCTGGTTCGGCAGAAACCGCTCTGGGGAACTATGAGGGTGCGCTGGAGCAATTGGTCGCAGCGCAGGATGACATGGAACGCCAGATAATGATAGCTGACTGGATCTGGTGCATGTGGCTTGAGTCTGGCCTGACGGACCTTTGGCTCGCGAAGGGAGACCTGGCCCAAGCAGAAACGCAGGCCAAGCGGTTCCTCAACGTCACCCTCTCGACAGCAGAGCGCACCTGCCAGGCGCTGGCATGGGAAGCGAATGCCCGCGTCGCCGCGGCGACCGACCTCATGCGAGCAAAAGATTGCATCACAGCTGCGTTGTCAACGATGGAGGGTTTCGAGGTCCCGCTGGCCGCATGGCGCGTTCACGCAACTGCAGCCGAGCTTTGTGAACGTATGGGCGACAGAGACCTGGCACAACACCAGCGTACGCTGAGTCGTGCAAGAATTCTCGAACTCGCGCATTCGCTGATTGGAGAGGAGACGCTTCGAAAAACATTCCTGTCGGCACCGTCTGTTCGTAAGATTCTCGGATAGGGTCAAGCAGAGAAGTAGCGAGGTGTGGAGAGCGCTTAATTCCTCCACGCAGTTAAGGCGATGGAACACTCCTCCACCGGAAGAAGCACAACGGGCTGTCGCTCGATGAGATCTCGATCGGGCGTACAAATTCAGCACCCGGTAGGGAGGACACCGAGAGCGCAGGTAGCTGCTTTATGATGGTTCGGCAACCGAGGCCCACATGACTCTCCCGGACGATAAAATCGATGTTCTCCTACCGCTAACCGTTGGCGGAGCGACGATCCTTTGCACAATCCTCATTCATGCGATCGCGGCGATCGGAATTGTCCATTTGGCTCGTCGGGCGCGACTGCAAGGAATCGCTGGCGTTTACTTTTCGGTGGATGTCATTCTCGTCTCGGCAGCCGCCTTTATCGCATTTGGAGCTCATTTGATCGAGACCGTTGTCTGGGCTCTCGTCTTTCTGCTGTGCGGTGAATTCGTTCATTTCTCTCCAGCGCTTTATCACTCGGCGACGAACTACACGACATTGGGGTACGGTGACATTATCCTGTCGGCACCGTGGAGACTGCTTGGACCTCTGGAAGCAGCCGATGGGATGCTTTTGTTCGGGTTATCGACGGCGATCCTCTTCGCTGTCATTCAGCGGTTCGTGCATGTGAGGCTCCATACAGAACAGTTGTGACCCACGCGAAGGGAGCGCTTGACTTTAGAGCCAACTCGAAGCGGGATACGCCCTAGAATGGCCCGAGTCGCCGCGCAACCACGCGAGGGGCTCTCGCTCGAGCGCCGCCTGCCACCGCGCCGAAAAGCCACGGGCAGAATCTTCCTGAGACCGTGTGGGCGGTGCCGCGCTCCTGGTGAGGCCCCGCACCACCTCGAGGTCAAAGAAGGCTCGTGGCGGTGGGTGCCGCCTCGATTTCCTCGAGGCGGCCGTGGCGCATCGGCTGCGGGAGCACTCCCCAAAAGGCTCACGACGTCGCCAGGCTCGAGCTTTTGGGACCGCCAATCGGCGAGCCAGGCAGGCTCGGGCACCGCGCGGACGCGGCCTTCGACCCTCTCGACGATCCAGTGTCCAAGGCTCTCTTCGTCGGGTCTCGAGACGCCTACGAAGCGTCCGAGGAGACGGGTACCGGCCTCAATCCGTATCCTGCTGTGAGGGACCGGCGGCCGCGGACGCATTCTGGATCCTCGGTCCCGAGCGCCGAGTGAGCTTTGATAGCCTGTCCTTCGCAAAACTCGTTATTTTTGAGATAGCTCAACTTTGGCCACAAGATCGTGCGAACCGTCTTCGGCATGCTGGGGTCCCTTCGGCCGGAAGCGGTGGAGTAGGCAAGGGCTGCACGAGGAAGTCGGTCTCGTCCGTGACTCCCCAACCCCGATCGCCTTCACAGCGAAAACTGGCAGGAACAGCGCCGAAGGCCGTTCGGGGTCGTGGTAGACCGCCTGGTCTGCCACGCGCATGGCGGTGGCCGTCGCGATCGGGTCACCGGTGCCGAGGTTCCGGATGAACCGGGGGTGCGCGCCGCTCGAGACCTGGACCCGGATGCGATGGCGGGCGCGGAAGCGTTGAGCGGTGGGCCAGAGCGCCACCCGGATCTCGAAGACGCCGTCGTCCCGGCGCCGCCAGCGGCGCGGGTCGACGCGCTGGATCCCGTCACACACATTCGTGGAGCGGCCGGTCTCGTCCACATCGCACAAGCGGACAAATACATCGAAATGCTCGAGGCTCGAAGACACGAAGACCCGGGCTTCGACGTCGCCGATCACGTCGAGATCGCGGGGCAGCGGGTCGCTCGTATACGTGAGGACGTCGCTGCGGGCCTCGACCTTACTCTGGTTCCGGCGACCGGAGCCGCGGCCCAGAAGGGTTCCGCCGACGATTGGCGTCGGGTCGGCGGGGTCGTAGCGGTACCGATCCGGCACCGACGAAGCCGGCTGGGCCGTCGCGAGCCGCCCGCCAGCATGGAGATGCCACGGCCTCGGGGCGAATCCCGGCGGCGGCCAGCCCCCAAAGTCCTGCCATCGGTCGACCCCCATCACATGAAGCCGGACCGGCGCTTTGCGCAGTCCATCAGGCTCATCGCAGAGGTGCGCGCGCAGCGTCGCGAACGTCTCACGGACCCGTTGCGCCATACCGGCCCCATCGGTGTGCGCCCAGGGGCCAATCAGTAGGTGAGGTGGGTTTCCGGCTGCGACAAGCGCTCGGTAGTCGGCGAGCTGGAGGGGGAGGAAAATGTCGTACCAACCCGACACCATGTTCACCGGGACGCGCACGTCGGCGACGTGGCAAGAATGATCGGCGGGCACCCAGAACGGGTCGTCGAGTGAAGCGTGGTCCACGAAGTCGCGCCAGAACGGGACACGTTTTCCGATGATCTTCTCGTCGAGCTCCGCGATCGGAAGATGGTCGATGTGGCGGCGGACCCTGCGTTCGGTCGTGCCGAGCAGGGCCCGAAGCAGCGGGAAGTGCGTGCGCTCCTGCGTCGAGACCATCGTGGTCCACCTGATGGCGTTCTCGAGCGAGAACGAACTGCCGCGGTACCAGTGGCCCGCGAGGTTGGACGCGGTGATATGCGGACAGATCGCTCGGAGGGACAGACCCGCATCGGCGGCGATTGCCCACTGCACGTAGCCGAGGTAGCTCGGACCGCTCATGGCGAGGCGTCCGTCGAACCATGGCTGTCGCTCGAGCCAGCGGACGGTCGCGAGGCCGTCGGCGCGCTCGTGGAACTGGCGCGCCAGACGGGATTCCTCGTCGGCCGACAGCATCGGAATCCGGTTGACCGCCGAGATGTAGGCGTCCAGATTGCCCAGGCTGCCAGGCAACAGCGCCAGCGCGCCGCGCCGGGCATCGAAGGGGACCAAGGCCGATTCCGCTACACCCATGCTCATCTCCGACAGATTCACCGCGAATGGTTGACT
>Ga0209039_10003122_pt1 | contig 13249 bp, 11 predicted proteins | sample BogFormECP12_OM1_FD_188238 | JGI IMG/M metagenome (GOLD analysis project Ga0209039, IMG submission 188238) | Bog forest soil microbial communities from Calvert Island, British Columbia, Canada - ECP12_OM1 (SPAdes) (version 2) | ecosystem: Environmental > Aquatic > Freshwater > Wetlands > Bog ...
GACGAGCTGTACGACGAGGCGATCAACCGCGACGGATAGCGGACGGGCGATACGTGCGACATGATTGGCTAGGATAAGGTTTCTTATCGAAACCATGATCCAAGTTGGATTTTTGGCATTGTCACCCACTCCCCCTCTGCAGCCTGTTCTGATCGCGGCAGTTTTGGGGAAAGTTTTCCCATGGGATGTTTTCTTCAGTAGTCGAGTTTGAAACACCGGAGAGTTTCTTCTTACCTATTCTCTCCGATCTCTCCCCCACCCTACTGATCCTTCCCTTATTTCCCTAACATTGCACCATGGATAGATTCTGCTAAAACCTTATCTCTGAGCAAGTTAATATTGGCTCGACTTGCTAATCTAAAAGCCAATGTTGCGCATGAACACTTGTGCGAACCGATGGGAATGAACTTTGAAGGACAACACCGTCGCGACTAGAGAAGAAAGGCGGTTGGAAAGAGCCAGGGAAGCCATATCCTGGGTGTATAAAAATCTGCCGATCGACCTGTTATAAATACACATAAAAAATGGGGGTTTTCCCCGATGTAAAAGATAAAAAAAGCGCTTTAATAACAGATAGGTTGAAATGTAGGCACTCCCAATCTTTTGAATGTGGACAATGGGGAAAATTCTGTAATCACGTTCGAATAAAAATAAGTCAGTTCATTTATTAGAGAAAGGTCTAATATATGCGAATAAAACAGTTAATCCTCGGTTTTATTGGAATATTAATCATCGTAGGAATGTCGGTAATCATGGTCAGAGCGGGACAAACGCCAAAGACAGGGCCTATTTATTCAACACCTTTGGCAACCTATTCTCATTTGCAACCATCAGGAGCCGCAGCTGTTCCTGAATCCGAAACGTGCGGACCGTGGAGCAGTACGGATAACGGGTCTGTCGGTATGGCGCTCAACCAAAAATACGGGGAACTGCGAAACTGCATGTTCTTCGATAACAGCTGGATCATCACAACCTTGGGCTTACAGGGTCAAAGTGGGATCGTCGCTGTGTATCGCTGTGCTTCGACGGATTCAGCCTGCTTGGACGGTCGAACCGACCATCCTCTGGCTGGATGGACTGTCTATGTGCCACCGTGTAAGGGTGGTGAGACGGCGGTCAGTTCAGATCCCTCAACCGGAAAAATCTTGATTTTGGGCGGGTGCGAACAGTGGTTCGATGTTTCTAGCGGGAATTTTAGCGCCCGATATTATAGCACTCCATAAAGAAGAAAAGGAGGGAAATATGTCTCGCAGATTGGGTAAACTAATCAAATCAGCGCAGCTGATCATGATTTTGATACTGGCTACTTTTATTCTTTCGCCAACGAACGCCATTGTCACCTATGCACAAAGTCCAAATCCCACCCTTTCTTTTATTGATGTGACACCTACATCGAGAACCGCACCAAAGGGGGCAAGCGGCATTGTGGTTGAGGGGTTATATACTTGTTCGGGTCGTTCCGAATCCTCGATTGCGAGTTCAACTGAGTACTGGCTTAATAACGGTTGGTATACGTGGACAGAACTCTCTATATGGTCTCCGTGTACCTCCATTTCGGCCTACGAAAGTGAGATCAGTAAAATCATTACCGATGTTGAGAACAGCGGTGCTCCTGCTTCAACATATTGGCTTGGTATCATGGTAGATGAGGAATCGGCTTGGGGCTTTACTGCAAGTCAGCTTGAGGGATTAAATTCATATCTCGTTGCCAAAGTGGCGAATACTCCTGGAATTACCTGGTGGTCGGCAGAAAGCTTTTCTGGACAAGGCGATTGGAGTCAATCAACGTTCAATAATATCACCAGTTCATCCATACCATCTCCTGAGATTGCCACAAACTATATGGTTACATTAACAAATAGCCTTCAAGGTTCGAGTGGTGACCATATTTTAGTTACCTGGAGCGCTACGTATCCATCACCATACAACACCGAATCATATTCAGATGGTAAGATCAACGGCACACCGTATTACCCAAGCAGCCATCCTAGTTGGTACTTTGATAATAAATTCGTTTCAAACTAATATATAAGGTTTCTTAAATCCCACGATAAATCGGCTGGCTTCAGGGGTAATTTTGGCTTCGGTTTCAATGAAACTTACCTAAAAAACCTGATGTTGAGTCTCAATAATTCATTTCAGAGGCAGGCGTTGCAGTATTTCGCAACGCCTGCTCTCCATTATATGTTGTTGACAATCCGGATTGAAACCCCTGGCGCAGGGTGACGATCAGGCGTGGGGGTCGGCTGTTTGTAGGGTGCCTGCTGCAAGGCCGCGGCAGGAGTCGGGATAGAGCTGGATTGGCATGCTGCAGATATCACCAAGGGGTAAATGAACAACCATCCTTACATACTATGATCTTTCACTCACTTATCTTTATGAAAGAATATTAGAGGATGGCTCTTGGAAATAATGATTGATCATGCGACTAACCGTTTGAAGCGAAGGTCTTTCGATCTCAATATCCCATCCAGGCGTACGAACGAGGCAATCTTTCATTATGTAGTTGATCGTCGAAAACGCCGACTTCGGTGTAGTACCATTGAGTGCCACGCCAAACATAGAAGGCGATGATGTTTTTTCCGGTGCGCAGGGAGTGTTGACCTTCGGAGGGTGGGAACAGCCACCGGTGAGGAATAACAGCATCGTCGTTAATGAAATTATGAATCTAGGTTGACCTTTTCTGTGGTTTTCCATCTCCTTATTCTGATAACAGTCCCAAGACAAGTCGCATTCCATTAGGAAATTGACCAAGAGTTGCATGCCATTACCATCTTCTTAGGGAGTACTGTAATATCGGACGCTAAACGTTCCGGTGGAAACATCGAACCACTGTTCACATCCGCCCAAAATCTGGATCTTTCCGGTTGAGGGGTCTGACTCCGGTCCGAGTGTCTCGCCGCCCTTACAAGGTGGCACGTAGATCGTCCATCCAGCCAGGGGGTGGTCGGTTTGGCCGTTCAGGCAGGCTGCATCCGTCGAAGCACAGCGATACACAGCAACGATTCCGCTTTGCCCCTGCAGGCCCAAGGTGAGGATAATCCAGCTATTATCAAAAAACAGGCAGTTTCGGAGTTCCCCGTATTTTTGGCTGAGCGCTGCACCGACAGAACCATCCGTACCACCCCACGGTCCGCAAGTGTCGGGCGCAGGGGTGAATGCGCCATTGGAATATAACTCAGAAAACTGGTTTGGACGGATTACGGAGGCATTGCCATCCACGTCGTAAAGGAAAAATTCGAAATCACTACCTGTAGAGAAAACGTATTGAATATCCGGGGCGTCTTTCCCAAGATCAATGCTGGTTCCATCCAATAAATCCGTAAAATGAATTTGTCGCCCTGTCGCCGCGGAAGACCAAGCCAGCCAGTTCCCGGAAACCGCCAAAAGATGAATTTGATCCATATTTAGAACAATCCCTGGATAAGGACCAAAAGTGCCGGTTGCCATATCCACCCCGACCACCGGCCCTTTTCCAGTTGGCGACGAAAATCCCACCGTATCATGCCGCAATGGCGGTGCCCAGGAATGGAGGGAGGCCATATCGATCGATCCGACCGGCAACTTCGCAGCGGAGTTCAACCTCGGATGATCCAGAGCCAGGGTGAATTCCTTATGGTAGGCATCCGTTACGAGCACCACCCTGCCATCCGGAGAATAGATCGGGTTGGGATCGAGATCGACATATTCATCTGGAGAGAATGGGATCAGCAATAAACCCGATCCGCCGCCCCCCGGAATGGAATAGATCCCGCCGGGTGCAAAGTAAATGATGGTAGTGCCGTTCCACCCCAGGAACCGTGCACCTTCTCCTTGAACCACCTCGAGGACAGGTCCGCCGGCAGTGGAAACCAATTCGACCCCATCGGGACCGCTCGGTTCGCCCCATACGGTTGCTGCGATCCATTTTCCGTCCGGGGAGCGCTCCGGGTTGATCCCGTCCATCCCGATCGAATGGACCTGGCCTGCTTGATCCATCAGGACGATTGGCCCGGGCTTGGCTTCGAGACCGGATGGTTCGGTCCAGAGGAAGACCCCCGAGGAATCAGGAAGCCATTCAGCATGAAGGCTCATCCCGTTGGGAGAATCGTAATGGCCCTCAAGCTGACCATGGAAGTTGAACAGCTCGATGGTCTGGAGGGTCTGCGTAGTCCACTCAATGAATGGGCTCCCCTCGGGGGATAATAGAAAGCCTTGTCCAAATGGAGCTGGCAGGTGAGGGATGGCTCCCCCCGGTGTGAAGGTGGGGGTCAGCGGAATGGACGTTGAGGAGGCGGCTTGGATTGGCGTGGCCGTATGGGTGGGAACAGGCGAAGACGTGGGCGTCACTGGCAAAGATCCCCCGGAGGATGCACATCCGGTCAGACTGATCATCACGACAAGGATCGAGAACAATAAGGTAGATTTCATAATATTCTCTCCGTGGAGCCACCTTGCGATCACGGACCTGGCCATACCGGCACGGTGCCGTCCGGGACCATGCCAAGACCTCCCGGTCCGCTTCTTTGGAGGGTTCATCTTTCCAAGGCAGGCGTCGTCTCTCTTACTCTCGTCGCCTATTTTTCGGTGATGTTTATTTGTTGCAATCCCTGTTCAGTTAAGATAAGTGCCGTAATGCCGACCTGGGAAGCAGCATATTATCCGCTTCAACCCGGTCGGATTGACAACCGTCTCTGGGGCATTGCTGTCGACTGCCGTTCGATCGAACCTCCGACTGTGAAGAGAAATATCGGAGAAATGGCAGTCGTTAAGTGGAGCGTCGGCGAGGTTTTGGAGATGGAAGGAATATGAAGACAACCTGATATCAGAACCGTTACACAGATAAGAGCGAAGAGTGAATAAATCTTCGATTTCACTCCATGGGTTTCTGGATTCAGAAAAACTGCGTTCATGCTCCCAACATTTCTTACGAAAAAATCGCCTAATCGTAAAATAGTGGAATAAACCCAAATAGAACACGAGCTATTTACAGCATTTGAGGTAACAAGTTCGACAATATCACCATTAAGCTGTGACGTGGTAAAAATAGGGATCTGAATGGAGGAGTTGGATAACTAGGCCCTATCTTTAGCCCCTCTCCCACTCTTACTATGATGACCGACATTCCTGCGACGATTAATATTCCAAGAATATTGGGAATTAACCATCTTATTCGCACATTAAACCTTTCTCTATTGAATAAATCGACCTACTCTTGTTCGAACATGGATATGGATTTTCCCATCGACTGTGTTCAAAAGGCAGGCTGCCTCCACTTATGCCTATCTATTATTAAAGCGCTTTTTTTATCTTTTACATCGGGGAGACCCCCTATTCTTATCCATGCGATGCCAACCGGTCGTTCAGCAGGTTTTTATTCACCCAGGATATGACTTCCTTGGCGCTATCCAATCCAAGCTTTTCCAATATGTTGGTGATGTGGTGTTCTACCGTTTTTGCTGTAATATTTAGTGAGCATGCAATAGTTACATTATCCAATCCCCGCACTAATAATTGGAGAACCTGCCGTTCGCGCTCAGTTAGGTTTTCCCATCTATTGCCAACTGATTCGTGCCATTCGAGCACCCTCGCGTACTGTTCTTTCGTGAACAGCTTTTCCCCTTGTGCTGCCGTGCGAATGGCGGCAATGATTCTCTCAGTCGATTCATTTTTCAGAATATAGCCAGATCCTCCAGCGGCCATCGTTTCAGCCAGATCAATATCCCAATCGTGTTCGGCAAGAACAAGTGTCTTGGTTGGTGAGCAGTGATTCCTCATCCATTTTTCTATTTCCACCGGTCTGGGTCCTGGTAATAATAAGTCTAGCAACAAAACCTGTGGTCGGAGTTGTTCGACCAGTTTCTGTACCGCATAACCGTGCTCGGCCTCCGCAACGATTCGAAGATCATAGGTCCTCTTCAGAACTGCATGAAGACCAATTCTTAGCGTAGGCTGATCCGCTGCTATGATTATAGATATCACTCTTTTGCCCCTCCCCTGGCAAAACACGACACCTCAATGGTCATTATTTGCTGTTGCTAGCCAATGTTTTCCCCCATATTGGATCCGCCGTTCTTTACACTATAGCATAAACAACTCTTCCGGGTTTACATTTTTAAGAAAATGGTGACAATTGCCTATGCTGATGACCTCTATACGAAAGGTTAAAACGTCTATCAACCACATGCCAGCAAGCGATTATCCCACCAAATTACTGACTATTAAGCACTGGGGAACCTGGTTGCTTCTTGAGAAGCACTTTACAAAGTGTTGGGCAAGAGGATGGATAAAGGGTTTTCCCCCCTCGAAGCCCTGAACGGTAGAGCCCCCTAGGTATCTCATATCTTCTACAGTTATTTCCGACCGGTTCGCGTTGAACTCTAAGATCATGCGCCAGTGGAGATGAGCCGCATGTGTGTAACACAAATGCAGCTGTTTCTGGAATCCTCCAGTGAATTGTCATGGCTTGGGATAACAAAGATTAGATTAAACATGAGGAGAGAACGTCAAACCGAAGCCTACACTTCCTTCCACCTCAAACGGCTTTCTTCGCAAGACGCCATACCCTGATTATCTCTGGCTAATCACGTCTCTCCACCTTGGCATCTGGCAAGCGAAAGAAAAGGTTAAACATAACGAGCTTCTGGAAATGGACTCCATCTTCCAAGGAGCTCGTCCTTTTTCAACAAAACCTCCCGCACTCTAACTCCCCTATCCTCTCTCTGGTCGCGACTTTTTAGGGGAAGGTTTCCTCCGACACCTGCCGATAGAGACGTTTCAACCCCAAGTAAAGGATTCCTAGGACAATGGTAACACCCACGGCAACCTCGGCTCCGTTTCTAAACGGCTGATTATGCCACGCATTGATATCTTGAACCGGGAAAACGGTGCAGGGGCCCTCCACGACATAAGAAGGTCCCCATACCCAAGTAGCCGGGTAGGTATCCACATTTGTGCTCATCTCCCCCACCACGGTGACGGTAGAGCCCTCCAGGAAGGTCAAGGTCAGCAAGGTGACGAGGATGCCGATGCTCGCGATAAAGAGGATTCCGACGAATCGGTTAGCAGTCTCAAGTCTGAGGGACAGCATCGATCACCTCCAATTGAAGGGAAGCGGCTTCGTTCTGTAAAACCGTTTGGACGCGCACCTGGACAGAAGGAGCTTCAAAAACGAGGATATTCCGGCGGGTGAATTCTCGCAACAGGTCAGTGCCTTTTTCTGTCAAGCAGTAGTAGCGTCGTTGGGGTCCGATCGGGGATTTCATCAACTCGCTCTTCACGAGGCCCATCGACCGAAAGCGGTTCAGCGCCCGGTAGATGCTCTGCTCATCCGTACTCACAGTGCCTTGGCTGAGTCCACGGACCGCCTCTGCCAAGCCATAAGGATAAGCAGGCTTCTCATGAAGCAGGAGTAAGAGCCAGAAGGATAAAAGCCCTTTCTTGTAGGCTTTTTCCCACCTCTTCAAAAGATCATGGACTTCGCGCTGGTTTTTATTTGGCATGGGCGCTCCCAACCATTTCACTATTAATCCACAAGTATAATAGCATGATTTCGACCTGTTGTCAATAGAATGGGAATTTGTCTTTGTGATCTACATGGCCGGTTACATTTAAACCGCCCTCAGTTTGAGATGGAATGAGCTCCAAGAACCACGCATGGTGACAGAAGGTCAAAAAATCCCAAACGCCACAGGTCATGGTACAGACACGGTTTCCCCCTACCCCACCATGACCAATCAAGGTTCAGGCAGCCAAATTGGACGGGTATTCGACAAGCTGACTCTTGATCATTCATTTCTTGAGACCCCGGATCTGTTCGAGATCCAGGTTACCCTGTGCTCCCCAGCCCTTAGTGCCTTCCGGGACCGCCGGCCGGAATTTCTCGTATAACGCAAACGCTTTGCGGTCCAGTTCGTCCAAGCTATAAGATTTCGCCAATTCCTTCATGGCCTGTTCTACTTCTGGCAAGGCAGAGCCAAATTTTGTCGTCAGGTAGCGTTCTACGCTATCCGGTTGCATGGGTTTTCCTTTTTCCGTGGCGCGTACGCCGCCTTCGGTGTTGACCGCCGGAACCGATCTTCCGAAAATTTCAACGTAGAATTCTTCATTCTGGGTGCGCTTGCGGGCTTCTTCGGTTTTTTCTTCGCTGGGATTGAATATGCCCAGCCGCCTCCCTTTCGACTGTGCGCTGAGCCCGGCCACGGCACGCCCAAGGGTCAAGGCTTCCTCCCTTTTGAAACCCAGCCGTTCAGCGACCACTGCCGACCATAAAGTTAAGACTGGTGCACGGTTTACCTTAATCATTGTTCCAACCATAATCGGATTCCTTTCGTTTTGGATATCTGTGAGAGTTTATAGGCAAAGTTGATTTATTGGCTATGCGCATTGTGAAACTTCTTGGCCATATACACACATCCTTGGCGCCAGGGGCCACTTTTTATCGACGTAATACACTGGAGAGTTTCGTTTTTACTTTTCTCTCCAATCCCTCCCCCACCCCACTTAACTCCCCCCACAAATTCAAGTGTGCGAATTTCCCACACCTGCTCTTTGAGATAAATACAAGGTCGATTTTTTCCCGGAGGAAGGGGTGTTTGGGGTCCCAGGGATTGTGCCAGATAATGACCCGTATCAGGCAGTACATGGAGGGATTTACCTCCCTCCAGCTCCCGAAAAAATATCCGCATGGGCACTGTTGCTGTCTGTCCAATATCGTGGGATTCAGCTCGAAATGATCCGGACTGAAGACCAAAGTGAATGGGACCACCCGAATTGCGGAAAAAGTACATTTTCGATACGACCACCACGCGGGGTCATCACGACCCCGCGTGTACCAGAAACAAAGCATTCGCCAGGAAGGGGTAATGGGCCTAAAATGGACAAAACTGCAATAGCGTTTGGCTATCTGGCTGGCAGTGTGGTTTGAAATTATATTGGGATGAAATTAAATACACAACTTATCCATAGTTTATAATCGTCGTTCACGATAAAGCAACGAGGACTAAACCGATTTTGCATTTCGGTTCAGTCCTCGTCATTTATAATACGTTTCATTGGAAAAAATAACATTCTCCCGGTGATGAATAGAATTTAATAGCGCTTTCGAATATTTATGGTAAGGTTTGCCGCACCAGATCAAGGGTTAGGAGGGCGGAAATTTGGACTGCAAGTATCCTAACCTGGCTGTAATGGATTGCTGTTTTTAGTGTATAACCATATAGATGCGCGTTCTCTTTTGGAGACCGCATTGATTCATCAAAGGGGTGGGATAATAACCAACTCTACCTCCCTTGAACACGCTTTCGATCAATACTACCGGGCGATCTTCCGCTACCTCCGCTACCGGGGCGCGGATGTTGACACGGCCAACGATCTGACCTCGACCGTGTTCGAGAAAGCCCTCGCCAATCTTCAAAGTTACGACCCACGAAAGGGTCAGATCCAGGCCTGGCTGTTCGCCATCGCTCACAACCTCGCCATCAACCATTGGAGGGCCGAGACACACCACCCGACCACTTCCTTGGATGATCTCGATCTGCTCGCTCAAGAGGACCCTCCCCCGGAGGAAAATATCGTCCTGATCCAGGACGGGCAGGAAATCTTAAATGCCCTCAAGTGCCTGGACGACCGCGCTGTGGAAATCATCGCATTAAAATTCAGCGGAAGTCTTACCAATCGGGAGATTGCCGACCTGACCGACCTGAGCGAGAGCAACGTGGGGGTTATCCTTTACCGCTCACTCGTGAAATTACGCGCCGTTCTGGCGTCTGCCCAGACGGAGGTGCGCCATGATCGCGAATAAGTCCATCGACCAGTTCAACCAGCGCCTAGATCAGCTGCTCGGTCTCGGACCGAGACAAATAATCACAACGGCATATACCAGTCACGAAACCGAATCTGCCATACAAACTGCTGGCCTGCTGATCGGCATGAATTTGGAAGCCGATGCCGCTCCCCGGCCGGACCTGCGCGAGCGCTGGCAACGTCAGGCCCGCAGGCTAACCAAGGATCGTTCCTCCCGCGCCAGGATCAGTCCCCGGCTGGCCTGGATCGCCGTCCTGGTAATCGTCCTGAGCCTCTTGATCGTTTTTCATCAACCGGTATTTGCCGCGGTAGGGCGACTGTTCGGTTATGTGTACATCCCCAATTATGGTTTCCTGCCGATGGAATCGACTTATGTGATCCAGCAACCGGTGGTGCAGGAACACGACGGACGCAGTGTGACCGTCACGCAGGGAGTTACGACCCCCGCGGGAACCTACTTGACGCTCGCATTCAGTGACACTGCACGTCCCGGCGACGGCGCCTGGCTGGACCTGGACACAGGCGCTCGCTTGAGTATTAAATCCTGGCAGTACTCTCCTGACTCTCCGGGCTCGCACGGTCTGACATTGACCTTCCCATCCCTTCCGAGCGGGGTCAAGCAGACCACCCTGGCTCTGCCGGAGGGCTGGCGCCTGCCGTTGATCTGGCTCCCCGCTGCTCAAGCGCAGGTCCTCCAGGTCGGCGTCATCCCGTATCCGAATCCAACCCAGGCGCAAACACCGGTGGCTCTCTGTCAGGAAAACCACGGCATCCAGCTCTGCGTTCTGGCCGCCACAGCCTCTAGCGATCAGACAACTGTGCTGATTCAGGGGAAAACGGTCCAAGGGGATCTGAAACCCGGGGCACCGATGTTCGGCCTAGTGAGTCCGATTAATGGCGAAAGTGTGACACTCGAAGCCCCTTCTGGGAGCCAGGTATTGACAGGCGCAGCGGCTTCCTCCATCGGTATTGACCTAACCACCCTCCAGCAGCAGGTTGTTTTTCCAGCGCTTCCCGCTGGCGAGAAGACCGTTAGACTCACCATCCCCTCCATGATCGCCAACGTGGATATCAATCAGTCCATCACGGTGGACATGGGTGCCGACCCTCAACCCGGCCAGACCGTCCCGGTCAATGCCGACCTCCAGGTCCTGGGAACCACCGTCCGGTTCCGCAAGGCCACCTTCGTTGGCGACGGGGTGAGCAGCCTGCGCTTGACCCTGGACGCTGAACCGGTGGAGACGGTGGACGGAGTCACGCCTTTATATTTTGAACTCGGTCGACCGGCAGGGGTAGATGATCTTTACGGAGGCGGAACGCTTGGGGGTGGCAAAGCGCTCTTTGTGGAGCTCTTCCAATCAGGGAGAAAACTCACAGGTATTCTCAAGCTGCCCATCGTCCAGGCAGTGGTCAGCCTGCATGGGCCCTTCGTGTTCGACTTCACCATTTCCCAGAGCGTACCCGCGATCCCCACTCCGGTCGTGGCCAATCCGGCCGATTTCACCCCCGAGCCCTCCTCGACCCCGATCCCGCTGGACAGTTACTCTTATAGTGGGTTGCCTTTGGATCCAGGGGATCTGCTCTACACGGTCATCAACGGGGACAAGACGGATGTGTATGAATATCTTCCCGGACAGTTAGGCCAGTCTCAGTGGTTCGCAACGCTGCCAGGTGCCGTTTATCAGATCTACATCCACCCTGACCGCCATGGTCTGGATTATCTGGCCGGCACTCAGATCAAGGACACCAGCGCGCTCACTCCTTCTTACTACTATCGAGGGATCCAGCTTTACACTCTCGCTTTTGGAGAAAAGACGCCGGGTTTGTTATACGCCTTCCCTTGGGGGTCTGATAATTTTACAGGTACCCAGGTCACTCCAAGCTGGTCTTTCGATGGGCGTTATTTGTTATTTAGTGCGTTTGGTTTCGATACCCAGCCCGGTAGCAATGTATTCCGATTTGGCTGGTTCGATATGTCTTGTCGGAGTAACGGGACCTGCGTACCGCACTATTTGCAGATTCCGTCGAAATATCAGCTATATAACCCCCTTTTTTCACCCAACGACTACCGGATTCTCTTTACCGGGGCCGATACCTCACTCCAGGGGATTGGCGATATATTCTTGATGCAATTTGACCCAAATACACCGGAGAGCCCTATTGTCAATTTGACCCATTCAACCCATATCGACCATGGCGGCGGTTCCGGAGGGGCAGTTTGGTTTCCGGATGGGCGTATCCTATCGTATTGTCACGATTTCGATACAGATCCGACCGCGGCCTCCGGCTTTTTCTGCACGTACGACTCCCAAACCGGCGCTTCCAGCTACGCACCAACCATGCAGGAGATTTTGGACCAGTATCAAGCTTCACCTTCCAACCAAACCATTCTGGCGACTGTCCTCATAAGCCAAGGGCCCGAGGCAGGGAACAGCGATCTTCGCCTATTTGAAGTGAACGGCCAAGCGGGGCCCATCCTTGCAAACAAAAAGACTTTTGATGAAATCACCACGTCCCCGACGGATCAGTATGTTGCATTTATTGCCGATGGTGGTCAACAGCTCACCATCGTCGAAAAATCGACGACGCAACGAATTGATTTATATACCAGTGATGGAAAAGGGGTAGCATCCTGGATCGGATGGGTGCGGTAGCTCTTCTCAGGAACATAATCGCCACTATTTGAATTTGTCCCTTTTCTCCTCGATGTTTGTTTGAATCTATAGGAATATAGATCGCTCGCGCTGCCATTCTGTCTGCCCAGAGAAGTTATGCGAGGATTAGCAAAGACAGCTGTCCCATCTGATACCCCAGCGGATCTTGATTCATGGTTCCAGTCCCGGTGCCCTGGCTGGTTGGTCTACGGACGGGAGCAAGCTGTATTTCACGGAGACGGGCCTGGAGGGGCAAACCTTGGAGGCGATCGACCTGGGGAGCGGCGCGGTCAGCACCCTGTTTGTCCTGCAGGGCGCATCGCCCAAGGCACCGGACGCCGCCCTATCCCCCGACGGGAACTGGGTCGTATACCGCGATCAGAACATGAACCTGACCCTGGTTCATCTGGAGGGAACCGACTCTTGTCCCCTGACAAGCCTCACGGGCGGGGTAAGCGCGCCGTATTGGAGTGGAGACTGGCTGGGATTCGGCCTGCTTAACTTCAATGCCGCGGACACCTTGGTCCTTGTTCAGCCACAACCCTGTCGGGCCTATCTGCTGTCCGCCTTGCATGGGGATCTGGAAGGAATGAATCTGCCCTAATGAGCTATCAATATCGTAGGTGGGCTCGTCGAGCGATAATTAAAAGCAACAGGAAAATTCCAGGGAATAAGAACCAGGATTACAAATCCCTAGACGTCCTTCCCTACCTACTAGGAGACAATGCTTCCCTCAAGCGTCTGTTAGCAAAAGGAGAATTAGGATGAATCGAAAACACAATCTCTACGGAGTTTATTCGGTCATTGGGTTA
>Ga0209039_10003123_pt1 | contig 13247 bp, 9 predicted proteins | sample BogFormECP12_OM1_FD_188238 | JGI IMG/M metagenome (GOLD analysis project Ga0209039, IMG submission 188238) | Bog forest soil microbial communities from Calvert Island, British Columbia, Canada - ECP12_OM1 (SPAdes) (version 2) | ecosystem: Environmental > Aquatic > Freshwater > Wetlands > Bog ...
AGGTATCGCTGCGGTTGATCCCACGGTGTTTCAGCATGACGGACATTGGTGGATGTTCTACTCGGACCGCGATCGCGGAAGCAATGTGAAGCTCTACCTGGCCATGGCGTCCAGGCTTGACGGACCCTGGAATATACACCCGGCGAACCCCGTGAAGACAGACATCAGCAGCGCGCGGCCAGGAGGCACGCCGTTTGTACACGATGGCGCGCTCTATCGCCCGGCCCAAGACAGCACGCATACCTACGGTGGCGGCCTCGTCATCCACCGCGTGGTTAAATTAACTACAACACAATATGCTGAGGAAGTTGTTTGCCGCCTGGCGCCGGAGCGCAACGCTCGATACTCTTGTGCATTTCATACTTTGGCTGCAGCGGGGGATCTGTCGGTCGTTGACGGGAAACGTTTCGTGGTGCTGCCTCAACTGCTTCCAATCACGATGCGAGACAAGTTCCGCTCACTCATTCAACGCGTTGTGCCGAGGTGATTGTTTCTTCGCCTGGCAGAGCGATTCGCGGTCCAGCTCTGGAAATCGAAGGCTATTGTATTCCAAGGACAGCTTGGCCCGGCTGTTTGAGAAGACAGATGGGCAGACGAGGCTCAGCGATCTGCGCTAGATTCCAAGCGCCCGGAGATGTCTGCAAGCCATTGTTGCACGAGCCTCTGCCAACTAAACTCTTGTTCGCAGAGCCGTCGGCCATTTGCGCCGAGATTGCGGGCCAAAGCAACATCATCGGTGAGACGAAGGATGCTCTCGACGAGAGGTTCGGCTTGTTCTGGCGGCACCACCATGCCCGCCTTGGCATCCGACAGAATACGCGCCATTTCTCCTCGGCCCGAAAAAATCACCGGAACTCCGCTGGACAGCGCGGGAAGCGACTTTGATGGCCGCGCGCTCAGATGGACTGTCTGATCCTTTAGAGTGACCAAGGCGCCCCTTGCAATCGACCACCACCTAGGCATTTCCACCAGTGGAACGGGCTCCGCAAAAACTACGCTTGACAGCCCGCGACGGTCCCTCTGCGCCTTTAGCTCTGTTTTCACAGGTCCGTCCCCGATAAGGACCAGGGCGATGTCTTGCCGATTCCGGAGTGCCTCGGCGGCATCCAGCAGAAGGGTCAAGCCTTGAGCATGGCCTAAAGTGCCCGCATAGAGAAACACGGATTTGTCCGCGAGTTTGTACCGCGCAAGGAGTTCTTGGTCGGCAGCTCGCGGCTGAAAGAGTTGCGTATCCACACCGATTGGCAAGAACAAGATCTTGTTCTGTGGCACGCCTTTCTCTTCGAGCAATATCTTTCGTATCCCCTCGGTGACCGTGCCCACAAAATCCGCGGACCTATAAAGGAAACTCTCGAGCTTTCGCGCCATTTGGAGAAGCAAGCCACAGCTAACGAACCCGCTATCCGAGACCGCATCGGGCCACAGGTCGGAAACGTTCATGACCCAACGGGCACCTTTCAAGCGCGCGATTGCCAGGGCCGTGAGCGCAAGGAACAGGGGGGGTGAGTCAACAAAGACAATATCCGGCTTCTCCATCCAGAAGAAAGCCAGCAACGAAGTAAGACAGAACGAAAAGTAGTTGGTCAGCCTGGGAAGCAGGCTGGCTGACTGTGCCGCATAGACCCAGCATCGAAACAAGGGTATGCCGTCGCGCGTTTCGCATACGAAAAGCCGTCCACGATATCCATCGAATATGCGCCCCGTGGGGTAGTTCGGCAGCGCGGTAACCACACGAAGGTCGTGCCCTTGGCGCTTGAGTTCTGAGGCCAAACTGCCCATAAGCACCTGGGCGCCGCCGACTTCGGGCGGGTAATACTGGGTGAGGAGAACAAACTTCAAACTAAAACCTCGCAATAGAAGAATAGTCAGCGCCGATGAGGGTTTTTCCGGGTCATGTCCTGGCAGAAAGAACGCTACTGCATGCGCACTCTATCAATGTCGGCATGAAACCTTCGAGGGGCGCCAACACGGGGGCTTCAAGGGGTTCCGCAAGGCGACAGCCAGTGGAGCAGGTGCCAGCCAATCTTTGAACTTCCCGATAGCGCACAATACTGTATTCGTCGTGAGCATACCGGCTGTTCAGAAAGTCGATCGTGTCATTCAGTTCGCGTGCAAAGCCGCTCTCGACTATACGAAATCCTCTCGTCACAAAATCGATAAGTTTGGCTCCCGGCGCCCCCGATCCTTTTCCGATTCCCGTATAGGCGATTCTTGGTTCAAAGTCTTTGCGCGACCAGAGATTACATGCGTCCACCACTGCGGTTAATCGTGGCGAAATCCCCACGATGTGATCGCGGCCACTGCAGTAGTCCCGGTGAGCCGTGCAGGCGATCACCACCTCCGCGTTGTGCAGAGCCAATGAGAGATCATTCGTAAAGTGGCTGGCCAACCCCATTCTCTGAAGATTCTGGTCATCCGTCTTGACATAAGGGTCGTGAATTATTGCGTTGGCCCCTTTTTCAAGAAGCAGTCTCGCGAGCACAAGGGAAGGCGAGTTCCGCGTATCCTCGGAATTGAATCGGTAGGCGGCCCCTAGAACGGCGATATGCCGGTCTTTCAGGTCGCCGCACAGGGATTCCGCCAAGCCAATCGTCCAGCCCGGCGATTCATCGTTGATCCTACGTGCCTGTTCGATCAGGCTCTTGGGAGAACGGTCTCCGCTCTCCAGCCTTCTCCACAAAAGCAAAATTCCGTCCTTCGGCAAACAATGCCCACCCACGCCGACGGTGGGAACCAGGAGACCGCCACTAGGAACAGCATTGAAATCTTGGGAGGCCGAATCGGTCTGTTCCAGATTCTGGTTGACCGCATCGCGCAACTGAAAAAAGTCGATATCCATTTGATGGCAGTAGCGGGCCATTTCCGCGGCATACGCAATGCGAACGTCGCGGTAGGCATTTTCCGTGGTCTTCACAATTTCGGCGGTTAGAGCGTTCGTCTCGTGCAAAGTGCCAGACGTAACAATCCTGGAATAAACAGAACGAATGAGGCGGGAGGTAATCGGCAGCAGCCCCGAGACGAGCTTATCCGAAGTGCGCACTCGTTCGACCAAACGCCCCGGCATCACTCGGTTCGGACTGAATCCAAGCAGGATGTCACGGCCATCGAGCAATTCGTGTGCCGCAAAGTGCTCGCGGATCAACGTGGTCATTGAGGAAGGCGCCAACGTTGATTCGATAACTATGAGAGGGATGTTTCCCGTAGGCCGGGTTTTCAATACAAGCGCCAGCTCTCGAAGAGCAGAAAAAAGCGGCCGGTAGTCCGGTTCCAGGCCATTCTTGTCGGTCTGTACGCAAACGAGCACCATATCCGCATCCCGCAGTTCCGCGTATTCATGAGTGGCACTTAGTTGGCCTTCCTCAACCGCTCTGCGCACAATCGTGTCAAGTTCAGGTTCGACACCGCGAATGGGTGACGCGCCGGAATTTATGGCGTCTACCTTCCACCCCGACGTGGGCGAACTTCGCTGCACGACAAGAACCCTTGCCGGTTGTGTGGCACCTTCTTTGATCCGTGCAGCGGCAAGCATGGCCGCCATGGGCATTCCCACGATTCCGGGACCAATGACACCGATTTTGCGAAGTTGCCAGTTCTTGGGCGTGTCATTTTCAATTGTAAGCGGCATGAACCTGCCCCTCTGTGCTTTGCGATGCATCAATAAACTGCCGGTGCCACAATTCCAAGTTCAGGAGCCCCCAAAGCCGGCGCCCGAAGGGTTGCTCTTCGTCGAGGAGTTTCTCGACCGACGCCATGTCATACATGCCTCTGGAACGGCACTCGGATGAGAGCAGAGTGTCCCGCATGAATTCATGAGCGCGTCCTCGCGCCCATAAATGCAGTGGAACGGGGAATCCTTTTTTGTCTTTGCGATTCAAAATCCTGGGAGGGAGGACATCGCCGATTGCGCGTTTCAGGGCGTATTTCATTTCAGCACCCTTGAACTTCAAAGGCGCGGGCATGGAAGTAACCAGGTCCACGATCCGGTAGTCCAGGAGAGGCACTCGTGATTCCAAGGAGGCCGCCATGCTGACGCGGTCTTCCACGTGCAACAAGGCCGGAAGACTCGAGACCATATCGAAATGTGTCATTTTGTTGTAGTAAGACTTCGTATCCGGGTGGTTAAAGATACTCTGGAACCGGTCGAACGCCGCTTCGCGGTCAAATCCCGCGCGAAAATCCTCACTGAATAGCTCCAGCGCCCCACCGCTGCGATCGATCAACTGAAAGTAACGGCGGTCCATGGGCGCAAAGGCGTCCTCCTGCCAGAAAGCCCGCAGCATGGGTGTGTACTGCTTCAAAGCCGGCAGGTTCGGGAGGATCGAACGGAGCGAAACGATGTGCTCATTCTCTTCATTCGTTTCAAAGATCGCGCCCTTCAGGGCCTGCTCGAGGTATGCCACCACATACCGGGCGTATCCTCCGAAGATTTCGTCGCCGCCCTGGCCTCCAAGTACCACTTTGACTTCTTTCCGCGCCGCACATGCCAGGATGTACTGGGGGAAAAGACCTGGACCTCCCGCCGGCTCATCCATGTGCCAGATCAGGCGCGGAAGAACGTCCACAAACTCCATCTCGTTAGGATTGATGACAAAGGGTTGTGCATTGCATGCGGCGGCCACTTCCAGAGCGAAAGGAGATTCGTCGAAGTCCGGCCCCTCCGCGAATGCACCGGTGAACGTTTTGATCCGTTGAGTGGAGTGGCGTGAAGCCAGTGTGGTAACAATGCTGGAATCCAGGCCGCCGCTTAGATAGGCGCCGAGCGGAACGTCACTGCGCATCTGGATTCGCGCCGCATCCTCAATGAGTGCCCGAATCTCGTCTAGGAAATATTTTTCCGTATGCGCCAAATCGACATGGAAGTGCGGCGCCCAGTAACACACCGAACGTATGCTTAGGTCTGAGAGCTCAATCACCTGATAATGCCCGGGCAGGAGTTTGAAGATGCCGTCGAACAGCGTTCTTTCGCCCAGCACAAACTGAAAGATCAAATAGTCCCGGAGGGCGCTCTCATCCGGCTGGATCGTGACATGCGGATGCTGCAGTAATGCCTTGATCTCCGAAGCAAACAAGATCGCCTCGGAATTCAGCCAATAGTAAAGAGGCTTGATGCCGAGGTGATCTCGGGCGGTAACCACTCTATGTCGATGGCGATCATAGATCAGGAAGGCAAACATGCCATTCAGCTTTGCAACGCACGACTCTCCGAATTCCAGGTACATGTGCAGGATTACTTCTGTATCGGATGTCGTTCGGAAGGTATGGCCCAGTTGAATGAGCTCGTTCCGTAATTCGACGTAGTTGTATATTTCCCCGTTGAAGACAATCGTTATCCCATCGGCCTGCATGGGTTGGCTTCCGGACACAGTATCAATGATTGTCAGTCTCTTGTGGCCAAAACCGATTGGACCGTCAATGAAGTAGCCGTCTTCATCGGGACCACGATGGTGCAAGACGCCAAGCATCCGGCCGAGTATCTCGCGGCTGACCTGCTTGTCCTTCCGTTGAATGATACCGACCAGTCCGCACATCAAAACACTCCCAGAAAGACTCTCTAAGGCCCATGCAGGAAAGCTGCCCTGGTCTTTTTGGCTTCAATGGATTCACAGAGGAGCCACAAACTCTAAGCGCTATTTGTTTAAATAGCCTACGGGGGTCTCATTAAGGCAGAATAACGGGCTAATGAACGTTCGTGGCAGCCGCATGAGAAATAACCGATTGAGGTTCTTCACTTACGGTGGAAAGGTTTTGATTTAGGAATGAGTGTGGCAAAACCCACTGTGCTTTTTCTTTGCGTAGGCTGCTATTGACCTCCGGTCTCTGCATGTTTCTCCCACTCTTCATTCCTATGTAACCGAGCGTTAATTTGACTGCGATTAACTTATGGGAAAAAGTGTGGAACTCAGAGCGGTTCCTTTGGTTCGGTCTGAACGCGAAAGTTCGGCTGACGTGACGATGTTGTCCACACCTTTTCCGGATGCCCAATCCGACGAAAGTGGACCCGTGGCCTTCCGCCGTATATGTTGCTCCTGAAGCTTCTCGGAGTGCTCCTTGGAGGCATGGGGAGATTGAAAAGGGTCAAAGCGAACCATGCTGCATATGCGAATTGTCAGATCGCCTCTCGCCGAGGAGGAATACCAAACGATTCTGAGCGAATATAATCGGCTCACTCACGCAGGGATTCCCATGAACGAGTTCCTGCGTTGGGTGCAAGATAGCCCTGGAGGCCCCGCCTGGCATGCGCTGCTCCACAGGGAAGAAGGCCGAATCGTTGGTCACACTTCCGTGCTGCCTGTGACCGCATGCTATCGCGTTGCGCGCTTGATCGCGGCAATGTCCGAGTACTCGTTTGTGCATGAGGACTTCCGAAGACTGAAGATTCGCGGCTTTGAGAACGTCAGCAGGCCACCATTCATTATCCTTTTGGACCAGTTGTTTCAGCACTGCCAGAAAGAAGGCTGGGGACCCATTTTTGCGTCCACCAACGAGAAAAACCAGATCTTTACGCGCAAGGTCGGTCTTCGGCCCGCGGAGTTTCCGCTCATGGAGTGCTTGCTGATCTTGCGGCCCTCTGGCGCGGCACGTCATACCCCAAACATCTCAAGAAAGCAGCGAACAGCCCTGTTCCTCGCGGGACTGGCTCAGAAAAGTCTCTGGTCCGTTGCGAGGCACTTTCCCGGCGAGAACAACGGCGTTCATGCAGTTTCCATAGACGGTGAGTCCCTTCGACCGGAAGCGGACCGGCTATCTTTTTATGAGGAGAAGGAATCGTTTCGGTGGCGCTACATTCCACAGCAATATCTTCATTATGAGATTGCTCGGGCCCCGGACAACTACGTAGTTGCAAAACGCGGAGGGAAGGACCGGTACCTACGCGTCTGCCAGTACCGCCTGAGCTCGGCGGATGGGGTGAATTCAGTTGTCCGGGCCCTGCTTGAACAAGCTCGAAAGGACTGTGCCATTGGAGTCCGTTGGGCAGTTTATGATGATGGCGTGTTATCAGAGAAAATCGTGGGCCGATTGAAGCGGATGGGGTTTCTGTGTGCACGCCGTGTTCGGATTATCATGGTCCACAAGAACTTCCCTGAATACCTGCAACCTGACTCGTGGAGAATGAGCGACTCTCACTTCTGTTTCGATCCATGAGGCGAAAAGAAGATGAGGGACTTAAGTCCTGCCAAATCGCTGGGGAAGGATCGGGCAACATCGGTTTCTCGCATGATTGTGTACACAGCGTTCAAGACTGTCTCCTGGCAGTTCCGAACTCTATCGGGAAAATCCCTGATTTAACAAATCTGCAACCTATTGTTCTTCTCTTGTCCACAACCTACCCTCTACTATCCGCCTTAGGTCTCCAGAGATCCGGACGGCCTGGTCTCTAGACCACCTGTATGGCCGTTGCGCCTAACTTCAATCTAGAGTTCTGTCTCACGCGCGAGCGAGCGGGGCTTGGCCAGAAATTCCTGCGTTTCGCCGTAATTGCGTTGATGGGCATCAGCATCGTGGCCCCTGTTGTGCGCTTTTCCGAAGAGTTTTGGCTGAAGCTCGACCAAATGTTCCTGGTGCCCGTCGCTCTGATCTACCTGTGGCTTCTGCTGGCTGGCTTGGCGCGGCCCATTCGTTTAAATGCGCTCTTTGCCGTCGCCCTGACCTTCTGCGTGTGTATCGCTATGTCGCTGGTTTACGGCACCCAGGTAATTGGTCATCCATTGTTTCTGGCCGATTTATATGAACTCCCAAAAACCTTCATCCCCGTCATTTTCTTCACGATGGCCTATGAGGCGGATTTCTCCGAAGGGACTCTTCGAACGCTTGGTGCGAGTCTGTTTCCGGTGGTCCTTTTGATTTGCGTGTATGCGTACGGTCAATGGTTCGACATGGGCTTCACGCGCTATCTGCAACCGTACTACTCCGGTGGTCTTCACGATGACGGGGGACTGGCGCATTACCGGCGCGTCTATTCGACGCTCAGCAACCCAAACTACCTGGGAATGTTGATGACATGGATGGCGGCGATATTCGCCTTGGCGGTGCTGTGTCGCGTAGGAAACCGCTTCTGGAACAGCGCCGCTCTTCTTGCGTCTCTCACTACGTTGGCCATGACCGGATCGCGTTATGGGGTAATCGACACCGGATTCGCGCTGCTCCTCATTCTCTTCTTGTCAACACGTACTGAGAGCAGTAAGAGAAGGCGCAGAGGGATTCTGCTTGCAGGCGTTCCTCTGATTTTGGGCGCTTATCTCGCTGTCACGATGAGCAACCGGGCGACTCTGGACAGGGTCCAAATGCTCGGGAAACCCCTGCAAGAGAATTCATTGCGGATGCGCCTCGATAGTTTATGGGTAGATGCCCTGGACAAATTCGTCCAGTCACCTCTGTTAGGCCACGGACCGGCCAAAGCCATATTCTGGGGTGTGATTACCGATTCTGAGTATCTCCACATCTTGAAGCAATTCGGGGTTCTCGGGCTGCTGCCCTATTCTTGCTATTTCCTTTTGCCTCTTTGGGTGGTTTGGAAAGGACTAAGGCATGTTCGCGGGGCCGCCCCATGGCTGGAACTGCAATTTCCAGCGACGTATTGGGCCATATCCGTAGCCTTCATCCTGATTATGACCGCTTTAGTAATGAATATAGGCATGTGTACCTACTTCAACCCTTCTCTTGTGGGCTTTCTCTGGATGTGGATGGGTATCGGCGCCCGTTGCGCCGGGCAGTTCCGGGCCGCTTCCGGGCACTATGCAGGATTGTCACAGTCCTGAAAAAAACTCGCGCTCGCATCTTTCATGGTTTCACTTTTAGAGCGGGCAAGCGATTCGCAAACAACAACTGGATGACTCGCTGACCCGAGGGGAAACTTACTCTGGATCAACTCCAACAGCTCGATTTCAAATCAATTCATGCAGTCCGATTGTGAATAGCATTATTCATCCGCTTGTTATTCTGCTCTAACAAACGCAGATTATCGTGCGCACTATAGAATTCAGTTTAGTGCCTTTCAAACAGGCGCACCAGCACTTCGGTAGACAGGTCATGCTTTCCAGTTCGTTGGGTTTGGGAGGACTCTCTGTGAGTCAGAGAGCGAAGCTGTATGCCGTTTTCGATTCATGAGAGATCAACTCCACCGGGCCCGCTGGTTGCCGAATGGTACGCGGCCTATGTTAAGCACCAGCATGAAAAGAAGGTGGCGCAGCTTCTCGAACTGAGGGGAATTGATGTTTTCCTGCCGCAGCAGAAGGTGGTCCATCGGTGGAAAGACCGAAACAAGACACTTTTCCTGCCCTTGTTTCCCGGGTATGTATTTTTGAACTCTACGCTGCAGGACGAAATTCAGATTCTCAACACACCTGGCGTGTTCTTTCTCGTTGCAAGCGCCGGACGCGCGTGCCCCATTCCCCGGCAGGAAATCGAGTCTATTCGCCGGGTCACGAAGAGTGGCATCCAAGCGCTGCCTCACCCCTTTGTCAGCACAGGAGATCGAGTAAGGATTTTCTCCGGGCCGCTCTCCGGAGTCACCGGCACACTGACTCGCTTCAAAAATCAATATCGAGTTGTGCTTGCCGTAGAGTTATTACAACAGGCCGTGTCGATCGAAGTGGAAATTGGCAACGTGGAACGAATTCCGGGTTCCCCTAGTATCCACGGCCGATCAGCAGTGAACCTGATGAGCACCGCATAGAAGATCTTCAATCGCGTCCCCGCGCAAGAATGAAGCAGTAAAGGCGGTAAGAAAGTCATGCGACGCCCCGACAAGTACGAAATCCTCCCACCGACTACTGCCCCGCCAAAAGGGCCTGTAGCTTCATTCGGAACAGCCGCTCTCGCTTTTCATGAGCAGGATTACACTTGGGAGCAAGCCGTCCGGGTGCTCCGGAATAAACTTCGCTTTGGACTCGTAGTTGCCTGCGTCCTCACTGGACTTGTTCTCTTGTACGCGTTGGCACAGAAAGACTACTACCGCCCGACGGCTCGGCTGGAGATTGCGCCACTCGGCAGTGGTATAAAAACCCTGCAGGAGATCGAATCGGGCAACGATCCGGACAATCAGGACTACCTGGAGACGCAAGTTCAGATCCTGGGAAGCAACGCGCTGGCCGTCAGCGTGATTCGTGAGCTGCATCTGGATACAAATCCCGAATTTGTGAGCAATGAGGAGATCAAGCAACCCTCCGAGACCAAGGCTGGCCAAGCGGTTCCCAGAGTTGTACCTGGCGGATTTGCGGTCTTACAGGAGCAGCTCGATCTGGCTGACCTGACACCTTCGGAATCGGTTGTGCTAGAACGATTTCGCCGTAACCTGTCGATCAATTCCATTCGCAGCACCCGGCTCGTGGAAATATCTTTCACCTGTCATGATCCGCAGCTTGCCCAGTTGATCACGAATACCCTGGTGACCAAATTCATAGATCAAAACTACAGACACCGGTACACGACGACAATGCAGGCTTCGGAGTGGTTATCCACCCAACTGAGCGATCTACGGCAAAAAGTGGAGGAATCTGCGCAGGCGGTTGCCGATTATCAGAAGAAATATGGATTAGTGGAAGTGGACGACCGGGATGTTCCCATGGCGCAGTTGATGAATGAAGTGAGCCGGCAATTGAGCGATGCACAGGCGAGCCGGATCGAAGAGGAAGCTTACGTGCGGATGATCGAGCAGGGGCACGGGGACACGGTGCCCGCCTTGCGGGACGACAAGTTGTACCAGGACCTCATGATCCGTTATGCGGACTTGCGCACACAACTGGCGCAGGCGAGGACGGTATACGGCGACGCGAACGTGAACGTGCAAAAACTGCAAGATCAAATTGCCGAGGTGTCCCTGCAGCTCGACGCCGAGCGCATGAGAGTGATCGAGCGCACTCGAGCGGCATACGCCGCAGCAAAGCAGCGCGAACAGCTCATGATGGAAGAGCGCGAGAAGCTCCGGGACGACATGGGCCATATTAGCTCGCAACTTGCCTCCTATCACATGCTCAAGAACGAGGCGAATGCGAACGCCGAGTTGTACAACACTTTGCAAGGGCGTCTGCGGGAGGCGGGAATTTATGCCGGGCTCAGATCCAGCAACATCCGAGTGGTGGATTTGGCAATGAAGCTGCGTAACGCGACCGGCCCTCATCGAAAGGTGATTGTTGCGCTCGGGGCGATTGCTGCTTCCTTGATTTCCGTGTTTCTGATGTTTGTTCTTGAGAGTCTTCGGAACACTGTGCGCACTCCCGACGACATAAGATTGTGGACCGGTTTGCCATCGCTCGCGCTGTTACCCGAGATGAGCAAGGCGCCCGCGGTCGAAACGCAGGAAGCAGTCGCCGACAGCAAGTTTTCCCATCTTTGGCAAGTGCCTGAAGAGAAAGGCGAGAACAGAAGTGTATCGATTATGAAGTCGCTGACCGCGGAATCAGAATCCATGCGGGATCTGCGCACATCGCTTCTCTACGCCAAGGAGGGAAACATACCCAGAGTGGTGCTGATTTCTTCGCCTGCAGAGGGAGAAGGCAAAACGACCGTGGCGGTTAACTTTGCCATTGCCCTGGCGCAGCTTGGAAAAACGTGCCTCCTCGATGCTGATCTCCGGCAACCAGCGATTGGGCGCGCGTTCAAGATTGCGGGCAAAAGCGGGTTGAGCGATGTATTGAAGGAGTCGTCCTCATTGCTTGGCGCGCTCGTCCACGTTCCCGGATTCGACAACCTGGCAATATTGCCCTCGGGGACGCTTCCGGACAATCCCGCGGACGTTCTCTCGTCCGCGCAAATGTCCAAACTCCTTGATACCTTGAAGGAGACTTTTGATTACATTGTGATCGACTCGCCTCCGGTGATCCGTTTTTCCGATGCCCGGTTTCTTTCCTCCCTCGCGGACGAAGTTGTGCTGGTCGGACGTTACGGTGTGACTACACGGAGAGCCATTCAGCGAACAGCGGAACTGCTCCATGATGTGCATGCTTCCATTGCAGGCGTGGTTCTGAATGGCATTGATCTCACATCCGCCGACTACAACTATTACACCTACGGATATAGAAAAGGGCGGGGGAAGAGGCTAGAAGATCCCCTGCCGGATGGTACAGGAATGAACGGCTCCGGCGAAGGCGGCACGCCAGGCGCAATGAGCGCACATGCCTGAGCAAAAGAGAGCCTCGGAGATCAAGGAAAAAGTCATATTTAGGATGCGTGTCATGATTCCAACCTGCAAAACAAGTTCGCGTGCCCTCGGACTTTATCGAAGCGCTCTCCTGAGCCTGCTGGCCGTGCTCGGAATGACGTCCAGCCCTTTGCCCTCGGCGGCGCAGAACGCGCCGGCGAGCACTGCGGTTTCAGCGGCGGAAGAGTACAAGATTGGCCCGGCGGACGTGCTCTCGATTACGGTGGCTGATGCTCCGGAATTTGGCGGCAAGCTCCGAGTTAGCGACATAGGTGTCATCCAGGTTAATGGCCTCAGCGAACCCCTAATGGCGGAAGGTCTTTCACCAATCGAACTTTCACTATCGATCAGACAGAGCCTAATCAACGCCAAGCAGCTTCGCAATCCAAAAGTGAATGTGTTCATTGACGAATACCATGGACGGACGATAACCGTGCTGGGTTCCGTCTCGAAGCCCTCTGTTTACAGCTTGACAAAACGAACGAATGTTCTTGAAGCGCTCTCCACTGCGGGAGGCGCCCTTCCGAATAGCGGCAATACCGTCACCGTCGTGAGAGGCGCTGCCAGTGCGGAGGCCACTGGAACTCCGATGGGCTCTGTGCAAATCATCGATGTTGCGCGGCTGACTCGCGGTGAGGATCTTTCCGCGAACATTGAGGTCCGAAACGGAGACGTGCTCAATGTTTCGCCAGCGCAGGTCATCTACGTAGTTGGCGCCGTAACCAAGCCCGGCGGATTCGTGCTGTCGAATCCGGCCGAAGGCATCTCCGTTGTCCAGGCCGTTGCTCTCGCGGAGGGTTTCAAGCCGATGGCCTCCACGCATCAAGGCCTGATCATCCGGCAGTCCACCAGCGAACAGGCCCGGCGCGAAATACCTGTCGACGTTGCTGCTCTCATGAAAGGCAAGGAAGCTGATCTGATACTCGCGCCAAATGACATCCTCTACATTCCGGAGAGCGGCAAGAAGAAAGCTCTGAAGGCCATGAGTGACGTCGCTATAGCTACAGTCGCTGGGGTCGCGATCTACGGCATCGGTTACAGGATCGGCACTCTCTAGCCTGCACTTTTTCTATTCATCTCTCTTTATTGATTCCTTGATGATTCGTTCTTC
>Ga0209039_10003124_pt1 | contig 13245 bp, 9 predicted proteins | sample BogFormECP12_OM1_FD_188238 | JGI IMG/M metagenome (GOLD analysis project Ga0209039, IMG submission 188238) | Bog forest soil microbial communities from Calvert Island, British Columbia, Canada - ECP12_OM1 (SPAdes) (version 2) | ecosystem: Environmental > Aquatic > Freshwater > Wetlands > Bog ...
AGTTTTGTAACAAGAACGTAATCCACCACGTGGACGCCTATCTGGCGTATCTTCCGGGCCAGTTTCATCTTTATGGTCTGGCCGTCTTCGATATTGATAAACCAGGGGCCGGGCTGACCAAAGCCGACGGTGCGTAGCCACGAGCCGTCCGGGTTTTTCGCAAACCGAACACCGATCTCCTGCAACACGTTCAGCATGGGGGGCATGCTCTCTGCCCAACGTTTCAACATCGACTCTGAAAACCCGCCTGTCGGCTTCTTGAAAAAATTGATCAGTGCTGCATCGGTGTCAGTCTCGGGTCCACTGTTAAGAACGGCCATGAAATGGTCGTTTCCGCCTCCCAGGGCTCCGGAACTCTCCAGTTTACCTCTGTCCACAAGGACTACGTCGGCTCCCTGTTCCCTGGCTCCGATGGCTGCTCCGCAACCGGCGGCACCGGAACCGAGAATGAGAATATCGGTTTCGACTGTTCTGGCACTGCTATCAACCTCAGATATCATACGTTGTCTACCTCCTGTAAAAGCCTGGCAGCGATCCTTGTCGGCATCGGAGCCCGGCACCCGTGGTTCTTACTTGTTGAAGAGGATCTCTTTCAGCTTGCTCATCGTGGCCGCATCGAGCCTGGTCACGCCCATGGCCGCACTCGTCAACGCTTCGCCGGTGGCCGGCTCGAGATTGAGCTTCATCTTCTCTACCTCGGCGAGAAATTCTTTGTCCTTCATCGTCTCCGCAAAGGCCTCGCGCATTATTTTTACGCGCTCCGCCGGTATCCCGGGCGGGCCGACAAAAGGCATGGAGTAGTCGTTCGCCTTTTGGACTATCACATCGATCATCCTTTTTTGCTCTTCTGTTTTGGCCAGGTCAATCATTCGGGGAACATTCGGAAGTTGCTCGAGAGGTTTGGTGACACACTGGAGGACAATGATTGTGCTGCCCTCTTCGATCTGCCTTTTACGGTTCGTTTTAATATTATTCCAGGACCCGTTGCCGCCCGCGAGTTCGCCGCTGTCCATTGCCACGAGGATGTCTGTTACCCCCTTGTAGCCGCTCACCACGTGCGTGGGAAAGCCAAGGACGCCTTTCATCACACGGTCAAGGTTGTCCGGCCAGATGCCTGGCGCGACGCCCCCTACTTTGACGGGGGAGGGAGAGGTTCGCCACTTTTCAGCCGAGACAATGCCGCTCCTCCGGTCAAAAAAGAAGACCGAGTTTTCCTTCGTGGCCGCACCGATGTACACGAACTTCTGGGCGTCGAAATCGTAGCCGGGCTGGCCGAACATCTGGCTCAGAAGGAGGCTGCCGGTGATATGGCCGATGGTGAGACCGTCCGGTTTCGTTGCCTTGTAGAGATTGTTTATCTGGATGAGGCCCCCGGCGCCGGTTATATTTTCCACGACTACCGAGGGATTGCCCGGAATATGCTCGCCGATGTGGCGCCCAACGAGCCTGGCCCATAAATCATAACCACCTCCGGCAGAATAGCCCACGGTGATGCGCAACGTTTTGCCTTTATAGAACTGCGCAAGACACCGGTCTGCTGAGGCGAAGAGAAGAAAGCATAGGAAAATTGTTGTTACGGACAAAAATCGTTTCACACGTGTTTACCTCCGGGGCAAGGAGCCAGCCCTACCCGCTCCTGCTTCCACCTCTGTTCGTTTTATCGTAATAGCCGGTTTCCCGGGCGCAGGTATTGATCGACATCGCCCTCACACCACTTGATTTGGTCGTCGATGGTCCCTTCCAGCCTGGAGAGATTGTCTCACCGCAAATCAACCGCCCGGCATGGTGGCGAGGGGAACCGTGGAGACCCTTACCTGCCCTGCCCTGCCTGTAATGCAGACGTGTCTTAGCCAGTTATCATCATTGGTATTTGGGTAGTCCGTACGGACCTGAGTGCTTCTGCTTTCCTCTCGGAATAAGGCTGCCTTGGCTACAATTTGCGCGGTCATGCAGAGGTTAGCCGCCTCCAAGGCGGCAAAAAGATCGTCACCGGCCAGACGTGGAATCAGTTTTTTTCTGATGTGCTCGAATTTGGAGACGGCATCGCTGAGCAGCGCTCCATTCCGGACAATCCCTACCTGTTCCCACATTGTTTCTCGTATTGTCCGGGTAACCTCTAGCGGGTCGAGACTTCCCGATATTGCCGCAAGCCGCGCCTGTTCTTCCTCCACCAGCACAGGATCGATAGCTTCTCTTTGAGCAGTCAGGGCCAGAGCAGCGGCATTTCTTCCTGCATTGGAGCCAAAAACTTGCGTCTCAAGAAATGCGTCTCCCTGCATTCTGTCGCCACCATGGAGACCGCCAGATGATTCACCGGCAGCGAAGAGGTGCTCCACCTCTGTCTCCGCCCTCTCATTTATCCGTACACCACCCATGAGACGTTGGAAATCAAGGTTCACTTCCATCCACTTATGGTTGGCATACAGGCTTCCCGGTGGGTGTTTGGCCAATTCCTCCGAGATTCCTCCAACTTCCCACATGATCGGACCTCTCCCTGCCTGCAGTTCCCTGTAAATCGCGGCCACGACCTTGTTCCTGGGAGCTTTTTCCAGCGCCTGAGGCTCATAGCTCTCCATGAACCTCTCGCCCAGGCGGTTGAAATATTTTCCCCCAAATCTGGATGCCCCCGGGGGTGAATCCCGAAACTGGGTGAACTCCATATCAATGAGCGGCGCTCCGGCCTCGAGGGCTAGACAGAAGCTGTCTCCGGTCGTGCGATACCTGGGGTCGCCAATCTGAGAAGCAACGTTAGGATAAAGCCGATTAGCGCCTCCTGCAGCCAGAATCAGGGCCTTTGCGCTAAACACGAAGAGATCCCGGTTCCCGGACACACCGACTGCTCCCACCACCCGGTTCTGTCTCTCCAAAAGCTTCGTTATCATTATCCCTTCATGCACAATGGCGCCTCGTCTCTCAGCCTCCTTGCGGAGCTGCGCGGCCGTGTTCGGGGTCTTGGCCGTCAACCCTCGGGCCACGGTGTGCCCTGCACCCCTGTAAAGAACCCGAGTGCCGTCTGGATTGGTCACAAATTCGACACCAGCGTCTTCTAATCCATCCGCGGCGATCCGGCTCCGGATAATAGCCTCCCACACGAGATTACGATCGCTGATAAAGCCTGAAGTCCGCAGCCAGTCCTCAAGAAATCGCTCGGGGCTATCTTGCTTGTCAAACATACCGGCGAATCCCCTCAGGCACCTGGGACTGCTACCGCTCTCGCCGCAGACTCCTTTGTCCACCAGGTCCACCCGCGCGCCTGAGACAGCAGCCTCGATTGCGGCCCGCGTCGCCGCCCCACCGCCACCGATGATCAGCACATCGGTGTTGATTGTCTCTATCATCTAAAGCCCCCCCTGACTCATGTTTTCCTGGTCTGTTTCAAGATCGTGCAGGTCCGGACGGCATGGGCATAGAGCTTGCCTTCACTTTCCACTGGTACTATTGCATAAATTTGAGGCAGCGCTACTACTTCTCCACCTGAGTCGTTTCGCTCTCAGGCGACATCACATAGATATGGGAGAAGCTGAAACCCTCAGCCGCCCCGTGCCAGTGTTTCTCTCCTGCCGGAATAAAGATAATATCGCCGGGGCCAACCGTAATTTCCTCTTTTTCAGTGATCCCTCAGGAGGAGCATCTTCTCCAGAAGCCAGAGGACTTCGTCTGTATCCCTGAGAGAGTACTGTGCGGCGGAACGGCGGCAATTGCCGACGACAACTGTAAATCCATTCTGCCCGATGGCCGCAAAAGCGTCTTCATCCGTCGTGTCGTCTCCGACGTAGACGGGCACGACACTTTGTGACATTGTGGATAAGGAGAGGTGGCGGAGGAGCCATTGCACCGCCTTACCTTTATTCCATGAACGCGGCGTTATATCAAAGACCTTTTTCCCCGTGTTTATTCTCACATACCCCTCATCGATGAACGGTTGCACTATACGACTTATAGTCCTGCTGAGCTGGGGCACGTCCGTTTCCTCAACTTTCCGGAAATGTATACTCAAACTATGGGTCTTGTCTTCTATGACAACACCCCTCATAACTGCTGTCAGACTCCGTAGCCTTGACTTTATCGTTTCAAACGCACTGTATGTTTCGGGACCTATAGGAGCCTGAAAGTCTACGTTCGGTCCCATCAACTGCGCACCATGGTTGCCCCCATAGATGATTCCCTCTAGCCTCACTTTTCTTATGAGGTTGTGCAGGGTCCTACCGCTTATCACAGCAATGGTACACCAGTCCTTCGCCCTCAGTTTTTTCAGCACCATCCTGGTTCTGGTCGGCAACACAGCTTCTGATGGTTTCTGGACGATACGGGCCAAAGTACCGTCGAAATCGAGGCACAACAAAATGTGTGATTCCTTCAGTGCGCTGATGACACGTGGCCATGCAGCAAGAAAATGTTTCATCAACGAATGGACCCTCTGCCCGGCTTAAAATTTCTCAATCAGGCGACGGCCTCATCGCCAGTTCTTCACGGTTAGCACCTACCCCCATCGACACTTCAATGATCTCCTCCACAATTCTCGCTTTTTATTAACCTCACCGACTAGCAATCCGGAGGTCGCTTTCACAGAATAGGCATGTCAAAGTCCGCTGACCATTCATGATGTATTACCAATGCGCCCCATCAGTTTCTCCCGCTGCCGGATTCTCGCGGCATCAATCAGCATCCGGCCTGCCCAGCGATAGACGTTAAAGTCTTGCACCATTGCCCGCATGCTGCGCATCCGCTCTTGCTGCTCGTAGTCGGGCATGGTGAGGGCGCGGTACAACGCGTCAGCGGTCTGTTCTACGTGATATGGGTTAACGATCAGTGCTTCGTGTAGTTCGTGCGCGGCTCCCGTGAACTGGCTGAGCAGCAGCACCCCCCGTTCATCGTCTCGCGCTGCCGCGAACTCCTTTGCCACCAGGTTCATCCCATCATGCAGGCTGGTCACCATACAGACGTCGGCGGCCCGGTAATAGCGATTCACGTCCTCGGGTTCGTGGTGTTCGATCTTAAGGCGGATCGGTTGATATGAATCAGAGGAGAACCGCTGATTGATGCGGGTGGTGAGAGCGCGAACCTGAATGTCTAAGGCCTGGTAGTCCTCAAGAGCGGAACGGGACGGGGCGGCAATCTGGATGAACGTGAAGCGACCGATCATTTCTGGATGGAGTTCAAGCAACCGTTCGACCGCTCGCAGACGTTCGAGGATTCCCTTCGTGTAGTCAAGCCGGTCCACCCCGATACCGATTAGCGTATCCCCTGCAAGGTTGAAGGAGCGCTGAATTTCAGCGCGGCATGCCTCCACCGGCAACTGGGTCTGCTGTAACGCGGGAGGCCACTGAATGGAGATGGGGTAACTTTCAACCAAGGTCAGTTTGCCACCATGATAAATGGTCGAGGATTCATGCTCTATGCGGGTTTCGAGGTAGCGGTCAACAGTCTCCAAGAAATTCTTGCAGTGAAAAGGAGTATGGAAGCCAAGGATGGTGCTGCCAAGCATGCCGATGAGCAGCTCTTCGCGCCAGGGACAGATGCCGAAGGATTCGGGATTGGGCCACGGGATGTGCCAGAAGGTGATGACAGTCGCCTTAGGCAGGGCTTTGCGGATCATCCTCGGCAGGAGGGCAAAGTGGTAATCTTGCGCGAGGACCACCGGATCATCGCTCTTCGATTCTTTGACAACTGCATCGGAGAAGCGCTGATTGATCGCCACGTAGTGTTGCCAATCGGTGGAACGGAAAATGGGGCGTACGTGAGCAATGTGGCAGAGTGGCCACAAGCCCTCATTGGCAAACCCGTAATAGTAACCCGTCTCTTCCTCTTTGCTGAGCCAGATGCGCCGGAGGGTGTAATCGGGATGTTCGGGGGGGACCGGAACCCGGTCGTGTCGGTCCACGATCTCCTTATCTGCCGTGCCGCTCCCGTGGGCGATCCATATTCCCGAACATGCGCGCATGACCGGCTCCATCGCCGTCACGAGGCCGCTGGCTGGCCGCGTCACGTTGATGCCTTCCTCGCTCCTCATGTGGATATAAGGCTCCCGGTTGGAGACGACAATAACCTGATCTCCGGTAAGTTGTTTATGGAGCAGATTCCTTAACGCCTCGGGAGTCCAGGTAGTAGTGGCATCATCGGCGAAACGTCGTTCGGTGTCAAGTCTGTGCAGTATGGCGCGCAGGTCACCCACCAGAGGTTGCAGTTCGGAGCTGGCGGGCTGGGAGAACGGGCGAATAAGCCCTTCGCCCCGCAGCATGGCCCGCACCCCTTCTAGCCAACCCCTCCAGCTGAGATGGGCGACAAACACCGTGATCAAGGATACGACCACGCCAAGCACCACAAACAGCACGATCACGTAATTGCGAGTATCGGCGCTACGGCGCTCGACAAAGCTCATGTCATGGACGATCACCAGGGAGCCGGCCGGCGCGCCCTCGTATTCAATAGGGTTTATTGCGACGTGGACATATCCTCGTGGCAGCCTGAAGAGTGATGGTGGATCGAGTGAGGTGGTGTCAGGCAAGGTACAGCCGAGGTCGTTCGGGAAGGTCCACGTGCGGTACAACAGGTTCCCTTCCTTGTCGCAATAACCAATGGCGAAAAGCCGTTCGTCTTTGATGGCAAACGTGAAAAGATTGTTGATTTTGGCCTTGTTCCCCTGTTGCAGGAGATCGCCAAGAGGCTCTTCAAGCGTGCTGGTGATAAGCTTGGCTCGACTATCAAGGTCCCGCACAAACCAGCGTAGCGTGAATTTGTCCACTATCGGCACCACTGCATAAGCGAGCAGTGCCAGGGCAGCGACAAGAGGCAGAACAAAGCGGAGGGACAGGCGCAAGGAGCGGAGCGACATCTTGGTTGCACTGTAAGGGTTCATGATATTACCTAGGCGTAATCCCAAGGTCTGCTCAGACGGATGGCCGAGTTGATAAGTCCCACCATGCTGTAAGTCTGGACGAAATTGCCCCACTGCTCGCCGGTGCGCGGGTCAATGTGTTCGGCAAGGAGTCCGAGCCGGTTACGCCTGGCAAGCAGGTTTTCAAACAGGGCGCGGGCCTCTTCGGCGCGGCCAAGGGCCACCAGCGCGGAAATGTACCAAAAAGTACAGACGACAAACGCGTTTTGGGGGACCCCGAAGTCGTCAGCCTCGGCGTACCGGTATACATAATTACCGTGTTTGAGTTCACGCTCAACCGCTGCTACGGTCGTCGCGAAGCGGGGATCGTCAGCCGTGAGAAAGCCGACGTCATGCAAAAGCAGCAGGCTCGCATCCAGCGTGGGATTGTCAAATACAGCAGTGAATGCCTGTCGATCTCTATTCCATGCCTTGTTGCATATTGTGACATGCATGCGGGTGGCACGCTCCCTCCAGTAGGTTGCCCGCTCCCCAAGTCCGAGTTCGGATGCGATCCGCGCCAACCGGTCGCATGCCGCCCAGCACATGACACTGGAAAAGGTATGGACCCGCAACGCGCCCCGTAACTCCCAGAGACCGGCATCGGCTTGGTTATGCACGGTGTAGGCCAGCTCGCCCAGAGGCTCAAGGCGTCGGAAGAGCCCTTCGTTTCCCCGGTGGACCAAGCGCCGGTCGAAGAAAACATGGGTCACCGCCAGTATGGCCGATCCGTAAACATCGTGCTGAACCTGTTCGTAGGCTTGGTTGCCGATGCGCACAGGCCCCACGCCTCGGTAACCGGGGAGCGAATCGATTTCTCGCTCATCCAGTTGCGTCCGGCCGTTGATGCCGTAGACGGGCTGGATACGGCCTCCCGGAGTCCCTGCGACCACATTGACAAGGTAGTCGAGATAGCGCTCCATCGTATGGGTCGTACCAAGGCGATTCAAGGCGTTGACCACGTAATAGGCGTCACGTAGCCAGCAGTAACGGTAATCCCAATTGCGCCCAGCGCCCGGCGCCTCAGGTATCGACGTGGTCATTGCCGCGACTATGGCGCCGGTGTCATCAAAAGCATTGAGCTTCAGCGTGATAGCCGCGCGGATTACCTCCTCCTGCCACTCAAACGGAATTGCGAGATCACGCACCCACTCGTGCCAATAGGAAAGAGTCTCATCAAGGAAACGACGCCCCAGTTCATCGACGGACTCGGGCACGGTCTCATCGGAACCGAAAACAAGTGTCACGCAATCCGCCAGGAAGAAAGGGAGTTCCTCGAGGATCGTGGTGAGGGAGGCATCCGTGGTCAGCCGCATTGCCCAGTCGGGAGATACGTAGCGTACATGATGACTGCCGTGGGTAACGGTGCATCGCTGGCGACCGTAATCGTGGGCTGGTCGCACGCGCAGCCGGACGCGAGGACTCCCCTGCACGCGCCGGACCTGTCTGACCAGCATCATCGGGATAAACATACGGCCATATTGGCGAAACCGTGGGGCGAAGTCCGTAACTTCAACGATCGCCCCATTGGAATCGGTGAGGCGGGTGAGAAGTACGGCTGAATTAGGGAGATAACATTGTTCGGTCCCGACCTGATCGACGAGTTCCACGGCGCAGTAGCCAAACCCTTCGCCTGTGTCGTGTTCGCGGAGCAGTGAGCAGAACGACGGGTCTCCGTCAAAGCGAGGCACACAACACCAGACGATCTCCGCCTCGGCATCGATCAACGCCCCAATGCGACAATTACCGATTAATCCCAAGTCTATAGAGTTGATCATATGCGCTCAGCCCGTGATAAGGTCGGCCTTCGAGAGACTGTCTGCCTCGCCAGTCTGTGAAGCCCATCTCCATGAGCATCTCATTCTTTACGCCATCCGTTAGTGAGATCATAACAATGTATGTTCGAACGTATCGTCATTCATCTCTGCAACGAATTAAATTCCCGACCTATGGATTTATTGTACCCCGATTCTGTTTCAATGTGAACTCAGAAAATTACACGTAGAGTCGCTGACTGCCAAAGGAAATGTAGCAATCAAACAGAAAAACAAAAAAATCACCAGTTCAGAGGAAGGAGGACTCAGGGCAAGGACCTTGCTCTTGAGCTGTGTGAGGATTGGGAATAGATTACTACTTCTCCACTTGAGTCGTTTCGCTCTCAGGCGACATCACATAGATATGGGAGAAGGTGAAACCCTCAGCCGCCCCGTGCCAGTGTTTCTCTCCTGCCGGAATAAAGATAATATCGCCGGGGCCAACCGTAATTTCCTCTTTTTCAGTGGCTACGATTCCTTTGCCTTCGGTAACAATAAGTACTTGTTCAATCGTATGCGTATGCAGCTTATTTCTGACGCCTTTATCAAAATTGACCTGTTGAATAAGAAAGCGCTTGCTGAGGTCCGGGTCCACCAGAGCCTGCATGGTCACCGGTCCGGTGAATATCGGGCTAACCCTCGGCGTTTTGGGTACCTGGTCGATCTTAATTATCTTCATGGCTGACTCCTTCCCTTGACTCACCTATGGTACATACCATTTCAGATGGTGGACGAAGATAAGAGCAGTCTACCATAGGTCTCTATCAGGTTGAAATAGCGGAAAGATGAGGATCACGACAGTTCCTTTACCGACTGTACGGACCAGTATTGCATGGTGCATCCCTCAATCGACAAGAGGGCACAGCGGATCTACCTTGCAGGATTCTATCGACCTGACGGATGCTGACTTCAGCGGGTTTGATTTTGGTTCGTGTGCGGCATTTCTATACCGCTTGACAAAGGTAATACCTTAGTGTAAGTAATACCTAATGAACATCTCAGAACTCTTCAAGCCGCTTGAGCCCAAGAGGGCTTTCGAAGCCATATCGGAGCAGATCAAAGACCTTATTTGTTCGGGCCAACTGACCCCCGGAGACAGGTTGCCGGGAGAGCGCGAGTTGGCAACCTTGTTCAAGACAGGCCGGATGGTTGTCCGTGAGTCGCTGCGGATGCTGGAACAGTCCGGTTTCGTCTATATTAAGAGCGGGTATAAAGGCGGGGCTTTCGTCAAGGATATGGGAGCGGATGTGCTGACAGGGTCCATCGCGGATCTTGCGAAACTGGGGAGAGTGAGTCTGGAGCAATTGACCGAGACCAGGGTCGAGATCGAGTCAGCCATTATAGGACTGGCGGCGAAGCGGATGAGCCACGACGATTTTGAGAAACTGTGGAAAAACATCCAATATTCCGAGCAATTGATCGCCGAAGGAAAGATGGTGCGAGACGGGAATATAATGTTCCATCTTATACTCGCGAGGGGAGCCAAGAACTACCTGCTCGAGGTCATCATCGAATCTGTGATGAATGTTGTTGATTCCCTCGCAACCCGGCTCAAGCCCGGCATTCGGCATTCTGAAAAGATCTTGAACGCTCACAAGGCTATCTACGACGCATTGCGCAAAAAAGACGTGGAGTCCGCGAGAAAAGTGATGCGGGATCATCTAGTCGATGTCCGCGGCCAGTTCTTGTCCCTGGCTCTGAAATCCGCGAGTGCAAACAGTCCGGTAGTCCGCAGAGATGACAGGCTTGAGGTTGCCGGTGGCCTCAAGAACAAGAGCAAGAATAAACATAAGGGCAGAGGATGAAAAGAGGTGAGGTGAATTTATGACGGATATCATCACGAAGGACAGAGAGCGCTACCGAAAATTTTTCGGTGGTAGAGACAGGCAGAAAGACTACTGGGTCCACAGTGTCTGCTCCCTCTGTTACAACGAGTGTGCCAACAGGGTAAGGGTCCTCGACGGGAAACCGGTTGCCGCCGAGGGCGTTCCCGGGAGCGACAAAGGCGCCCAGGGAGGGCTCTGCGCCAAGGGCGTCACCAGCGTAATGGACTGGCACGATCCTAACAGGATCCTCTACCCGGTAAAAAGGACCAATCCGAAAAAGGGGCTTCACGAGGACCCGGGCTGGCAGCGCATTACATGGGAAGAGGCGCTCGACACGATCGCGGAGAAACTTATAGCAGCGCGGAAGAAAGACCCAAGGTCGACGGTCTTTGCTATGTCGCCGGGTCCCACAGGCGGCATGAGGGCCAATACTTCCTGGTCCCGTTTTATTCCGGCTTATGGCGGCAACTCGCATGCCTCGGGCGGTCCGGGAACCATGTGCGGAGGCAGCGCCCATCACATAGGGGCGCTACATTATGCTGCGTGGGACATCGTCCCCGATTACCGGTACTGTAATTATGTGCTGCGTTGCGGCGGCAACGAAGGATGGGGCGGCGGCCGGAACGCAAGCGCCAGTATCAGGCAGGCGGCAGCGGCCAGGGAGCGCGGCATGAAAATGAGGGTCATGGACCCTCAAGGTTTCACGGTCGCATCCAAGGGAGAAGAATGGATTCCGATTTTACCCGCAACGGATATCGCTGTCTTTCTGGCGATAGCCAACCTCATGGTGAATGAGATCGGAGTTTACGACAAGGAGTATATCAGGCACAAGACGAACGGCGCCTATCTTCTAGGCCCCGACCGTCTTTATGTGCGGGATGAAGAGACGAAAAAGCCACTCCTCTTTGATGAAGCCGACCATAAACTGAAAACCTATGATGACCCGACACTGACCCGTCCCGCGATTGAGGGGAAGTATACGGCTCACGGTATCCAAGGCGAGCCCATTTTCGCGATCATTAAAGAACATCTCAAACAATACAATCCGGAATGGGCCTCCGAGATAAGCACCGTTCCTGCCGATACCATACGCCGGCTGGCAAAGGAGCTTGTTGACGAGGCGAAAATAGGAAGTTTTATCGAGATCGATGGCGTGAAAGTGCCGTACAGACCGGCCTGTGTTGTCGGGTACAAGGGCGTGCAGACCCATTCGAATTCCTTTCACAATTATACTGCTCTGCACCTGATCAATGTGTTGCTTGGTAATCAGGATGTATGCGGAGGCCTCCTCGGTTCCGGCACGGCAAGGAGTCTCGGCTATCCGGAGACGGGGGGATTTGCCTACACGGCGTATCGTGGTCTTGACGGGATGCTCACTACCGGCGCCTGGCCCGTCGGGATACCTGCGTGGCCGCCGGGTAAAGTGCAGGGGCCGGGTGTTTGTTTGAACTTTTACGACCTCTTCCCTCATGCAAGGTCGAACATCTATCCTTACGCTGAGGACTGGGAAGGATTGTGGGAGAATACCGGCCACACTTTCAGTCCGGAAGTTTTCTTTACCTACGGTGCGAACGTGGTAATGAGCCTTCTCAGACCGGAAGCCGCGGAAAAGTTTCTCAAGAAAATTCCCTTTGCCTGTGCGCTCCAGCCATTTCATAACGAGACAACCGAAGGTTTTTGCGACATCGTTTTGCCCGAATCGCACTTCCTCGAGACGCTGGACATCTCCACTGGCTTCAGCACCACTTACAGCTATCCCGTGGGCATGGACAAGTGGAGTTTCCACGTGCGCATGCCGGTTGTTGAGCCGAGGGGCGAGGCAAGAGACATTCAGGATGTCATGTTCGACCTGGCCGACCGGGTGGGAATCAGGTCAGAGTACAATGCGCAACTCAACGATTACTATACGTTCACAAGAGGAAAACGGGCGGGGAAAGACATAGAGATCCCACCCATCATGGAGCCGGGAGACAGGATATCGAATATGGAGCTTGTCGACAGGGTTCTGAAGTATCACTTCGGCAAAGAGCGAGGTCTGGAATGGTTCAGGGATAACGGTTTCATGACCTGGAAGAAGAGGGCTGACGAATGCTATTGGCGCTGGTTTGTAGACGCCAGGATACCGATCTATTACGAGGAGGTTGAACAGGACAGGGCGGAGTCAAGAAAGAAAGCTGAGACCGTGGGGTTTAATCTGAACTGGGACTATTTCACCGGCATGACCAGTTATTTCCCTTCTGTTATTTATACCGAGCTTCCTCCGGATTCTGAATATGACCTCCTCGTCGTCTCTCAACGTGATCCACTCATGACCTATCGTTTCACAGCTCACAACCCGTATATCAATGGAGCCGCCTCGCTCAACCCCTACACGTACAACATAACCATGAACGCAGAAACGGCGAAGAAGAAAGGAATAAAGGAAGGAGACACCATCTGTCTCGAGAATCGTTTCGGGGACAAGCAAATGGGAAGAGTGAAGCTGTCTCAGTTGGTACACCCCGGGGTGGTAGCCGCGGTGGGCCTGGGGAGTTGGGCGAGAGGGACGCCTGTCTCAAAAGGAAAAGGCATTAACCCCAACGCCCTGCTGAGGCAGGACCAGCACCGATTCTGTCCTCTTTCAGGCTCGTCCGAACCAACGCCGAGGGTTAAAGCGTATAAAAATCAGAATGCGAGGTCGGCAACATGAGATGGGGCATGCTCATAAATCTGGTGAAGTGTGTTGGCTGTT
>Ga0209039_10003125_pt1 | contig 13242 bp, 12 predicted proteins | sample BogFormECP12_OM1_FD_188238 | JGI IMG/M metagenome (GOLD analysis project Ga0209039, IMG submission 188238) | Bog forest soil microbial communities from Calvert Island, British Columbia, Canada - ECP12_OM1 (SPAdes) (version 2) | ecosystem: Environmental > Aquatic > Freshwater > Wetlands > Bog ...
CAAACGTCTCTCCGGGGATCGCCAGTAGCGGTAGTTGTCTGGCGTTTCTGGTAAGGAAATTTAGGACGCGGACCTGACCAGGAATAGACCAACTGAAGTGATAGCCAGATAGCCCGACGCTCGATCTCCAGCCCAACCTGGGCGAGCCGCATCGGATTCAGTCCCGAAAGTCTGGGGACCGAACCGATGCGGTTTTTCTTTGTGCCTTGTACTACTACCCACTGGCAATCTGCGGCGGATTGTCATGTGGGGCAGGTTTTTAACCTGCGGCGGGTTTGTAACCCGCCTCTTCCCCGCCGCCGAGCGCCCCCTAATAGCTCAGCGTCCCCGTCCTCGCCTTCTCTTCCAAATTCGGCAAGTACAGCGTCTTGCAGTGCTCGCACCGGTAGATCTCCGCCTCCGCGCCGAATTTCCGCTTCACTTCCTCGCCGAAGAAGTACCACCGCTTCAGATGCCCCGCGCACAGCTTGCCTTTGGCGTCCTTTTCGGAGCACGCTCTCATGTGCGGGATGCGCCGCTTGACCTTGGTGCCATCGCTCAGCGTATCCACCAGTTCCGCCACCGGCATCGGCTTATCGGAAACCGCGTATTTCGGGTTCGCCATATCGAGAACGACGAGTATATCAGGTAGCCCGTCCTACTTGACGGGGAGCGTCACCGCCGGCGACGTCTGCCCTCCGATGGAGACCGTAACCTGCTGGTTGCCCGTAAGACCCGCGGGCACCGTCGCGTTGATCTGGTAAAGCGCCGGGAAGCCTGGCGCCAGCCCGCTGAACGAGACCTGGGCCTGCTGCCCGCCAATCGTCACCACCGGCAGCGCGCCCGTGGTTTGAGACAACGGACTGGCTAAGGCCGCGCTCCCGCTCGCCGGCGTGTTCGACACCGGACCCAGGCCATTGGCATAGAGCGACAGAATCTCTCCCGAGTGGGCCGGGTTGCTCGACAGAATCTGCGCGCCCGTGATGGCATCCTGCGCCGCGATGGTGCCGCCCCCCACATAGAACGCCGGAGCGTAGGCGGCCACTGGCACCGTGACCACGCCGCTGAAAATGGGATATCCGAACTCTTCATCGACCGTCACCTTCACCTGCGCCGACGACTGCCCCTGCAACTCCCACGGCACCTGCACATTGATCTGGGTCGGACCCACAAAGATCAGGTTCCCAGGCGCGCTGATGCCCGCCGAGGGCACGTCGAAGCTCACGTTTACGCCATCGATCGCCATCGGCAGAGGCAGCCAGGATGCGTTATCCCCGTTGGCGTTGTTGAGCAGATCGGCCTCCACCATGTTCGTGCCGAAAAGCGCCACGTACGATCCCGGAGCCACGGTTGTCTGGTAGCTCGCGGCATTCACCACTCCGCCCGCGTTGATCGCCGGCTGCGGCAGTATGTACGCGCTGAACGTCAGCGGCACGCCTGCCGCCTGGGCCGTCACCGTCGGCGTGCCGGTCTGCGAACCCAGGATCACCTCCGCGTAGGCAACGCCGTAGTTGTCGGTGGCGCACGCCGTGGACGTGGTCGAGTTGTTGGGCGAGCAGGCCGGCTCACCCGGAACGCTTTGAAACTTCACGCCCCCTGCGGGAGACACCGAGAACGCCACCGCGGCGCCCACGACCGGAACGCCGTTAGCATCGGTCAACTGAACCCCAATCGCGCCGCTGTCTTCGCCGGGGATTCCCTGGAGGTTCCCCGCAACCGGAACCACGTTGCCACTAGCCGCGCTGTTGCTCCCCACCAGGAACAGGTACGGCAGCCGCATGGTAACGCCCGCTCCCGTCAGCGTCACCGTCCCCGAGTAAGCGCCGGCGCCCGGCACGGTGCCCGACAGGCCTACATTCAGCGTGGCGTGATCCGTGCTGGAGCCGGCCGCTCCCAGGGCCAGGCTTGCTTTGTCCACCGCCACGGCCGCCGTGCTCGTAGACGGGCTGGCCTGCGCCACGGCAGCCGCCAGAGTCACCGCCGAAGTCCCCTTGTTGGTGATGGTGATTGGCTTGGCGATCGGCAACCCTCCGGTTTTCAAAATGCCGAAGGAAACCGTCGCCGGCTCGGCGGTGACGGTGGCGTTGGTCGCGGCGCCGGCATCCAGCCTGCCCGCCCCTACCCCCAGCACGTTCATCGCGTCGCCGAAGTCGTCCGTGAGTGTGTCTTGCGCCGCGTAATTCGCCAGCGCCGACTTGATCTGCCCGGACGTATAGCCGGGATGCGCCTGCTTCACCAGCGCCGCCGCCCCCGCCACGATGGGCGCCGCGAAGCTCGTGCCGTCCGCCGCCGCATACCGGTTCAGGCTGTACAGAATGCCGTTTGGATCGTAGTTCTGAGCGGCCAGATAAAGCCCGGACGAATACGCGATGCTGCCGTCAATTCCGCCCACGGCCAACAGGTCCGGCTTGATGGCCCCATCCGGCGTCGGGCCGAACGAGGAGTAACTCGCCAGTTGGTTGGCGGCGGCGGGGGAAAGCCCAAACTCCGAAACGTACGCGGGCAAATCCGTTTCGGTCCCGGCGGTATCGATGGTCACCACCTGTCCCGGGTTCGCGTCGATGTAGCTCTTCAGCGCCACACCGTCGCTGTTCGAGATCATCACCACCGGCCCCATGAATTGCCCCACGCTGGGGATCACCAGCGCGGATGAGTCCGCCATGTAGAAAACGATGCCCACCGCCCCCGCCAGTTGCGCATTGCTCGCCTTGAGGGCGAAGGTGCACGAGCTGCCGCCGCCGCGCTCGATCAAAGCGTAGGCCCCGTTCAGAGAATTCGCCGGCAGCGCGGTGCAGGCCAGCCCGTTGTTGCCAAGCGTGGTGACGTCGATTAACGGAGCCTGATTGGAGCCGTACGTCGAGGGGAAAAACGTCGCATCGCTGGTTTGCGCCGCAATCTTCTTCACGTTGGCCGGCGCATTCGCCGCGTTCACGCTCACGCCCGGAGTGAGGACGTGGGAATTGAGGCTCGCGCCGACGCCCAGAACCGATGGCGCAGTGGCTGGGGAGGAAATGGAGTTGAAATAGGGATAATACCCATTGTAATAATTGTACGCATCCTCCCCGAAGTTTCCGATCGCCACCGCGATCGCCAGCCCGGCTTTTGCCGCGGCCTCGTACGCCGCCGCTACCGCATCGCAAGGCTGGCCGGCGGCGATCCCGCAGGTCGCACCCGTGTCCAGCGCGCCCGTGAGCGCTTGCGATCCCCAGGACAGACTCACCACGTCCATGCCGTCCTTCAGCGCGTCCCTCACCGCCAGGATCATGACATCGTCGGTGGGGCCATCGTTCACGCCGGGAGATCCCGCCAGCTTGTAGTTACCCAGATAAGCTTTCGGCGCCATGCCGGTGAAGGTCACTGTGCCGGTGTTGCTGTTCGCCGCGGCGGCGGATGCGGTCGCCGTGCCATGGCCCAGGTGATCGCGCGGCGAGTAGTCGTCCGGCGTCGAAAAGGCGGGCGTCGGGGGCACCGAGGTGTCGTCCGGGAGATTGACCGGGTCCTTGGAGGAGAAGCCCGCAAGTTGCCGCACGTAGCTGCGCGCCACAATCACCTTGTTGTTGGTGTAGTTGCACGCGTCGGCGCTGCCGCTACAAATCGGAAAACCCGCCGGCACGCTCAGTGTCGAATCCTGAAAAGCGGGATGCGTCTGGTCGATCCCCGAATCGATAATCCCGATCTTGATTCCCTTGCCGGCATTGGCCGCGCCCCCCAGCGCATTCCACGCCAGCGGCGCATTCATCAGTTGCGTGGCGCGGTTCAACGACGCCTTAAAGCGGCGCATGGGCCTCACCGCCGCCACTCCCGGAATGCTCTTCAATTCGTCCAGCCGGCTGGCCGGAGCGATCACGAAAATCGCATTCACCAGGGTGGCGTCGGAGCCCGTGACCGGGATATTGCGCGAGGCAAGCTCCCTAAGCACTAGCCGCTGTTTAGCCTCGATCTGTTCCCGGTACGCGATCGCCGGCGATGTCCGCATAGCCTCCCGGCTTACAAAGCGGGAAGAAACCGGAGCATCTTCCAATAGCAGCGTATACCGGTTGGGCACAAACTGCGCCCAACTGGGAACGGCTCCGAGACCAATTAAGAACAAGGTGCAAGACAGCGTACGCGCGACTTTTCGATTCGACATATTACTCCAGATGCGCTTTATTTCATTCCGGTTTCGCCAGATTCCGTGCGAGGAAGTACCCTAGGCCCTACCGCTATCTTACCTCTTCCTCACCTTCCTCCGCCCCCTCCGCGCCCTCAGATTTTGACCTTCTTAATTCTTCTCAGCGTCTCCGCGTCTCCGCGTCGAAAACACTCCCCCGTTACGCCACCGGCAGCTCCATCTCCACCTCCAACCCCGGCTGCGCGTTCCTGGCGCGGATACTCCCCTTGTGCAGCTCGATGGCGCGGCGCGCGATTGACAGGCCCAGCCCCGTGCCGCCGCTGGCCCGGTCGCGGTCGCCTTCCACCCGGTAGAACGCGTCGAACAGCCGCGGCAAGGCCTCTTCCGGCACGCCCGAGCCCTGGTCCCGCACACCCACCACCGCCTTGCCGTTGTTGCGCGCCAGGGAAACTTCCACCGCCGTTTCCCTGGGCGCGTAGCGGATGGCGTTGCGGATCACGTTCTCCACCGCGCGGCGCAGCAGCTCCGGATCGCCCGCCACCGTCACCGGCTCGCGCTTCTCGTATTTCAGATCGCAGCCGTGCGCCGCCGCTTCGATCGAGGAATCGTCCACCAGTTGCTGCACCAGCTCGTCCAGGCGCAGCGGGTCGCGGCGCAGCGAAGAAGGGTCCCCTTCCGCCCGCGTCACCTGCAGGAGCTGGCCCACCAGCGCGTTGAGCCGGTCGGATTCCTTCTGAATGCGGTTCAACGCGGCGTTGGCGTCGTCGCCCGAGCGCGCCAGCTCCACCGCCACCCCCAGGCGCGCCAGCGGCGACCGCAGCTCGTGAGAAATGTCCAGCAGCAGCCTGCGCTCCGCGGTCAGCAGGGTCTGCAACCGTTCCGCCATGCGGTCGAACGTGCGCGCCAGTTGGCCCAGTTCGTCGCGCCGGTTCGACCCCACACGCGCCGAAAGGTCGCCGCGCCCGAACCGTTCCACCGCCTTCTCCAGTTTGCGCACCGGGCTGGTCAGGTACAACGCCAGCCAGTAGCACAGCAGCACCCCCGCCGCCATCACGAAAGCGTGCTCCGGCAGCAGGAACCACGACCCCACTCGCACCCGCGGCACAATGTAGAAGAACCAGTAGCGCCCGTCGTCTGCCGCCCGCGCCACTGTGGCGTCGCCCATGCGGAAGATCTGGAAGAGAGAGGGGCGCTTTGCCCGCCGCACCAGGTCGGACCGGTCTTCGTTGGTCAGCAGGTCCCGCCCCGTTTCATCGGTCAGAATGCCCCGCGCATCGTACACCCGGTGCAGCGTATCCAGGAACGCCTGCAACCCCGGCCGCCCCCCGATTTCGTATGCCGAACGGGCCTCCTCGAGCTGGAACGTCACCAGGCGGGCCACCGGCGCCCGCTCGTCGGAAGCGTTCTCGTTGACCACCAGCGCCGAGATGAACGCCGACCCCACCACCGTCACGGCCAGCGTGAACCAGAACCACAGCAGGATCTTGGCGAACAGCGATTTCATTCCGCCCCGGCTTCCTCCGGCCCCCGGCAGAACTGGTAGCCCACGCCGCGAATGGTCTTGATGACGGATTCGCCCTTTTCGAGCTTCTTGCGCAGATGGCTGATGTGCATATCGATCGAACGGTCGAACGGCGTCGCCTTGCGATTGTAAAAGTTCTCCATTAGGGCGTCGCGCGAAAGCACGCGGCCCGCCGACCGCATCAGCATCTCCAGAATATCGAATTCGAAGGTGGTCAGCTCGACGCGCGTCCCGCCCGCGAAAACCTCGCGCGTGCCGGTGTCGAGCGTCACCCCGTTCACTTCCAGCCGTCCCGAGCTGGCCGCGGGCCGCGGTTCATAGCGCCGCAGAATGGCCCGGATGCGCGCCACCAGCTCGCGCGGGTTAAACGGCTTGGGCAGGTAGTCGTCGGCGCCCAGGTCCAGCCCCACGATGCGGTCCACGTCCTCCCCCCGCGCCGTCAGCATCATCACCGGCACTTTGCTCTCCCCTCGCAGCCGCCGCAGGATTTCGAAGCCGTCGATGCCCGGCAGCATGACATCCAGCACCACCAGATCGACGCCCGCCCCCCGCGCCTTTTCCAACCCCCGGTACCCTTCGTGCTCGCAATCCACCGTAAACCCTTCGCGCCGCAGGAACTCACCCAGCAGCGAGCAGAGCTCCGCGTCGTCATCGATCAGCAAGATGTGCACGGCTAAAATCTACCACGCCTGAAAAGTTTCGAACACCGCAACCATCGCGGCAGTTTCGGGTTTAGAATAAATAACACCTATGTATCGACATCTAACGAGACTCTCTGTAGTTGCGGCGCTGGCAGCCGGAATGGTCTCCGCCCAGGCGCCATCCACCGCTGTGCGCCCGCGCGCCGTGGTGCGCCGCCGCATAGCTCAGGCTCTGAACCTGACCGACGCCCAGAAGCAGCAGGCCCAGGCGATCGTCCAGCAGACGAAGCAGACGGTGCAGCCGCTCAAGCAGCAGGCGAAGCAGAACCGCCAGGCGCTGATGGCCGCCATCAAGGCCGGCAAGGGCGACGTTGAGATTCACCAACTCGCCCTCACGCAAGGAAACCTCGCGGGCCAGTTGGTGGCCGCCCGCGCGGAAGCGTTGGCAAAGTTGTACGCCACGCTCACGCCGGAGCAGCGCGCCAAGGCCGACCTGATGGGCCAGAAGCTGCGTCAGATGTTCAAGCAGCGTATCCAGCAGCGCCGCAGCCAGGGCAGCAACGGCTGATATCGGAGGCGCGCCGCCGCCCTCCGGTCCTCGTTCGTGCTGGGTGAGTTCTTGCAGCGCGAAGGACGACTACCTGCCCAAGCCGTTTGACCCGCACGAGCCGAGCAAAGCTCCCACCTGAATACCGCCTGTATCGTGTTGGCATCATTAGGCTTTGTCAAACCATTCCTGGCCAGCAGCATGCATGTCAGTTCCGCGGCAGACGCGCGTTTTGACTGGAAAGCGATTGGGCTAAGAAGCACCGAGGTGAGACGCTGTTCAGCGAATCGTAAACTGCCACTCTTGCTCCCGCATGAATTGGAGCAGGTTGATATGCCGGACCCTGAAATGATCGCAGACGTTTGGAATCTTGGGCCGTTTTGGGTTGCCTGAACTCTTTTCACCCGTGACGACACAGCAGGCACGGACCCTTGCTACCGCGATTACGAACGGGTCCGCGATACTGCGATCCCGCTCCGAATCTACGAGTCTTGGGAAGGCCGCAAGTACTTCCTTTGTTGCGGCCTGAATAGTGGCGTCCAAGGGCACGAACAGCCGTTCATTCTTCTTGGCCCGCTTGAACAGGTCATCTTCCTTCTTTGACAATTCCCGCAAAACCTCGTCCGGCGCGGCAAGCTGCTCGCCGTCGATCATATCCTCGAGCTTGCTCCACAACGGCGGGAAGACATCTGGAGGGTAATATCTGGTCCACCCGTCCACAAGTGCGCTGGTGTCGATGCAGTACACCTAAGGCATCACCCCGCTGAAGACTGCTTGCTCGATCTTGGGAAGATGCTTCAGCCGGGTCCCGAGGTAGTCGGACACGTCCGAGGATGTAATAGCCTCCTGATGGTATGCCCCGAGCACAACCCGGATGTACTGCTTTCCGAGGTCCCGGACAATAACCTGGTGGTGCGGCGCAAATCCCTCCTCCTGTCCGCGCTCGCGTTCGTAGGCCTTGTGCAGTTCGTCCCGCTTCCTCCGATAGAAGTCGAGGGATAGGCGCCCAAGTGTCAAGAGACGCCGGAGGATAACTTCCTGGCTGACGGCGAACCGTTGCGCAAGGATCGTCAACTCCGTCTCCGCGATGCCCCCCTTCTTGATTGCAGAGGCCATGGCCTGAATCGCATCCAAGAGCGCCGATTCAGGCACCAGCATGGCGCCGGCGACATGATTGCACAACACCTCCATGCGCTGTTCGTCGCTTTCGGCGTTACGAGTTTCGTATGTGTCGCACAGGCCGCCACTGTGCATCAGAAGGTGGGCAAATTCGTGGAGAATCGTGAAGACCCGCCCGCGTGGCGAATCCTTGGCATTAGCGACAATCACCGGATACACGCTCTCGTGAATAGAGAAGCCGCGCATCTCGCGCAGGCTCACGCCGCTGGTCTGGAAGACTAGTACACCAACCCTTTCGACGGCTGCACTCCAGGCGTTCAGGGCTTCGTATTTGTCTCTCCAGTGGAGTTGTTCGGTAAGCGTTACTTTTAGGAGTTTCCGGGCTGCGTCGGCGAGACGGTTGCCATCTCCCGCAAACGGGCGCGGGTCAAAATGCAGGAGCGGGACTTCAAGCTCCAACTCCTCGGCAAGCTCCACCGCGATCTCACGCCGGAATCGGGCGCGCCGAATTGCCAGCGTCAGTTCAGGCGTGTACTCCGCGTTTGCGGCGTCTGGCAAGCGGCGGAAATCGCGCATCGCATCAAACTCCCTGGGAGGCTCCGGGAGAAAAAATACCGCCAGCGGGCGCTTGTAGAGGTTGGCGAGCGTGCGGAGTTGGTTGATGGTGGGCGAACTAACACCGGATTCCCACTCCGTCAGGCGCTCAGCCGAAACATTGGCCTTCTTGGCAGCCTCATGGACGCGGTACCGGGCGCTCTCGCGGGCCCACACGAGCAGTTCCGGTTTGACCACCGCTCTGATCTGCTCGCCCATGGTTGCGCTGCTCCTCCGCTACTATACTACTCGACGCAGGGTACGGGGGATCCAGTCGAAGAATCGCAAAACTCCTCAACGGAATCTCCGAGGTTGCTCTCGCCCTCGACGGCAGGCTTTCTGGCAGCACCGGTTAACATTCTCGTTCTTCGGGTGCTCAACGGAATGGCGCCGTCCGTTGTCACCGGCACCCTGCCGGCGAGCCGCCTGCCGATTTGCGTCGTCACACGGTCGGATCGCCGCTTCCGGCTGGTACAGCTTGGCGAGGCCGCTCAAATCAAAAAATGGCGGCCCACTCAGAACCGATCCTCACGCTGATCGCCGATATCAGCCGCGAGGGAGCCGGGAATCCGCGACAGAATGCTCCGCACCTCTTCCAGGCTTGGGATGTGGTCCGCGTGCTGGATTTCTTTGCGAGCGCTCTCCACAAACGCGTAGTCGATCATGGAACCGAGCGAATCTTCCGTGTCGGAGACCGTGACGCTGACCTTTTGGTGCTCCTTCAAAGGCAGCGGCTCCAAGGGCCGAAGGACCCCATACTCATACACGGCTTCAACCTGACGGTTCATCGCATCGCCATTCTACGCCGGAACGGAGGAGTGCTCTGTTGCCGGCGGCGGAGCGCCCGATGCGGGTCTCCACCGCCGGTGGGGTATACTGAAGCTGAACTAATTAATTGGTTCGAGTGAGCATTTGAGCATCGGGCAATCTCCAACAGCTATGACCAACGTCGTTTCGGCCTTGACTGCCCGCACCCAGTTCGGGCAGATCATGGAGCGGGCGACGCAGAAGAACGAGCGGTTTGTCGTCGGCCGCCGGGCCGCGCCCAGCGTTGTCATTATGAGCGTTCAGGACGACATGAAAACCTTTGCCCCGGCCCCCGGAGAATTAAGGGCCATGCAGGCGACAGCCAAACGGACCGGCGCCGATAGGCTGCCAGTCGGCCAGGTCAATCGCATCGTGGCCACGGTCCGCCGCGAACAGAAACCTCCGTCCACCAAACTCCGATCCAAATGATCGGCCTGATTCTCGATACCAATGTTCTGGTGTCTGCAAACCTGAATAGCGATGGGCTTGAAGCCCTGGTTTACCACGGCGGGATGGTAGCGCCGTAACGCTTCCGTCCGTCTGCCGGGAAGCCCGCTACCAGGCGAGTGCAAGCTGCTCCGGCTTGATCGGCAGAGATTGGCCAGACGGTCCCGCCACCGCTTCCCAGAGCGCTGCGCCTGAAACCCGCGCCAACTCCTTAGGTTCCATTTTGTGAAGGCCGCCACCGTAAACGCGACCTTCACTGAGAAGCTGGCCAGTATCGATAGCGCGCAGGTGTTCAAAGACAACTTGGTTCAATCCAGGCCGGTGTTCCAGCACTCGTTTGAGAGCGCCCTTTGGATACAACAACAGATAAACGTTGTGGGCCGTGGCGGCGGACTTGTTCCATATTACGCGAAAGGGCTTGCGGGCCTCTCCGGACCGGCCCATGTAGGTGAACAGGAAGGGCGCAGGCTCGCGCTTCTCCTGTGAGTACCACGGGCTTCGATGGCTGGTGATGTACGCGGCATGGATTTCCTGCTCCTTGCCCCGCCGCAGGTATTGCCAGAATTGCGGGAAACGTAACTCAATTTCCTCTTCCGGTAAATCGCAGTCGATCAGTACCAGTCTTGGCGTGTTCGAAGGATAGCCGCGCTGGTCGGCTTCTACAACCTCGTTGGCGATGTGACGCGGATTGGGAAGGATCGGGCGCCTGAACTCCTCGGGGATTCCCTCTCGGATAGCCTCTTCCTCGGGCAAGATGAAAAAATGATTGGCGCCGGTAGCGATACCACGCTTGACAGCGAAAAGGTCTCCCAAAGTCAGGCTGTGATCATTCGGAAAAGAACTTGCTTCATTCGCTGGAAATGCGGTCCACTTGCGCGCCTCTCGAAGGGCATCGGCCGGCACGAGGGAAACCGAACTCGGCGACAGCAGCGAACCACCGAACGACATCCTCACTTCATGATCCCGGCTAGGGCGCTTCTTCCTGAAAACCACAATCGCCGAGGAAACAAGAGCGTCCGTGAACTGTGCGTCAGCCGGGGAGAAGCGATGGATGTGCAGCAGTTCAACCCGTTCGGTAAGGTACTGTTTGATGGCTTGGCCATAATTGACGTCCATAAACTCGGACGGGATCAGCCACACCGACAAGCCACCCTCTTCAAGCCATGCGTCGGACAACAGCAGGAAGTAACAGTACAACCCGGCAAGCCCACTGATGCGGATTCGGTGTCGAAGCCGGACGTCGTGCCCAAGACGCTCCTTGGCTGCCGCGTCAAGGTGATGGTGACGCACGTAGGGTGGATTCGAGACGATCAGGTTGAACCGGGCTTCGGGCTGGAGCGTGGTAAAGTCGGCTTCCATCACCTGCAAGCCGCTATCCGCCCAGAGTCGCCGGGCCGCGTCGGCGAAGCTGGGGTCCAACTCAATGCCGGTCGCTGCTTCGATGCAATCACCCTCGAACACATTCCGCAGTGCCGAGTAGAATGACCCTGTACCGATGGCAGGGTCCAGAAACCGGACCCGTCCTGTGAGGCGGCGGGCGTACTGGAGCATTTCTTCGGCTAGCCCAGGTGGAGTCGCGAACTGGCCCCACACATTGCGTTCTTTCGCACTCTTCGCACTGTCGAGGCGCTGCTGCTCGCTCAGCCGTCGTTTCTCCCTGCCTGCCAGGTCTGTCATCGGAGCCCAAGCTTTGCCAGATCCTCGATCCGGTGTTCCCATATCCAATCAATCCCCTCGGCCGCCTCATAGCCGAGATAGCCACTGTCGAAGTAGCCGCAAAGGAACAGCACGAACCGCGCCTTTTGACCATAGGCGCCGCGGATCTGCCGGATCTTGGTGGCTTCCTCTTTGCGGCGCTTGTTGACGTTCGTGAAGTCGCCGGCGGATTTTGCCTCGATGAGCACAGGTATCCTATCGGCAGAAAGCTTCTTCGGCTGAATGACGACATCCACCGGGATGTTGACCCGATGCGGGTCACCCGCTACCACCACCATTCGAAAGGCATACGTGCCGGGTGCCATATCACGCAGGGGTTGGCTGGCAGGGTGCGGCTTGTGCTGGTAGCCCATCTTCTCCAGGTAGTTGCCAATCAACGCCAATTGGCGCTTCTCTTGGGCATTGCGAACAATAGGATCGGAGACCGCACCGCAGAGCCGGTCGGCGACAATGGTGGAGGCGCGGTATCGTTCATCAGTGCTCGCGTCCCTTTTTCCCTCCAGCCACGGAAAAATGTCAACGTCAAGCATCTTCTTGACGGTGCCGCAAACGCGCTCAAGATTCTCGCTGAGGGTGGTGGCAGGCATCCTGACTGCGATTCTCCCGCTTTCCATGGCCAAAACGAGACTCTTGTTTGCCTCGGCTAATCCGACGAGCCGGTCACGAGCCAGCGGTGGACACGTCGCCATGCGGAGAATCGGAAGGATGCGGGGATGCCCTTTCAAGACCGCGGGCGTAATATCGGTGAGGTCATGGGTGAGTAGCAGACCCTCTTCGACCTGCTTTGTCGTTTCTAAACGAGTTTCGCGGTACGCTTTCGGGGCGAACGCCAGAAACCACGTATTGAACAAATCGACAGATGCGGCGATGTCAGCTTTCCAGCGACGTGGCTTATCGGCGTTGATGGACATGTGCCACCCTCCAGCTTAATGAACACGGTTGGAAAATGCACGCCGGCGCGTCCGCCCGAACTTGAGTCACAGCCTCCGCAAAATCCCCATCCCCCATCCCCTCAACCACTTACACGCACCCATCTCCCGCCGCCCGCCACTCCCCCTGCTACCCTATAAGCAGGACAGGCCAACCCGCTCCCCGGGTCCGCCTGTCCTTTCCTTTTATGGCTACCATCCAACAAATCGAGGCCAATCGCCTCAACGCGCAGCACTCCACCGGCCCGCGCTCCGTCGAGGGCAAGGCCGTCTCCTGCTTCAACGCCATCAAAACCGGCATTGACGCCAAGTCTCAAATCGTCCGCGGCGAGGACCCCGCCGATCTCCAGACCCTCACCGCCGAATACCAGGAGCGTTGGCAACCCGCCACCCCAGAGCAGCGCCTCCTGCTCGATACCCTCATCGATTGCGAATGGCTCCTCCGCCGCTTCCGCAAGGCCGAAGCCCAACTCTGGCAATCCAAAATGCAGAAAGCGGAAATCTGGAAACCGGACCCGCAGTGCCTCGTGGGTCTGGCCTTCAACTACGGTTGCGAGCAGTTTTCCCGCCTCCAGCGCCGCATCGATTCCACCAGCCGCAACTACCACCGCGCCCTCAAAGAACTCCAGCGCCTGGAATCCGAGCGCCCCCAGTCGGAGCCCCCTCCCGACGAGGCGAGCGAAGCGAGCCCAGCCCCCGACCCCGACCCGCAGAACCGGCGGGTACCCCGCCCCTGGAGATTGGCCATTGGAAAGGGCGGACCGGAGCCGGTGACAAGGGCTAAGCCGCGATGGTGCAGAGCGTCTCCGATCCCAGCGGTGGTTTCGCCG
>Ga0209039_10003126_pt1 | contig 13239 bp, 8 predicted proteins | sample BogFormECP12_OM1_FD_188238 | JGI IMG/M metagenome (GOLD analysis project Ga0209039, IMG submission 188238) | Bog forest soil microbial communities from Calvert Island, British Columbia, Canada - ECP12_OM1 (SPAdes) (version 2) | ecosystem: Environmental > Aquatic > Freshwater > Wetlands > Bog ...
AGAGCAAGCTCCAGTCGGAGAGGCGCAGTTTCATCAGGAAGCCATCGAGTTCGCCGCCCAAGTGCGCCTGCAGGGGATTTTTCAGCGGAAAATCGGTTGACGTGGTAAATCCGGCGACGTATGCGGATCCGCTCGAGTCGATCGCGATAGCCAGCGGAGCTTCATCGTCGCTGCCGCCGTAATACGTGGAGTACACGATCGCTCCGGCCGGCGAGAGTTTCGTAACGAACACATCCCCGAGACGGAAGAAAGATTGGGCTGAACCGCCGCGGCCGCCTTTCAGAGTGTTCTGGAGCGCGTTCAAGGTAGGGAAATTGGTGGAGCTGGTGGCGCCCGCCACGTAGGCATTACCGGCGGCATCCACGGCGATGGCGGTACCGGCATCGACGGCGCCGCCCCCGAGGTAAGTGGAGTACACGAATCCGCTTCCGGCGGCGTTCAGGGCGAACACGAAGCCGTCGCCCGCGCCGTGATACACCGGCTGCACTGCCGCGTGCGTGGGGAAGTCCGGCGACGAGGTGGAACCGGTGACGTACGCCTGTCCGTTGGAATCGACGGCAATACCCAAGCCGATATCGTCCTGAGAACCACCCACGTGAGTGGAATAAACTATCGAGCCCTGCGAGTTGAACTTGGTGACGAGCACATCGTTGAAGGCGCCTACGGCGGGAGCCGCTCCGGGAGTCACCGGGTAAGTGGGGGACGTAGTGGCGCCGGCCAGGTAGGCGTTACCCTGCGAATCCACCGCCACGCGCACCGCCGTCGAGTTCCCACCGCCCAGGTAGCTGGAATAGGACAGCACCGGATCGATCACCAGCGGCTGCGAACGGTCGTATGGGGAGACGGCGAAGGCGATTTCGTTGCGGTCGCCCAGCACGTAGCGGCAGGCAACCTGGCGGCGCGTTTCGCCGGTCTGCTGATAGACGTTCGGCCGGCGCATCCGAAACAGGCCTCCGGACGTGCGCACCTTAAGGTCGCCCGCGGACGTGATGGACGGCCTTCCATGGCCTTCGATCCGCAATCGGAGCGCGGCGGGATCCGTGCCAGGCTGCACGATGAAGTCGGTTTCGAGGGATCCATCCGAGCCGTAATAGACGGCGTCGATCCCCGGATAGAGTTTCTCGACCTTCACCCGGGCATAAGAACGGATTCCCCGGATCCATCTTGAGGCGTCCCGGCCGAGCAAGTAGTTGACGCGGCCCGGCTGCAAATCGAGGCCGGAGATTTGCGGCGCCCGGTTTGCTCCGTTGAAAACCAGGCGGACAGAATCGCGCCCGCGACCGTAAACCAACTCGTTGGCGCCGAGCAGAAAGACTCCAAACCGGTCGCGCGCGAGGTACCGGTACGTTTCGCTCACCTGTCCCTGATTGGCTTCGAAGGCCAGCGCGTGACCCGCGCTTAGGCGCTTTTCGAGATTGGCCAGGCGTATGGACGAAAGGTAGTCCGTGAATACGGATGCGGCAAGAAGAGAAGCGGCAAACAGTACTGTGCGTGTAACACGTGAGGGTCGTGACATCTTTCAACCACCGTACTCGAGCTCTGAGCACCCGGGGAGCGGCTCCGCCGCGCCTCACCAGCGATTGTACATCCAGTTGCGGGGAAAAATGCGTCTGACCCCTTTTTTGCGCCTCTACTGGTAGCGGTACACTTTCACGCGCTGGATGCCGCGCTCGGCGAACGAAAGGTGGGGCTGCGAATAGAGCCGCACGCCGAAGCCCGACTGGCCCATGAGCGCGGCTACGGCGAGGTCGTGCCGCAGCATGGAGTCGTCGCCGGCCAGATACCGCTGGACCACCCATTGGCCCTTCTCGAACCGGCCGCCGGACTGCTCGGCCAGCGCCACCAACTCGGGTCCCGGCGGGTCCGGTGTGAAGGTGACCAGCACGTTGTCGCCGGCCATGATGAACTCGTCGGGGCCGGTCGGCATGAACAGGCCGTAGCCCATGGTGTCGGGCACGGTGTCGAACTTCTTCAGGTCCCCGGAGCCGTAGCCGATCGGCAGGTCGGAGTAGGTGTGCCGGCCCCATCCCCAAAGCGACACGTGCAGGGTATAGCCGGCCATCCTGATCTCCGTGTCGGGGTTATCCTTGTTGAGCCAGGCGGCGGCGATGGTGCCCTTGGCCTGGTGATCCAGGATCAGCGGCGCCAGATTCGCCAGCGTGGCGTAGGCGGTGGGGAGCGGGAGGTTCTCGATATCGGCGGGCGCGGTTGGAGGCGCATCGCCGGCGCGGAAAGCCGTCAGCCGCTGCAGTTCGCCGATGCCCATGGAGGAGTAGCCGACCGCGTTGAACTGGCCGATGGCGTAGAACGCATTGGCCGCGCCATGGATGTCTCCGGCGCACTCGGGAATGAACAGCGGGTTGCCGGAGCGGCTGTAGCGCGCGGCCAGTTCGGGGAAGTTCGGCATGTAGATGTCCGGCGTCAACATGTCCAGGTGGGGTGCGCCCGCGCGCCAGATATCGTGCATGTGCGCCTGCGGTCCGCCGCTCGGATAATCGCCCGGCCCCTTGTCGGACGGCGAGTTGAGCCAGGCGTTCACGAACATCGGGATGGCGTACTCGCGCTTGCCGGCTTCGGCCACCTTGTCGACGTAGCGGGCGTAATTCCAGCCCATGAAGATCTCGTCCGCGGCCACGCCGCCGCCGAAAACTTCCGTCCAGGCGCCCGAGGTCTTGAAACCGGCGGCCTCCCAGATCTTGCGGAATTCGGGAAGCAGGCCGTCCTTGTGCTGCTGGAGATAGTCCATGAATTCCTTGGGCACCGGTTTGGCGAAGGCCTCGTTGGCCGCCGGCGACCGGTCGCGCGAATCGCCCACCACTCCCACCTCGTTCTCCACCTGCGCCATGATCACGCGGTGGCTCTTGTCCACCTCGCGAACATGTTTCATCAGCGCCGCGAACGCCTTCGCGTCCGCCTGCCAGTTGTTTTCGCTCAGCGTCGAGAGGACTTGCAGGCTCTTGCCCCCCTGAATCTGGGCCCGCGGGAAGCGGTCCTGCCTGGTCTTCACCCACGCGGGCGTGAAGTCGGATTGCCCGTTCTTCCAACTGCCGAACCACAGCCAGGCGATGCGGAGATCGTACTTATTGGCGTTGGCGATGGCCGCGTCCGCGAAGCGGAAATCGGGCTTGCCCTCCTGCGGCTCGATCCACGCCCAAGCCATGGGGACCAGCACGGTATTCAGGTGAACCTCCTTGGCCAGCCTGGGCATGATCCTCGCCATGTAGTCGAGGTCCGAGGGCGACGTGTTGGCCAGCTCGCCGGAGAGCGCCAGAAACGGTTTGCCGTCCACAATCAATTGCGTCGCCGCGCCCCGCTTCTCCATGTGGGGAATGACCTGGGAGTAAGCCGCGGCCGTCAGCAGCATGCACATCAGTAGGGTTTTCATGGCTGGAAAATCATAGCAACTGGCGGGTGGGGATGGCAATCTCCGCCGGGCGCCATCCGTTAGACTGGAAGGCGATGCCGCCCATTGCGCTCACCATCGCCGGTTCGGACCCCTCGGGTGGCGCGGGCATTCAGGCCGACCTCAAGACGTTTCACCAGTTCGGCGTATACGGCGAAGCGGTGATCACGCTCATCACCGTGCAGAACAGCGTGCGCTTCTCGCGCGTGGAGGTGCTCGAGCCCAATCTGGTGCTGGAACAACTGGCCGCCGTGCTGGAAGACATTCCGCCCGGAGCGGCCAAGACCGGGGCGTTGGGATCGGCCGAAGTGGCGGAAGCCGTGGCTGGCGCGGCCGCCGGGTTCCGCTTTCCGCTGGTGGTGGACCCGGTGACCATCGGCAAGCACGGCGGTCGGCTGCTGGCCGGGGCCGCCACTCGAGTGCTTCGCGAGAAACTCATTCCCCTGGCCGCGCTGGTGACCCCCAACGTGCCGGAGGCCGAGGCGCTGGCGGGCGTCGCCATCCGCACGCCCGACGACATGCGCCGCGCCGCCGCGCGCCTGCACGAAATGGGGGCGCGCGCGGTGCTCATCAAGGGCGGCCACCTGGAAGGCGACTCGACCGACCTGCTCAGCGACGGCGCCGGGTTCCGTGAATTTCCCGCGCCGCGCCTGGCCACCAGGCACACCCACGGCACCGGATGCACCTACTCGGCCGCCATCACCGCCTCGCTCGCCCGCGGCTTCGCTCTCGGCGACGCGGTGGCGCGCGCCAAGCAGTTCATTCACGAAGCCATCCGGACCAGCCCCCAACTGGGCCACGGCTGCGGACCGGTCAATCATCACGCGAAGGTGCCCTGAATGGCGATCGCGGCGCCCGCCGGTGGCATGGCAACCGTCGTGCACTGGTCCGCGGAGTGCGTCGGCGGGTTTTCGTATGTAACTGAAGTAAGCAGAGTTCCCGTTGGCGGAGGTTCCGCGACCGTGTCCTGGGCTCACACCCGTGTGACGATCCGGCACTCTCCCCGAAGCCGTCGCAACGCTTGCTATAATCGAGACCTAAACCGAAATCGAGAGTCAGGACGCGTCTGCTGATATAAGCATGAAGGGAATCTTCGTACTCATTCTTGGGGCGGCTACGGCCTTCGCCGCCGATTTTGTAACCGGACAGGCGGCCAGGCTGGTGATCGGGCAACCGACCTTCACCGCCGCGGATCCCAACTCCACCAACAGCGTGATTGGCGCGGCTGGCGGAGTCGCCTATGCCGGCAACACGCTGTTCGTGGTGGATGACAACCGCATGGGCGCGGTGCCGTCCAACAACCGCGTGTTGGTGTTTTCGAACGTCTCCAGCTCCTTTCCCCGGCCGGCCGACCAACTGCTGCCCAACACCAAGTGCCCGGTTTGCGTGGGACAGGCAGCCGTGGTTCTCGGCCAGCCCGATTTCCTGACCACCACTCTGAGCCTGACGGCCAACGAGTCCAACATGCGGGAACCCACCGCCGTGGCATCGGATGGCGTGCACCTGGTGGTGGCCGACACCAACCATAACCGGATTCTTATCTGGAACCACATCCCCACGGTCAACGACGCCCCCGCCGATGTGGTGGTGGGCCAGACGGATTACGCCTCCGTGGGCATCCCTCCCAACAACACTCCGACCGCCGCTTCCTTGCGCGGGCCGCAGGGCGTGTGGATTCAGAACGGCAAGCTATACGTGGCCGACACGCAGAACAACCGGGTTCTCATCTACAATCACATTCCGACGGCCAACGGCGCCTCGGCCGACGTGGTTCTGGGGCAGCCCAGTTTCACGACTTTCGTGCAGCAGGACATCACCCAGCAGAAGGCCGCCATCGCCGCCAACACCATGTTGAATCCGGTTTCGGTAACCACCGACGGCGTGCGCCTCTTCGTCACGGATTTGGGCTACAACCGCGTGCTGATCTGGAACTCCATCCCCACCGCCAACCAGACACCCGCGGATGTGGAGATCGGGCAGCCCAACATGACCACCGGCGTCGCCAACAACGCCTTCACGGGGGTCGCCAGCGCCAAGAGCGGCGACGGCCTCCTCGAGACCGCGGTTATGTGCACCGTGGGCAGCGGCACGGATGCCAGCGGCAACCCCACCTACCCGAATTACTGCAATTCCACGTTGAACTTTCCGCGTTTCGCGCTGTCGGACGGAAAGCGGCTGTTCGTCGCCGACGGCGGCAACGACCGTATTCTGGAGTTCGAGAAGATTCCCACCGTCAACGGGGCGTCGGCGGACATCGTTCTTGGACAGGTGGGCGGCACCATCGACGAGGCAACCGATGCGGCGGATTCGCTGAACACCCCCACGTCGATGGCTTGGGACGGATCGAATCTGTATGTCGCCGATCCGTACAACCGGCGCATCATGGTGTACACCCCGTCGTCCAATCCGCTGGCCTACCAGGCGCTGGTGAACTCGGCCAACACCAACGTTTACGCCACCGGCCAGATTACCATCGGCGGGACGGTCAACTCCGGCGACGTGATCACGGTCACCATCAATTCGGCGCAATATGCCTACACCGTCAAGGCCGCCGACAGCCTCTCGACGGTAACCGATGGCGTGGCGGCCGTGATCAACGCCTCCAACGATCCCAACGTGACGGCGTTGGCGGATGACATCGACAATATAGTGGTGCTGACGGCCATTGTGGCGGGGAGCCAGGGCAACAGCATTACCTATTCGGTGACGGTCTCGTCGGGCGCAAAAATCACGGCCAACGCCGGTTCCACGGGCAATCTGAAGGGTGGCGGCAACGCGGCCAGTATCGCTCCCGGAACGCTGGTGACCATCACCGGCAACAATCTTTCGGCGGGCACTGTGGCGGCGGATCTGACGCAGACGAATCTGCCCACCACGCTGGGCGGTACGCAGGTGTATTTCAACGGCATCCGGTCCCCGCTGCTTTTCGTTTCCCCGAACGAGATCCACGCCCAGGTCTCGTGGGCCTTCACCGACACCACCAGCATAAACGCCTACGTGCGGTCGGAGATGCCGGATGGAAGCGTGATGGTCACATCGCCGGTGGCGGCCACGATGGTGGCCGCGAATCCCGGCGTTTTCGGACAGCCGGGCACGTCGAACCCGGAGGAGGGGATCCTCTATCACGGATCCAGCTATGCCGCGGGCGTGGTTTCCGTCGACGGCACGGCCGTGGGCGGCGACACGGCGACGATCACGATTCAGGATCGAACCTACGCCTACATCGTGCAGGAGTCGGACACGCTGGTCACGGTCCGCGACGCCCTGATAGCCATGATCAGCGTGGATCCGTATGTGAGCGCGCAGCCCGCCGGTCCGTTCCAGCGCATCATTCTTACCGCCAAACTCCCCGGGCCGGACGGCAACAACATCACCTACGGCGCCACCTCCGGGTCGGATGTGGTGATGACCTCCTTCGGGTCGCAATTCTGCTGCGCCAACGTGAAAGGCAGCCTGGTGACGGCCAACAACCCCGCGCTACCTGGGGAGTTGATCATGGTGTACGCGACCGGCCTGGGCTTGCCGGTTCTGAACGACGCCCTGCAAGCTCTGCTGGTGGACGGACAACAGTATCCCGCCAACGGCCCCATCACCACTCCCCCCGGCGGTTCCCCGACTTTTGTGAGCGCCATCGCGGGCGGCAGCACTGCGGACGTGCTGCAGGCGACGCTCTTGCCGGGTTCGGTCGGGCTGTTCGAAGTGATGCTCCACCTGAATCCCAGCCTGCCAAGCAATGCCGCCACGGCGCTGACCATCGCGCAGAACATCTACGTGAGCAATTCCATCGCGTTCCCGGTGTACAGCACCACCGGAAAGTAGCGCTCTCGGGCAGATCCGCTGCGCTGGGCGGAATTGTGGTGCGTCCGGTGGGGGCGCGTTTCCCGTATTGGGGCGCGCCGTTGCAGGATGGAATGCCATCCTAGTGGGCGTCCGCGGGGGCATCCGTGATCACCAGCCGCCGCTGGTTGGCGGTTGTGCACGGGTGGGCAGGCAGGCCCGCCGATTCCGAGAGTTGGCTATTTTTTTTCAGATACTTAGCCGGATTCCAGGAGCACGGATCTACCTCTTTCGCACGGCCCGGTATAAGGGCGGACTGTGCGATTTCACCCTGAAACCACCCTCGCGTGAGGGTGCGCGATGGGGCTTTTCCCACAAATCGAAGCTTGGGAGCGGTGTAGGGGTCGATGGTGGCCACAAAAAACACAAAGGGCGCGGGATATCTCCCGCGCCCTGCTGGGTGTTACGTGCCCTGTTCCGCGCTAGGCAGCCAGAAGCTGGTCCAGAGTCTCGCCGGAATCGGATTCGAATTCGTGGCGGTCGGCGGCTTCTTGGCAGCGAATGCAGTACTTGGTCCAAGGTACCGCATCCAGGCGTTTGGGCTTGATTTCCTCTTCGCAGTGGAGGCAGATCCCATAGCTGCCGTCTGCGACCCGGGCCAGTGCGCCCTTCACATTGCGCAACAAGTTCGATTCGCGATCCAGGTTGCGGATTGCCAACTCGCGCTCTCCGGCGAGCTGCACTTCATCCAGAGCATCCGGTGTCTTTTCGATGGCGATGTCTTCCCGGTTTCGAAGTCCGGCAGAAAGCTCCACTTGCCTGGCTTCCAGCATCGCTTTGTATTTGTCGAGTTCGGTCTGTGTCATTGGTCCATCTCCCTTAATCGGCCGATGTACTTCTTTCGTTTCTTCTCTTTAGCGCAACGTCATCCGCACCAGTATAGACGGAATTTCAAGCCAAAGGTTTCACCTTGGCTTCTCCCTCTTTTGGGCCATCGGTTTGCCGTGTCTGCATAATCGACGTCCGCACGAGACCATTCCTTAGCAATTTAAGTGCCAAACATCTCCGGCGTTCGGAAGTCCGCTGGTTTCCCAACCATTCCGCGCCAATTTCTCTGTGCTTATCGGCGGGATGATACCATTTCTCTAGGAACCAATTTGGAATGACTGTTACGAATCCCGCTACGCGTGTCCGCCCAATCCACGTCGCCTGGGGGCTGGCCCTCCTGTTCTTCGCGGCTGGCCAGCCGTTCATTGAGCGGGCCGGCGTGGAGGCCGATGAAGCCCTGTTTCTCTCGCCCCTGCTGGAACCCCGCAACGCGGTTTACATGCGCCTGTTCCACCACCCCTGGCCGCTCCTGTTGATGTCCTACCTCGGAACCCTTAAGACGTTGATATATAACCCGATTCTGCGGGTCTTCGGGTGCAGCTTGTGGGCCCTTCGGGAACCGCCCCTGGTGGCTGGCGCCTGCACCATCGTGCTGTTCTTTCTGCTCCTGCGCAGGGTTGCCGGGGAGCGCGCCGCGCTGATTGGATGCGGCCTTCTGGCCACCGATGCAATCTATCTGGTCACCAGTTGTTACGACTGGGGACCGGTGGCTCTCCAGCATCTGCTGTTGTTGAGTGGCGGGCTTTTGGCCGTGCGTTTCTGCCAGGATCGGAAGCTCCTGCCACTCGCCGGCGCCTTCTTCCTGTGGGGGCTGGCATTGTGGGATAAGGCCTTGGCGGTGTGGATGCTCTCCAGCATGGGAGTGGCCGCCGTGTTGGTTTTTCCACGGGTTCTAGTGGGAATGGTGACACGCCGCCGTGTCGCTATAGCCTTGCTGGCATTCATCTTGGGGGCATTCCCACTGCTCTGGTTCAATTTCAAGTCGCACTGGAGTACGTTCCAGGGAAACTTTACCCGGGACAAACTTTTCTACCTCAAAGTCCCTAGCCTTTTGTACACGCTGAACGGTGAGGGCATGTTCGGTTGGATGATGCCGTTCCATAACGATCCGGTTCCCGATCCGCACCCCCCGGACGGCCGTTTGACTGCCCTAAGTGCCAATATTTCGTCACTTGCCGGGCACCCCGTCCGCGACTGGATGGTCTACGCGCTGGGATTGGCGCTACTGCTGACACCACTCACGCGCGGCCGGGATCTGCGCACCATCCTTTTCTGTCTGGTGGTTCTGGTGGGAGGCTGGCTGCAGATGGCCCTGACCCAAAATGCGGGGGCGTCGGTCCACCATACCATCCTGCTCTGGCCCCTGCCGCAGGCCATCATAGCGGTCTCGTTCGCGGCGGCATCGCGCCGGCTCGGCCGGGCCGGCAAACCAGTGGCGGCGACGGTGGTGGCCGCGCTCATGGTTACCAACCTCCTGGTCCTGAACGAGCATTTCGCCAACCTGTGGCGCAGCGGACCGCTGGTTGGGTGGACGCGGGCCATCCTGCCGCTTTCCGGCTACCTGAAGGAAACTCCGGCCCGCCACGTGTTCGCCGCCGACTGGGGCATCCTCGAGCCGCTCCGCTTCCTGAACGCCGGCAAACTGCCGCTCGAGAACGCCACCGACCCCATCGCCAAGCCGGCGCTCGATTCCGCGGACCAACAGCGGCTGATCGGCATGCTGGACACCGCGGATCAGCTATACATCCTGCACACCAAGGATGCCGAAGTGTTCCCCAACATCCGCGATAAGCTGCTCAGCTTTGCCTCCGAACACGGGTACAGCCGCGAGGTGCTGGCGCGGATTCCGGATGGCTACGGCCGCCAGGTCTTCGAGGTGTGCCGGTTTTCGAAAACCCCGGAGTAGCGCCGGCCTACCTGGATTCCAGGGCGATGGTGGTGACCACGACGCCCAAATCGCGCTTGTCGGCGCCGCCCGGATTCATCGACTTGTCCAACTGGAAGCTCACCACCGTGTCCCTGTCCCCCAGCAGGCTGGCCGGCACATCGCGCCGGTAGGTGTACTGGCCCGCGGCGGAATAGGTTTCCGGCGCAAGTGTCGAGCCTGCGATCGACGCCGAGAGCGCAATGGAACCCGATTTTTCGATCACCGGCGGCGGCACCGTGAGCAGCAGGCGCAGGGTCGCGCCCCTCTGCGCCCCGTTCTCCGGGGTCCGCAGTTTGACCGAGAACTGCCTGGCGGTCCAGCGCCATGCGCCCGCCTCGACCCCGTAGAACCCATCGAGCAGTTGCCCCGCGATGCGCGGATCGCTCACGTTAACGGTGGATTGCAGGGGCGTCTTCCGAAACAAATTGCAGCCCGCCGGCACGACGGCCAACGGAGCCAGACAGACAAGGGCGGCCGCCAGCGAGCGGACGGCCCGGTTCGTAAGGGATGTGCGAGTCATCAGTCTTCAATTCTCTCAAATTCCACCAGACAACTGTAAAACACCGGTCCGCCGCCCGCGTCCGTGAGCCGCTCCGGCGCCACCGCGTTGACAGTCCGCCGGCCCGGCGAGCGCTTGCCCCAGCGCACCGAGCGGGCGCACACCACGCCTGCCTGAACGGTGTCATCCACCTGGGCGATGAGGGCGCACGACCCGCGGCCGTTGAAGACCCGCACCGGGTCGCCGGAGCGAACGCCGCGCGCCGAGGCGTCGGCGCCGTTGACGTGCAGGGTTGCGGTCCCCAGGTCCACGGCGTCGCGGTATCCGAAGGTGGAGTTCATGGCGTCGTCGTGCTTGGGAGAGATCAGCTCCAGCGGGTATTGACGGCGCAACCCGCAGTCGCCGTGCCGCGATTCCACCGGCGGGCTGTAGTCCAGGCTTTCTGCGTGGAAATGGCACCGGCCGCCGGGCATTCCGAAGCCGCCCTCGCGAAACGGCAGAAACGGCTCGCCTTCGGGGCTCACGCGCAGGCGCACCCGGCGCTCGCGATCCAGTTGCTCCAGGGTGATGCCGCGGACGAAGGGGTGGCGCGAATCGAGCAGGGTGCGGATCATGTCGTCCTCGCTGTCGCCAAAGCAGGGGTCGTCGAAACCCATGCGCGCGGCCAGCTCGCGGAAGACCTCGACGTTCGATCGCGCCTCGCCGGGCGGGGGCAGGGCAGGCCGCGCCAGTTGCAGGTAGTAGTGGCCGTAGGCGAGATAGAGGTCGGTGTGCTCCAGGAAGGTGGTCGCGGGCAGCAGGATGTCGGCCCAATCGGCGGTATCGTTCTGGAACTGTTCGAGCACCACGGTGAACAGGTCCTCGCGGCCCAGGCCGTCCAGCACCTTATTCTGGAGCGGTGCGATGGCGGCGGGGTTGGAATTGTAGACCACCAGGGCGCGCACCGGCGGATGGTCCAGTTCCGTCAGCGCCGTCCCCAGTTCCGCCATGTTCACCAGTCGCGCCTCGCGGCCCAGCGCCCGCTGCTGCAGGTCGGGGCGCTCCAGACCGGCTTTGTTGAGGTGGAAGGCCTGCGACGTGGAAAGCTGAATCCCGCCGCCGGAGTGGCGGAACGACCCGGTGAGCACCGGCAGCAGGGCGATGGTGCGGACACTCATGGCGCCGCGCTCGCTGCGCTGCACCCCGTAGTTCACGCGGATGACCGAGGGCCTGGTGGTGGCGTACTCGCGGGCCAGCTCGACGATCTCGCCGGCGGCGATGCCCGTGAGCCCGGCGGCGCGCTGCGGCGTCCATTTTTTGACGCTCTCGCGCAGGGTGTCAAATCCGCTGGTGCATCGGGCCACGTAATCCGCGTCGTGCAGATCCTCGCCTATGATGACGTGCATCATGGCCAGCGCCAGCGCCGCGTCGCTGCCGGGGTTGATGAAGAAATGCCTGTCCGACGCCGCGCCAGTGCGGTTGCGATGCGGGTCGATGGTGTAGAGCCGGGCGCCGGCGCGCCGCGCCTCCATGACGAACGGCCACAGGTGGACGTTGGTGCCGAGGATGTTGGCGCCCCAGGCGAGGATCAGTTTGGAGTGGCGGAACTGCTCCGGCTCCGTGCCGTATCGCAGGCCGAGCGCCTCGGTCATGCCCGCCGCGCCGGTGGAGGAGCAGATGGTGCGGTCCAGCCGCGACGCGCCCAGGCGGTGGAAGAAACGCCGGTCCATGCCGCTCGCGTTCAGCAACCCCATGGTGCCGGCGTAGCTGTAGGGCAGGATGCTTTCCGGACCACTGGCGGCGGCGATGTCCCGGAGGCGCGCCGCGATGGTCGACAGGGCTTCGTCCCACGCGATTCGCTGGAACCGGCCTTCGCCCTTGGCGCCGATGCGCTTCTGGGGATACAGCAGCCGCCCGGGCGAGTATTCGCGCTCCAGGTACCGCGCCACCTTGCCGCAGAGGAATCCGCGCGTGACCGGGTGGGCTGGGTCGCCGCGCAGTTTCGTCCCGCGGCCGTCTTCGACGGTCACCAGGAGCGAGCAGCAGTCGGGGCAATCCAGTGCACAGACAGAGTGGCGAACTTCAGCCATTTCCCCCGATTATACATTTCGCCAACCGTTGGCGGGCTACTTGGCGCTCTTGGCCGCCTTATACGCGTCGCGGACTTCCTGTATCTGGCGGGCGTGGTTTTCGACATGGGCGCCGAAGGCGTCCAGCATCTGCAGCAGCGTCTTGGGGCCGAAGGTGCTGTGAAGGCCGCCGCGCCCGAAAGCCGACTCCGGAACGCTCTTGAGCAACTCGTAGTTCTCGGCGCGCAGGTGGCGCAATGTTTCGAGCGACTGCTTGGGCTTGCGCCGCGCGTAGTCGAGGTTGACGGCCCACAATTTCTCGTCGAACCAGGTCATGACGGGATGGTCCTCGGCCAGGACCTGGCGGATGCGGTGCGCCGCCACGATCTCGGAATCGGCGAGGTGGGCGACGATCTGGCGGACGCTCCATTTGCCGGGCGCCGGGACGAAATCCTCTTCGTCTCCGTGTACGCCGGTCAACGCCATGGCGATGATCTCGGGACCGCGGCGGAAACGTTCCAACAGGGCTGGGATATCGGACATATGGCTTTACCGGTACACGGATTATACCGCGCCCAGCGAATCTCCTACAATGAAGGGCGCATCATGAAACTGGCGCCTGCGGGCGCGGGAGGACACACGCGCGTGCCGGGAACGCTCATCGACGGGCCGCTGTTCGCCGAATCCGGCGGGTTCG
>Ga0209039_10003128_pt1 | contig 13234 bp, 13 predicted proteins | sample BogFormECP12_OM1_FD_188238 | JGI IMG/M metagenome (GOLD analysis project Ga0209039, IMG submission 188238) | Bog forest soil microbial communities from Calvert Island, British Columbia, Canada - ECP12_OM1 (SPAdes) (version 2) | ecosystem: Environmental > Aquatic > Freshwater > Wetlands > Bog ...
CGCGTCGAGAAGGCATGCACCAGCCAGGCCAGTTTGCCCAGCTTCGCGGAACGCAAAAGTTGTAGTTTGTTCTTCGCGACGCGATTGGTCACCACCGTTCGATCATACCCTGAGGATCGGGTGATCGGGCGATCAAAAACCTCGATTCGATTTTGAATGACCAGATGACCGGATTCTTCCGCGACTACTTGCTGCCGGCGGTGCTGGCGACTGCCTGTTCGGCGCCATACACGCCGTGTGGCCGGGAACACGCCGCCCGTGGGCCGCAGCGCTTCCCGCTAGAATGTTCTTGTGAAAGTCTTGCGCAGCTTGTCCCTTACTTATCGCGGACGCCTGGCGCCGTCGCCGACGGGGCTGCTGCACATTGGTCATGCGCGGACTTTCTGGATCGCGGCGCAACGGGCGATCGAGAATCGGGGAACTTTGATTTTGCGGGATGAGGATTTGGATCCGCAGCGCTCGCGGGCGGAATTTGCTCGCGCCATGATGGAAGACTTGCGCTGGCTGGGAATTCGTTGGAGTGAAGGGCCGGATTGTGGTGGGGCGTATGGCCCTTACGCGCAAAGTGCGCGCCGGACGCACTACTTGGAGGCTTGGCGGCGCCTGCGGGAGGGTGGGTTTCTGTATCCTTGCCTTTGTTCGCGCAAGGATCTCCACCCCAGCGGGCCAAACCCGGGCCGGCCGGGGACCCCGGAACTGGCGCAGTCGGCAAGCGCTCCGAACGATGCGGATACTGATGATGAGCCGTTGTATCCGGGAACTTGTCGTGAGCGCAAGGATGTGGCCGAGTTCGTGGAGCCGGCGGGCGTGAACTGGCGGTTCCGCGTTCCCGATGGCGAAGAGGTTGAGTTTGCGGATTTGAATCTGGGCCGGCAGCGCTACGTCGCGGGCAATAATTTCGATTTCGGCGATTTTCTCGTGTGGCGGCGCGACGATGTTCCGGCTTACCAACTCGCGGTCGTGGTCGACGACGCGGCAATGCGGATCACGGAAGTCGTGCGGGGCGCGGATTTGCTGAAGTCCACAGCGCGGCAACTGCTGTTGATGGGTGCGCTGGGGTATGCCGCTCCCGCTTATTTCCATTGCGAACTGGTGCGGGACGCCGCTGGAGTGCGGCTGGCGAAACGGCACGATGCGCTGAGCATCCGGCACTTGCGCGAGAGCGGGATGACGGTGGGGAAGGTTCTGGAGAGGGCCGGTTGGTCCTAGGGCAAGATCGTCTTCTCCCTGCGAACCTCGCTATTTTTGCGCTCTTCGGAGGCCGGACCCCTGTATTATGCCGATTTTCGAGGGGGTACCTGACTGGGAACCGCATAAAATCTGCATAAAATACTACTTTTCCACAGCGCAGTGCGTTACTATGCGATGGATACAAGCAAATTTGTAAGTTCCTGAAGGAGGAATTCATGGCTTCTGGTATGACCAAGACCCAACTCACCCGCCACCTGGCCGAGAAGCTCGGCTCCAACAACAAGACTGCCGCGACTTTTCTGGAGCACCTGGCAGACGTAGCGATTAAAGAGACGAAGAAGAACGGTGTGTTCGTTGTGCCCGGCCTGGGCCGACTGGTGAAGGCGCATCGCAAGGCCCGCATGGGACGCAACCCGCAGACCGGCGAACCGATTCAGATCAAGGCGAAAACAGTGGTGAAGTTCCGCGTGGCGAAAGCGGCGAAGGACGCGATCGCGCCGAAGAAGTAAATCTCGCGGACAAGAGTGTCCGCGCCACATAATCAAAAGGGCCGGCTTGCGAGCTGGCCCTTTTTTGTTTTTGAGAGCTACGTCTTCAACTCTACTAACTCTGCTCGCACTTTTCCTGCTTCGACCAGCAGCCGCCCCACGCTCACCGACAAGTGGAAGCGGCGTGGCCCGGCGCTGCCTGGATTGAAATAGAGGAGGCCGTTTTTCTCCACTATCTTCGGCTGATGGGTGTGACCGTATACGACCACTTGGAATCCCGCGGCTTCCGGCTTCAGGTCGAGTTGGCCGAGATCATGCAGGATATAGATGGACACACCATCGGCTTCGACGACTTCGGTTTTAGGCAGAGAGCGCGCCCATGCGTCTGTGTCGACGTTGCCGCGGACCGCGGTTACGGGCGCGAGTTGCGCGAGCGCTTCGAGGATTTCGGGAGCGCCGACGTCGCCGGCGTGGAGGATGCGGTCGGATCCGCGCAGGGCTTCGACGGCCTCGGGCCGCAACAGGCCGTGGGTGTCGGAGATCACGCCGAGGATCATTGGTTTCTCAATCGTCAGTTGCTCAATCTGAGTTTACAAGCGCCGCCGGACGGCCGAGGGCGGCCGTCCCTACGTTGTTCCTGCTGATTCATCACAAAGCGTTTGTCGAGCGCTCACAGACTTCGAAAGCAGGTCTAAGGCTATACTGCCGAAGAATGCCCGAAGCTGGTCCAAACCTGGCGGAAGCGCTGCGGCGCTATTGGGGATACCACGAGTTTCGCCCCAAGCAGGAGAATGTTATCCGGAGCCTGCTGGCCGCGCACGACACTTGCGTGGTGATGCCGACCGGAGGCGGGAAGTCGCTGTGCTATCAGCTTCCGGCGGTGATTTCGGGGAAGACGGCGGTGGTGGTTTCTCCGCTGATCGCGCTGATGCAGGACCAGGCGGCGCAGCTGGCGCAGATGGGTATTCCGGCGGCGGCGATCAATAGTTTTCAGAGTTCGGCGGAGCGGCGGCAGGTGATGGAGAAAGCGGCGCGAGGGGAATATCGGCTGCTTTATCTTTCGCCGGAGCGGCTGGCCGCAGAAAATACTTTCGATTGGCTGAGCAAAGTGCCGGTGGGTTTCTTTGCGGTGGATGAGGCACATTGCATTTCAGAGTGGGGGCACGAGTTTCGGCCGGACTACCGGCAGCTCAGCCGGTTGCGCGCGAACTTTCCGAAGCTTCCGATTGCGGCGTTCACGGCCAGTGCGACGCGGCAGGTGCGGCACGACATTTTGAAGCAGTTGCAGATGCGCGATCCCCATCTTTATATTGCCAGCTTCCATCGCAAGAATTTGCGTTACGTGGTGCACGAATGCGAAGCGCGGACGCAGATGGAGTTGCTCGGCCGCGCTTTGCGGCACTACGCGGGAGAGAGTGTGATCGTCTATTCGCCGACGATTCGCCGGGTGGAGGAGACAGTCGAATACCTGGAGGAGAGCGGGATTGCGGCAATTCCCTATCACGCGAAGATGGAAGCGCCCCTGCGCCGGCAGAATCAGGAACGATGGATGTCGGACGAAGTACGGGTGCTGGTGGGAACGATCGCGTTTGGCCTCGGTATCAACAAGCCCGCGGTACGGGCGGTGATTCACCTGTCGCTGCCGCAGTCGATCGAGCAGTACTACCAGGAGGCGGGCCGCGCGGGGCGGGATGGGCGTCCGGCGGATTGCGTGCTGCTCTGGCAGAAGCGGGATCATATTCTGCTGGAATACTTCATCAACAAGATTTCGGATGACGCGGAGCGAGAGCGCGCATCTGGGCGGAAACGCGTGATCAGCCGGTTCGCGGATTCTCACGGCTGCCGCCACCGGCAGATTTGCCTGCATTTTGGCGAGACTCCGAAATGGGAGAGCTGCGGGAACTGCGACAATTGCGGCGGCAGGCCGGAGTGGTTGAAGAAGGAAATCGTGCCCCTCGTCGTGCCCGATATTGCGGCGCGAAAGGCGTCTTATTCGCCTGCGTCTGCGTCCTTCTATACTCCGATGCTGGGGTCCGACAAACCGCGGGTGCGGGAGTCAGCGCCGGCGGAGGTTAATCCCGCGCTGGCAGAGTATCTACGCGAATGGCGGCGAATAATGGCGCGGGAGAACAAAGTGCCCGCGTACATTATTCTGCACGACAGCACGCTGGAGGAACTGTGCCGCCGGCGTCCGGCAAATTTCGGGGAGTTGAAGCAGGTGCCGGGCATTGGCGAAAAGAAGGCAGACGTGTACGGCGCGGACATTCTTCAGGCTTTGCGGAACTTTGGCGAGGGAGCGCGCGCCGCGCCCACGGCCGCAAAGGAGCCGGCGCCGGCGGAACAGACGCTTCGGCTTTTAAACGAAGGGCGCAGCTTCGAGGAGATTGCGCGCATTCGTGCGCGACAGATTTCGACCGTGGTTTGCACGGTGGCGAGCCTGATCGAGACCGGGCAGGTGAAGCTGGATCCGAAGTGGATTTCTCCCGACGCGCAGCCGCTGATTGAGGCGGCTTGCCTGAAGCAGGGAGTCGAGAGGCTGAAAGACATTAAAGAGGCAGTGCCGCCTTATGTAAGCTTCGAGGACATAAGGCTGGTGGTGGCGTACTTGCGAGCTGAGAACCGGGTGCCGGCGAAGACGGCGTAGCGTACCTTTTCGGCGTCGTGTGGAGGCGGGGCTTCGCCCCGCCTGGACGGGGCGAAGCCCCGTCCCCACACAGCTTTTCCTACACGCCTTTGGCGGCGGGATCCCAGATCAGCTTGTGGATTTGCAGACTCAGGCGCGCTGGAACGTTGTCGGCGATGATCCATTCGGCGAGCTCTTGCGGATCGAGTTGGCAGTGCGAAGTGTCGCGCGAGCCGGAGGCATCCTTTTCGAACGCGGGGGAAAATAAAATGGCGTGAACGCGCTCGGCCAGCCCGTGATGCAGGACGAAGTCGCGGGCGAATGTGTAGTCAGTGCGGTCGGTCAAGACGAACTTGAGTTCGTCGTGCGGCTGGAGCGCCGTCAGATTCTCCAGTGCGAACGTGTTTGGTTCGCCGGAATGCGGACACTTCACGTCGACGATCTTGATGACTTGTTTCGGGACCCGCGCCAGTGGGCGTTCGCCGCTGGTTTCGAGCAACACCTGGTAGTCAGCGTCCAGAAGTTGTTCCATCAGCGGAATGACTTCAGGCTCCTGCAACATGGGTTCGCCGCCGGTGATCTCGACCAGTCCGCCGCTGGGGCTCAAACGAGCGACTTCGCGGAGCACTTCTTCAAGCGCCATTTTCTGCCCACCGTAGAAACTGAACTCACTGTCACACCAGGAGCAGCGCAGGTTGCATCCCGTCAGACGCACGAAGACGCAGGGCAGGCCCGCGTGGGTGGATTCACCTTGCAGCGATTTGTAGATTTCGGTGATCTGCATGGAAGTGAACCGATTGAATCATTGAATCATTTAGTCATTGAATCATTCAAATTCAAAGGCAGGAGTCCTTCAATGACTAAATGACTCAATGATTCTCACTCGCTGTAGCGCGCCGTCGTGGTGTCGGTTTCAAACACTGTCACGTCTTTCACCCTCACCCTGCCGTTGGTTACTGCGCTTAAGCGGATGTTGGTTTCGTCATAGAAATATTTCGCGAGATTTTCAGCGGAGGGGTTGAGGACGGTGAAGGGCTCGATGTCGTTGATCATCTGGTGGTCGAGACGGTCAATGGCGTGCTTCATGACGTCTTTCAGGTCTTTGAAATCGAGCAGCAGGCCGGCCTTGTCGAGTTCGGCGCCGGCGAGGGTCACACGAATCTTATAATTGTGGCCGTGCGGGTTCTCGCACTTGCCCTTGTAGTTGCGCAGGTAGTGCCCTGCGGCGAACGTGTCTTCGACTGTGACTTCGTACATGAAATCTCGCTAGCCTCGGCTGTGACCTGCGTCCGTTTTATTGTACCTTTTGAGAGCTTGGGAGACACGGCGCGATCATGACGCAGACTGAAATCACGATTCGAGAGGCAGGGCCTAGCGATTCGGCCATTATTCTTCATCACCGTCGGTCCATGTTTCGCGACATGGGCGAAGGCACGGTCGAGGAACTCGATCGAATGGTGGAGGTTGCAAGACCGTGGCTGGCGCGGGCTCTGGCCGATAGTTCGTATCGACACTGGCTGGCGCTGGACAGCTCGGGCCGCGTAGTGGGCGGCGGCGGTGTGCTGCTGTGTCCGTGGCCGGCGAATCCAAAAGACCCATGCACCGAGCGGGCAGTGATCCTGAATGTGTACACCGAGCCGGAGTTTCGGAAGCGGGGAATTGCGCGGCAAGTCATGCGGACAATCCTGGACTGGATCAAGCAGCAGGGCTTGCGCTCTGTCAATTTGCACGCCAGCGATGAAGGTCGGCCCTTGTACGAAAGGCTGGGCTTCGAATCTACGAACGAAATGCGGCTGAAGTTCGACCTGCGGTAGCAAGTCCAAAGTCATTGTGACGCAGGCAACTGCCGACCTTCGCTCGGCTTGGACGGCCGAGGGCGGCCGTCCCTACACAAACCAACTGTTAAGCAAACCAAGGGCCAACTCCTTATAATCTGCTAACGTTCGGGCTGCTGCTCCGTCTATTTCTGTGGAAAGCAAGGATTGGACCATTTGTAGAGGACAGAGACAGACAATGCCGGCCGATTCTTACGCAGTAGCAATTCCGGTTGGCGACCATTACCGTCCAAGGCGGGCGGCAAATAATAGCGACAGCGGCAACCAGAACCCCACGTTGTATAGAGATATGAGGGGCTCTTTGGCAGCGCAGAGCAACCGCATTGACGACACGAGTCTGATCCGGGAGGCGCAGCAGGGCAACCGCGCGGCTTTCGAGGTGTTGGTGCGTCATTACGATCAGTCGGTTCTGCGACTGGCGCTGCACCTGACGGGATCGGAGTCGGACGCCCAGGACGTTTATCAGGAGGCCTTCCTCAAGGCCTACAAGAATCTGGGCAGTTTCCGTTTTGAGTGTTCCTTCTACACGTGGATCTATCGGATCGTCACCAACCTCTGCCTCGATCATCTGCGAAAACGGAATGTGCGCAAGGAGGATGCTCCGGTTGCGGTGGATGCATCGGGGGAAGAGTACAGCCGGTTGGAGCAGTTCGCGGACGCGCGCTCGGGAGCCAATCCGGAACGCGATTTGATGCGGCGGGAACTGGGGCGGAAGATCGGAGCGGCATTGACAATCCTGACGCCTCGCGAGCGGATGGTGTTCGAGTTGAAGCACTATCACGGGCTGAAGTTGCGCACGGTGGGCGAGATGCTGAATACGACGGAAGAGACGGCGAAGAATACGTTGTTTCGCGCGACGCAAAAACTGCGGGCGGCGCTGGCGGAGATGCGATGAGGCTGGAATCTAGAGCTTGGTTTCCATATGGTGGCGGGCTTCCCTCAGGGGCTAAAGCCCACTTCTTTGAGGTTCGAAACGGCGCGGCTGAAGCCGCGCCCCTTCAAAGAAAACTTGCTCCAATTAACACTTGTTGGATGTGCGGTAATTCCCGCGAAGGGATACGAAAATGAAATGTGATTGGGTGCGGCAAAACATTTTGTTCTATGTGTACAACGAACTGGAGGACGATGCCCGGTACGAGATAGAGCAGCACCTGGCGCGGTGTCCGGAATGCGCCACCGAATTGAAAGCGGCGCGCAAGTTCCACGCGACGCTTTCGGAAATGCCGGTGGCGGAGCCGAGTCCGAATCTGCTGGCGGCATCGCGGATGCGGCTGCAGGAAGCGCTGGAAACAACGCAGCCGGGAGGCTTCTGGCAGCGGCTGATTCTTGAGCCGGCAATGTGGCTGCGGCAGATTCGGATGGCACCGGCTCTAGCAGCGGCGATTTTCATCGTGGGATTTGGCGGCGGCATTGGCGCGACTTACAACTTTCTTTCCGGACGTAGCGGAGGAGGTGTAGTGACGGGCTCGATCGAATCGGGCAGCGGCAATCCGCAGCCACTGGAAGCCTCTGCGATTGCGGGTATCCGGTCGGTGACGCAGGAGCCGGGATCGAATCAGGTGAGCATCAAGTACGACACGGTTTTGACCCAGGAAGCGCAAGGCTCGCTGAACGACCAGCGCATCCAGCAGTTGCTGTTGTTTGCGGCGCGCAATAATTACAACTCGGGAGTGCGGATGGATTCGGTGGATGTGCTGACGCAGACGCCCGACGACTCGCGCGTGCGGGAAGCGCTGATGTATGCCTTGCAGAACGATAGCAATGCGGGCGTGCGTTTGAAGGCGCTGGATGGGCTGAGTGGCTTCGTGCGGCAGGATCCACGAGTGCGGGACGGAGTTTTGCGGGCGCTGATCGGCGACACGAACTCCGGCGTCCGGATGCAGGCCTTGCGACTGGTCGAGCCGATGAAAACGGACAGCAATGTGCGATCGGTGCTGACCAGGTTGTCGCAGACGGATCAGAACGTCTCGATTCGTTCGCAGGCGCGTACGATGCTGGCGCAGATGCCGGAGATGGATTAGGAACAGTCGTCGGTCGCTAGTCGTTGGTCGTTAGCAAAACCTTACGGCCCACGATCAATGCCGAACGACTGACGACCAACGACTATCGACTTACGAAGTAGCGGGGGAGGACATTCATTGAAACACGCAATAAAACTCGTCAGCGTCGCCGCAGTGGTGGCTGCGCTGGCGTCTCTGGCTCTGTGCCAGGAAGCTCGGGTGTATCGCGAAGGCAGCAACTGGGTCCAGGAAATGACTGGAGACCTGGGTGCGACGAAGAATCTGCGGGTGAAGCTCGCCGCAGGTTCGGTGCGGGTTCAGGGTGGATCGCAAGCGGGGATCACATACGTGATTCATCGTCGAGCCTATACGTCTTCAGAACAGAAGGCGCGTCAGGAATTTGAGTCTTACAAGATCAACACGTCTGTAAAGGGAGACACCGCGTGGATCGTGGCGGAGTCGAGCAGGCGGGATTCCAAGTGCGCCGATGAGTTTGTCATCAAGGTGCCGCGGAACTTGCAGTCCGCCAAGATCGAGACCGGGGGCGGCAGCGTAAACGCCACCGGAATTGCCGGACGCGTCGACCTCGAGAGCGGTGGTGGGAATATTCACCTGGACGACATCGGCGGCGAGGTGACGGCGGAAACCGGCGGGGGCACGATTGAGGTCGGCAGCGTGGAAGGCAACGTGAGTCTGCAGACGGGCGGAGGAAACATCAAGGTTGCATCCGCCAAGGGCGAGATCAAGGCGGAAAGTGGAGGGGGAAGCGTAGTCGTTCTTTCCGGCCTGCAAGGCGCGGTGTTGGAGACGGGCGGGGGCAGTATTCGGGTGGACAAGTGCAGCGGGCGGGTGAAAGCCACGACCGGCGGCGGGAGCGTGGACTTGGGCGAGATCGGAGGCTCGGCGGAAATCGAGACGGGCGCGGGTAGCATTCGGCTGGCTTCCGCGAAAGGACGTGTGCAGGCCCAGACCGGCGGAGGCAGTATCCAATTGGACGGAGCGGCATCGGTGCAGGCGGAAACTTCGGCCGGGGGAATTATTGTGAAACTGCTCTCATCGAATGGGGCGGTCGGTCGCACCAATTCCACGCTGGAAACCTCGGCCGGCGACATCACCGTCTATCTGGCGAACGATCTGGCGATCTCCATTCGGGCGGAGATCGAAATCGCCAATGGCCACACGATCCACAGCGACTTCTCCGATATTCGTGTGTCCAGTGAAGGCGGACCCTGGGGACCGAAAACGGTTACAGCAGAGGGTCAACTTAATGGTGGTGGACCGATGCTGAAGGTCCGGACGAATTCGGGGAATGTCAACTTCCGCCGCGTCAGCCGCTAGCGGGAGTGTGGATCAAGAACAGTCGTTGGTCGTCAGTCGCTGGTCGTTCGGGATTCGCTGCGGACTGCGAGAGTTTGCCAACGACTAACGACCAACGACCAACGTCTAGTGACTCTATTCGGGAGGGCTTTATGATCGATCGCTTCCTGCTTTGCATATTTCTCTTTTCGCTGGTCGCCAGTGCGCACGCCGCGGAACTGAACTACGATCGCACGGGCGAGAGCTGGGACTGGAGTTACGGCGCGGAGGAGGGCGGCGGATCGTCGTATCTCGGAGTGGATATCGCTGACGTTTCTCCGGAGCGGCTGGGAGAATTGAAGCTCAAGGAAGAGCACGGCGCGGAGGTCACGATGGTCGACCAGGACGCTCCCGCCGGAAAGGCCGGGCTGCACGAGCATGACGTCATCGTAAGCCTGAACGGCACGGCGGTAGAGAGTGCTGCCCAGTTGCGCCGGATGATTAAAGAAACGCCACCGGGCCGCGTGGTGAATCTCGGCATCAGCCGCGACGGTCAACCCCTGACGATCAAGGTGCAACTTGCCGACCGGCACAAGTCGATGACTTGGGCGCCAAAGGGCGGCGAATTCAAGTTCGACATGCCGCAGATCCCCGCGATGCCGGACTTCGACGTGCCCGTCTCGGTGGTCATCGTCCACTCGTCGTTGCGCAGCGGGCTGATGGTGGAAAACCTTACCCCGCAACTGGGAGACTTCTTTGGGGTCAAGGACGGCAAAGGCGTGCTGGTGCGCTCGGTGGAAAAAGGCAGCCGCGGGGAAAAGGCCGGATTCCGTGCCGGGGATGTGGTCGTCAAGGTCAACAACCAGCCGATACACGATACGTCCGACTTCACACATGCTCTGCGATCATCGTCGGGCGGCGCGGCGGCCGTGACCGTTATGCGCGAGAAGAAAGAGCAGAATCTGACTCTGACTCTTCCCGAGAAGAAGGATTCCGGCAGCCTGCTGGAAGACAGCTTTGACATTCCCGATTTCACGGCAGAGACCGAGCAGGCAATCAGCCGCGCTGGAGATGAAATCGCCCGCATGGGTCCGGCCATGGAAAAAGTGCAGCAGCAGCCAATGTGCTGGAAAGATATGGAGAAGAAGCTGCAGGATTCGCAGCGGAAGATGCAGGAAGGTCAGCAAAAGATGCTGAAGCTGCGCCATGAGTTCTCCGGAGAGTGGGCTGAGATCTGACATTGTCAGGTTGGGCCGGGCGGCAGTTACGAAGGTCACCGGCGCGTTAAGGGGAATCCTGCCAGAGGAATGGCCAGATTCCACAGATGGACTACCCACTGGTTACCTGTTGCGGTGACCGAAATCCCGATAAGCTGTTGCCGCAATGGCTTTCCGCGCCCTGTTGTTTTCAAAAAGTCCCGAAACGAACGCCGCCATGGCGGTGGCCTGCCAGAGTACAGGGATCCGGGCTGAAGTCTGTTCCGACATTTTTACCGCCATCGAAAAAGGGAAGACACAAGCCTTTTCGTGCGTGATCCCGGACTGGGCTGACCAGCCGGAGGCGAGCTTTCTGTTGAGGCGCGCTCGCGAGTCCGCGGCGAACCGAGACACCGTGGGTATTGCCATCGTCGATCACGAACCCACGGCGGCGGAAATGCGCGACAACCGCCTCGACTTTCTCATCTATCGTCCAATTTCCGCTGAGGAAGCTGAAGCGGTGCTGGCGAAAGCGTGTGAGCAGATGCAACCGTCGAGCGCCGAGAATGCCGCAGAGTCAACCGGGGAAGGCGACGACGCGAGCCGCGAAGACGCAAGCGCGGTTTCTGTTGGCGCCGATGCAGCGGAACACAGTCAGCAGGATCCGCCAGCCGTTTCCCCGGAAGCGAATGCAGCGGAGGGCGGCGGCGACGGCGAAATTGCGAGTCCCGAAGATGAAGACGAAGACAGAGAAGAACCTCGAGAGCGTAGCCATGCGATTGGGTTCCGCGGGGTTTGTGCTGCGGTGCTGGTGCTCACGGCGGCGTTTTGCCTGTGGAGATCGCGCGACGCTGTCGAGTATCTGTCGCACACGCCGGAGGGAGGATTCCGCGTTTTGCGGGAATCGGTGGCGGCGCTTTTTTATATGAACCAAACGGGCGCGTTACCCGTTGGTTCCGCCAGGAGCGACGCGCAACAAGATGCCTACTTCAGCAGAGATTCTGCCAGTTCCAATGCGCAGACACCGGCGCTGGCAGTGGTTGCAACCGAGTCCGCGCTGATCGAAACGCGCATTCCATTGCCCAAGGCTCCGGACTTTCCGCTGCCCGTGCCGGGGTTCGAGCATCAGGACGCGGCGCCAATCCGCAGGGAACGAGTGGCGATTCCCGAAAGCATGAGAAACTCGGCGCCGATGGAGCGGCCGGTTGTGGTGACGGTGAATCCGGCGCAGATGATGCCGGTCTCCGCACCGCAGCCGCAGCCTGCGATTCAGCAATTCAGCGAACCCGTCGCGGTGAGCGAAGAAGCGGCTCGGGCCCTGCTGGTTCACATCGTGAATCCAGTGTATCCACCGGAAGCTTTAGCCCAGAAACTTCACGGATCGGTGGTACTGCAGGCGGTGATTGGGCGCGATGGCAGCGTCGAGGATGTGAAAATTGTTCGAGGATATTTTATTCTGGGCCGGGCGGCGATTGCCGCCGTCAAGCAGTGGCGGTTTCAACCCTACAGTCTCAACGGCCAGGCTGCGGCAACTCAAACCGTGATCACCATCAATTTCAGCTATCCGCCGGGGTAGCGAAGCGCTCACCTGTGTAGGGACGGGGCTATGCCCCGTCCGGGCGGGGCATAGCCCCGCCTCCACACAACCTCCTACTTGTGGTTGCCGTGTCCTTCCTGCCCACCGGTTGGAGGGTTCGCCCCGCTGGATTTCTTCCAATAGTCCTGGACCGCAGGCGGCAGCTTCTCTACGCGGGTGAGGAACGCGGTGAGCTTCCAAATGTCCGGCTCAGAAAGCGTCTTGTCCCAGGCGGGCATGCCGGTATAGCGGACGCCGGTGCGAATTGCGTAAAACACGTGCCATTCGGGATCATCGAGGGGGTGAAGGATGAGGCTCGGAGGCGGGGGATAGAACGATTTCTCCAGGGCCGAGGGCTGGCGGTCGATACCGCCATGGCAAAGGGCGCAATTCATGGTGTAAATCTTTATTCCCGCGATCAGATTCTCATCGGTCGGGGGCACGGGATTGTTGACGCGGGGTGCATGGCGTTCCACCGAAGCGTCGAGTGCGCTCATGGCGATTTGCCGCTCCAACTTCGGCGGCGCCGTGTTGGCATTGGTCGGTGCAAAGCCGAGCAAGGCAACCCCAAGGCCAACAATCAGCAGAACCAGGATGGCGATGACAATCCCCAAAATGAAGTTGCGCATTTCAGATCCTTGGAGAGCCTGGGAAATTATGCCTGCTGCTTTCTATATATAACAGGAACCGAGCGCAGGCGGCAGCGGAACGCATGTTGGCCTGAGACTGCGGGCTGAGAGCGCGGAAGTCAGTATGCGTGCAGGCGACGAGCCTCACGCACCAGATCGGAAACTTTGGGGAGGAAAAATTCCTCCTGCGGCGGAGAAAACGGAACCGGCGTGTCGGGAGACGTCAGCCGGACAATGGGACCATCGAGATCGTCAAACGCTTCTTCGTTGATGATCGCGGAAATTTCTCCAGCCAGACCGCCGGTGCGCGCGTGTTCGTGCAGAACGATGACTTTGTTGGTCTTCTTCACGGTGGCGGCAATCGCCGCGCGATCGAGCGGCGAGACCGTACGCAGGTCGA